>Ga0265319_1000391_pt1 | contig 31727 bp, 31 predicted proteins | sample 4824metaG_FD_192443 | JGI IMG/M metagenome (GOLD analysis project Ga0265319, IMG submission 192443) | Rhizosphere microbial communities from Carex aquatilis grown in University of Washington, Seatle, WA, United States - 4-8-24 metaG | ecosystem: Host-associated > Plants > Roots > Rhizosphere >...
ACACAGGCCGCGTACGAATCCGTGAGGGGAGAGCGCGATTGCGACCTCGGTATAAATATCCTGGGCCCAATGCAAAACCCGCGCGCCCCTGAGTCGTGCGATGGGGAAGACCGCAATCCCGAGAAGTGGTGGATCGGTCATTGCGACAACGAGGTCCCCGCGTTGCAAGGTCCACGTCAGCCGCCACCCGGCCGCGAGCAAGAAGGTGGTAAAGTCGATCATCCGTCCCGCGAGGCGTGCCCGGCCCAGATGGGTGCCGCGTACCCGCAGGATCTTCACGCCTGCCCGCGTTTCGGCGCACGGAATGCCGGGATCCGCAGGCCGGCTGGCGATCACGGTAATGGCATTCCCTTGGGCGGCTAAAGCCTGGGCAAGATCGGTCAGCAACTGGGCCGTGGCGGGTTCTTCCGGCCAGTAGAAGCGGTTGATGAAGGTGACGCGCACGGTCCTCAGCGGCGGGTTGCCTGCAGTTGTCGCAATTCCTCGGTGGCGAAACCTTCATAGCGGGCGAGCAACCGGCAATAGCGCAGCCCCGGACGGCCGTCGAGAAACCCGCGCCGCAATCCGTATTGATAGATGAACCGCAACAGGGGCCGGCACGGCAGGCCATAGCTCAGCTGCTTCAAGGCACGCCGCCGTTGCAGGCGCGCGCCGGAAAAGAGCTGGCGCCACGAGACCGCCGCCGAGCCCTCGAGATGGGCGCGCGCCTCCGCCCTGGCGTAGCGGCGGTGCTTTTCGAGCCATTCGGACTCCCCGCCGGAAGAAAGGTCATGGAGATAATTCGCCTGCAGTCGTTCGAGCCGCATGTGCGGAGCCTCCCGCTGGCCGTGGCCGACCTCCACAAACTCGAATTGCGGCGCGCGGACAAAGCGCGCCTGCCAGGCCGGGAAGTCCGTGCAATGTGGGATCCACCGGCCCATGAACATCATCTTTGGCGCGACCCAACACCCGTCGATGTCCGTGCGGGTTGCTGCACGGCCGCACTCAGCCGTTAGCGCCGGGGTCATTTGCTCGTCGGCGTCGAGGTGAAAGATCCAGGGGTGCCGGAATGGAATCTGGCGCTGAGCGTGGTTGCGCTGGTTCGCAAAGTTGTCAAACGGGCGTGTGAAAACGCGGGCGCCAGCCTTGCGGGCGATGTCGATCGTGCGGTCCGTCGAACCGGAATCGAGCACGACAAGGTCGTCGCAGCCCCGCACCGACTCCAGGCAGGGCGGAAGGTCGCGCTCTTCGTTGAGGGTCAGAATCAACACCGAGAACATGCTCAGGAATCGCCGGCCTGTGAATCCAGTCGCGCGTAACGCATGCCGGCAAAGAAGCACAGCCACCAGGCCATCACCACCGCGGAGTTTCCAAAGGGAAACTCGATCCAGGCGTAAAGCAGGATCAGCGCGCACCCAGCCAGTAGGCAGCATGGCAGCGGGCCGTGCAGTGCACGGCTGTGCAAACCGAGGAGCGGCACCACGCCAAGCAGCCCAATCAGCAGGGTGCCGACGAGCCCGACCTCAGCGAGGGCCTGGAGCCAATCGGAGTGCGCATCATAATAGAAGACCGGGAGGCGGTCGACAGGTGAGGTCTGCGTGTTGTAGTTGTAATAGAATACCGTCGGGTATGAGGCCATGCCCCAGCCGAACCAAAACTTGTCCCGCGCCATGTGCCACGAATCACGATAGAGCTGCTGGCGGCCGCCGAAATCGCCGCGGGCGCGCATCTCGGCAATTTGTTCCACGGTCTTGGCTGCCCGTTGCTCGATGACCGGCTGGGCCAGCTTGAAGACGGCGGCCCCGGCGAGCAACAGGGCGGCGCTTGCGCCGAGCAACGGGCCGGTGGCCGACAGTTGCCGGGCGCGGCGGCGGCGGATCGTGTCAACTGTCCAGTAGAGGAAGGCTCCACCGAGCAGGATCAGCGCCAGCACCGTGCAGGAGCGCGAGGAACTGAGCGGGATTGAGGCTGCGAGGAAAAACACGGCCACCAACCCGCCGAAAGCGGGCGAGTGCCAGAAATCCCGGTGTCCGGAACTTCGCGCATAGTGTCCGATCAGACCGAGACAGACGGCCATCATCAGCAGGGTGAAGGCACCCCAGTGATTGTGGTAGATGAACGAGGCGAAGAAGGTGGACTGCCGTGTTTTTACCAGCCCGAAATAGAGGCCGGTTGCTCCCAGGAGCTTTTGTACCGAGCCGAAAATTGTGAGCGCCAGGGCATTCCCGGCGGCGATCAGGAGGAGCAATCGGAGCGCGCGCCGGCGCCGCACGAACAGGAGGAGATTGAAACACGAAAGATAGATGCTGTCGAAGTGCCAGAGGGCCGGGAGGGCGAGTCGCGGCAGAGCGCTGCTTGGCAGGTATGGCGTGCTGGCGACCTTAGCCAGAAGTTCCTCATGGTCTATCGTGACCACGGCGAAGGCCGGATTGAAAAGGCTGGCGAGCACCGTGACATTAAAAAGGGCCAGCGGCCACAGCCAGCGTAACGGGCGCAATTGGCCGCTGGCCCGGATGGCCGGGCTCGAGAGTGCTGCGAGCCAGAGAACCACGCTCAGGCTGCCCCAGACGGACATGGCCAGGTGCGACCATGGAGCGTTGCCGCCGAAGCCCCACGCGGCGAGGATCAGCAACAGGCCCAGATGGCACAGGACGGCCGCTTCGAGCCGGCGCATCGGGCTCTTGGGTAGGATTTCACCGCCGAGGACAGGCTTCATTTCAACGGGGCGAGGCGCCCTCCGCACGGCGCGATGGCCGGGCGGTCTCAAGTTGCACGTAGAAATCCGCGAGCAGCCCCGCGCATTTTTCCCAAGAGTATTCGGCGAGAACCCAGTTCCGCGCGCCGTTTCCACGCTGACGCAACGCCGCAGGCCCCTCGGCCAGGGCGGCGTCGAGTGCTCGCCCAAATTGGTCCCATGGCACGCACCAGCCATGGCCGGCCCCGTGGAGAGCCTGCCACGGCGTCGTATCGGTCACGATCGCCGGCATCCCGTGGGCAAGCGCCTCGGCGACGACGAGGCCGAAATTTTCCGAGTGGGAAGGCAGCAGGAAAACCGTTGCCGCCGCGTAGGGTGGGGGCGTGGACGAGCCGTCGAAAACCCGGACCCTTTCCGCGCCGGCACTGCGGCCGACATAGTCTTCCAGCTGCGGGACGGTATAGGCCTCGGGAATGCCGACCACGAGCAGCAACCAGTCCCGCGGGGCACGCTCCAGCCAGAGATCGATGAGTTCGAGTACGCGTTTCTTGGCGTGCAGTCGTGAGTAAAAAAGCGCCGTTGGGCGCTGGAACGCTTCGGGACAGGCCTGATGCCAGTAGGTGAACGCGCGCTCGATGTCGGCGGCCGAGGGGGCCGTAACGCCGTTCGGCGCCACACAGACCGGCTGGGTGAATCCATGCGCGCGAATTTCATCCGCCTCGGCCAGGCTGGTCGCGTGCCAGCCGGCGGCGGCCGACAGCGCACCGGGATGGATAAAGCGGTCGCAAAGCTTTTTTCGCCAGCGGTGATGGTTCCACGCCCACGGTGCCATCATGCCCCGCGGCGAGATGACATGCCGCGCCCCGGTCAGATCCGCCTTCCGATGGGCATAGTGCAGGGTGCGCAGCCAGAGGCCATGACTGTGCAGGATTTCCACCGTGAGCTTGTCCATATACCGACGCAGGCCGGAGGAGGGACAGATGGACCGGGGCCAGTCCCGTGGAAAAACGCGAACAGTCAGCCGTTCTTCGCCGAAAATCCGGTCGGAAGCAGATCCGGTGGAAAGCAAGCTGACGTCGTGCCCGAGGCGGGCGAGGTGGAGGGCGAGGGCGGGCACGGAAACACTCGGCCCGCCATGGCGTGGCTCGACGCTCGGCACAATTTGGGCGATGCGCATGTCGCACCTAAACCGGTGGGGGACGTTCCTTCAAGGGCCGGCAAGGGTTGCCGGCACAGATCGTGTTGGCCGGCAGATCCTTCACGACGACCGAGCGGGCACCCACCACGCACAACTCGCCCACCGTCACACCGGGGCCCACGAAGACATCGGTACCGAGCCAGGCGTTTTCTCCCACTACGATGGGCCGGGCGACCAGCGGCATGCTCCAGCGGGTATAGTCGTGGGTGCCGGCGCAAAGATGGGAGTACTGGCTGATATTGGCCCCGCGTTGCAGCGTGATCGATGCAAGATTGTAGAGATTGACGCCCGGACCGACCATGGACCGCGGGGCGAGCGAGAGCTTCCAGGGAAACATCACCCGCGCGGTCGGAAAGATCACGACCTGGGCCGGCGCAGGAATGTCGGCGCCGAAGAGCCGGAGCAGTCGTGCGCGAAAGCTATGCATCGGACGCGGGCTCCAACGGAAGACGGTCGCCTGCACCATCGCCCACAACCACCGCCGCAGGACCTCATGGCGCGGGTAGGGCGTCGTGCAGTTCTGGCCGAGATAGGGAGCTTCCGCGGGCATGGTGTCAGGCGGAGTAAGAGGCGCGGCCGGCCGTCACTTCAACGTCGAAAACTCACGCAGCAGGCGTTCGGCGAAGACCGGGTAATCATAAACCTGCACGCTGGCTCGTGCGGCACCGGCGAGCCGGGCCCGGCGGACCGGATCGCCGAGCAGGCGCGCGAGCGTGGCGGCGAGACGGGGGGCGGCATCTGGCGCGGCGTGGTCGAACGTCTCGCCGTTCTCGCCCGGGTGGATGAAATCGCCGAAGCACGCCAGCTGTGACACGACCGGTACCGCCCCGGCTGCCATGGCTTCGGCCACGGCCACGCCGAAAGTCTCGCCGCGCTCGGCGAGGCTGGGATAGCAAAAAACGTCAATGCTGCGATAAACCTCGGCGAGCCTGTCATCTGCGAACACCGGGGGCCGTAGCTCGAATGCGCCCTCCGGCAGCACTGCGGCGAGGGAGCTATTGAGATCGCGGGCGTAGGCCTCGCCCGAACCGCCACGCTCCACATCCTGGGGGCCGCAGAGAATCGCGCGCCAAGGTGGCAGGCCGGGCTGCCGGGCCAGCAGTCCGAGAGCGGAGGCGAGCAGATCGAGTCCTTTTTCACGGTGGAGGCGTCCGACAAAACCGATGGTAATCGGCGCACCTGCCACCGGTGCCGGGCGGGGCAGTGCGAGCGCGCTCCAGCCGATGGGATAGCCAAGGATTTTCGTGATGGGGGCGAGCCGCGGATTTTCGGCCAGCACGGCCATCCGCACGGGGGAACTGACCGCCAGCACGCAGTCCAGGCGGCGGTAGAGCCGGTACTGGCCCTTTGGCATGCGGCCGGGCATGACGACGAGCCGGCCCGAGCGGCCGCGCAGCCAGCCGAGCCAGGCGGGTAATGCCACGCAGTTGACAACGGTGACATCCGCCCGCGGGAGAATGGGCCAGACGCGCAGGCTCCACCAGAAATCGAGCCACAGATTCCGCGCGAGCCGGGCGGTATGATTATAGCCACGCCGGCGCAGATAACGCACACCCTCGCGCGTCTCGCGATCGGGCCAGCCGCGCCAGCGGCGTGAGACGATGGTGATCTCATGCCCGCGGCGCGCGAACTCAACTGCGAGCTGTTGCCATGACTTCTCCGTCGCGCCGCCGGCGGCGGGCGGCATCGGCAGGAAGAAACCCATGACAATGGTGATCCTCATCAGCGTCAGGACGGCAGGCTGGCGAGCGTCCGCAAGAGGCCGGCCGTGGCAGTCTGGTAGGTATAGCCGTCGATGCGCTGCGCGATGCGGGGCTTGAACGCCTGCAAATCGGCGGCAAGTGCGGCCGAGAGTCGTGCGCGCAAGTGGGAGACGTCATCGGCCCGGAAGACCCAACCGGTTTCACCGTCGGTCACCAGATCCTGCTGGCAGCCGACCCGGTCGCTCACGAAGCATGGGACGCCCATGTGCATGGCTTCATTGACGGCAAGACCCCAGGTTTCGTAAAGGCCGCGTGAGGGCAGGGCGAAAATGTCCCCAAGCAGATAACGCGCCGGCATTTCACTCTGGTTGGCGAACGGCAGGAGGTGCACGCTGCCCGGCGCCGCGGACCGGGCCAGGCTGGCCAGAGCGGGGCGTTCTTCGCCGTCGCCTACGAAAACGAGCGCGGCACCGGGTTGACGGAGCGAGATAAAGGCCTCAAGCAAGGCACGCGGCTGCTTGTCCGCCACGAATTTACCGGCGAAAAGCACAACCCGCGTGTCCGGAGCGAGACCGAGTTCAGCGCGGAGTGCGCTGGCGACAGCGAGATGGGCTGGTGAGGCCAGATCGAAGAGGTCCTGATTCACCGCGTGCGGGACAAAGAAAAGTTTGGCTGGAGGCACGCCGAAGGTCTCGAAGTAGGCGCGATTGGCAGCACCGACATATGTGATGGCGGCGAACTGCCGGAAGAGGCAGCACAGGGCCAGCTTGCGTTTCCAGCCCGGAGCCGGCCGGCCCAGCAGGTGGGAATCGCCCCGGAAGATAACCGGAACCCGGCGCAGGCGGGCCCACGCGATCACGCGCAGATGACTGGCCCATTTGTATCCGAAGAGGAGGATGGCGTCCGGCTGCCATGCGGCGAGCCGGGAGGTGAGCTGCGGATTATTGAAGCCACGGAAACTTTCAGCACCAGGGGCACGGGAGACATTGGGCACAAATTCCGATTCATAGCCGGAAAGCAGGTCCACATCCCATTTGAACGTGGTCTGGAAACGCGGATCGAGCGTGGCTTTCAGGCCGAACTCCCAGAGGTAAAAAACCCGCAATTTCAGGCCAGTATGACAGGCGAGCCAGCGAAACCAGGGACTGTAATACTGCGTCGGGTGCGAGAGGACAACGGCGAGCCGGGTGATGGGCACCGGAACAGTCGGAACTGCAGGCATGTGAGGCGTAAGGCGGATCAGACGTTCACGCCGGGCGCGAGACAAAGGGCGTTTTCGTAATTATGGCTCGGGTGCCAGGTGGTGAGCTGTCCGGATCCGGCGATACCATGCACGCGGTAACCATGGCTGGTCAGCAGCGCGAGGGTCTCTTTTCCGACTTCGCCGGCAGCCTCGATGTAGATGAAACGGATGCGCCCGGCGGCGAGCGCGGCGGTGGCGCCGCGCAGGGCCTGCAATTCATAACCTTCCATGTCGAGTTTCCAAAGATCGAGCGTCCCGATGCCGTGGCGGGCAAGCTCGTCGTCGAGGGTTGCGATGGTGATGGGCTCACCTTCAGTGGCGCTGACCTTGTTCCACGAACCATGGCGGTCGGCGGCGCCGTCGGCGGCGAGGTGCGCGGTACCGGGAGTGATCCCAAGGCCGGCGGCCTCGACGATGACGTTCCGAAAATTGTTGGCGGCCACCCCCTCGGCCAGCCAGGCGCGGGCCGCGGTGCCGGGCTCGTAGGCCAGCACGCGCGCGGCGGGAGTAAGGGCGGCAAAATAGAGCACGGTCTGTCCAATGTTGGCACCGGAGTCGACGATGGTGCGGATGTCCGCGTGATGGCCGCGCAGCCAGAGCCAGAATGCCGGTCCCTCGTAATACCCGTAAACGATCCAGCGATGCGTCTGGTTCGCGAGGTCCAGCTTCCAGACGGGCCCGGGTGCGGTGGGCACCCAGCATATGCCGCTGGCGGCCAGGCTGCGGCCGAAAATGCGATCGCAAAGACCGAGTTTGCGGGGAAACTCCCGGCGCTGCAGCAGGTGAAGCAATGCCGGCAAGGGCAGCGGATGTTTGGGCGAGGTAGCGGTCATGACGATGATCGCGCGGTGCAATCGGTGCCGTTTATCCCAGAAAATTCCGCAGGATCAGGGGTATGCCCATGACGCCGACGCACGCTTGGTACATCGAGCTTAGCCAGATACTGAGGGTCCACTCGGTTTGAAACGACCACGCCATCAACACGATCAAAAAGAGGCCGGGGTAGGAAAGAAGGGGACTGTTGGCGGTGGCGAGCTTGACCTTTTTATAGAAGGCCCCGAGCAGAAAAGCCAGGATGCCGACACCGTAAAAGCCGAAGTTGGCGTAGGCTTCGGATATCATGCCGAAGCCGATGGTGGTCTTGGCGGTATCCTCCTCACTTTGCAGGCCGTAATAGATGGCAAGCGTGTAGGTGCTGATGTGGCCGGGCGGCTTGCCGGGCCAGAAAAAACTTGGGATGAACTGTGCGGGAATCTGCCCATAGGTCTTGCCGTAAAGGAACGGCTGACGGTCCGGCGTATAGGAGGCGACGAGACACAGGATGTGCAGCAGGGAGGTGCGCTCGAAGAGCTTTTGCGTCATCTCCTGTTTGCCGGAATCCGGCGTGAAGGAAAGGCCGTTTTCCACCCATTCGGTAAAGAATGCCGCGAGCTCCGTGAGCTCAACCTGCTGGTGGTCGCCGTCCGCGCTCCAGTACTTATTGCGCATGACGCTTTTCCCGTTGTGCAACAGCGCCAGCAGTGCGAGCAGGGCGATTACCGGGATCACAGGCAGACGGCGGCCGCCCGAAACATAGCCGACCAGCGCGAGCACGATGATGGAGATACCGCCCACCAGGAAGAGCGTGGAGAATTGCATCAACACCTGCATGGCCAGGATGACGACGAAGGCGCCCCGTTCGGACGGATGCAGGTCATTCTGCCCCCAGCGCCGCGCCTGCACGAAGACGCTGACGAGACCGATCCCGTAAAAGACCGCGCGCAGGATGCTGTTTATCTCGTAGGGAATCAGGCTCTCAAAAAATACCGAGATGAAGATATAAACGGTGGAAAGCACCAGGCCGAACAGGATGTATTTCTGCATGTCGCGCGTCATGATTTCCTGGGTGTAGAATGACGAGGTGCCCGGCCGGCCCCGGACCAGCGCGTGGGTGCCGATGGCGATCACCTGGAAGAAGAGGACGGCGAATCCGCACAGCGTGATCACATCGTCGGAATAGGTGCTTACTTCAATATTGCTGGTGAGCAGCGGCAGGGCATAGGTATTGGCGGTGGTCAGCATCAATACCTCGAAGACCGGCAGCTGATCGCTGCCGTGGCGGGCCCAGAGCAAACTCGGCAGCGCGGCGAAAACCAGCATCAGCAGCCCCTGATAAAGATGAATGGGGTCCTCGATTTTGGAGCTGATCGCGTAGTAGGCCAGCAGCGCGCCCAAGCCCAGAACCCCGACACTGAACAGCTGGCGCGAGCGCCGTTGGTCGGTCCGGGTGGCGCGGGCCGCGGCGGTGGCGCCGTTTTCGGGTAGGGCGGATTCAGTCATGACGGCTGGCCAGGGCGCGATCGAAGAGATCGCATTGCTGACGGGTCAAGTTATCGGCGAGAAAGTACCGGTTGAAGAAGTCTGCGTTCCGCTTGGGCAGCGCTCCGGGGGGGAAGCCCATCAAGGCCCGGTCAAAGAAACTGCCGATCTCGGCCAGGGCGGTATCCTTCGGCTCGTTTTCCTGGAACCGCACCATGGCGGCGCAATTGAGCTTTTCCAGCAGCGCTTCCATCACGCTGTCCCTGAAGACCAGCGCCAGGATGGGCCGACCGGCGAGGTAATAGGGATAAATCTTGGACGGCGAATAGGCCAGATCGCTGGAACCGGCCAGCAACAACACGTCGGCATCGCACTGCAGGCGGATGCACTCCAGATGGCCCAGCCGGTGCGGAATCTCCTCCACTTGGTCGGCCACGCCGCATTTTTCGGCGATGGGCATGACCGAGTTTTTCCCCTGGCCGGGGGCGACGTAACTCGTGCCGAGAAAATGAAAACGCAGCCGGCGGGCCCTTTCCGGAGACCGCTCGCGATAAAGCCTGAGGCCGTCGAAAAGCACGGTCAGCGCATGGGGCATCACCGGACCGGCCGCCCCGGTGTAGAGAAAATGCAGCTCACTTTCCTCCTCCCGATAGCGATGCGTCGTTGCCGGGAGCAACGCCGCCTGGGCCAGATCGTTGCGGCTGGCGCCGAAATGGATGACCTCCGCCGGGACACGTCCGAACCAGGGATAGCGGGCCCGCAGGTCGGCCAGATAGCTGGGGGACACGCTCATCAGCCCGCCGGCGCGGCGAAACGACCAGCCTTCCAGCAGCCACGCCATGAAGCGTGCCACCTGGTATTTCCAGCCCCCGGGAGGACGACGCGAGCCCGGACGCTCGTAATAATCCGTGCGCCAAGGATCCTGGAGGTCCAGCACATATGGCACCCCGTACATGCGACGCCACATCCGTCCCATGGTAAAAGTGACGAATTGCGTGTTGGTAAAGAGCACCAAGTCGATCCGGTTTTTTTGGATGATGCGCGCACCCTTGAAGAAGAGGAAAAGCCACGCTCTCAGGCCGATATTTCTCATCCCGAACAGCCGTGTCCATTTCAATGGCAACGCCCGGGCGAAATGCACCGTGACATCGTCCGGCACGGTTTTCAACAGCTCCGGCTCGCGCACTCCATCCTGCCAGCGATCACCCACCGCCAGAACGATCGGTTCCCAGCCGCTATCCCGATAATAGGGCAGGCTCATGCGTGCCCGCTGCATGTCAGGTGCATTGGTCGGCGGCCAGTGGGGCGAGACGATCAGCACCCGGCGGAGACGAGGAGAGGGTTCAGGCATGAGGCGCGGGTGCAAAAATCAATGACATCGACGGGATGCTCATGCTCCGGCCGGCATTGCACAATGGCGGATATCGAATGGGCGCCGGGCGAAGCCCGGGGAGATCATTCGCCTGCGAGCGGCAGCCCGAATCGCATCCGTGGGTGGAGGCATTGGCCGGCATGGGATGTCCGATTCCACGCGGAGCGTCAGAAAATGCCCGGGGCAAGGGCGGGAAAACTCGGCGGCCAAAAATTCACATCTCGAAGAAAAATTCCTCACTGGAAGAAAAAAATGAAATGAAGTCGGGTGTAAGCAGAGGCTGTGTCGACGGCGGGATGGCCGCGATCTGTGAGGCGTACGCGTCGAGCGCCCGGCGTTTCAAGGTCCCGTATCCGCGGAAATCCATGCGCCATACCCGGCGACTGGTGATCAGGGGCCTGAGCAGCAGCCGTGGATTCCACCACGACCAGACGGGAAACTCCAGGATACGCGGGCGCAATCCGGCCTGCTCCAGGGCACGTCTCACAAAACCAAAGGTGGCATCGTGCTCGGAGCTGCCGTCGTGGCGGCAGGGCAGGAAGATCTCGTCTGGCTGTACCTGCCGGAGCAAGGCGGCGATCCGGAGGACAAGTTCGTCGGCCGAGGGCCGGTCAAGGTGTGCGAGGGTGCCGTCGCGTGCGCCGAGGAAACGCAGGCCCGTGCTCTCGACGCCAATACGGTCCATTGCGTGGCGGGCCTCCGTCTGCCGCAGGGCGGCGAGCGCGCCGGGGGTGAGGGTCGGGTGACCGGGATGAGAAGCGCTGCCGTCGGTGACATACGCCACACACACGGCAACACCTTCGGCGCGTTTGCGGAAAAGCAGGCCGCCGCAGCCGAGGGTCTCGTCGTCAGGGTGGGGCGCGATAACGAGCGCCACCGTGTCCTGATCCACCGGGTAAGGCTGGCTGCGCAGCCGGAGGGCAAGGCGCAGGCAACGGCTGAGCATGCGGCGCAGGAGGAGCCGGAGAGCCGGTGGCATCACGTGCAGGACTGAATAAAGCAGGTTCACGTCCGGCGGAGCAGGCGCTTCCACCAGCGGTTTTGGGTCAGGGCGGACAGGGCTTCGCTCCAGTCGACCAGGCTGGAATTCATATCGTGATCGCCCGCCTGGGCCGCCGGGATGTCGCCGGTCTCCACGCGCCGCACCAGCTCAGGCAGCCGGCGGTAAAAATCGGCGCAGCGATAGGGCGGGTGCAGCGACCACATGCCGGGGGCGGCCCCGAGAAACTCGCGGCGCACCAGCCCGCGGGTGCGCATGGCATGGGAGAAGAGGTGCTCGGGCAAATCCTGGGGTGGGTTGCCCTCGATAACCGCCTTCACCACGCTGCGCAGTGCGGGGGGGCGTTGCGGCCGCAGGGCGCCGATGGCCGCATGAAAGCGGCGCCGGTCCATGAGAAAGAGCCGCGTGCTCATGGTATCGAAACGGAAGGCCTGGGCCGCCCCGGCCTCCGGCTCCGCTTCCTGGCTGCGCAGCCGTCCGTCGGTGGCGGGCGGGCCGGGCAAGGGGGCGGCAAAGAGAACCTCCGGATGGGCTTCCATGTGGGCCACGGCCTCGGCCAGCCACTGCTGGCTGCCTCCGCCGAAAAACATGTCGGAGTCGGCGTGCAGCACGTAAGGCTGCCGCGCCTCGGCCATCCCGAAAAAATAGGAGTAGTAGGGGCCGCCGCGGAAATCCTTGGCCGGCACCGGCCGGCCGCCAAAGAATTCGCCGGCGACGCGGGTCATGGCCGCCGCGCCGTAGTCAACGATCGATACCCGCGCTTCGGGCCGGGACTGGGCCAGAGGCATGATCTTGTCCTTGCCTTCCTCCCAGCGGGCGGAAAACCGGCCCGAGCTCCGGTGAAAATCCACCGTGAGCAGCACTTCGGCGACCTGGGCGGACCAAGCTTTCAGCTGATGACCCAGCAACTCGCGCGCGTGGCGGTAGTCGGAGGGGGCAAGGCTGATCTGGAGCGTGACGGGTGATGGCGTCATGCAATGGACGGGGCCGGGGCGCACAGTGCGGCGGTCACGGCCGCAATGAGGCGCGGGCTTTCCTTTTCCCAGCAGTAATGTTCCTCCGCCGCCCGCCGCGCGGTGGCGCCCATGGCGGCAACGCGGGGGCGATCGGCGAGCAACGCATCGAGCCATTGCGTCAACTCCCCTGTTTCGTTCAAATTGACGATATGCCCTGCGCCAGGCGTGCGCGCGAGAACCTCCCGCTGTCCGGCGGTGCCGCTGGCGAGCACGCCTAGGCCGGCGTTGAGGTATTGGAGTATTTTATTGGTGATCGTGTAGTTCCTGCTGGCCGGAATGCTGGCCTCGAGGGCCAGGCCGATGTCGTGCCGGGCGATGACCGTGGGGAGTTCCTCGGGCGAAGTGATGGGCAGGAATTCCAGGTGGCCTTGCCGTCCGGCGGGCAGACGGCCGACCAGTTTTCTGCGATAGGCGTCGTCGATGTCGCCGAGCAGGCAGAGGCGGCTGGGCTGGGTGGTCTGGCGCCAGGCGGCGATAAAAGACTCGAGGCCCCGGCCAGGGCCGATCGTCTGCGAAAACCAAAAAAAGGCCGCGGGCTGGCCGCGCAAAGCCGTCGCGGGGCGGGGTTGAAGGGGGAAGGAATTGGTGAGCACGACCGGCCGCAGCCCGCCGCATGCGGCCTGCAAGGCCGCGGCCATCGCGTGGGACGTGGTGCTGGTGTAGACGGATTGCTGCATCAGATCGTGCTCCACCCGTCGGATGAGTCTTAGCGGACGGCTCGTCTGGGCATCGGGCAGCAGATCCTCCGAATGCCAGTCCTCGAAGTCGGCGGCGACCCGACGGCCGCGCCGCAGGAGCCCGCGCCCGATGCAGAACGGAAGTTCGGTATGGACGATGGTCAGGTCGGCCGGAAACCTCGCGGCCATGCGGCCGAGCGAACCGGCCGGGCCAAGCGCGCTGGCCGACTGGACGCCGAGGCGCGTGGCGTGCCGGGCCAGCCAGGTGTGAAGACGGCTGGCGATCGTCAGGGCGCGGGAGATGGGTCCATGGCCAATATGGTCGAGGGCGATTTTTCTGAAGGGGGCCGTTTTCAGTATTTCGCGGTCGAAGGCCTCGAAGCGGGAGAGGTTGGCCACCGTCATCACGGTCACATCGAAGCCAGCATCGCCGAGGGCGGTCGCCTCCTTGAGCACGCGGGGATTGCGGCAGAGCGGTCCGGACGTGAGAATGAGAATGACGGGTGCGGCTGCCACGACTCAAAGGATGTGCTGCAAACACATGGCGGCCGGTTGCAACGCCCGGCGGGATTTGCCGCGGGTCGGCTTGAATCGGGCGCGGTCGTTCCGCGGGAAGATCAAGCGGGGGATGGCGTGGAGAGAGCGCACGATGCTGGAATAGTGCCTGCGAGTGCCGGTTTGAAACAGCCGCGACTGGCGCAGGGCGCGGCATGACGGTTGGTTACAGGACGGACCATGACGTGGTCGGACGGACCGGGACTGGGTTGAGCCTGGCAATCGCAGGCAGGTCAATCCGCCGGATTGGCCACGGCGGGTTGGATTGAGCGGTTCAGTCATGACGATCCAAGGACTGAAGTGAACCGATCTCGATCACACCGATGCCAAATCCACCCTGATCCCGGTTCTCGACAAATTCCCATGATCTGAGGCCACGCGTCTTTACCTCGTTCCAAAAACGGGGCACGCCGCCGACCCAGCGATGCCCGGATGTCGGCGAACCCGTATCGGAGGCCTCGACAATGTCGTGAAAAACCACGAGTCCGCCCTGTCGCAGGAACGGACGGTAGGACTGGAAGTCCGCCGCGACGCCCTCGTAGCTGTGATCGCCATCGATAAAAAGCAGATCCAAGGGGATGCCGCCGAGCAGCCGGGTGACACTTTGCAGGATTTTGGGATCGCGCGAGGAACCGGCCAGCGAGTGAAAGGTCCGCGCGGGCTCGTTGAAAAAACGCAGCACGGAAGTGTGGCGGGGACACAGATCAATGCTCGTCGTCCACTCCACCGTCGGGATGGACCGGCTGAGGAGAAAGGTAGTTCCGCCCTGCGCAGTGCCGATTTCGAGCACTCGCCGCACCTGGTGTGCGGCCGCCAGCCCGAGCAACGCTATGATCTCGGAATCAATCTGACTGGGTGGCAGAAGCGGTCGAATGTAGGCCAGATAGTCCTCCGCGGTGCGGCAGGCGGAGAGTTGCCGCCGGCTTGATGCTCGCCGCGCGGACGTGCCCGCGAGCCGGGCGTGATCAATGCCGTCCTCCACTCGTGCGGCGAGATGCCCGAACATGGGCAGGTGCGCCAGCCGTCTCAGGCCTTCGCGAAATAAATTTTTCATGCGGGAGTATGATCGCTAGAACCACCAATCGGGAAAGGCTCTGCGCCCGACGGCACGCGCAGCCGCGAGCAGGCGCTTGCGCGGCGAGCCGTAGACATCGTTGTTCGCCCCGATGCCTGCGGGATCGCAGTTGACCGGCCAGCGCAAAACGACGCCCGACTGGCCGCGCAGCGGGCTGAGGTGATCAAACAGCAGGTCCTCGATGAACTGTTTACGAGGGGCGGGCGGAGGAGCCATGGTTTGATAAAGGGTCCGGATCTGTCGCTCGTAAAACTCGCGGGTGAAAAAAAGCAGGGCCGAGGCGGTGAACCTCTGCGGATAGGGCGTGAAGCGGTGGTTATCACGGCTGTCGCCGGCGAAAACGCAATCAGTCGGAAGGCGGTCTAGCAGGCGCGAGATGGACGGAAAGCCATAGCGGCCCGTTGCCTTCACCAGAGCCGGGCTCTCCGCGTAGAGCCGGCTTCGGGCCAGACCGAGGTCAAGCAGTTGAAACTCGTTATAACCGTAGTTGAGCCCGGGTGGCAGCACATTGCACTCCAGCGAAATGAATTCACATGCGCGCTGCCGGGGATTGTCGGCCCGGGCCGTCCGTTCGAGGGTGTCCAGCGGATGGCCGGAATTTTCTATGAAGATGATCCGCCGGATGCGCGGGTCGCGGTGTTCGAGCCAGAAGCGCAGGCCGGCCCGATAGTCGGCCAGACGCACGGCCGGGTCATTCCGCACGACCGGCGCGGAGGGATTCACGCAGGCGGTGAGGATCACGGTGAGTTCAAGGTCGATCATCAGCGCAGACGGAATCAGGGCGTGGCCTGGCGCAGGGATTGCAGGCGCTTCGCCAGCCGCCAGCCCAGGAGGCGGCGTGTCAGCTGGAATTGCGGCCCGCCGCGGGGGACGAGATGGGAGCCACCCAGCGCGGACACATGCGCGGCGGCACGGCGGCGGAGCTCCGCCACACGGGGGTAGGCCTCATAGATGAAATGCTGGAAGGCGTCGGCGCCGGCGTGCCGGGTCCGGGAAGAATCCTCGGCCTGCCGCAGCCGTTCGACGGAGAGTTCCAGCGAACGGTAGGCCGACGTCCAGGCGCGCTCCGTTTTGGCCCCGCTCAGGCTGCCCGGCAGGCCCGACCGGTAATACGAGAGCGCGTCCGGGCAGAAGCGCACGCCCTGGGAGGCAAGCACGACGCGGGTGAAATATTCACCGTCATCGTCGAGCGAAAGGCTTTCGTCCCAAGGGCCGGCGCGCTCTGCCGTGGCGCGGGGCGTGAGCCAGGCGGCGGGGTGCATCATGGCGTTGTGCTCGAACTTGGAGACCAGCCAGTCTGTGGGCGCCGCGTCGGTGCAGAGCACTTGCGGGAGATGGTCGGCGTCGGCGGGCGTGCAGGTGAAGCGGCTCCACCGGCCGCAAAGCACCACGTCGGCGCGCGCCAATTGCGTGGCGAGGTTCATTTGGTGCGTTATTTTGCCGGGCGCGAGCAGATCGTCCGCGTCGAGAAATTGCAGCCAGTCGCCCTGGCTGGCGGTGAGTGCGGCGTTGCGTGCCGCACTGGCGCCGCGATTGGCCTGGGCGATCACCTTGACGCCGCGAGTCGCAAACCGGCGCGCAATGTCCAGGCTCTCGTCACGGGAGCCGTCGTCGACGAGGATGATCTCGGTCTGAGGCCAGGTTTGCGCCAGCGCGGACTCGATGGTCTCCGGCAGCCAGCGTGCCGCGTTGTAGCACGGGATCAGGATCGAGACTAAACTGGCCATGGTTTCAAACAGCCGGTGCCGCACAACTGCCGCCTGGTGGGCGGCCGGCTGGCGGGTTATGCCAATGGACGTGGTGGCGGAGGCGGGCTGGCGTCACGCAGGAGGGAAGAAGTTCACGAAAGTGACGGAGCGAGGTGTTTGTCCACGACCGAGTCCGCGTCGAGGCTGGTGAAGCCCTTGGCCCGGGCTTCGGCGGTGCGCGCCAGGGCGGTGCGGTTCAGGTGCTCCCAGGCGCGGGGGTAACGCTGCCTGGCCAGGAGGGTGGCCCAGGCGACGCCGGGATGCCGGGCGCAGCCGGCGAGAAAGCTCAGCCAATCACCCGCCCCCGCATGGCGAAGGAAACGGAAATTCCCAGCGAGCATCGCGGCGAAAAACAGGCCGCCGGTCGAGCGCGGTCGCAGGCTGCGGCGATGGGCCCAGAGCTGCCGTTCGGCGGCCGGAGTCAGGGGCACGGTGAGCAGAAATGAACCGCCGAGCAGGGCCTGGCTTTGTCCCCAGCCGGTGTAGTCGGTTGAGCGAAAGGTCTGGCGGGTGAGCGAGAAATTGGCGAGCGGCCTGGGCACAAAGAGGATCGGATACCGCATGAGGCGTTCGCGCGTGTGCTCGATCATGTCGCGCGGCATGTCGGCGGGCATGATCAGGTCCGCGGCGGCGCTGGAGCGCAAAAGCATCGCTCCGTTGGAATAAAGGATATCGCTGAAATGCAGCAATTGGGGCCAGTTGAAGAGATGCGGTTCGGTCCAGTGGGCGCAGGACCACACACACGTGGCGGTGTCCTCCCACTGGTTGCCCGGAAGTTCGCGCCACACGCGCATATTGGCCCATGCGAGGCTGGCCGCTGGCTGACGGCCGAGCTCGGCGAGCATGACTTCGAGAAACTCCGGTTCCCACCAGTTGTCGTCCTCCAGGATCGATTGGTAGGGTTCCACCGCGGGCGCATGGGCAAGGTTGAAGGCCTCGACCGGCCCGGTGCGGTGCACCGGAGTATAAAGGGTGAACCGCGGGTCGCCCAGTTCGGCGAGAAGGCGGGCGGGAAATGGGTCGGCAGGATCGCCATTTTGGATCTCGCAGACCCAGTCCGTGAAGGTCTGCCGGAGCAGGCTTTCCACGGCCCGGGGCAAAAGCTCGGCCCGGCGGAAGGTGATCAGGTTGACGCGGACGGTGGCTGGCATGATTGGGACGGCGCTGCCTGCGTTTCAGCCGCGTGGAATGATCAGCCGGGTCCAGCCGCATTCCATGCGCACGTCTGCTAGCCGTACGTCTTGGCCGCGAAGGCGCCACCGGCGAACCCAATTCTGGGCAAACCGGTATTCCCGGTCGAGCCAGGGGCGCGGACGGTAGATGGCGGGGTGGGCGAGGCCGTTCCGCATGGCATCCTCGGCCCACTGCCGCTTCATGGCCGGACTGAAGGTTTTGGCGGCATCGTGCTGGCGCGCGACTGCCAGCGGCCGGTTGATGTGCTGCGTCCGCAACCCCGGGAGCAGGCGAATCCATAACTCATAGTCGAGGGCGCAGTGCTGCTCCTCCCACAGCGGCTGGTGCCGGCCGGCGGACCAAAAGGTCGCATGTGAGGGCAGAAGCCCGGCGAATTTCACGTAGCGGCCGCAGGCAAAGGCCGCCGGCGCATGCGTCATGTGTCCGGAAGGCTCGTCCAACTCGAGGCCGTCGCCGTAAATGAACTCGGCCCCGCGGCGCCAAGCATGGGCCACGCGATGCAAGGCACCCGGCAGATAAAAGTCGTCGCTGTTGAGCCAGCCATGAATGTTGCCCGATCCCAGGCTGAATCCGAGGTTGATCGCATGGCTTTGGCCGCGGTCGCGCTGCACGCGGGAGAAGCTCAGCCATGGACGGTAGCGCTCGATGATGGCGGGCGAGGCGTCCGGTGAGCCGCCGTCCATGACGATGAACTCGAGGCATGGATAATTCTGCAGCAGCACGGAGCGCAGCGTTTCCTCGAGAAAACCGCCCTGTTTGAACGACGGCGTGACAATGGTGATCTTGGGCCAACCCTCGGTTGAAGTGGCGAAAGGCGCGGTCTGCACATCCCACGGCCATCCACGGCGGCCGTCGGGAGGAGCCGGTAGCGCGGCCAGCAGACCCTCGGCATTCCAAGGTACCGGCGGCAGCGGCAGCTTCACGCCGGCCGCGGCGAATTCGGCCCGGTATGCTGACAGATCGGGCAGGATTTGCCGGAAGGGCGGTGTTCCGGTGGCGGAGTCGACGGTCACGCGCGGGGGACGAGCAGGAAGGTTTCGCCGATGCCCATTTGCAAATTCAGGTTGGCCGCGGTCGTGACGGGCGCAAGGCCCGGGACGTTGAGCACATCGCACTCAAGTTGGCCGGCGAGTTCGAGGAGGGTCGCGGGCGGGCAGCCATAGGCGGCCAGATTATGCCGGTTCCACTCCAGCAGCACGACCGGGCGTGTGGACCGCAGGCACTCGAGGCCGCCGCGGAGCACGTCGGCCTCGCCACCCTCGACGTCGATTTTCACGAGACAGACATCGGGCCGGCCGAATTCCGTCCACAACGTGTCAAGCCGGGTGAGCGGCACCTTCACTTTCCGGGTGGCATGACCCCGGCCGGTGTCCTTGAGGCCATCGAACACCCCATGGGTCTCCGCGGAGGCGAAAAACTCGATCTCACCCTCGGCCGCGCCGACCGCCTTGGGGACAAGATGCCAGCGGTCTCGATTTGCGCTCACCGCAATGGTCCGCGCGAGATAGGCTGCGGTCCGAGGCGAGGCCTCGACCGAAGCCACCTGCAGGGTCCGTTCGGTGTCGAGGAGCGGGGCGGACATCAGGCCGATATTGGCGCCGATGTCGAAGCACCACGCATTGGGACGGAGCGCGGCCTGGAGTATCCTGAGATTCTCGTGCTCGAAGATGCCTTGTGCACAGGCGAGTTCGAAAATGACCGAATGCGGCGGAAAATGCACCCGTTCGCCGAAATAAGGCAGCACGCCCTTGAAGCCCGGACAATGGCCGTGGAGCCAGCGCTTGAATGCACGCTTGAAGTTCATGGAGGAAATCAAGCGGAAGGCACCGGAGTTGTCACCTGCCGCCAGGTCCGGCGGAAATACCATCGCTTTGAGCCCGCCACATAATGATGCAGCACGGCGCGCGGGGCGCGGCATTCGTTTTCATCGGGCATCACCACATAGTCCTCGGCCGGCGCGACGGCGCAAGGGCGTCCCGCGAGGAGCATTGCGATCAGGGCTTGCTCAAGATAGTATTGCGTTCCGTAGGTCTCGATCAGGCGGCGGCACCAGAACTCCAGCCGCTCCCAGTCGATGGTGTCGCTTTGCAGGCCGGTAAAGCCAACGTTCACCCGGGATGGTATCGGGGCCCCGGCGAGGCCGGCCATGGCCTCGAGCGGATAACCATAGGCATCGCCGATGTCGACCATGTGGAGCGGGCGGTCGGGCCGCGCGAGCCAGTCGAGCACGAAGCCGGGCCGGCGGAAAAACAGCATGTCGGAATCGAGCACCAGGCGCCAGCCTCGGGCACCCGCATGGGCATCGGTGAGCTTGAGGATATTGGGATAATGCCGCCGCCGGTCGTGGAGGAAGGGAAAGCGGCCGGGGGGCAGGAGCTCCGCCACCCGGGCATCGTTGTCGGGGCGCCGCCGGATCTCCGCGGCGGGAAACTGGTGGCGCAGGCGGTCGATCGTCGCATTGTCGAACGAGCCGTCGTCGTGCAACACGGCGCGGAAGACGCTGCCGGCATGGAGTTGGAGCGAATGCAGGCAGAATGCGGTCTGATACCAGAATTTTTTACCGGTGAGAAAATGAAGTTCGGCGCAACGTGGATCGGCCGGCGTTTGGGCGGTGACGAGCGCACCGGCCGCGCGGATCATCTCGTCCCGGGCGCGGGCATCGCGCCATTGCTCGATGGGACCACCTGCGGCATACGACTGGCGGAGCATGCCCGAGGGGGCGTGCCAGAGGAGGTAGGCCAGACGGCCGAGCCCGAGCGAACGGAAGGAGGAGCGCAGGCTCATATCGGTGTCCTTCCGTTGGGCCCGGGAAGGTCGGGTCGCGTGGCCGGTTCGTGGTGAAGATCCCCGAGGCCCTCGAAGTGCCCGCACGCTCCCTGCCAGCGGACCCATTGCGCCGGGCCCTGCCAGGCGCGGAGACGAAACCATGAACGCAGGCAACGCAGCCCCACCGTGGACCGCGGAACGGGCCGCCATGGCCGGATGCCATGCAAGGCCAGCACCCGCACCCAGGAGCGGGCGATCGCGCGGTTGAGCGCGCCGAGATAGCTCCGTTCGCTGCGGCGCGGAGGAATCAAGTGGGTCAATTGCAGGTCCGGAAAATAGGCCACAGCCTGGCCGCCCGCGAGAATGGTCATGATAAGGTCGTTGTCCCCGCCCGAGATGAGTTGTGCCCCGGTGCGGTCGAAACTGCGGCGGCGGGAATCGTTGGCAAGCGCCGCCGCGTAGGCCTCGGCTCCGCTCCGACGCAGGGCCAGGCCGGCGCCGATCGGCGCGCATACCGGATAGCCCCGCGGTTGGCTGTCGCTCCATGCCGCCCGCTGGGGCGTTGCGCCGGGATCGCGCAGGGCCAGCACCCCGTCGAATTCGCGCGTCCAAGGCGGAGGCGGGGCCTCGAATTCGGGATGCGAGCGCCCTCCGATCGCGCCCAGTTCCGCATCGACGGCGAAATGCCGCACGACCGCCGCGAGGTAGCCGGGATCCAGTACGTTGTCGTCGTCGACGAGCACCAGCAGTTGGCCCCGGCTTTCCGCAAACCCGCGCAAACGGGCGGCGGTCAGGCCAAGTTGCTCCTCGCGCACCACCCGGGCGCGGCCCTGCCAGCCGAGATCGAGCCGCGCGAAAGCCGCGGCGTCGGCACTGGCGTTGTCGACGAGGACCAATTCCCATTCGGAAACGGGCAGGGTTTGCGCGCGCAGTCCGGCGAGCGTCCGCCTGAGACGTTCGGGCTGCGGATTGTGCGTGGGAATTATGACCGAGAGCATCGGGGGACTCAGCGTCTGGTGGACGAGGACGGAACTCGACCGGGCCCGGCCTCGATTTCCGCCGTTGAGGGTCGTCGCAGGAGGGCGAACGCGAACGCCGGGTGGTGGATCAATGTGCCGATGATTGGATTTAGGAGCGGCTTCACGCCGCGATGTTTCGCTTTGCGGACCCAAACATCGCGGCATAAAGCCGCTCCTACATCTTTAAACTGATGCACCACTGAACGCCGCCATGGCAGCGGCCAAATCCAAACCGGCAGGGAAAAGGAAATGGGGCGGCCCGGATGGCGATTGTGTCCGGCACCGGTTAGGGTCCGCTTCATGGGGCTGCATCGGTCCGGAGATACACCGCGTCGCCTTGGTCAATGTTGCCCAGCGCGCCGCCTCCGCACTCCAGATGCGTGAGGCGGAAGCCGGCGGCGCGCAGGAAGGCATGGACTTCATGAAACAGCGCGCCGCAGGCGTAAATCGGCTCGAAGGTCACTTCTGTGTAAATGCAGCGGATGCGGCGGAGGAATGCACCCGCACCATGGAGGATGCGCAATTCGGCTCCCTGGCAGTCGAGCTTGAGCAAATCGAGCTCTGCAATCCCGGCGTCCGCCGCCACCTCATCCAGGCGGCGCGCGGGCACCTCGATCCGGCGCGCGCCCTCCGGCAGGCCGATCGAGGCCAGATAACCCTCGCGCAGTGGAAAAAGGGAGGACGCGGCGTCGAAATCCTGCAGGAAAAATGGCAGCGTGCCGTTTTGTTCGGCCAGCGCGACTGCCTCCACCCTGACTTGCGGCTGCGCGGCGAACCGGGAGCGGAGTCCGGCGGCGAGTGCCGGGTTGGCCTCGATGGCGAGCAGCTGGCGGGGCTGGAAGGCGAGGCACAGTGCGCGGCTGACCTCGCCGGTGTGGGCGCCGGCATCGATGATTGTGCGGCAGGATCCAGCGATGCGGGCCTGCCAGTCCATTGCCGCATAGCCCAGATAACGGTCGCGCAGGACGGCGAGGCCATCGCTTGGCCGCCCGCCACAGGCCAGGCGCGCGGCATAGCTCGCCAGTTGAAACTTCCGGAAGAGAAATTGTTGGCCGGGCATGACGGGCGGCTCAGCGGCCGCGGAGCGTGACCGGCCGCGTGCTCCGCGCCCAGCCGGCGCGGGCGGGACGGGTGCAGAGGCGCAGGAAGCCGACGACGACCTTCAGGCCGATTTGTCGAATTGTTCGAGCCATGAGATTTTTTGTTCGCGGGCTTTTTCGCAGGGATTGCGGAAGACTTCGTCGTTGAGAACGAGCAGGTCGATATCGGTATTCAGAAAGCACTCCCAGCCCTCCGCCGCCGTGCGCACGATCGGCTGGCCGGCGACATTGAAGGAGGTGTTGATCAGGATGGGGACGCCGGTGAGGGCATGGAACGCACTGATGAACTTGTGAAAGTCGGGATGAACCGAGGGGCGGATGGTCTGGAGCCGGGCGGAAAAATCCACGTGGATGACGCTGGGAATGGAGCACCGCGCAAAATCAAGCCGTGCGCGGAGCGTGGCGAGGGTGTCGGGGACGGGAGTGCGCAATTCCGGACGAAGGTAGGCGGTGTAGTTCATGTAATCCGACTCCTCGGCGGAGTCGAACCACTCGCCGGTGTGCTCGGCGAGGATGGCGGGCGCGAATGGACGGAAGGACTCGCGGAATTTCACGGCCAGATTGAGCCGCGACTGCATGCCGGGGGCGCGGGGATCGGCGAAGATCGAGCGGGCGCCGAGTTCCATGCCGCCGCGGACGACGGGCGACGATCTTGCCGTCCGCGAGCTGGCGGGCGGCAAATGCATGCAGGTCGCCGTTGACGGGCACACGATAGGGCCGGGCTTCGGCGGGGACTGGGCCGGGCTCGCTGCCGAGATAAAAGCCGCGCGCATCGATGGCGAAAAACGAGCCGGCATGGCGCTGGCGCTCGAACAGGAGGGCGGCGCCGAGCCCGGAGCCCATGTCGCCGCCGACCGGAGAATTGAAGACACGGGAGAATATTTTCTGCGCGCGCAGCTTGCCGGCGGCAACGCAGTTCTGGGCGCAGCCGCCGCAGAAAAGCACGTTTTCCTCGCCGGTCTCGGCGCGGAGGAAGCGGGCCATCTTGAAGACCTCATCCTCGAAAACCTGCTGGAGGGAGGCGGCGAGATCGATGTGGACCTGGTCGAGCGGGGCGGATTTCTCCCGGACAGGAATGCCGGTCTGGGCCGCGACCCAGGGAAGCGCCGCCTTCAACGAGGCCCAGTCGAAGCGGATGTTGCGGCGAAGCCGGAAGCCACCGCGGCCGTCCGTGTCAAAGAGCCGCGAGAGCTCGGCGACATGGTGGGGCGCGCCGTACGGGGCCAGGCCCATGACCTTGTATTCGGAACCGAACGAGAGAAAGCCGAGGAAGTAAGTGATGAGCGTGTAAAACATGCCGAGCCCGTTCTCGTACGGCTGTTCCCAAAGCAGCTTCAGCTCGCCCCGACTGATGATTCCCGCGCTGGCGGAGTAGTCCTCACCCTTTCCATCGACACAGAGAAAGGCGGTGCGTTGGAAAGGCGAGGTGTGGAAGGCGCCGGCGACATGGGAAAGATGGTGCCAGGCGTGATGGAAGCGGGTCCGGGGAAGGAGGGCGCGCGCCTCCTGGGCATAGAGGCTGCCCCAGCCCTCGGGAAGGATATGGCCGAGGGCACGGGTAAACGCATTCCCGGGGCGGCCGGTCAGGTCGAAAAGATGGCTCTGGAGGCCCTTCTCGGCGAAGATCGCATCGGTTACGTCAGGCGCGGTCAGGCCGGCGGCGGCCAGGCAATCGGCGACGGCGAGGCGCGGGAACGCCCCATCATGCTTCATGCGGGTGTGCCGTTCCTCCTGCGATGAGGCGATCAGGCGGCCATCGACAATGAGGGCCGCGTTGGCATCGTGGCCGAGAAGGCCGCCGAGGACGACGGAGCGCGGAGTCATCGGAGTGTGAGGGCGCTGGCGAAGATCACCGCCAGTTTTCCATCGGATCCGCGGGTCAGGCCATAGACGGCCTGTCGGCCGGCTTGATAAACGGGGGAAGGCAGCCGCAGCCCAAAGTGCCCGCCGAGCAGGGAAAACCGCGGAATGATCTCGGCGAGCCGCGGGCGGAAGACGTCCACGGGCAACAGCACCATGTGATCTGGCGCCACGAGCACGGCCAGTTCAGGTGGCTGCAACCCGGGGACCCAGTCGGACGGCATCACAAAATGGCCCTGGATGGCGTCGTTTTGCTCCAGGTGGAGGAGCTCCTTGGCCGGAGGCTGATTGGCCCTGAGCGACTGGATCACGGCAAGATCGGCGGGACTCAGATATTTGGGCAGATGATACACGCCCAGGCTGGCAGAACGCTCAAGGGAGGCGCAGGCCACCGGCCAATCCTTCGGGATGCTGCAGGGAAAGCACTCGCCGATCTGTGCGTTCAAGGCGGTTCCGGCGTACAGGCGCTGTGCGGTCAGCATGGGGCTGAGGAAGCTCGCATAGGCCAGCAGACAATAGGTCCCGCCCAAGCCCACTCCGATGACGGCCAACCGGCCCTGCCGGGAGGGAAAAAGCTCGATCCACGCGAGATAGCCCACCGCCAGTATGAGCAGGCCATAAAGCCGGTACCGATCCTGCAGCATGTAGTAGTCAGCCCAGCCGGAGCGTCCCCGCGCCGCCATGAAGATCGTAAGCCCGACAAAGACGAGGAAGGACGCATGCACCGGCATTTCGCGCCAGAACCGGCGGAAACAGAGCAGGGATGCGGCCAGCCCGAGCAACAATGCGCCCGCGAACAGCGAGGCCGCCTCGGGCATGCGGGACAGGATGATCGGCCCGCCCGCCATGATCGCAGCCTTGCGAAAAAGCTCCGGCAGGGAAAATGCGCCCATGGACGATTGATAGCCGTGCAGATACAGGCTCCAGACAACCAGCCCAGCGCCCGCAAAGATCGCGGAGTGCTTCCAGCGGTTGAGCACGGCCAGGCTGAGAGCGGCGGCCGGGAATACCATCAATCCATTGGCGAATGCCGATGCGGCTAAAACAGCCAGGACCAAGGCCAAGGCGAAAGTACCGCGGCGGAGCGAAAAGGCGCAGGCCAGGGAAAAGAAGGCGAAGGCGACAACCCAGAGGTTCCCCATGCCAATCGCGGCCAGCGTGTTGGAGTAGCCTTCCGGATGCATGAGCAGCAGTGTCACCGGTAGCGCCATCCACGGCGCCCGCCGTACGCTGGGGTTGGTGGCGGCCAGACCGCCGGCAAGCAGTAGCCAGCCGATCCAGCCCGCCACCTGCAGTGCGACCAGATTGAATTCACCGAAAAGATGGAAATCGAGCAGGGTGGCCAGGCGGGTGAAAATGATGCGATGGCCGATGAATTGCGCCGTCAGGAGCGTCCAATGCTCCGCAAACGTGGTGTGGCTGACCCAGTCGCAAAGAAAGGGGAGCAGGGAAATATAGTCATCCGTGGCGGGGGCATTCGTCGCGGCGCGGCCCAGCACTCCAACCAGCAGGACGGCCGGCAGGGCAGCCAGCATCATTCCGGCCAGTCGTCGACGGGAGGAGGGAGAGGCTGGCACGATTGGGCGCGGGGAAGCGGTCATGGGCGCTCACGGACGACCTTGGCGGGTACGCCCAGCGCGATGGTGTTGGGCGGCAGGTCGCGGGAGACGACCGCGCCGGCACCCACGATACAGCCGTCGCCAATGGTTACGCCGGCCAGGACGGTGACACCCGCACCGAGCCAGACATCCCGGCCGATGAGAATCGGTTTCGGCTCATCCTTGATCGATCGGATAAAGGTGTCCCGGGCAGGGATCGCATGATTGGCCGCCACGATCCGGCAGTGCATGGCGATGAGGGAATGGGCGCCGATCTTCACTGAGCCGTGTCCATAGATCACGGTACCGGGTCCGACGAAGACGCCTTCATCAAGCGCGATGGAGCCGCCGTAAGGATGCAGCAACACGCCTGGTCCGAGGTTGCAACCTGTGGCCAGGCTGACGCGGCCACGGCGTTCGGGGGCCGGCCCCAATTGCACGTCGCAGCCGGCTGCAAGCTTGCAGCCGGGGCCAATCGAAGTGCCGGTGGCGCGAGCCAGCGCGATTCTCATCGCCGAGGCCCCATGGCGTGCGGAGTGGAGAAAACGGGCGATGAGGGTGGAGGACATGCTTCAGGAGGAGCCGGCCGCCGGCGCCTTGCCCGGCAGCCGCATGAGAAGATGGAATTGGTCGCTCGCGCGGGGAAACCAGCGCGCGAGGCGCGCCAGCCAGTAGTCACCATGCTCCAGGGAGGAATATTCCAGTTCAACCCGCTGCATCCCCTGGCCCGTGAGCCATCGATTCAGGCCGGCGGGTGTGAAATGCCAGTAATGGTGGCCCTCGGCCCAGGCATGCCAGATCGCCTTGGTCTTCCGCGGAACCCACCCGCGCCAGTTTGCCTGCACCAGCAGCAGCAGACCGCCGGGGGCGATCTGTGCGATGGTGTCCATGAAAGGGGAGGGCTTTTCAATATGCTCGAGCACATGGGAAACCACCACGGCGTCGAAAGGCCCGGCGGGAGCCGTTTCGCGATTGAAATATCCCTGCTTGACATTGAGCCCCACCGCGAGGGCGGCCTTGGTGGCGGAGAGGCTAGGCTCAATGCCTTGCGCACGCAGCCCCTGCTTGGCCAGCAAGCCCAGAAGCAATCCCTGGCCGCAGCCGATCTCCAGCACGCGAGCCCCGGCGGGCAGGTGTCGTCGCAACAGGTCCCGCTGCATCTCCAGCCCCTTGCGCCAGGTGCGGGGCAGGTCGTCTGCCGTGCGATGGTTGAAGATGGCGTGGAAGTCCTGCTCGTCATATTGCACCGGCGCCGGCGCGGGATCCGTCCGGGCGATGAGGCAACGCCGGCACGCGATGATGAGATGGTGCGGCAGCCTCACGGCGATCTGGCTGGGGCCTCCGCAAAAGGGGCATGGGGCCGGCATCGAGGAGTTCATGATTTGCGGCCGATCCAAAGTGAATCGGCGCGAACGGATTCGCGATATTCCCCGGAAGGTTCGACCAGGTTCTCGATGACCCAGGTCGGTCCGAGCTCGGTGCGTTCGGGATAGTAATCGTGAAAGGCGAGCCAGCCCCCGCGCCGAATCCGGGGACCGAAATGCTCGAAATCGAACCGCGCCCCCTCGATCGAATGATCGCCGTCGATCAGCAGAAAATCGATACCGGGAATTGCATCCACAAAATCGCGGGAAAAGCCCTGGTGGATCTGCGTGCGGACGCCGGCGGCACGGGTATTGGCTTCGAACTGTTCGCGCAGCGGGCTTTCCTCGCGGTTGCGCGCATAGACTTCGGCGCTGCCTGGCTCGCCCGCGGCATTGAAAGGGTCGATGGCATGCAGGGTCCCGCCGCGCATGCCGCGCGCGAGGCAGAAGGTGCTTTTGCCTTTCCAGCTCCCAATCTCGACGACCGTCGATCCCGCGCGGAGCCGGTTCGCGCCGCGAAAGAGGGCCACGGCCTCTGCCTCAGTGAGAAAGCCGCCAATCGTGCGATAAGGCCGGATGAGCCACCGAATCAGCTTGGCCGGCAGCAGGTAAAAAAAGGGACCCATGCGAGGTTCAGGGTGCGAGGGTGGACTGCAGGGCGGCGGCAAACTGCCGGTGCAGGCGCCCGGGATCGAAATCGCCTTTGGCTGCCATCCGCGTCGCTGCGGCCAGTTCCTCCCATCCACGGCGATCGGTCAGGGCGCCGACCAGGGCGTGCGCCGCCGGCTCGTCGGCCGGGTCCAGCTGCGCCTTCCAGTCATTCCGCTTCGCCCAGCTGCGAATCGGATTGCCCGCGGGCGCGGCCAGGAGAACAGGAAGGCCGAGCTGAGCGAATTCAACGAAGCGGCTGGGAAACCCGGTGGGCGCGGCGCCCGATGCCGCGGAGCCTTTCGGGTACATGACCGTGAGCGCGGTGGCCTGCCGGGAGATCCAGCTCACGGCTTCCGCGTTGGTCGGAAAGCTGTCATGGCAGTCGAGATTGTTGATCCGCGCGCGCAGCGTCGCCAGGACCGGGTTGCCGGAGGGGCACAGCACGAGCAGCCGTCCGCCCAAGGGGGCGAGCTGGCGGGCCAGCATGGCGAGATAATCCGCATGGTAGGGATGTAGCGCACCCACATGCGCTATCACGGGAACGCGGGAAAACTCCTCGCGCCATTCCACGAAGGGAGCGGTGCGATGGGCAGGGACGGGGTACAGCACGTCGATCTTCTCCGGGCCGAAACCGGCCAGCGCGGCTTTCATCTCCTCCGAGACCACGAGGATTTTCCGCGCCGCTTTGCAGACATGGGCTCCAATACGCCCGTCGTCCCCGCCGCCGACCTCGGCCCACCAGTCGTGCACGATGGCCACAAGCGGCCGGCGCCAGGCTGCGGCCATTTCGGCGGCCAGCCATGAGGTCGAACCCCAACAGATCGTGACGACCACTTCCGCGTCCTTGGCCGTGACTCCCGCAAGGGCCCGGCGGGAGCAGGCTGCATGCAGATTGGCCAGCGAGGCCCGGGCCGGACGAAAAGGCGGCCACCACCAGCGGCGGGGCGGAAGAGACAGGCATTTCCAGGAAGGCTGGCGGGCCTGCAGGGCGCCGGTTTCGCCCGGGACGACGACACTGACCGCCGCACCATGAGCCGACAAATCGCCCAGGTGCCGCTCGGCGATGATGGTACCGCCTCCACCCGGGCCCGGGATGACGTCGCTGGCATAAAGCACGCGGAGAGGGGTAGCGGGATAAGTCACCGGCCGAAAAGGTCGAAAATGCGATCAAGCAGGCGATACGGGCGGGTGTGGGCGCGATCCTGGCTGCGGCGGAGCCAGCGATGCCAGGCCCGCTGAAATTTCGAGCGCGGATCGCGAAAACGTTCCGGGTCCGGCAGTTGATGGTAGCGCGCGAGGTCGACCCAGTTCACATCCCAGATGGCGAGCCGCCGGAACCGGGCGGCCCCGTGCTCGGCGAGCAGCTTGAGTGTTTCGGCCTCGAAATAGGGATGCGGCTCGACCTCGATGGAAGTCACATCGATGCCGCGCTGCTCATAGCCGCGGAACCAGTTCCAATCCACGGCGTCCTTGCGCGCCCAGGACACGTCCATGTGATGATACTGGCGGTAGAGGCGGGTGGGGCTCTTGCCGGGGTATTTGAGGTGCTCGAGGCATTCGTACCACCGGTGCTTCGCCTTCATGCGCGCCCAGTCGAGATATTGGTAGTGCAGCACCTTGCCGTGCGCGAGGTACAGCCCGGGCACGGCGGGATTGACCGGCACGCGCGGGCTGTGGATGAAAGTGCCCTCGATCGCACGGCCGTCATCCATGTAGGCAAAAATGCCATGCGGCTGGAAGACGTGGCAGTGGCCGAAAGTCGCGAAGAGATTGACCCACTGCAACCCGACATGGGTGCCGGGCGGAGCCCGCAGGAGGGTCGACCATTCGGGCGATTCCAAGAGGTTGGCGCAGAGCAACTCGTCGGCATCGAGGCCAAAGATCAGGCGCGGACCGGAAATCCTGCGCGCCTCGGCCATCAACAATTCGCGCCGCGAAGCCTCGTCATACGCGGCGTTCTGGTTCTCGACCAGCCGGACCTTGGGGCAGCGAGCGGCGATCTCCCGTGAGCCATCGCTGGAGTTCTGGTCGGCGATGATGATATGGTCGGCCCAGACGCTGGTTGCGCGCAGAAACTTGTCGAGGATCCAGCGTTCGTTGCGGACCGGAGTGAGGCAGATGACGGCGGGGCGCTCGGGCATGGAGGGGAATCTCAGGCGGAGTGCTGGCGGCGGAAGCGTTGCTGCCAGCGCAGCAGCCAGGCGGCCGGCAGGATGGGTCGCAAACCCCGCAGCACGGGATGGCGGGAGGAAGGCACGGCCCAGTTGAGCTGCCGGCACACGGCGAGGCAGCGGGCGGCAATCTCGGGCATGAGGTTCTCCCCCAGCAACCACGCCGCCAGGTTTTCGGCCTCGGCCGCGATGGCCGGGTGATCGGCGGCGGGAAGGCTTTGCGCATAGGCTTCCAGCAGGCGGGCCCGGCATTCGATCCGCATCGTGCCGTCGGCGCTGATGCTTTTCGGGTGGCGGAGTGCGATTACGAGCGATTCCTCGACCACGCCGTACCGGGCGCCATCAGCCGCGAGGCGCACGTGCAGGTCCGCATCCTCCCACGTCCTGAGCTGTTCGTTGAAGCCGCCGATGCGCTCCAGGGCGGCGCGCCGATAGTAGCCATTGATGCCGCCGACCGGATTTTGGATCAGGTAGGAAACCGGCGCAGCCTGCAGGCTCGCCTCCGAATAACACCACTCCATTTCCCGCTTCCGTGTGTCTTCCATTTGCCAGAGCGCATTGCAAATCACGACGTCGGCCCCTTGGCTAGCGCGGGCCGACATTTTTTCCAGGAAGCGGGGATCCAGCAGGTCGTCGGCATCGTGAAAGTGCACCCAATCGGTTGCCGCCGCCCGCCAGAGAGTGTTCCGGGCATGGGCCGGTCCGTGGTTGACCTCGCCCCGGATCACGCGGGCGCCCAGCTGACGGGCGACCTCGGATGTCCGGTCCGGGCTGGCGTCATCGTAGCAGATGATTTCCTGGAATGGCGTCGTCTGGGCCCGGATGGTTTCCCACAGACGTGGCAGATGACTGGCGGCGTTGTAGCAGGGGACGAGCAGGCTGGCTGCTGGTTTGCTCATGGGGCTGGCGGCAATGGGGGCAGTCCGGTCGTCATCCGGGTGCGCTCAGGACTCGCCCCATTGGTGGGGCAGCAGCAGGATGCCCTCCGTGATGTGCGGCACGGTGCCGGTGCCAAAGCGGTCGCAGTCCGCCGAGTCGAAGGCGAGCGCATCGGGAAGGTCTACCAGGTTGTCGAACCGGTAGTTGAGGTGCAGTTGGAGCGTCATCGGCATCGTACGGAACGGCCATTCCGGGACCGTGCAGCTGATGACGCCGGAACTGGCAATCGGGAAGGAACGTCCCCGCCCGGCATTGCTCCAGAAGTTCACGAGTTTCTGCCCCTGGCCATAGACGATAAAGGAGCACTCAAGCCCCTCGGGCAGCTTCTCGGGGGCCGGGCAGCGGTACCGCACGCGAAAGGTCGCGGTCGCGCCGGCCGGGACGGAGTTCTGGCGTTCTCCATTCACCAGCAATTCCACGTTCTCGACCTCGATCAGCGGGCTCCGGCGGGCATAGTTCCACCGGCTCTTGCCCGACGGGCTGGAGGTATCCCGCAGGTAGCGATC
>Ga0265319_1000394_pt1 | contig 31684 bp, 33 predicted proteins | sample 4824metaG_FD_192443 | JGI IMG/M metagenome (GOLD analysis project Ga0265319, IMG submission 192443) | Rhizosphere microbial communities from Carex aquatilis grown in University of Washington, Seatle, WA, United States - 4-8-24 metaG | ecosystem: Host-associated > Plants > Roots > Rhizosphere >...
ACGAATACCTCGTACCGACCGGTCACTACGCGGTCGCGCCGCCGCCCGGATTCGCATTTCGCCGCGCCGACGAGGTCGACGAGGAACGGCTCCGTCGGCTCGACGACGCGCTTCGTCAGGATGTACCCGGAACCGACGGTTGGCGTTGGGACGCAGCCGGCTTTCGAGCCGAGACCTTCGAGTCGCCCGCTTTCGACCCGGCGACGTACCTCGTCGCCGTCGATAGACGAGACGACTACGTCGGACTCGCGCGCGTGTGGGTGAACCGGCCGACCCCGCGGCTCGGCATGATCGGCGTCCTGGCACCGTATCGCCGTCGCGGACTGGCGAAAGCCCTACTCGAAGCCGTGTTCAGCGAATTGCATCGTCGCGGCGCAGTGGAGGTATCGACCGAAGTCGACGAGACGAACGTCGCGTCGCAGGCCTTGCTCGCCGGCTTCGGCGCTCGCCGGATAGCCGGCCACGTCGAGCTGATCCGGCGCGCTAGTTCCAGACTTTGACGTCGCGGTACAGCGTGTCGCGCTGCACCGGGATCTTGCCGAGGCTCTTGATCAGGTGCACGAACTCCTCGGTGCTCGCGCGGTACGTCGTGCCGGCGGCGCTGACGACGTTCTCCTCGATCATCACCGAGCCAAGGTCGTCGGCGCCGAACTGCAGCGCCACCTGCCCGATCTTCTTGCCCTGCGTCACCCACGACGAGCCGATGTGCGGCATGTTGTCGAGGTAGAGGCGCGACACCGCCTGCGTCAGCAGGTAGTCGAACGACGTCGGCCGCGTCTCGGGCGGCACCTTCTCGCCGAGCCGGTTGCCGTCGTCCTGGAACGTCCACGAGAAGAACGCGCGAAAACCGCCCGTCTCGTCCTGAACCTCGCGCACGCGGCGCATGTGCTCGACGCGCTCCTCGAGGGTCTCGACGTGGCCGTACATCATCGTCGCGGTGGTAGAGATTCCGAGCCGATGCGCATGGCGCATCACGTTCAGCCACTCGGACGACTTCGTCTTCTTCGGCGCGATGATGTGACGCACCCGGTCGACGAGAACTTCGCCGCCGCCGCCGGGGATCGAGTCGAGCCCGGCGTCGCGCAGCCGCGTCAACGTCTCCGGGATCGTGAGCTTCGACCGCCGCGAGATGTGCTGGATCTCCGGTGGTGACAGCGCGTGCAGATGAATCTGGTACTTCGCCTTGATCGAGCGGAACAGATCCTCGTAGTAGTCGATGCCGAGGTCGGGATGGTGACCGCCCTGCATCAGCAGCCCCGTTCCGCCGATCGCCAGCGTCTCCTCGATCTTCTTGAAGATCACCGGCTTCGGCAGCAGGTAGCCCTCGCGCGTGTCGCCGGGGCTGCGGTAGAAGGCGCAGAAGTCACAGTCGGTGACGCAGAGATTCGTGTAGTTGAGGTTGCGGTCGATGATGAACGTGACGCGGCTCGGATCGTGCTTGCGATTACGGATCTCGTTCGCCGCGCGACCGACCGCAAGGAGGTCACGAGAACGGAGCAGCGCGATTGCGTCCTCGTCGGTGAGGCGCTCGCCGTCGAGAACCTTCTCGAGGATCGGCGCGGTGCCCGACTCGGCGACGACGCTCATGCGACCGCAGCTCCCTTCGTCGAGACGAAGCGGAGCTCGGGCACCGTCTCGAGCAGCTCGTGGTCTCGGGCCATCTCGAGGAACGTGTAGAGGCCGGCGCGCTCGCGCGGGCCGAAGCGGTAGCGAAGCTTCTCGAAGTAACGCGCCAGGAAGCCGGCGGGATAGCCGTACGCCTCCGAGGCCTCGAAGGCGAGGTTCTCCGGCTCGGCGCGAGCCATCCGTACCGAAGCGACGAGCGCATCCTCGAGCTCCGCGAGCCCGTCTGTGACCGGCTCGGGGCACGCCCACACGGCGAACACCATCGGCAGCCCCGTACGCTCGAGCCAGAGGCGGCCGAGATCGTAGTGCGGCGTCGGGTCCTCGAACGCCGACTTCAGCGCGGCGTCGCCGATCAGGAGCTTCGCGTCGGCGTCACCGGTCTCGTACGCCTCGAGCGGTACCTGCCCCGCCTCGGGCAGCAGCACCTTGGTGAGCACGACGGACGTCGCCGATTCGGGAGTCACCGCGACGACGCGCACCTGCTCGAGCGGCTTGCGGGTGACGAGCTGGATCGAGTCGACGGCGCCCTCCGACGCGACACAAAGGCGAGGCAACAGGCGCAGCTTGTCGGCATTGCGCGCGTACTCGATCGAAGAGATCGGCGCGGTGTCGAGCTCGCCGTCGATGAGCATCCGGTTCAGCTCCGTCGGAACGCCCTGGACCTCGTCCACTTCCATGTCGACGCGGTAGAAGATCGGCGCCATGTTGACGTACGAGATGCGACCGAGCTTGATCACGTCAAGCGGCCCATCGATGCAGCTCGTTGTAGAGCGAGTCACGCTGCACGGGGATTCTCCCGGCATCTTGGATGAACCGTACGAGCTCGGAGATCTTCTGCTCCGTGCCGCTCGTCGCACCCGCCGCCTGGAAGATCTGCTCGCGCACGACCGTGCCCTGCACGTCGTTCGCGCCGAAGTGCAGCGCGAGCTGCGCCATCGGCATACCCATCATGATCCAGTACGCCTTGATGTGCTCGATGTTGTCGAGCAGGAGCCGTGACACCGCGATCACCTTCAGGTCGTCGGCCCCGGTGGTGAACCTGAAGCCGCGCCGCTCGAAGACCGTGTTCTCGGGATGGAACGCGAGCGGGATGAACGAGAGGAAACCGCCGGTCTTGTCCTGCTGCTCACGGAGGCGCAGGAGGTGGTCGACGCGCTCCTCGTACGTCTCGACGTGCCCGTAGAGCATGGTGCACTGCGTCGTGATGCCGAGCCGGTGCGCCGTGTCGTGCACGTCGAACCAGTCCTCCGCAGGCTCCTTCCCGGGTGCGATCAGCGCACGCACGCGGTCGGCGAAGATCTCTGCGCCGCCGCCGGGCATCGAACCGAGACCAGCGTCCTTCAGAACCCGCAGGACCTCCTCGTGCGAGCACCCCTCGAGCTTCGACATGTGATGGATCTCGGAGGCCGTATAGAACTTGAGATGTACGTCCGGCAGCGCCGACCTCAGCTTGCGCAAGACCTCGGCGTAGAACTCGAGATCGACGTGCGGGTTCTCGCCGTTGACCAGGTGGATCTCCGTGAATTGCGCGGCGTGGTGCTGCGCGACTGCGTCCTCGACGAGCTCATCCGCGGTCAGCGTGTACGACTCCTCCTGCTTGCGCGTCTTTGCGAACGCGCAGAACTTGCATTTCACGCGGCAAACGTTCGTCTGGTACATGTTGACGCCCTGAACGAAGTAGACCTCGTCGCCGCCGCCGCGAACGCGCCGCGCGAGGTCGGCCAGCTCGCCGAGTGCGAGTAGGTCGTCCGACTCCATCAACGTGACGCCGTCCTCGAAGTCGAGGCGCGCTCCGGCCTCGATCTTCTCCCGGATCGGAGCGAGCGTCTCCAGCATGTCGAGGACTGCCACGTGTTGTTACCTCTCCCGGTTGACGACCGCATGCGTCAAGGACTCGAGCTCCTCACGATGCAACTCACCGTTGAGGCACGCCCGAGCCTGTCTAGCGTAGTCGAGTGCAACCTTCGTGGAGCGCTCGAGCGCACCGGTTGCGGCAACCCGCACGAGCGCCCCGTCGACCGGGCCTCCCGCGAGCGCGCGGCGCACGACGTCGTCCTGCTGCGCGGCGAGCAACAGCGGCAGCGTCGGCGTGCCGTCGCGGAGGTCGGTGCCCGCGATCTTGCCCGTCTCGATCGTCGCGCCCGAGCAGTCGAGCACGTCGTCGGCGATCTGGAACGCGACGCCGAGCGCGAGCCCGTAGGCACCTGAGCCGCCGCCGAGCCGGCAGGCAGCTTCGAAGAGCTTCCCGGTCTTCAGGCCGCAGCGCTCGATGTACGCCTCGACGGTCGTCGACGGGTCGTTCGTCTGCGTCCGCTGCAGCGCCTCGCCCCGCGAGAGACAGAGCGTCGCGTCCGCGAGCACGCCGACCGCCTCCGCGTCGCCGGTCGCCGCGAGCTCCGCGAACGCGCGGGCGAAGAGGTAGTCGCCGGTCGCGCGGGCGGCGTCCGGGCCGTGCGCCGACCAGGCGGCCGCCTTGCCGCGGCGGAAATGCGCCCGGTCGATCACGTCGTCATGGATGAGCGACGCCATGTGCACGAGCTCCACGGCGACGCCGGCGGCGATCGACGGCGGGCGTCCGGCAGGCGTCGAGAGGAACACGAGCAGGGGCCGCAGCCGCTTCCCGCCCGCGGCGAGCGCTTCGTTGCCCACCGCGGCGACGAGCCCCGGATGGCTGGCGACCGAGCGGGCAAGCCGCTCCTCGAGCGCGTCGAGGTACTCCTCCAGGCCCGGGGCCTCGCGAATCGCGGCGAGCGTCTCGGTGGCTGTGCTTGTCATCCGCGCGCCTCTCCTATGTGCAGAGCCACGATACTCCCTGCAAACCGCCGAAATCGCACGGCTTCGAAACCGCTCGCCGCGAGCAGGTCTGCCAGGGCTTCCGGCTGCGGAAAACGGCGGACGCTCGCGGGCAGGTACGTGTACGCGGAGCCGCCCGGCAGGACCTTGCCGAGAAGCGGGATCAGTCGGTCGAACCAGAAGCGGTAGAACCCCGCCAAGGCTCCGACCGGAGTCGTGATCTCGAGAATCGCGATGCGTCCACCGGGGCGGAGAACGCGCCGCAGCTCTCGGATCGCCCCCTCGAGGTCGTCGACGTTGCGGACGCCGAAGCCGACCGTGGCGGCGTCGAACGACTCGTCGTCGAACGGGAGCGCGAGCGCGTCGCCCTGAACCCAGTCGATCTCCGGCGCCTTCCGCCGCGCCCGTTCGAGCATCTGCTCGGAGAAGTCGAGGCCGATCACCTCGCCGGCGCCGCGCCGCCGCGCCGCGATCGCGAGGTCACCGGTGCCGCAGCAGGCGTCCAGCACGCGGTCACCGGGGCGAACGGCTTCGTCGATCGTGATCCGCCTCCAGCGCCGGTCGAGGCCGCCGGTCATGACGCGATTCATGACGTCGTAGACCGGCGCGATCCGGTCGAACATCCGCTGTACGCCTTCCGGTGGCAACGTTCCGGTCGCGGCTCCGGCTGCGCGCTCCGTCGAGCTGCTCACTGGCCCCATCGCTTGGCGAGTGCGTTGTCGAGCCCGAGCTGATCGAGCGTCCGCGCGACGATGAAGTCGACGAGGTCGGCAACCGTCTCTGCACCGTGGTAGAAGCCGGGCGCAAGGAAGAGGATCGTCGCCCCGGCCTCCCGGAGCGTGAGCATGTTGCGCAAGTGGATCGCCGAGAGCGGTGTCTCGCGCGGCATGAGGATGAGCCGCCGTTCCTCCTTGAGCGCGACCGATGCTGCACGGTGGATGAGGTTCTGCATCGAGCCTGACGCGATCGTCCCGAGCGTCCCCATCGAGCAGGGGCAGATGACGTAGGCGTCGACCTTCGCCGAACCGGATGCGTACGGCGCCTTCCAGTCGCTCGGGTCGTAGACGGTCACCGCGGCGCCGACGGGCTCGAGCAGCCGCGCGAGCGTCTCGTCGCGTGAGAGCCGGGCGTTGCCGTAGAGCTCGGTCGCCATCACCTCGATCGCCGCGCCGGAGGCCGAGACGCCGATCTCGCAGTCGGCGGCCGCCAGAGCTTCGAGCAATCGAGCCGCGTAGGGCGCGCCGGAGGCTCCCGTTATCCCGAGGAAGACGTGCATTCCCCCGGATTGTGCCCGCGGCGCCTGGAAGCGCGCGAGATCACCGCCTGCCTTTCGATGCCTCGAGGAAGATGGCCAACGAGCGGAGCGCCGGCTCCCCCAGGCCGAATTTCGGCATCTGCGAACCGTGGACGACGCAGGACGGACAGCGCTGGTGCCGGATCTGCCAATCGAGACCACGGCCCCGCAAGGCCTCGCGTGTCAGGTCCTGCCCACCGAGATTCGACACTCCCGAGCCCAGATAGGTGTGACAGCTCAGACATCCGGACGTGGCGAACAGACTCGCACCCGGCACCGCTTGCGGCGGCAGCTTCGCCGCGGAGACCCAAGACACCACCTCGTCGGGGAGCTCGGAACCGGGGACAGTTCCGGCCCCGTTATTCGAACCGCCGCAGCCGGCTGCGAGGGCCGCGACGCTGACGACCAGGCTCGCGAACCGGCGCCGGTTCGTTACTTCTTGCCCTTCGAGGCTTCGAGGAAGATGGCCAGCTGGCGCAGCCGTGCGTCGCCCAGAGAGGCGAACTTCGGCATCGGCGAGCCCGGCGTCACGCTGGACGGATCCTTCAAATGCTTGATCTGGAAGTCGACCCCGAGACCCCGCGAGCCGATCGCAGTCAGGTCCGGCGCGCCGAGCGCGGAGCCGCCGCTGCCGCTGTACGTATGGCAGGCGGTACAGCCGGACACCGCGAAGAGCTTCGCGCCGGGAATTGCCGCCGCGGGGAGGTGCTCCGCCTTGACCCAGCTCGGCACGTCGAGGATCACCTCGGAGGCAAGCGCCTCCTTGGCCGTCGCGCCCTTCCACGTCAGCACGCCCATCGAGACGATCGTCAGCACGGCGGCGACGACCGCGACCGGGCGCCGCGAGAGACGCCGCTCCATTCGCACGTCGATGAACGGCAGCGCGAGCAACAACACGAGCAGGATGTTCGGGATACCGACCGTGCCGAGGAACACGGTGTCGGGCCACTTGAAGATCCGCAGGAGATAGAAGAGGAAGTAGAAGTACCAGTCCGGGCGCGGCACGAAGCTCGTCGTGCCGGGGTCGGCCGGCGCGGTGTACTCGGGGCCGAGGAGGCCCTGGTGGAGCCCGTCGTGGTGCGGCCCGAATGACGTCCATTTCCAGACGCACGCGAGCCCGACGATCACCGACACGACGATGAGGCTCATGACCGTGTCCTCGAACATCGCGTACGGGTAGAACGGCTTGCCCCGCTTCTTGACGTCTGCCTTGTAGCGCGCGAACTGCGCGCGCCGCTGGTCGAGCGGGCTCGGCTTTCCCGGGGCGGTCATGACGCTCCTCCATCCGCGTGGCCGGCGCGCGTCAGGCCCGCGCGCAGCTCACTCGGCGGCTCGTCCTCGACCGTCTCGCCCGCGGCCTCCTTCGACCACGGCGGCGACGTGACGCCGAGCCGGATGATCAGGTAGAGGTGCAGGCCGATCAGCCCGGCGATCAAGGCCGGAAGCACCAGCATGTGCAGTGAGTAGAAGCGCGTCAGCGTGTCGCCTCCGATCTCCTGCCCCGATCGGAGGAATTGCGCGAGCCACGGCCCTAAGAACGGCGCCGTCCCGTTCAGGTTGATGCCGACGACACTCGCCCAGTACGCAGTCTGATCCCACGGCAGCAGATAGCCCGTGAACCCTTCCATCATCCCCATCGCGAGCAACATCACGCCGACGATCCAGTTCAGCTCGCGCGGATACTTATACGCACCGAAGAGGAATACCCGCCCCATGTGCAGGAACATCAGGATGATGAAGACGCTCGCGCCCCACTTGTGCATGCCGCGGACGAGCCAGCCCATCGTCAGGTGGTCGGTGATGTTCTGAATCGACGAGTACGCCCCCTCGGGCGTGGGCTTGTAGTACATCGCGAGGATCACGCCCGTGACCGCCTGGACGAGGAACGCGGTCAGCGTCGCCGACCCGAGGGTCTGCGCCCAGCTCGTGTCGCCCGGAACCTTGCGGAAGAGGAAGTACTTGACCCCGCCGACGAGGCCGGAGCGCTCCTCGAGCCAGTCGAGCGGGTAGTTGAGGGTCGCCTGCATCTGCTCGCGGCGGGCCACGGACTTGGTCGGCGGTCGACGCATGGCCATCAGTGGTGCGGCGGCTGGAGGGGATAGAGAATCTGCTCGACGCCGTCCACGTGCTCGCCCGGCCCGGCGAGCTTGTATTTGTGGATCCTCGCCTGCGCACCGGTGCCGTCGACCTGTGACACCGAGTACATGCTGAGCAGGATCAGGTGCCCGTTCTTGATCTCGAAGTCGTAGCGGTCGAGACCGCGCACGGGCGGCCCGGCGGTGCGATTCCCCTCGGTGTCGTACTGGCCGCCGTGACACGGGCACCCGAAGCCGGCGGGAACCGTCGGGACGAGGGTGATCTTGCCGTTGCTCGTCGTCTCGTCGATGTTCTTCAAGCCGAGGATCGAGCCGGTCGGGCCGTTGGCCTGCACCGGGCAGCCGAGGTGGGCGCACCGGTTCGAGATGATCGTGAAGCTCGGCACCTGCGCCGAGCCAGACTTGACGCTGCCGTTGTTCCGGACGAACGCGGTGCGCCGCGACGTCTCGGCCTCTTTCGGGTCGGTCGTGAAGGTGGCGATGTACCACTGGCCCTCGGTGAGGTCGGTAACCGGGCCGAGGTCGACCTCGTGGCGCTTCTGGCCGAGGAAGGCGGGCAGGACGGCAAAGCCGGCCACCGGCACGGTGAGAACGCCGCCGACCACGGCGCCGAGGCCGAGCGTCGAAGCCTCGAGGAACTTGCTGCGCGGGAAGCGCTCCCCCGGCGCAGTCGCGGGCTCGCCGGCCGCCGCCGGCGCAGCGCCGACGCCGGCTGCGCGCGCCTCCGGCGAGCGCACTTCGGGCTCTGGCGCAACGTGGCCGTCACGCAGCGCCACCGTCGCCTCGCGGGCCCAGACGAAGGCGAAGACCACGGTGACCGCAGCGCCGATCGGGCTGATCCAGAGTGGGCTGACGATCAGGCCGACGAGGATGACGACAACGCCGATGGCAAAGCCGACGGGGCCGATCGTCGGCGCCGGCAGGTGCGGCTTGTGCGGCTCGGGTGGGTCCACCTGCTTTGGCGGGTCCACTAGTGATCCTCTTCCTCGCGCATTAAGGCTGGATTCAAGCCGCGCCCTCCCCGGGCGTCAACGTCGTAGCAGTTGGCGCAACGACCGGGAAGTCTTATCGAATCCGTCGGCCGCTGCCGGAAGAACCAGCTCGATTCCATATTCGCTCCACCGCCCGCCGACGAGCGAGCGGATCTCCGGGCTCATCTCGATCTCCTCCGGCCAGGGCCGGGCTCCCTCCTCCGGGAGCTTTGCCGTGGCGTCGATGCCGAGCTTCCCGCCCACGAACTGTCGTTGCGGTGCGTGGTCGAGCTGGTCGAGCGGGCCCTCCCCGATCGTCACGTCGCGGGCGGGATCGACATTTGCCCCGGCGTAGAAGAGCACCTCTTCGTAGTCGTGGACGTTCACGTGGGCGTCCACGACGACGACGCATTTCGTGAGGCTCAGCATCCCGAGGCCCCAGATCGCGTGCATGACCTTCTGCGCGTGGCCGGGAAAAGCCTTCTGGATCGAGACGATGCAGCAGTTGTGGAACGCGCCTGCGACGGGAAGGTCGTAGTCGACGATCTCCGGCACGGTCGCGCGAACGGCGGGCAGGAAGATCCGTTCCGTCGCCTTGCCGAGCCAGGCGTCCTCCTGTGGCGGCTTGCCGACGACGATCGACGGATAGATCGCGTCGCGTCGCATCGTCATCGCCGTCAGGTGGAAGACGGGAAAGGGCTCGGGCGGCGTGTAGAAGCCGGTGTGGTCGCCGAAGGGGCCCTCGCTGCCGAGTTCGTCCTTCTCGATGTATCCCTCGAGCACGATCTCGGCGTTCGCGGGCACCTCGAGGTCGACGGTGACGCCCTTGACGAGCTCGACGGATTCGCCGCGGAAGAAGCCGGCGAGCATCAGCTCGTCGATGTGCTTCGGCAGCGGCGCGCTCGCGGAGTACGCCGTGATCGGGTCGAGCCCGAGCGCGACGGCCACCGGGATGCGACCGTCGGTGGCGAGCCAGTCGGCGCGGCCGTCCTTGTGGATCTGCCAGTGCATGAACGTCGTGTTCCGGTCGATCACCTGCATCCGGTACATGCCGACGTTCCGTGCACCGCTGCGCGGGTCGCGGGTGATCACGGCGGGAAGCGTGATGAACGGCGCCGGGTCGCCCGGCCAGCAGCGTTGCACCGGTAGGAGCCCGAGGTCGACGTCGTCGCCCTTCAGCACGATCTCCTGCACCGGCCCGCTGCGCACGGTGCGGGCGCGCGAGTCGGCGATCGACTTGAGCTTCTGCAGGCCGCGCACCTTGTCCATCAGCCCGCTCGGCGGCTGCATCTCGAGGATGCCGCCGACGCGCTCGCCGAGCTCGTCGAGCGACTCGACGCCGAAGGCAAGGCACATGCGGCGCTCGGTGCCGAACTGGTTGATGAGCAACGGATGCTGCGAGCCCTTCGGGTGCTCGAACAGGAGCGCAGGCCCGCCGGCCTTCACGACCCGGTCGACGATCTCCGTGATCTCGAGGTCCGGGTCGACCTCCGCCGTCACGCGCACGAGCTCGCCCTCGCGCTCGAGCAGGGCGATCCAGTCGCGGAGATCGCGAGGAAGGGCCACGAAAGATCAGTCTAGGCGTACAGGTGGATCCAGCTCCCCGGTACGCTCGCCCGGTGAAGACGGTCATCCTCGCCGGTGGAATGGGCACGCGGCTCAGCGAGGAGACGAGCATCCGGCCGAAGCCGATGGTCGAGATCGGCGGGATGCCGATCCTCTGGCACATCATGAAGATCTACTCGGCGCATGGACTGAACGACTTCGTGATCTGCCTCGGCTACCGCGGCTACATGATCAAGGAGTACTTCGCGAACTACTACCTGCACACCTGCGACGTCACGTTCGACGTCGCGCGCGGCTCGATGGAGGTGCACCAGTCGAGCGCAGAGCCGTGGCGCGTAACGCTCGTCGACACCGGCGCCGACACCGCAACGGGCGGGCGTCTGAAGCGCGTCCTGCCGTACGTCGGCGACGAGGATTTCTGCCTCACCTACGGCGACGGACTCGCAGACGTGGACCTCACGCAGCTGCTCGAGTTCCACCGCGCGCAGGAGACGCTCGGCACGGTCACCGCCGTCCAGCCCGGTGGACGCTTCGGCGCGCTCGACGTCGAGGGGAGCCGTGTGACGGCGTTCCGTGAGAAGCCGGCCGGCGACGACAGCTGGATCAACGGCGGCTTCTTCGTCCTCTCGCCGAGCATCGGCGACTACATCGAAGGCGACGAGACCGTCTTCGAGCAGGAGCCGCTGCGGCGCCTCACCGCCGAGGGCCAGCTGTCGGCCTTCGAGCACGACGGCTTCTGGCAGCCGATGGACACGATGCGCGAGAAGAGCCAGCTCGAGGAGCTCTGGCGGTCCGGCGCCGCCCCGTGGAAGGTCTGGACGTGAGCTTCTGGCGCGGCCGCCGCGTCCTCCTCACCGGCCACACGGGATTCAAGGGAAGCTGGCTGGCGCTTCAGCTCGCCGAGCTCGGCGCCGACGTCGTCGGCTATGCCAACGGCGTCCCCACCGAGCCGGCGCTGTACGAGCTGGCCGACGTGGGTCGCGATCTCGTCTCCGTCACCGGCGACGTGCGCGACGCAGAGCTGCTCCGCAGAACCGTCGCCGAGCATCGCCCTTAGGTGGTCTTCCATCTCGCGGCTCAGGCGCTCGTGCGCGCGTCGTACGAGGACCCGGCCGGCACCTTTGCCGTCAACGTGCTCGGAACGGTCAACCTGCTCGAAGCGGTGCGCGCAACGGAGGACGTGCGTGTCGTCGTGAACGTGACGACCGACAAGGTGTACGCGCCACACGTCGGCAGCGCGCCCTACACGGAGACAGAGCCGCTCGGCGGCCATGATCCCTACTCGACGAGCAAAGCGGCGTCCGAGCTCGTCACATCCTCCTACCGCGTCTCGTTTCCGGGCGGCGCCACACTCGCAACCGCCCGCGCAGGCAACGTGATCGGCGGAGGCGACTGGGCCGCCGATCGGCTCATCCCCGACCTGATGCGCGGCGCGCTCGGCTCTGAGCCCGTGGTCGTCCGCAACCCGGACGCCGTCCGTCCCTGGCAGCACGTCGTCAACGCGAACAGCGGCTATCTGCTCCTCGCCGAGAAGCTGTGGGACGACCCGTCGCTCGCCGGCGCCTGGAACTTCGGCCCCGACGTGGACGACGCGATCGCCGTGAGTGCGCTCGTGGCGCGACTCTCGGAGCTCTGGGGCAGCGAGATCGAGCTTCTCTCGCCCACGCTCGCGCAGCCGCACGAAGCGGAGACGCTTCGCCTGGACTCGAGCCGCGCGCGCAACGCACTCGGCTGGCAACCGCAGTGGGATCTCGATCACGCGCTCACCAGCATCGTCGACTGGTACCGGACATTCGCGGCGGGCGGATCGATCCGCGACGCGACGGTCGCGCAGATCCGCGACTGCAGCCGCACCCGGGGGCTCAGGCCTGGGGCAACGGCATGATCCAGGCCAACCCCCGGGTGTGGCTAATTTGAGGGGCGCCGCCCGGTGAGCGCCTGCCGGCTATGCGGCGCGCCCCTCGAGCACGTCGTCGCGGACCTCGGAGTCTCGCCCGTCTCGAACGACTTCCTCCGCGAGGAGGACCTGGGCCGGATGGAGCCGTTCTATCCGCTCTGCGCGCTCGTGTGCGAGGTGTGCCTGCTCGTCCAGCTGGAGGCGTTCGAACCGCCCGAGCAGATCTTCTCCGACGACTACGCGTACTTCTCGTCGTTCTCGACCGGCTGGCTCGACCACGCGCGCCGGTACACCGACGCGATCGTCGAGCGCCTCGGGCTCGGAGCGGAGAGCGAGGTCGTCGAGATCGCATCGAACGACGGCTACCTGCTGCAGTACTTCGTCGCGCGCGGCATTCCGGTGCTGGGCGTCGAGCCGACGGCGAACACCGCCGCGGTGGCGATCGCAAAGGGCGTGCCCACCGAGGTGCGCTTCTTCGGCAGCGAGACTGCAGCCGATCTGCAGCGCGGCGGCCACGCAGCCGATCTGCTGATCGCGAACAACGTGCTCGCGCACGTCCCCGACCTGAACGACTTCGTCGAGGGGCTGTCGCTGCTGCTCGCGCCGGAGGGCGTGCTCACGATCGAGTTCCCGCACCTGCTGCGGCTGCTCGAGGAGGCGCAGTTCGACACGATCTACCACGAGCACTACTCGTACTTCTCGCTGCTGACCGCAGCGCGCGCGCTCGAGCGGCACGGGCTTGCGATCTTCGACGTCGAGGAGGTGCCGACGCACGGCGGCTCCCTGCGAATCTACGCGGGCCACGCGCCGCGCGAGCCGAGCGAGCACGTGCTCGAGCTCCGCGAGCGCGAGCGCGCCGCCGGGCTCGAGGAGCTCCCGACGTATCTCGCGTTCGCCGAGCGGGTGCGCAGAGAGAAGCGTGAGATCGTGCGCTTCTTCATCGAGCAGAAGGAGGCCGGTGTCTCGATCGCCGGCTACGGCGCGCCGGCGAAGGGCAACACGCTCCTCAACTATTGCGGGATCGGCCGGGACTTCATCGACTACACCGTCGACCTGAACCCGCACAAGCAGGGGCGCTATCTGCCGGGCACGCACATCCCGATCCGCGACCCGGACGAGATCCGGCGCACGCAGCCCGCGCTCGTCTTCATCCTCCCGTGGAACCTCCGCGAAGAGGTGATCGAGCAACTCGCGTTCGTACGCGAGTGGGGCGGCCGCTTCGCAGCGCGCTCCCCCAGCATCCGGATCTTCCCGTGACCGGACTGCGGATAATCAGCCCGGGAACGGGCGGCCGTCGATCCAGCCGATCTGACGCGCCGGAACGCCGGCGACGATCGCTCCCTCGACCACAGACGCCGTGACGACGGCGTTGGCGCCGACGACCGCGTTCTTGCCGATGGTGACGCCCTTCAGGACGACCACGTTCTGGCCTAGCCACACGAAGTCGCCGATCTCCACCGGGAGCGCGACGAGCGGCTGCCTCGCACGGTGCAGGTCAGGCGCCATGCCGTGGTCGTGGTCGCGGATCGCGACGTTCGAGCCGATCAGGACACCGTTGCCGATCGTGACCGACTCCGCCGCCGCCACGCTGAAGTACCCCTCGATCTGCGCGTCGTCGCCGATGCGCACGCGCCCCGGCTCCGCGTCGTCCGCGGACCGCACCGCCTCGAGGCGGGCGCGCGCACGGATGGATACGTCGCGGCCGATCTCGATGCGGTCGGGCTCGGTGAGCGCTTCGAGCGGCCACCTGATCGCCGAGCCTTCCCCGAACGAGGCAAACGACGCGACGAGTCGGCGGTGCCACGCGCGGTGATAACGGCGGACGGCGTAGTCGACGAGCTCGGCCAGCATCCGGTCAAGCCTAGTCTCGCCTGGAACAGCGCGGTGCTCGTGACCGCGCAGGTCGTCACGGCCTCGCTCGGCATCGCGACGCTGCTCGTCGTCTCGCGCCTGCTCGGGCCGACCGCGCTCGGCGAGTGGCGCTTCGCCACCGCGGTCGCCGGCTACCTGCTGATCGTCTCGGACGCCGGGCTCTCGGCATTCGCCGTGCGCGAGATGGCGCGCGAGCGGACGCTGACGCCGCGCCTGGGCTGGCCCGTCGTGGTCGTGCAAGCGGCCGTCGCCGGCGTGCTCTACGCGCTCCTGATCGCCGGGCTGCTGCTCTCCGGAATGTCCGGCCGCGCGTTCGCGGTGGTCGCCCTGCTCGGTCTCTCTGCGTTCGTGCACGCGCTCGGCATCGGCCACGTGTTCCAGGCGCACGAGCGGATGACGACGATCGCACTCGTCTCGATCGTGTCCACCGTGACCGCGACCGCCGTCGGCCTGGCCGCGCTCGCGGCGACAAGGCAGCTCGTGTGGCTCGCCGCCGTTCCGGTCGTCGTGGGGATGGCCGCGAACGTCGTTCTGCTGCGCATCGGTCGCCGTTCCTTCGAGCTCCCGTTCACATTGCCGAGGCGGCAGGCGGCGCTCGCGCTGCTGCGCTCCGGCGCCCCGTTCCTCGTTGCCGGGATCGCGACGCAGCTCATCTTCAGCGCCGACGCGATCCTGATTCAGATCTTCCGCGGCGCGCACGAGCTCGGCATCTATGCGGCCGGCTACGCGATCCCGGCGCAGTTGCTCCTGCTGACCGGTCCGATGCTGGCGGCCGTCTATCCGCGACTCTCGACGCACGGCCCCGCCGGCTCGGCCACGCTCACGGCTTCGATCGCAGGCGTGCTCGGCTTCCTCCTGCTGCCGCTCGCCCTCGGCGGCGCCGCCGTCTCGGACCAGCTCGTCGCGTTCCTGTACGGCGGGGCGTTCCACCGGAGCGGGCTCATCCTGGCGATCGCGATGTCGCTGCCCGCGCTCGGAGTGTTCAATTCGGTGCTCGTCCAGACGCTCTTGGCGCGCAGCCGGCAGCGCACGGTCATGCGTGTTGCACTCCTCACTGCCGCTTTCAACGTCGTCGCGAACCTCGCGTTGCTGCCGACCGTCGGGATCGTCGGCGCCGCCGTGGCGGTCGCTGCTTCCGAGGTGCTGACCGCGGTCTCGTTCTCCGTCGCTGACCGCGGCATCGCCGCGGCAGCCGCACGGGAGTTCGCTCCGGGTCTCCTTCAGGCCGCGGTCGCCGCAGGCGCCGTGCTCGCGGCACGCGCGCTCTGGTCGACGCCGATCGGGGTCAACGTGGCGATCGGCGCCGTCGTCTACGTCGCGCTCGCGGTCACGCTCCCGAGCGAGGGCGCACGGCGCGTGAGCGAGGCGCTGCGGATGCTCAGGCGCTAGATGGTTGATGCCATGGCGGGGTGCGTCTGGGAATGGCTCAGGCCAAGCCGTGTGCTCGTGACAGCCGAAGGCAAGGCTGGTTGCCTTGGCAAGGCTGTCGCGGCCGCACGGCGCCGTGCATGAGCCACCATCCAGGCGTGCCCAGTCGTGGCATCAATCATCTAACCCGCCGCCACCAGTCGACGGTGTCGCGAAGGCCGTCGTCGAGCGACCGTGCCGGCCGCCAGCCGACCTCGTCGCGCAGGCGTCCGACGTCGGCGACCAGCACCGGCGGCTCGCCGGGGGGAGGCTCGAGCGCACCGAGCTCGACGAGGTCGGGACAGCCCACGATCGCCGCGATCCGCCGCACGACGTCCGCAACCGCGACGCCCTCTCCCGAGCCGATGTTCACCGCGCCCTCGACCTCGGAGTCGAGCAGTGCCGCGAACGCGTCGCCGACGTCGGCGACGTGCAGGAAGTCGCGCACCTGGCGTCCGTGCGTCGTTCGCGCGGGCAGGCCGGCGAGCAACGCCCGCGCGACCGAAGCGACGAGCCGTCGCTCGTCCTCGTGCGGCCCGTACAGGAAGAAGATGCGGCCCCACCCGAGCGAGAGGCTTCGCTCCTCCGCCGCCGCACGCAACGCGTTCTTCGCCTCACCGTACGGTGTGCTTGGCGCCAGTGCCGTCGACTGTTCGGACAGGAGTCCGCTTCCGCTCCAGTCGTACTCGGCGCACGTACCGGCCAGCGCGGCACGCGTGCCGCCCGCCAGCGCAAACGCCTCGAGCAGCTGGAGGCTCGCGGCGAGCCACCGTTCGTTCTCCGTCGACTGCCAGAACGCGCCCGGCTCGGCGTACCAGGCGAAGTGCAGCAGGTGCGTCGGCCGCAACTCCTCGACGAGTCGCCGTGTCGCATCGGGGTCCAGCAGATCCACTTCGCGTCGCCCGACGGCGTGCACGTCGTAGCCGCGCGCAGCGAGCGGAGCGAGCGCCTGCCGCCCGACGAAACCCGTCGCGCCGGTGACGAGCACGCGCTTCAGCGCCGGAAGTCCGCGTAGTCGCGGTCGCGTTCGGAGATCGTGCGCACGTCCGTGTCCGGCCACTCGATCCCGAAGACGGGGTCGTCCCAGCGAACGCCACGCGCGTGCTCGGCCGAGTATTCCGCCGACATCTGGTACAGCACCTCCGTGTCGTCCTCGAGCGTCTGGAATCCGTGCGCGAGACCGGCGGGGACGAAGAGCATCCGGAGGTTCGTCGCGGAGAGCTCGACGCCGTACCACACGCAATAGGTCGGCGACTCGGGCCGCAGGTCGACGACGACGTCGAAGATCGCGCCGCGAACGCAGCGCACGAGCTTCGCCTCCGCATGCGGCGAAGCCTGATAGTGCAGGCCGCGCAGCGTGCCGGCGCGAACATTCGTGGACGTGTTGCACTGGACGACCCGCGTCTCGAGCCCGTTCGCCGCAAACTCGGCCACGGCGAACGTTCGGGCGAACGAGCCGCGCTCGTCCACCAGTGGCTCGAGCTCGATCAGGACCGCGCCCGCGATCGGCGTCTCCCCGAAGACCATTCTGGCAAGGTAGTCGCGATGCCGGATCTCGCGCTCGTTCACCTCGTCCGCAAGGCGAACGGCCCCGAGCCGTTCCGGGAGTTCCTCGAGTCATACCGCGCGGTCGACGCGGGCGCCGAGCACGACCTCGTCCTGTTGCTGAAGGGCTTCGACTCCGAGCGAGACGCAGACGACACGGCGGCGCTCGCGGGCGGCCTCGAGGCGCAGCGCCTGTACGTCGACGACGAGGGATTCGACGTCGGTGCCTACTTCACGGCGGCGGACAAGCTGGAGCACACGCGCGTGTGCTTCGTCAACTCCTTCACGACCGCGCGCGCACCCGGCTGGCTCGGGCACCTCGAAACGGCCTTGCGCCTGCCGGACGCGGGCATCGCCGGCGCCACCGGCTCGTGGGGGAGCCACTGGTCGTGGCTCCGGTTCAATCTCGGCCTCTCCACTCCGTATCGCGACGCATTCCCCAGCCGCGCGTGGGCACAAGCGCAGATCATGCGCGTGACGCCCGACACCAGAAGGGTCATCGCCCCGGTCTGGGCCCGACACGCGTTCGGAACGGTCCTCGCGCTGCCGTTCTTCGTTGGACGGTTCGACCAGTTCCCCGCCGCGCACGTGCGCACGAACGGCTTCATGATCGAGCGCGAGCTGCTGCGCTCACTCGAGCGGACGCCCGTCCACCGAAAGTACGACGCGTTCGTCGTGGAAAGCGGCCGCCGCAGCGTCTCCCGCCAGATCGAGGAGCTCGGCCTGCGGCCGCTGCTCGCCGGGGCCGACGGGCTTGCCTACGACATACCGGACTGGGCGCGCAGCGGCGTGTTCTGGCAGCGCGACCAGGAGAACGTCCTGCTCGACGACAATCAGACGCGGAGCTACCGGAACGGCGACCTCGACCTCCGCACCTACTTCGCGATCTTTGCCTGGGGCACCGAGGCGGAGCCGACGATCTAGCGGCGGTGACGCAGCCAGTGCGAGAGATCGCCGATCACGATCACCGCGAGGAAGACGCAGCCGACGACCAGCATCATCTCGACGGTCTTCGCGCCTTCCTGGGCGGCCGTCTCGGCCAGCAGCTGAAGCGGAGCGAGCATCGGGGGAATCTACCTCAGCCGGCGGCGGTGCGCAGCGAGAGACCGCTCGACCGCCTCGTCGCCTGCGGCGGCCCGGGCGGCCGCATCGAGCGGAGCGGCGTCGGCCCGCAGCCGGAGCGCGGCGCGCGGTGCGTCGAGCTTCGTGCCGCTGCCGAGCAGCGACGCCGTCGCGGCCCACAACGGCCCGTCGCCGTCGGCCTCCTCGGCGCGGAGCTGGCTGGAGAGGGAGATCAGCTCGGAGAGATCGGCGACAGCGTCGACGTCGCCGCAGGCCGCGATCCGCACGAGCCCGTGCGCGTAGAGGTAGTCGCCGAGCAGGAGCGCCGTGTCCTGGTCGACCGGCGCAAAGAGCCGCGGGGAACCGTAGTGCACGAGGTATCCCTCGTAGATCGTCTCGAGCCCGAGTGCGAATCGCTCCTCGCCGAGGGAGGAGAACACGAGCTCGCGCTCACGCTCCGCCTCCGGCCGCAGCGCGTCGCCCCAGAGGGACGACTCGGCGATCGCGTCGCGCGCGATCGTGTCCCAGAGCTCAAGCGCTGCGGTAGAAGTCACCGACAGCCTCGATCGTGTGGTCGATCTCCTCGTCGCCGTGCACGACTGAGAGGAACATCGCCTCGTACTGCGACGGCGCGATGTAGATGCCGCGCGCGAGCAAGTGGCGGAAGAGCCCTGCGTACTGCTCGGCGTCGCATGCCTGCGCGTCCTCGAAGTTGCGAACGTCGCCGGCGGTGTTGAAGAGCGTGAGCATCGCTCCGACGCGATTGACCCGGCCGAACTGGGAGAGCCCTGCTTCGAGCCGGGCGCCGCGCTGCTCGAGCTCCAGATAGACGGCCGGGTTCCGCAACCGCCGTAGAACGGAGAGGCCCGCGGCCGTTGCGAGCGGATTGCCGGACAGCGTCCCGGCTTGGTAGACAGGGCCGGAAGGCGCGAGGCGTTCCATCACGTCGGAACGCCCGCCGAACGCGGCGAGCGGGAGGCCGCCGCCGATGATCTTGCCGAGGACGGTCAGATCCGGCGTCACGCCGTAGAGCTCCTGCGCACCGCCGCGCGCGACGCGGAAGCCGGTGATCACCTCGTCGAACACGAGCAGCGCGCCGCACGCGTCACACAGCTGCCGCAACACAGCAAGAAACCCCTCCGCAGGCGCAACGACCCCCATGTTCCCGGCGACCGGCTCGACGATGATCGCCGCAAGACCTTCGCCGTAGCGCATCACCGCGTCGGCCACTGCCTCGATGTCGTTGTACGGCACGACGATCGTGTCGGCCGTCACGGCGTGCGGAACACCGGGCGAAGACGGGATGGCGAGTGTCGCGAGCCCGGAACCTGCGCTCGCGAGCAGCGCATCCGAGTGTCCGTGGTAGCAGCCGGCGAACTTCAGGATCCGGTCGCGGCTCGTGAACCCGCGCGCGAGGCGAAGCGCACTCATCGCGGCTTCGGTGCCGGACGAGACGAGGCGCACCTTCTCGACCGACGGCACCGCGTCGGCGATCTCCGCCGCGAGCTCGACCTCGGCCTCCGTCGTCGCACCGAAGGTCGTCCCGCCCAACGCCGCCTCGCGCACGGCTTCGACGGTCTCGGGATCGGCGTGGCCGAAGAGCAGCGGGCCCCACGAGAGCACCCAGTCGAGGTAGCGGTTGCCGTCGACGTCGAAAAGGTACGCGCCTTCGCCGCGCGAGACGAAGAACGGCTCGTCGAGACCGACGGCCTTCATCGCACGAACCGGCGAGTTGACGCCGCCGGGGATCAGCTCGAGCGCGCGCTTGTACAGATCGGAGCGCGTGGTCAGAGCCACTGCGGCAGGTCCCTCGTCCAGTACGAGACGATCAGGTCGGCGCCCGCACGCTTGATCGCGACGAGCGACTCGAGCGCAGCCTGCCGCTCGTCCATCCAGCCGGCATTCGCAGCGGCCTTGATCATCGCGTACTCGCCGGAGACGTTGTACGCGGCGATCGGCACGTCGAACGACTCGCGCGCGGCGCGAATCACGTCGAGGTACGGCAGCGCGGGCTTGATCATGATCGCGTCGGCGCCTTCTTCGACGTCGAGCTCGCACTCGCGCAGCGCCTCGCGCACGTTGGCCGGATCCATCTGGTACCCGCGCCGGTCACCGAACGCAGGCGCCGAGTCGGCCGCCTCACGGAACGGGCCGTAGAACGCGGACGCGTACTTCGCCGAGTACGCGAGGATCGGCGTCGACTCGGAGCCCTGCTCGTCGAGCGCCTCGCGGATCGCGTGCACGCGGCCGTCCATCATGTCGCTCGGCGCGACGACGTCGGCGCCGGCCTCGACATGGCTGACAGCCGTGCGCGCAAGCACCTCCAGGCTCAGATCGTTGTGCACCTCGCCGTCGACGAGCACGCCGCAGTGCCCATGCGACGTGTATTCGCAGAGGCACACGTCGGTCATCAGCACGAGCTCGGGAAAGCGCGGCCGCAGCGCGCGCAGCGCGAGCTGCACGATGCCGTCGTCCGCCCAGGCGCCGGTCGCCTGTTCGTCCTTCTCCTCGGGCACGCCGAAGAGCATCACCGCCTGCACGCCGCCGCGAACGAGCTCCTCGACCTCGCGCACGACGTCGTCGACCGAGAAGCGCGCCATGCCCGGCAATGCCTCGTTGCGCAGCGACTCGGGCGCGACGAAGAGCGGCTGCACGAAGGCCTCGAGATCGAGGCGGGTCTCGCGCACGAGCCCCCGCAGCGCCCCTGTGCGGCGAAAGCGGCGTAGGCGGACGTCCGGGAAGGAGCTCATGCCGAAAAGAGTACGTCTCAGGCGCTGAGGCGGCGGACGCTGAGCCGGGCGAGGGCCCAGAACACGGCGCCCAGGCCGAGGAGCCATGCGGTCTCGACGCCGACGTGCCGCCACGGGCTCGGGTCGAAGAGCGCGGCGCCGAAGAACCGCACCGCATGCGAGAACGGGAGAAAGTCGCTGACCCACCAGGCGACCGCCACCGCTCCCCTCGGCACGAGCCCGAGGAACACGACGGGCAGCACGACGAGGACCGCGAGTAGCGACGCCGTGCGGGCCTCACGGGCGAGCACCCCGAGCAGCGTCCCGACGGCGCCGACGACGCAGGCGGCGAGCAGCACGCCCACGAGTAGCAGGGGCAGGCGCGACCAAGGCTCTCCACCGGTGACGCCGCCCACCTCGACGACGATGCCGAACACGACTGCGAGCGCAGCGCCGAGCGCGAGCCCGACGAAGCCGGCGAGTGCGACCTTCGCCCACACGAGCTGGCCGCGCGACACGAGCCCGCGACGCAGCCGCCCGATCGTCCCCTCGTCGTGCTCGGAGGCCGCCGCTCCGGCGGCGAGCAGAAGCGAGAGGAAGGTGACGGTGAGCGCGATGCCGTATGACTGCACCTGCGCGGAGAGCACCCACGACCGGCCCTTCGACTTCGGCTGCGCGAGCTCGATCGGGTTGGCGGTCGCCTGCAGCGCGTTGCCCGTCTGGGCGAGCGCGAGCCGCGCGATGCGCGTGAACTGCCGGATGCGTTCGACCCGCGCGCTCGGCGGCAGTCCGTTGAGCTCCTTCTCCATGTCGTCGAGGCCGAGCACGTCGATGTGCTTGCCGAGGAAGCTCGCGTCGCCGCCGTGCAGGATCAGGCTGACGTACTTGAGGTTCGCGTCGATGAACCCGGCCTGCAGCTTGCGGTTCAGCTGGTAGACGAGCGCCTGCATCTGCTGCGTCACGCGCGGGGCGAGCCCGCCGCTGCCGGTGCGCAGGACGAGCTTCGGGCTCTGCACGGTCGTGACGAGCTGGCTCAGAAAGCCCGGCGGCACCGTGATCGTCGCCACGACCTTGCCGGAGGCGAGCTCGCGATTCGCCTCCTTGGGGCCCAGCCGAACGAGCGTCACCTCGTTCGCGACCTGATCGATCACCGTCTGGATGTGGAAGCGATGGCCGCCGACGACAACGACGGGCGGGATGCCGTCTTCGTCGACGAACGCGACGCGAGGCTTCGAGCTCGCGTAGCCCGCGACGAGGCCGACGAGCAGCGCGATCACGATCGGATAGGCGAGCAGCGCCCCGAGGAGCAGCGGCGAACGGCGCAGCACCGTGAGGTCCTTCCGCAACAGCAGCCAGACGGGCCTCATCCGAAGACCGCTTCGACCGACGAGCCGACGACGCGTCCGTCCTGGAGCGCGACGACGCGATCGGCGTGCTCGACCTCGTCGATGTTCTGCGTCGCGAAGCAGATCGCGCCGCCTTCACCGCGGAGCGCGTTGACGACGTCCCACACGAGCCGACGCTGCACGGGATCGAGCGAAGCGGTGGGCTCGTCGAGCAGCAGTACGCGCGGCTCGCCCAGGAGCGAGAGCGCGACGTTGAGCCGCTGGCGGTTGCCGACCGACAGCCGGCCTGCGGGTTGCGGCCCGGTCGGAAGCGAAAAACGCTGGAGCAAGCCGCTCGCCGCGCCGGCCGGATCGCGCACGCCTTCGAGACGTGCGAACAGCTCGAGGTTCTCGCGCGGAGACAGCCGGGCGTACTGCGCAGGCCGCTGCGGCACCCAACCAATCCGGGCGTGCGTCTCGACGGAGCCTTCGGTGGGCTCGAGCGCACCGGCGAGAATCGCGAGCAGCGTCGACTTCCCGGCGCCGTTCGGGCCGACGAGCGCGACGGTCTCGCCCGCTGAGAGCTCGAAATCGGTCGCGGCGAGCGCCTCGACGTCGCCGAAACGCCGCGCGACGCGAAGCGCGCGCACGAGGGGCTCGGTCACGGGACGGCCGGGGCGGCCGGGCTCTCGGGCGCAGCCGGGACGAGATCGATCCCCACTGCACCGTCGACCGGCTGCTCGACCTCCCAGGACTCGAGCTCGATGCGCTCGCCGAAGAACTCCCACGCTGCACGTGCGGCGGCGAGGAGCGGCAGCGCGACGAGGATGCCCGGGAAACCGTAGATCTCACCACCTGCGAGCAAGCCGAAGATCACGAGCAACGGATGCAGGCGCAGCGAGTGTCCCATCACCTTCGGAACCACGATGTGCCCTTCAAGCTGCTGAATCCCGAGGAAGAGCAGCGCGACCCACAACGCCGAGAGCGGATGCTGTACGAGCGCATACACGACGGGCGGCACCGCACCGAGCCACGGCCCGATGTACGGAATCAACTCGGTGATCCCGGCCCACACACCGAAGAGCAGCGCATAGTGGCCGCCGTTCGGCAGCAACCCGACGATGCTGAGCATCCAGATGCCGAAGCCTGTGGTCACGCCGATGATCAACGAGAGCGCGAGCTGTCCCTTCACATAGCTCGCGAGAGCCTGCTCCATCCGTTCGATCAACGGCGTGCTCCCGGGTCGCGGTGGGAACCGCCTGTTCACGGCAGCGGCGAGACGGTGCATGTCGAGCAGCATGTAGATCGACACGACGATGATCAGCACGGTGCTGAAGAGCAGGCCGACGACCGCAAGTCCGGCCCCCTCCGCCCAGTTCAGCGCCTTCGTCGTGTACTTCTCGACGTCTTTCGTTCCGATCGAGTCGAGAAACTTCGTTCCCTGCCTCTCGATCCTGATGCGCCTCAGGTGATGCGTGTCGAGCCAGTGCTGTGTACGCGTGAGGTCGCGTACAGCGCCCGTCTCGAGAGGGTGTCCGGACGCGACCGTAAAGTAGTTGTCGACCCTGTGACTGGCGTGGCGCGTCTGCTGCACCACAACAGTCGCGAGCGCGATGACCGCAACTGCCACCGCAGCAGCGAACGTCAGATACACGATCGCGACCGCCAGGCCGCGCGGAATCCACACCCTCCCAAGTCCTCGCACGAGTGGATTGAGGAGCAACGCAATCAGCAGTGCCACGAGGAAGAGGAAGACCACGTGACGCACCGCCCCAGCGAGGATCCACGCGAGGATGAGCAGCAAAGGCAGCCCGACGAGCTGTATCCAGCGCGGTATCTCGATGCGCCCGGCTTGGACAGGCGCGGGGGACGGCTCGGCCGGCTCGAGGGGAGTGCCCGCCATGCAAGCGATGGTACAGCGGCGATCCGCCGGATTCGGGACGATGCCTGGGATTGGAGCTTCCTCGAAGACGGCGGGGCAGCCCTCGATCGTCACGAGCTCTGGCTCGAGCCACCCGCACGCAGAGTCGAGCACGGCGGGGTGGAGCTGCGACAGGTGTCACGAAGTCGAGCGCCTCTCCGGTTGTCGGAGGTTCGATCGTTCGATACGGTGAGCCTCGACTTGCCGTCCTCACGCCCCAACCGGAGGCGGCGCGTCGAAGGTCGGGAAGTGCGCACCGCGCGTCGGACCCGTCGCTTCGCGCTCCTCACCCTGCTTGCGATCGTGCTCGTGATCGCTCTTCTGCTGACCGCTTTCGGTGGCGGGGCGTCGCAGACGCTCCAGCGCATCTCGGTCGCGGACATCGGCGCGCCGTCGCAGACGCAGCCCTATCCGCAGATCGTCGCGGTGCGCGGGCCGGTTCGCCTGCAGATGCCGATCTCGCAAGGGCGCGCAACGGCGATCGGCTATCACTCGGCCGACGACGGCGCCATGACGCTCGCGCCGATCGGGCAGCAGGGCAACGAAGGGGTCGTGCAACGCGTATTCCATGCGGTGTTCGGCGGCGGTGGCGGTCATCCGCTCTGGTATCAGCTCGACGGCGGCTCGACCTCCGCGCTCGATGTCGGCGCAACCCCGGGCACCGATGTGTTCTCGCCGATCGACGGTACGGTCGTCGGCGTCTCGCCGTACATCGTCGCGGGCCATCGGTTCGGTTCGCGGATCGACATCCAGCCGCAGAGCGCGCCTTCACTCGTCGTGACGCTGACACAACTCCGCGCCGACCCCGCCATCGCGGTCGGCTCGAACGTCGTCAGCGGCCGGACGAAGATCGGCGCCGTCGTGAATCTTGCTCCGTACGAGCGGCAGGCCCTGGCGAAGTACACGAACGATGCGGGCAACCACGTGTCGGTGGAAGTCCGGCCGGCCGCCGCGCTGGTCCTCAGCTGAAAGTCCTCTTCCTGGCCGACGTCTTCGGCCCAGCGGGCCGGCGAGCGATCGAGCAGCATCTGCCGAAGCTGCGCGAAGAGCTCGATATCGACGCATGCATCGTCAACGGCGAGAACGTCGCCGACGGAGCCGGCATCACACCGAAGCTCGCCGAGAAGCTACTCGCGTCCGGCGCGGACGTCGTGACGCTCGGCAACCACACGTATCGCCGCGACGGAATCGGCAGCTACCTCGCGTCGAGCGAGCGCGTGATCCGCCCGGCGAACCAGGGCGCCCTGACACCGGGCCGCGGTCTCACGAGCTTCGAGGCGCGCAATGGAGTCGCCGTCGCAGTGTTGAGCCTCCTCGGCTCGATCGAGCTCGACACGCCGGTCTCGCCCTGGGAAGTGGTGGACGGCCTCGTCGACCAAGCGCGTGCGCTCGCACCGGTCGTGATCGTCGACTTCCACGCAGAGGCGACGAGCGAGAAGGTCGCGCTCTCACGCTGGCTCGACGGTCGTGTCACGGCGGTGATCGGCACGCACACGCACGTACAGACGAATGACGCACGCATTCAACCCGGCGGCACCGCGGCGATCACCGATGCCGGGATGACCGGTCCGCACGATTCCGTCATCGGCGTCGAAGCGGAGCTCGCGATCCGCCGGATGCGCACACGCCAGCCGGTCCGGTTCCAGCCTGCAGAGGGTGATGTGCGACTCGAAGGCGTCGTGATCGACTGCTCAGACGACGGCCGGGCGCACGGGATCGAGCTCGTTCGCGTTCCTGCGTGACGGCCAGACCAGCACTGCGAGCAGCACGAGCACGAGCAGGTCACGCGCGAAGGCGAGCCAGATCAGCCACGCTGTGTGCATCTTGTGGTAATCGCCGTAGCGGTACGGCGACCAGATCTGGGTCATTCCGACAATCGCGAAGAGCAACGCGCTCGCACGCAGTCCGCGCCGCCCGCCGACGAGCGGCACGAGCGGGATGAGCCAGACGAGGTATTGAGGCGAGAACACTTTCGAGAACGCGACGTACGCAGTGACCGCAGCAACGCTCGCAATGGCGAGCTCTTCACGCGTCCCCTCGCTGCGTGCGTACAGCGCGTAAACGGCAAGCGGCGCAAGCAGGGTCAGGACGCTGGAAAGAGTTCCTGCGAGATGCGGTCCCGAGCCGACGAGATTGTCGGAGCCCGCACTCTTGACGACGTTCAGGTGCACGCCCGCGATCTGGTGCGCTGCGCCGAAGAAGACCGCGCCGAGGCTCTCGACCTGCAACGGCCGATTGAGCTGGCGGTGCAGCGCCCAGGACAGCCCGTGGGGCGCGACGATGACGAACGGCACGATGATCGCACCGACGACCGCGAGCACGAGCGCAAGCCCCTTCGCAGCGGCCCGCCGACCGTGCCGACGCCACAGCTCGATGAGCGCGAGCGGGATGAGCACTGCGGGGTAGACCTTCACCGCCGTCCCAGCCGCAGCAAGACCGCACGCGAGCATCGGCCGGCGGGCGACGAGTGCTGCGACAGCGGCGACACCGAGCAGCGCCGGCCAGTAGTCGAAACGCGCAAGGGCGTCGGGGCCGAGCAGTACCGGCCCGGTACCGGCGAAGCACAGTGCAGCGTACGCGCGCCGCCGCGATGCGCCGAGGTGTGCGAGCGCGTATGCCATCGCAAGAAGCACGAGCAACCCGACGACGAGCAGCTCGAGGCGGAACCAGAAGTAGTACGTGCTGTAGTAGCCGGCGAGCTTCCGTAGGTAAACCGGCACCAGGAACATCGGCAGTGCGCCGGGCGGATATTCGAGGTTGAAGTCGCGATACGGAACGAGATGGTTCGACATCATGTTGGCCCAGTTCTCGTAGAACCGGACGTCGCCGAACAGCCAGGCGCCGTACGCGGGCAGGAACGAGACGAAGGACCACGCCGCAACGAAGACGCCGGCGCCCGCGAGCAGCGGGCGGCGAAGCTCAGCCGGAAGGAACGAGCTGAGGCGGCTCGAGCTGCGGATTCTCGGCATCGTCCTGTCGCGGTCGGTGGAGCGCCGCAGGCGCGAGCAGCGCGATCGCGGCGAAGGGGAAGAACCAGGGAATGTACGTGTAGAGCCAGTACGTGAGGACCAGCTCGAAGCCTGCGAGCAGCGCTGCGGTGAGCGCTGCGAGCTGGAGGGGCGACTTTCGCCGGGGGACGACCGCGGCCGCGAGGGCGCCGGCGACGAGCAGCGCCTGGAACACGTGCTGCACGAGCTTCAGGTCGGGAATCCCGCGGGCGTGGTACTGCCCCCAGTCCCAGATCGAGAACGGCGAGTCGCGACCGATCTGCCACGTGACGGTGCGATCCCAGAAGACGCGAAGCTCGTGGAGCGGGCTCGGCTCGAGCAGGACGACGGAGAATGCAGCGAGCGTCGCCACGCCGAAGCCTGCGGCGAAGCGTCTCGACAGCCGCCGCTCCGGGTACGTCAGCCAGAGCGGCACGACGACGAGCGAGGCGAACTTCGTCCACGCTGAGAGCGCGCCGAACACGCCGCGTCCGACCGGTGACGAGGCGAGCCAGAAGCCGAAGATGAGAAAGCACGGCATCAATGCATCGTTCGTGTTCGAGCTCGACGCGTACTGCGTGAACGGATACGCGGCCCACGCGAACATGAGCGTGGCTCCGAGCTTGAAGCCGCCGAAGCGACGCCCGACGAGCCAGAGGCCGAGCATGCTCAGCAGATCGAAGGCGATCGACGTGAAGTGCGCCGCGGGCAGGTCGTCCCACTTGCCGCTCCAGCCGCGCACGAGGTAGCCGGGGATGTACGACTCGTAGGCCACGGGGCCGTACGTGTCACCCTGCGGATTCGCCGACTCGCAGCGGCCGTTCGTCTGGATCCGGTCGCGGATCTCGCCCGCGGCGTCGGCCGGGCCACAGGCCTTCAGATTGTCCTCCACCGGGAAGTTCCCCCAGGGCGCCTCGCCGTGCACGATGCGCTCCGCACCGATGACTCCCGAATAGCCGACGTCGATCACGTTCGATGACTGGACGTTCAAGCCGATGCGAAAACCGGCAAGGAACACCGCGGCCGCAAGCAGGATCCACGCGGGCCAAACCGCTCGCGTACGCGAGCCGCGACCGGTCGCGCCGATCCACACGCCCCGGACGACGACCCACACGATCGCCGGATAGAACAGCGGCACCGCCGTGAAGACGTCACCGTGGTTGAAGTACCAGAGCGACGCGGTCGGCGAGAGCAGCATCAGCAGGTCGAGGTTGCGGACCGAAAAGGGGCGCCGCAGGTCCGCGAGCCCGAGCAAGAAGACGAAGCAAAACGCGCCCCAGATCCAGGGATCGTTGATCTTGTCGCCGCCGAACGCACCCTTGTAGCCGCGGCCCATCTTCCACGCGACGAGCGGGCCGGTCCACGCCTCGAGCACGACACCGCTCGCATCGTCGACGCGACCCTCGGCGATCTCGCCGGCCTTCCCCCACCAGATCTTGACCGTCCAGCTCGCGAGCTTCGAGTCGTACGTCTCCTCGTCGACGAGGCCCTTCGTCGGATACCGGCCGAGCCACGCGGAGACCGTCGGATTCGCTTCGAAGACGGCGAGCACGTGCTTCTTCGTCAGGTGCGCCGTTCCGAGCGCAGGGGCGAACGGCGTCTGGACGAGCCTCCCCTTGCCGTCGAAGACGGGGGCGGTCGGCGTCGTCACGGCGTTGGCTGCCGGCGCGAGCGCGAGCGCGCAGACGAGACCGGCGAGGAGGCGGCGCGACACGGCTGGCAGGCTAGATGATCGACGCCACCTGCTCGATGATTGGTCGGTAGGCTTGCCGAAACCGGGGAGTCCCTGTGTGAGGGACTGAGAGAGCGTTTCCTAGCGCGTACCCGTCGAACCTGATCCGGGTCATGCCGGCGAAGGGAGCGCACGAATGCAGACGGTCGCCGAGGTAACGGACGCTCGATCTCCGATCGCAGGCGCAGGCGTCGTACTCGACCGCGTGACGCGGATGCTCGGCGGCAAGCGGGTGCTCGACGGAGTCGGCCTCCACGTGCGGCTGCGCGAGCGGGTCGGCATCGTGGGCCGCAGCGGGGCCGGCAAGTCGACGCTGCTCTCACTCGTCGCCGGCCTCGACGAGACCGACGACGGCACGGTGTCCGTCGGCGGCCAGACCGCAGCCGAAGCACGGCTCGCGCAGTGTGCGCTGATGCCGCAGCGCGACTGTCTTCTCCCCTGGCGCACCGCGCTCGACAACGCCTGCCTCGCGCTCGTCAACGACGGCCTCCCCCGTGAGGAGGCACGACGCCGGACCGAGCCGCTCTTCGACCGGTTGGGGCTCGCGGGCGCCGAGCGGCTGCGACCCGCTCAGCTCTCGGTCGGGATGCGGCAGCGCGTCGCGTTCCTCCGCACGCTCCTGGCAGGCAAAGAGGTGCTCCTACTCGACGAGCCGTTCGGCGCGCTCGATGCGATCACGCGCGGCGAGCTGCAGGAGTGGCTCGCCACGGCCCTCGACACCGAGCCGCGCACGCTGCTGCTCGTCACGCACGACATCGAAGAGGCTCTTCTGCTGTGCGACCGCGTCTTGGTTCTCGACGGCGGGCGCATCGTCTCGGAGCTCGACGTGCGCCTCCCGCGCGACGGCCGGACACGGCGCGAGCTCGTGACGAGCGCCGCCTTCGTCGCACTTCGCGAGCTCACGCTCGAGGCGCTCGGATGAGACGCGTCATGCCGCCGCTCGTCCTGCTGGCTGCCGCGACCGGTGTCTGGGAGCTCGTCGTCCGCGCCGCCCACGTGCCCGACTATCTCTTCCCCGCTCCTTCCGCCGTCGCGTCTGCGTTCGGCGCCGACGCCGGCCTGCTCGGAAACGCGACGCTGGTGACCGTGCGCGAAGTCGTGCTCGGCTTTCTGTTGTCCGTCTTGCTCGGGCTCACGATCGCAGTGCTCGTCCACCTCTCGTCCGCGCTCCGGCAGGCGCTGCTGCCGCTGCTCGTCCTCTCGCAGGCGGTGCCGACCGTCGTGCTGGCACCGGTCCTCGCGATCGTCCTCGGCTACGGCATTGCACCGAAGCTCGTCGTGGTGGCGATCGTGTGCTTCTTCCCGATCGTCGTCAACGCGGCCGACGGGCTCCAGTCCGTCGACACGGAGCTCGTCCGGATGATGCGCACGCTCCACGGGAGCCGGTTCGCGATCTTTCGACGTGTCGAGTTTCCCGCCGCACTGCCGGCGATCTTCTCCGGCCTGCGGATCGCTGCGACGTACGCGGCGGTCGGCGCCGTGTTCGGCGAGTGGGCGGGCTCCTCGTCCGGGCTCGGCTTCGTCATGCTCCAGGCGCAGCCCGCACTCGCGACGGGACGGATCTTCGCAGCCGTCCTCATCCTCTCCGCGATCGGGCTCGCCCTCTACGCGCTCGTCACCGTCTCGGAGCATCTGCTCGTCCCCTGGAAGCAGGAGGTTCCCCATGCGTAAGCGCGCAATCGCCGTCACCGTTCTCACGGCGCTCATCCTCGCCGCCGGCGCTGGATCGGCGGGAGGCCGGAAGGTGACGCTCACGCTCGACTGGACACCGAACCCCGACCACGTCGGCTTCTACGTCGCGCGCGACACCGGTCTCTTCGCGAAAGCGGGCCTCGACGTGTCGATTCGCGCGCCATCCGACCCGACCGCACCGCTCAAGCTCGTCGCCGCGGGCAAGAGCGACCTCGCCGTCTCGTACGAGCAGGAGCTGTTCTTTGCTGCCGCCAAGAAGCTGCCCGTCGTCGCCGTTGCGGCCGTGGTGCCGCAGCCGCTCAACTCGATCATCGCCGTCGAGCCGTCGGTGCGATCCGTTCGCGACCTCGCGGGCCGGACGATCGGCATCACCGGCGTGCCGTCAGACTACGCGACGCTCGACACCGTCCTGAAGCACGTCGGTCTCACGCGCAAGAACGTCAAGGTCGTGAACGTCGGCTACAACCTCCTGCCCGCTCTGCTCGCCCACAGGGTGGACGCCGTGCTCGGCGTCTATCGCAACGTCGAAGGCATCCAGCTCGAACAGCGGGGCCTGCACCCGACGGTCATCCCCGTCGATCGCGCGGGCATCCCCACGTACGACGAGCTCGTCCTCGTCGCGAGCTCATCGCGTCTTCGCTCGGACCCGCAATATCGAGCAACGGTGATGCGCTTCGTCCGCGCCTTCCTCGCCGGAACCGCGCTTGCGCGGCGCGATCCCGGACGTGCGATCGCGATCCTCGGTCACGTGACTGCGTCCGAGCCCGCGTTCCTCTCACGCTCCACGCACGCGACGCTCGCGCTGCTCGCGGGCACGAGCGGCGTCGGTTGCCTGCGTGTCGCGCAGTGGCGGCGATTCGGACAATGGATGCACGCGCAATCGCTACTCGCCCACGCTCCCTCGATCTCCTCCGTCGTGACCACGCGATACCTACCGCGACGGTGCGCCGCGCGCAGCTAGATGGTTGACTCGCCGGGACGCACGGCCAGCAGAACGCCGCGCTCGACGGACACCCGCGCCTCGCGCTCGGCGAAGACGTTCGAGCTGCCCCGGCTCGAGCCGGGCGTCAACGTCTCTCCGTTCAACGGATAGGCGAGACCGCTCGTCGTCACTCCGACGGCAGGACCGTGCAGGGGCAACAGCGAGATCAGCGCGCCGATATCGTCGA
>Ga0265319_1000395_pt1 | contig 31634 bp, 26 predicted proteins | sample 4824metaG_FD_192443 | JGI IMG/M metagenome (GOLD analysis project Ga0265319, IMG submission 192443) | Rhizosphere microbial communities from Carex aquatilis grown in University of Washington, Seatle, WA, United States - 4-8-24 metaG | ecosystem: Host-associated > Plants > Roots > Rhizosphere >...
ATCGCGAAACGGCAGCGGCTTGAGCAGCAGCGAATACACGGTGGAGAAGATCGCCGTGGTGGCGCCAATGCACAGGGCCAGCGTCAGCAGCGTGGCGACCGAAAGACCCTTGCCCTTGCCCAGCAGGCGGAACGCATGACGCAAATCACCGGAAACACCGGCCAGCATGCCGGCCGGGCCGGAAACGGAGTCAGGAGGGGATGGCATGTTAGGGAATACCCGCGAAACCACGCGAAAGTTACGCCGGTCCACCTCCAGGACAACCACCGATTGATCCGACTAGAAACGCGCGAGACTCGTCAGAAGTCGGCCGGCAGGAGCGGCAGAGCCCAGCGTAGATTCGCCCGGATTGACGCCGGATTCGGAACCGAGGTGGACGAAGTCGTGCCGCCGCCGCCCGGAATCTGCTGCTCGTCGAGCACACTGATCATCGGCTTGGTTCCGTCCGGCGAGCCGGCATGGGTCAGGGTGATGGTTCGCGGCTGCATGCCGAACTCCCCCATGGCGCTGCCGAGTCGGATCGCACCGTTGCCCTGGAGGGCGAGACCACTGAGATCGGGGCGACCCCCTTTCTGTGATACCCCGGAGCTTGCTCCGGGGAGGTTCCCTAGAACAACGGCGCGTTGTTCTTCGGCTCGTTGAGCAGCGCCTCGAACGGCGGGTACCCCTGCAGCGACTTGAGCGCCCAGTTGTGTCGCAAGATATATACGTTCAGGCCGCAGGGAAGTTTGAGAAGGCGGGCAAACTCGGCGACGGCCCTGTCCTTTTCGCCCACCTTTGCCAGTATAAACGCGGGCTCCCAGCCGCCGCGCAACAGATCGCGGTTGATGCCAGCCTCGCGATCCGCCGCCTGCGCGGCCTCGAGCGCAGCAAGGGCGGCCTGCTTGTCACCCAGCGCGGCAAGGAGCCCGGGGTCTGTGGCGTCATTGCCCCGCTCCGCCTTGATCCGGACCTGGAGTTCCCCCGTCAGCTCCCGAGCCCGCGCGGTTTCGCCCAGTGCCATCAAGGCATCGATATATTCTCCACCATAGCGCGGATTGCCGGGAGTTTGCTTCCGTCGCGCCTCGTCCGTCAGTCTGACATATTCCGCGGCATTCCCGGATGTGATCTGCCAGTCGATGAGAGCCTCCGGCCTGGCGCCCGGATGCGCCGCGAACCAGTCATCCATCTCCTTGGTCGAGCCCCGCTCGTAGAAGGGAAGCAGCGCGAGGGCGTAGCCATCGGAGTGTGGATCGTGCCTTTCAAGGGTGGTTACATCCTCATAATGCCGGATGTCCAGCAACCATTCGATCAGGATGCGTCGCACGTTGTCGTTCAGGGGGTCGACTTCGTAGGCCTTGCGATAATGAACGAGTACGTCCGCCGCGCGCCCATTGCGCCGGTCCGCCTCAGCCTGGAGCAAAGCCACGGTGCCATTGTTGGGCAACGCCTGGGCGGCCCGCTGCAGGTAACTGTCCGAGCGGGCATAGTCGCGCGCATAGACGGCCAAATAATAGACGGCCAGTTTGAGCCAGGTGTCCGGCTCGTTCGGGGCCAATCGCTCCATCGTCTCGATGGCCTTCCGTGCCTTCTCCTTGTGGACGCTTGAGGCATCCCGATAATACATGGGCGCTTGAATGGAGGCGAGTTCTCCCCAGGCGGCGGCAAACGCGGAATCCAGCACCACCGCGCTTTGGAACAGCGCTTCGGCATGCGTCAGGGCCTCCAGGCTGCGGTCGCTGCCGTTGAGGATTCCCCGACCCTGGAGATACAGGTCATAAGCGGTGGTGCTGGTGGTGGGCGCGCGTTCCAGCCGGGATTTTTCCTGCGATGAGATTTTCACCTTGAGTGCGGCGACGATCTCCTCGGCGATCGCGGACTGGACGGCAAAGACGTCCTTCAGCGAGATGGCACGGTCATAATGCTGCGCCCACACGTGACCTTCCGTATGGGCATCGATGAGCTGGCCAGTCACGTGTACTGCGTCGCCCGCGCGCTCCACGCTGCCTTCAAGCACGTAAGCGACCCCGAGTTCCTTGCCAATCTGCCGGATGGTCTTGGTGGTGTCGCGATACTGGATGACCGACGTGCGCGAGATGACAAGGAGATCGCCGACGTTGGCCAGGCTGGTCAGGATGTCGTCCTGCACGCCGTCGGTGAAGAAGGCGTTGTCCTTGTCCGCGCTCATGTTGATGAACGGAAGGACCGCAATCGACTTTGCGGGAGCGGCCGGCTCCGGCTGGATTGCGGCCGGCCCCGTGCCCTGTTTCGGCCAGAAGGGCACGCTTGCGGCGATCGCCACCGCGACCGCGGCGGCCCCGATGACCCATTTCCTCCGCGCCGTGCGCGCGGATGGCGGCCCTCCCGGTGCGGCGCCGACCGGCAGCATCAGTTGGTAGACCGGGATTTTTTCGGCGATGTTCTTGAATTCCTGCGGCCCGAACGGAATCGCTTGCACCGTGATCTTCCCCTTGATCAGGTTGTAAGCCGTCTGGCTGACGCAGATGCCGCCAGCCGGCGCCCTCGTCTGCAGGCGTGCGGCGATGTTCACGCCATCGCCCGCCACCTGCCCGTCCTGGCGGAAAACCTCGCCCACATGGATGCCGATGCGATGCTCCAGTGCTTGATCCGACGGCTTCATCGTCCGGCGAAGCGCGAACTCCGCCTGGATCTGCAGGGAATAGGTCACGGCCTGCACGGCGCTGGCAAAGCACAACAGCATGCCATCGCCCATCGTATTGAGCACTTCACCACCGTGTTTCGCGCTCAGTTCCTTCATCCGCGCGAAGTCCGTCTTGACCAAGGTCATGGTGCCGGTTTCGTCCCGCTGCATCCGCGCAGAATATCCTGCGACGTCAGTGAACACGATCGCCGCCAAACGGCGGTCGTCAGCGGCAGGCGGTGGCGGCGGTGCGTCCATATCGCAATTACCGCTCCAGCATCAGCCAAGCCACAAGATGGCGCAAGGCACGAATCCTCGGCCGTTGGACGTTTAGCCTCGGCAGCAGCACCAGTATGAGGACGCCAAGTCAGCACTTGGGATAACCGCGCGAATGACCGGCCAACCTGTCCCGGATCCCGACCTGCCGTCCTTTATCGTACTTTAAATCGCGCCACTCCCGAGCCCCTTTGTCAGTCTGATGCGCGAGACTCGTTAGAAGTCGGCCGGCAGGAGCGGCAGGGCCCAGCGGAGATTTGCCGGAATTGACGCCGGATTCGGAACCGAGGTGGATGAGGTCGTGCCGCTTCCGCCGGGAATCTGCTGCTCGTCGAGCACACTGATCGTCGGCTTGGTTCCGTCTGGTGAGCTGGCATGGCTCAAGGTGATGGTTCGCGGCTGCGTGCCGAACTCCCCCATGGCGCTGCCGAGCCTGATCGCGCCGTTGCCCTGGAGGGCGAGGAAAGCGGCATTCCGATCCGGACCGAGCGTCTGGGCAAAGGCGTTCATCAGTGTGCCCTGAATGGCGTTCCCCTCGTCGGTCGGGTTGATTGAAATCACGACCGCGCCGTCAGCCCGGCGGCTCACCTTGGCGTTGGCCGCGAAAAGTTGCTCGGTCTGCTGCCGCGCGTCTTCGATTGCCTGGTCCAGGACCGTTTTTTCCGCGGGAGAAACGTTGAATAACTCGACGAAACGGGCCTGCAGCTTGCCGTTTCCCTTGTTGATCACCTGGACGGCGACATTAGCCAGGCCCTCGTCCTTGAGATCCGCAAGGATATGCAACCGGTCCAGGTAGTTCGGGCTGCCCGGCGCGCTCAGCGTCGCGGCATCCTGCGCCGCCTGGGACGGCTCCGGGGTGGCCTGCTGCTTCTTCAGCCGGTCGTTGTCCGCCGTCAATTGGACGTTTTCGTCCCGCAGCCGGTTGTTTTCCTGCAGGAGATCGTTCGCGGATCCTTTCAGTGCGAGCCCATCCGCCAGCCCCCGTTCGTGTCCAAGCCAGTAAACGCCGGCGCAAATCGCGATGACCACACCCAACGAAACGACTATGCGAACGGGGGCATTCATGAGGCTCTGAAAATCCATTAGCTATTTGCCCATCACGGCGCAACTGGGGAATCATAAGCCAGACCCGGTCCACGCATTCGGCGGGCGGCGAGCCGGACAGGGTCGGCCAGAGATCTCAGGATTCAGGCGGAGGCGAAGCCGTCGTCCCTCAATTTGGGTCGGCCCGAACCTGACCCAGCGGAGCGGTCTTCCGTAAATGCGTTCACCGATGCCAAGGTGATTGCCAGACTCCATCCGCAACCTTTTGGATAGTGCCGCCGCAACCCTCGCGGGCATTCACCCGCCCCGCAAGCCGACCACCCCCAACCGATGAACACCGTGTCTGCCGCCCTGGCGATCGTCTTCGGCTTGGCGTTGGTCTATCTACTTCTCCAACGGCGGTTCCTGCTGGTCGGCGGCACCGCTGTTCTCGCTGCCATCGCGGTGACCTGGACTCTTCTCGCGGCCAATACGCCCGGCTACCGGCCGTCGCCCCGGGTCGATCCGCTGGCGCAGGCGCGCCCGCAGGAGGAGGCGTTTGACGGGTATGTTTCCTCCGACACCTGCCGGTCCTGCCATCCGGGCGAATATCATTCCTGGCACGCAACTTATCATCGCACGATGACGCAGGTCGCCACCCGCGAGACCGTGCGCGCAGAGGATTTCGAGGGCCGGGTCTTCCGCGACGGCGGACTCGCCTTCGCGATGGAGCGGCGCGGCGACGAGGTCTGGGCCAAGATCTATCCGGCGGATCAGGCGACGCCCGCGCCGGCGGACGTGCACGAGCACCGAATCGTCATGACGACCGGGTCTCATAACTACCAGGTCTACTGGCTCGACGGGGACTATCTATCGCCCGGCCGGGCCGGCGACCGGACCGTCTCAATCTTTCCCTATGTCTACCTGTTCGACGAAAAGCAGTGGGTGCCGCGGGTGGACGCCTTCCTGACCACGCCGGATCCCGACCTCAATTCCCTGCACAGCGGTTTCTGGAACACCGCGTGCCTCAACTGTCACGCCACGCACGCCGCGACCCAGTCGGTGGCGAACAGCGACGTCATGTCCACCCGGGCCGCCGAGTTCGGAATCGCGTGCGAGGCCTGCCACGGTCCGGGCGCGGCACATGTCGCGGCGAATCGCAATCCGCTCCATCGCTACGCCGCCCGGCTCCAGGCTGCGGCCGGCTCGCCGGATCCGACGATCGTGAACCCGGCCCGTCTCGGGAAGGAATTGTCCTCGCAGGTGTGCGCCCGCTGCCATGCGCTCTCGGGGGGATATCACCATGCGCAGGACTACGCGCTGCACGGTTACTCATTCCAGCCCGGGCAAAACCTGGACGATACGTTCGTGCGTGCGCGCCTGATCGACTGGCAGACGAATCCGAGGCTCCAGGCCGAGCTGGCGAAGAACCCGCAGATCGTCCGGGACCGCTACTGGTCGGACGGCATGGTCCGGGTAACGGGGCGCGAATATAACGGCCTGCTGGAAACGAAGTGCTTCCAGAACGGCGACATGAGCTGCCTGTCCTGCCATAAGCTGCACGAGTCCGACTCGGATCCGCGTTCGCCGCCCGAATGGGCCAACAACCAGCTGGCCCCGGGCATGGAAACCAATGCCGCGTGCATCCAATGCCATAAGAGCCTGGCCAGCGACGCGGCGGTCGCGGCCCACACGCACCACCCCGTGGCGAGCGGCGCGAGCAACTGCTACAACTGCCACATGCCGCACACGACCTTCGGGCTCCTGAAGGCCGAGCGCAGCCACACCATCGACTCGCCGAGCGTCGCGAACAGCCTCGCGACCGGACGCCCGAACGCCTGCAACCTGTGCCACATGGACAAGAGCCTTGGCTGGACCGCGCAGACGCTGCACGAGTGGTACGGCAAGCCGGTGCCGGTGCTCAATGACGACGAGCGCGACATCGCCGCGTCCGTGCTGTGGGCGCTCAAAGGCGACGCCGGCCAGCGGGCGCTCATGGCCTGGTCGTTCGGCTGGGCGGAGGCCCGGAAGGCCTCGGGGGATGCCTGGATGCAGATGTACCTCGCCTTCCTGCTGGAGGATTCCTACTCGGCTGTGCGGATCGTTGCGCGGAAATCGCTCCGACATTATCCCGGATATGAGAGCCTGCCCGACTATCCCTATCCCCCCGACATGAAAACGCGTGCCTTTGCGTTGTGGACGAGACAGCATCCCACGGGCTTGGGATCCGGCACCGGTCCGCTCCTGCTGGAAAAGAACGGCACCTTCATCCTGGGCCCCGCGATCCGCCTCATGAAGGCGCGCGACCTCACCCCCCTCAACCTCATGGAATAATCCGATGGGCCAGGCAAAAAATAAATCGAAGGCAACGAACTCCGCGATGACGGCGGCCGTTGACGTGCAAGCGCTGGGACGCCGCCACATCGTCTTCGGATGGTGGTCGCTGCTGTTCTTCCTGACACTCGGCATTTTCCTCGAGATGCTGCACGGGTTCAAAATCGGCTGGTACCTCAACGTTTCGAACGAATCGCGGCGCCTGATGTTCACGCTGGCGCACGCCCACGGGACGCTGCTGGCCCTCGTGCAGATCGCCGCCGGTATGACGATCCGGCTGCTGCCGGCGTGCAGGGGCGCCTGGCGGCGCTTCGGGTCCCCCGCATTGATCGGCGCGAGCGTACTGCTTCCCGGCGGATTTCTTCTCGGCGGACTCAACATCATGGGCGGCGACCCGGGCTACGGGATCTTCCTGGTGCCACTTGGTGCACTGCTGCTCTTCGTCGGCGTCTTCCTCACCGGGCAGGAGGCGCTCTCGCTCCGCCGAGCGGAGGCAGGCCAGGCACCGGGTGAGTGAAGCATACTCCTTCAGGTCCGTTTCCTGGAGATTTGGGGCCGAATCGAAGGCTCAGGCGCTCCTTATCGCGATGTCGAACTGCTCAACCGACAAATACGTTGGCCGAACCTGCACTGACCGACTGCAATCAGACCGCCTTACCTCTCAGACTCGTCCGGCATGAACGAACTTCGCGGCGCAAAGCGCTCCTACAGGTTCAAACGAATGCATGACCGGCCGAGCGACGGCGCGCCGAATGGACGGGAGCGAATCTACTCTGACAGGATTACTCGCGTACCGTCCGGGTCGACGACGCTGGTCTGACGTTTGCCATCCAAGGTCGTGCTCAGCGGCGCGGGGGCTGGAAATTCCCCGGAATGCGACCGGGCGGTCAGGGTTTCAAACGCCTTGGCGGCATCCGGGACCACCAGCGTGTACTGCGGAACCGAGCGCGCGCCTGTGGCGTCCGGTTTCCTGTCCGCCAACACCAGCTCAACGAAGTCGGTTCCATCCGGCACCTGCAGCCGCGTCGCGGCGCCGACGGTCCCGATTTCCTTGAACCCCAGGATATCCCGATAGTAGCTCACCGCAGCCGGCAGATCCGCGACGGCCAGGGTCACCGAACGCAGATGCGAGGAGATGCGCGTGGCCGGCAGGCTTTTCCCCTGGTGCTGCAACAACTGGCCCTGCGGCTCCAGCTGGGTGACCTCAAAGGGATGTCCGTCCGGATCCCTGACTCCCATCAGCAGATCGCCGATGCGGCCCCGTTTCGGGTCGCCGACCTTGACACCCCGGGCGATGAGGTCGTCGTGCAGCGCGGCGATGTTGTCGACGAGGAGCCCCAAATGATCGAGATTCTCGCCGTTGGGCATGATCTTGGACGCATCCGGGAAAAGGTAGATCGCCTGGCGCTCGTTCACCTTCATGATCACCAGCTGCAACTTGCCGTCGGGGTAGTTCAGGACGTAAGGCTCCTCGAAGCCCAGATATTTTCCGTAAAAGTCCCGGACTTTCCCGACATCCCGGACCCAATAGCCGACATGGTAGAGAGACGTGAGATGGAAGTTGCGGGCGTTGCCCTCCGCCCGGAGGAGCGGACTGCAGCCCAGAACGGCGAGGGCGAAAATAAATCGAATCATGATGAGCCGTTGGTTGAAAGCGGATGACGCCGGCCTCCCCGGCTCAAAGTGCGAATTCCTGCTTCACCTGGGCCACGAACTTCGCGACGCCTTCGCTCGAGTTCTTCGCGTAAAGCGACTCGATCGGAAGAAACCCGCGATAGCTTCCCCGGTCGATCAGGCCCTTCAGCCGCTTGAGATCGACCGGCATCGTCGTCTTGCCGGACGTGACCATCTCCTTGACCTGCCATGATACGGCATAAGGCATCAATTTCTCGATTTCCGCATAAGGGTCGCCCTGCTGCAGGCTGCCGATGTCGAGAATGACGCCGAACCATTCCGAGTTCACGGCATTGACGAGCCGGATCGTCTGTTCAGCGGTCTGAAGAAAATCGGCGTGGGGCTGGAGCCCGACAATCACCCCATGCTTGCGTCCGTAGTCCGCGCATTCCTTCACGTCGCTCGCCATCCAAGCCAGCACTTCGTCAAACGTGTGCCCGGCGGGCACCTCCTTGCCCGAGAAAATGCGCAGAACGGGAGCGCCTAGCTTGCCCGCGACCTCAATCCAATTCCTGACCAGTTGGACGTCAGCCTTGCGGGCCGCGACATCAGGCGTGGTGAAATCGTTGCGCGTCCCGGTACCGCTGATCGACACCCCGTTGACAAAGGCCGTCCGCTTCAGCCCGTAGATATAGTCGTCGTCCGGCACTTTCGGATAGCCTGGCATGTAGTATCCGGTCGCGTCCAAACCATCCACGCCCTGTTCAGCGCAAAAACGGATGACGTCAGTGAGGGTCATTGTGCCGTCCCGCAATGGGCCGTTGAACGAATAGGCGTTAAGCGAAAGTTTGAGTTTCAGTCCCGCGGTGCGGATAACGCGGGTGTCGGCCCGTGCAACCTGGGGCAGAGCCAGACTGGCGGCAGCAGCCACCGCCAGCCCGCCCAATCCCTGGACGAAATTGCGGCGCGAGACCGGGAGAGAAGTGAAGGTTTTCATATTGGGAACGGCCTGTCGCAGTCCGTCGGTTTGGTGTTAAGTTCCATCTCGTCTCCAGACCGGGCTCACACCCGGGCGACGAGTGCCGTGAAGGTTCAGGCCAAGGCGTCCCGGCAATACTTAACGCACTTCGCGATTTCGGTCATCCGGTCCGAGCCGGCGGGAATCTTGTATTCAAACTCGATCGTGGCCTGGATGTTCCACCGTGTGTCCCGGACCAGTCGCAGGAATTCCACGATGGGCGTGTCCCCCTCGCCGAAGGGGACGTTCGGCCCCATGTTCAGCTTGCGGTCCTTGATGTGCACATGGGTGATGCGCTCGTGATACTGCTTGATGAAGGGGATCGGGGAATAGTTGTTGCCCGCGATGAAGTGCCCGAGGTCAACGTTGGCCGCATTGCGCGGCGACAGGGCGAACGCCCGTTCCCAATGCGCCGGGGTCACAGCGGTGTGGCCGTGATAGGCCACCCAGAGCGAGTGCTTGACGCCATAGTCACCGAGGCGCTTCAGGTCGCTCTCCTCCTTGCTGATTTCGGTCGAGATGGCCCGGGCACCGAGGACCTTGGCGAGCTTGAAGACGTAATCCAGTTCCTCGTCCGACATCTTGAAAATGCCGTCAACCTTCACGATTTCAATCAGGACCCCGGCCGACTCGTAGGTGCGGCGGAAATCCGGGACGCGCCCGGTCGGGGCCGACAGGCGCCACCGCCGCATTTGGGCGTCGACCGACTCGACCCCCGCAGCCGCCGCCACGAGCGCCTTGGCGCTAACCAGGGATGCCGGCGCGCCCAGAAACGCCTCGACGGGTTGGGTGCGCAGTTCCAGCCCGCTGATGCCAAGCTGGACGCAGCGACTCAGGACCTCGGGACCGCTCATCTGGACGTCGGCAAAGCTGTAAGGTACGTTGAGGCCGATCTGAACGCCGGCCACCTTGGAGTTAACCTTGGGTGGGAGTTGCGTGGAGTCCGCGGCGTGGAGGCGGTTCAATAGGCCAAGCATCCCCGAGGCAGGCAGTGCGGCGAGGGCGAGTTTGGCAAACTGGCGGCGAGTTTGGGGCGACATAATGGTTTGCCGGGCGAGTTGGGGGTTTAGAATCGGGGTGAATCCTGTTCCATGCCTGGGCTGAAATCTCGGTTGCTGCACAGCTCGACGTCTTGCCCGTGAAAAAGTGGCCGGCTATCTGAGCAATACTCCGGGCAACAGCCGGGTCCAAGTCGTCAGAGGCACAACACGTGAAGACGGCATAGTCGCGATCGCGCAGGTGCCGAGTTGAAGTTGGCTGTCCGGATAATACCCCATTTCCCTCACGGGCGAACCGGATCATAGTGGCGGCCCGGCACCGCCACCAGACCAACCAGCATCGAGCCTCCAAGTCACCCAACCATGAAACCCGCCAACGATCTTCTCGCCGTAGACTCCACCTTCGGCCCGACATTGTCCGTGGTCGGGGACACTTATCGAGTGATCGTCGGCGGCGAGCAAACCGGCGGGGCTTTTGCCGTCATCGACATGCTGGTTCCGCCGCAGGGCGGTCCGGGCCCCCACGCGCACGCCGGGATCCAGGAATCCTTTTATGTCGTGGACGGCGAAGTCGTGGTCAGAACCAAGCACCAATCTTACACGGCGAGAAAGGGTTCATTTGTCAGCATACCCTTGGGCGGCGTGGTGCATGAATTCAAAAATACTACAACGACCGTCGCGCATCTTTTATGCACGGTGATCCCCGCCGGTCTGGAAGCATTCTTCAGGGAAATTGGCCAGCCCGTGCCGGCCGGCACCTTCCTGCCACCCCCGCCGATGGGCCCGGAAGAACTGCAACGGTTGACCCGGATCGCTGAAAAACACGGGCAAAAGCTATTTCCGCCGAACTATCTTGATTAGAGGCCGAGACGAAGGGGCCGGATTCCCATGCGTGAATGCATGCAGGCTGATGCCTAGAGGATTGCCAGACCCCTGTTGAAACCCCTTGAGTAGGTTTCGTCGGGCGGCAAACCGGTGCCGATGTGAGCCGCTCAAACTAACCGCCCCAACTCTGCTACCCCAAACCCCATGTCCCCGAAATCGAACCTATCCCTCATCCGCGCCTTCGCTGCGCTTTGCCTGCTCTCGTCCGCTTGTCCCATTTTTGGCGCTGATGCGCCGGCCGCCGCTGCCACCCCGGCGGCGGGAGCACCTGCCGCCCGCAAGGGCGGGCCGCCCGGCCCCCCGATCACGCCCGCCGAGAAGGCGGATATTGCCAAGCTCAACGACCTTCCCGCCTGGAAGGCCGGCGATGGCGACGGCAGCTATTCCGTCGGGCCGATGTACACCCCCGCGCCGGAGCAGACGGCCCGCGACGGCGTGCCGCATGGCAAGGTGATCATGTTCACCATGGACTCGGCCGGGAGCAAATTTTACCCCGGTGTCGACGGGGCGGCGTTCAAGCGAGACGTGACGGTCTATGTTCCCGCGCAATACGTCCCGGGCACCCCGGCGGCCGTCATCGTGTCGTGTGATGCCTATGGCGCGAAGAACAACCAGCTCCCGAACATCCTCGACAACATGATTGCCGACAAGCGCCTGCCCGTGATCGTCGCGGTCATGATCGCGAACGGCGGCAGCGAGCGCAGCATGGAGTACGATACGGTCTCCGCCAAGTACGCCGAATTCGTGGAGGCCGAGGTTTTGCCCCGCGCGGAAAAAGAGGCCGGCGTGGTCATCACCAAGGACCCCGACGCCCGCATGACCCTCGGCGGCAGCTCGGGTGGCGTCTGCGCCTTCACGATGGCATGGTTTCATCCGGAGCTGTACCACCGCGTGCTATCCTACTCGGGCACGTTCGTGGCCCTGAAACGCGACGACTCCGCCCCGCACGGCGCGTGGGAATACCACGAGAATTTCATCCCGAAGACCCCGGCGAAGCCACTGCGGGTCTGGCTGCATGTCTCCGAGAACGACAACGGGGCCGCGACCACCGGCGCGGCCTTCCGCAACTGGGTCATTGCCAATAAGGCGATGGCCGCCGTGCTGAAGGACAAGGGCTATCACTACCAGCTGGTCTACGCCAAGAACGCGGGCCACACCGACGGCAAGGTCATCGCGCAAACCTATCCGCAGGCCCTCGAGTGGGTGTGGCAGGGTTACAAGCCGGTCACAAAATAAGTCGTCGGATTTAAACGCGAAGGGGCGAAGGCGCCGAGGCGGGGCAAAGGGCCGGACTCTGACAGTTCGGCCCTTATTTTTTTGTTAGAGCGGTTTAAGAATTGTTGTAGCCGGGGTCGTTGATCCCGGTGCTTTGAGATCACGACTGAAGCGTGGCAAACCCGGGGTCAGCGACCCCGGCTACAGTATTTTTTGAAACGCTCTAGCGATCCGCAAAGATTGGAGGGTGGATTCTTGCTGATGGTCGCGGTCCCCTCGCAGCAACGCGTGCTCTTATTTTGCCACGTCAATCTTCAGGCATTCCCGCAGCGTGCTCTCGTAATAACTGCCGCCGGAACCGCCGCTGCCGAGATGCTTCATGACGTAGCCCGCGATTTTTTGCCGAACCGCCTCGGCATCGGGAAAGTCGCGGTCCGTCCAGAAGCGGTCGGCTTTGTCAAAGTAGCCGATCCGGGCCAGGAACGAGGCTCCGTAGTAGGTTCCCTCCTCGATCGAGCCGTCACCGGCGCTGGTCTTGAACGTTCCGTCGGGCTGCAGCGACTCGGCGAGGCACCATTGCAGCATCTTTTCAATCTCGCCGGCCATCACGGCGCGCTGGGTGGCGGACGCCTGTGGCCAGCCGAATTTGAAGATCGCGACCACATCCATGTTGTTATGATTCCAATATTCGCCCTTGAAGCGCCAGCCCACCGGGTAGTCCAGGTCCCGGATGGCCAGCGTCGTGTCGATGAGCCGTGGCAGATCGGGCACATGCCCGCCTAGATAGGAAACAACGTGAAACGTGGTGCTGAGATCGTCCACGAAAACGGTCTGCCCGCCGCGGACATAACGCTCGCCCCACGCGGCGGTCGCGGGGTTACGAAACCGGTTCAGGATCAGGTCCGTCACGCACGCCTTGAGGCCCGGATCCCAGCGGTAGCCCGCGGGCTGGTCCCGGAGGATCAGGCGCATGAGATCGCCGAGTGCCAGGTTGAACTCGAGGAGATGGTCGATACCGGTATGCGCCACATCCGAGACCGAAACGGACGTCAGGTAGGCAGTGAGAAGCTCCGGGGAGTTCACGCGGTCGAGGAACCGCGGTGGAATCGGCAAAGGTCGTTCTGATTGAGCCTTGGTCTCGAGTTGATCCATGGTCGCATCGAGCTTGAGGTACCACTGCACGTAGTGCCGCCCCCAGCTTCCGTCGGCCGGATCCGGCTGGTCGGCGCCGTCCGGCGCGGCCAGCTGGGCCTCAAGGTCCGCGAGGCGCCGGTCGATCAGGACGAAGTCGGCGGTCTGCGTCAGCAGCGCCTTGAGCTCCCAGAGAATTTGCTTCGCCCCCTCGGTCGATTGGCCGGCCGCCTCGAGCTGCCGCACCCGCAGCAACAAGGGACGCGTGCGCGCGACCCGGGCGGCCCGCTCCTCGTCATAACGCGGATTGAACTGCAGGAATTCCTGATGGACGCGGAGATTCGCGTCGCTGTCCGCCGCCAACGGAATCGGCTCGGCGCCATGGGGCGGTGTCGCACCAAGAAGTCGCAAAATAACCGCCGCCCCCACGCAAATCCGTAGCGCGGGGAGCGCGGACCACCTGACGGTCAAAGAAGTTTCACCCGCATTTACGGGAAGCTGAAGGAAAGCAGGAGCAAACATGGGGCGAGCGGTCGGGAAGCACCGTGGCGGAGGCCGGCTGCAGGTCAAAGCATCAAACCAACCCGAAGCCGTGAGTATCTGGCTCAGACCCCGGCACCTACGAGCCCTGGTATAAAATGGACGCGTCGACGAAAAACCTGCCCGGCAGAAAACGCTCTACTCATTCGGGGTCATCGGTTGGACTCCTGTAGCTCCAGGTATGCGGCGCTCGGTGATGTGCTACGCCTTTGAGCCCGATACGAGATACATGAGTGTACCCCCCGCGCAATCATACTGCCTCTTGCTGATTGCGTCGTGATACTTTTGCCGGTCCGCGATCTCACGCGCCCAGTGTCCCTCGAATTCTGCGTCACTGCCCCCTCCGGCAAGGTAGTTCCGCTTCACCTCTTCGCGTGCAAAATCCACTCCAGAAGAATGCAAGTTTACGATAGTAGCCAAAAGCGCGACCTGCTCCGCAGTGGCGTAGGGCGGAAACATGGGAAGCACTTTGTCGGAAAGAAATACCTGCACGTTCATCAGCCCCGTTTGGGCGACCAGTGCTGGCAAACGTCCGCCCAAGGACAAATTGCCAAGTCCGAGTGCAGTCCGCCCACGCTGCTGCGTCAGCGCGAATTTGAAAGCAGCGACATAGTCTTCCAATGATACTGACGCGCTCCACGACGACGCATCCGAGAATGTGCCAAAATTATCTGGCTCAACGCACAGAAGCAATCCACCCGGCTTGAGGACACGAACCATTTCCTTAAGCGCCGCCCGCGGGTCGGAAATGTGAATCAAAACAGTCTGGCAGGTCACAAAATCAAACGTAGCATCGGGAAACGTAAGGGCGGTGGCGTTGCCCGATTGAACGGTGAGGCGGATCCCCCGCCCGATCAGGTTGTGAATCCATGGAGCCTCGGGATCGGACCATTTGGGGTCGCTATCGATACAGGTGATTTCGCATTCGTTGGAGATAAAGGGAGAGTATGCGCGCGTCCAATGACCGGCCCCGCAGCCTACTTCCAGCACTCTGCGCCTGCTGCCCCAATTAAGGCGTTGGGCCATCAACCCAAGAAAATCGGCGTTCCACCAGTAGTCGCGGTAGTCCCCGAAATAGTCCTCGGAGTGTCCCAGCTTGGCTTGCGGCTTCTGTGAGGAAGTTTCGAGGGGCTCCATGCCCTGAATGGTCAATGCTTCCGGATGCGAGCCTCGCTGTAGGAGCGGGGAAAAACGACCCGGAACACCGTTCCCGTTTCGCTCGAACTTGTCATCTCCAGGCTCGCGTCGAGCAATTCGCAAAGACGCTTCACGATCGAAAGCCCGATCCCTTCGCCGGGTTGCTGCGGCGCATGAACGCTCGCGGGCGTGGTCGCTTGCGCCGGAGTCAGCACGTGCGACGCAGTGCCTTCGCTGGCCGCGGTCTTTTCGTCGGACTCCCGCGCACTGGCAGTGGCTTCCTGCAGTCCGCCGACGATCGGCGTGCCGGATCCAGGCAGCATCCCCGGGCCGGTATCCTTGACCATCAGCCACCAATTCTCCTTTTCCGCACCCCAGCTTACCTCCACCCCTCCGTGCAGGGTGTACTTGAGGGCGTTGGCCAGCAGGTTCTGCAGTAACCGCCGCACCCGGCTGGAATCACCGATGACATCGAGCCGTGGCGGACCTTGTTCCCGCAGGAACAGGCCGCGGGCACGACCAAACGGCCGGTTGGTTGCGCACACTAGCGCGATCAACGCTGCGGCGTCAAAGCCGGCGATTTCCCGCTGTTCCTGGCCGGCCTCCAGCCGCGCCAGCACGGTCAGTTCCCCGAGCATGGTACTGATCGACTGCACTCCCTGCTGTAGCATCGTCGTGTATTCCGCGCGTTCGGCCTCGGCGAGGTGGGTTTCCCCCAGAAGATTCGCGGCGGCATTCACGCCGAAAACATTGTTGCCCAGGTCGTGCACCGCCTGGTGGATGAGTGCGGCCCGGCGGCGCTCGATCTCGTTGACGCTTTCGAGCGCACGCGTGAGGTCGCTGAAATGCCCCGCGGCCTCCGCTTGCTGCATGCGCTCGTATTGGCCGGCGCTCTGGCTGATGGCCTCATTCACCAGGTTGATCATCTGGCGGGTTGCCTCCGCCAGCGTGCGGCGGTCAAGATCAGGCCGCGTCTCGGCCAGCAGATCCAGCTCCTCAAACAGGCAGCGCTGGAGATGTCCCCATTCTCGCATGAGCTCCTGCAACCGGTAGCCCTGCTGCCAGCGGTGAAGCCCGTGCTTCACCTCCTCCTCCTTTTTCTCGGCGTCTGCGGCGCGGGCATCCGCCCCGCCCGGACGGGAACGCAGTCTGCGCTCGAACGCATCGAGCACCTCGGGGATGTGATCGTTAAACTGCCCCCGCGTGAGAGCCCGTGCCGTCATTTGCTCGGGATCGGCCTCGGCGGCCTGACGCCAGGCCAGCAAAATTGCCTCCCGGCGCGAGGCCAGGTGATCGCTCAGGGCATCAAGTTGCTGACGGTCCGGTGGGCTCATGCGAGATGACTTCTTTGGTGCCCGACGAAGCGGGAGGCCGGGGATTATGCTTCAAAGCATTCAATTTCATGGCTGGCGTCCGGCGTCGACCCAGCGGACGCAAAACTGCACGAGCTGCATGGCGGTGTTGAGGCTGAGCTTCGTCTTGAGGCGGGCGCGATGGGTTTCCACTGTCTTGACGCTGACGCGCAGGCGCGCCCCGATTTCCCGCGTGCCGAGCCCCGAGCCAATGAGCGTGGCCACCTCGAGTTCCCGGTCGCTCAAACCGGCCACGGGAGAATCGTCCGGTCCATCCTGGCCGCGGATCATACGGTTCAAAACCTCACCATTGACCTGCTCGCTCACATAAATTTGGCCCTTGATCACCTTCCTCACCGCGGCGATCACGGCGTCGGCCTTGTCCTGCTTCATTACATACCCCTTCGCGCCGGCCTTGAGGGCACGCAACGCGTAGACCGATTCGTCATGCGCGGAAAGCACCACGAACCGGATCGCCGGATCGATCGCCTGGATGTTCTTGACCAGTTCAATGCCGCTGGCGCCAGGCAACGAAATATCGACAATCACGAGGTCGGGCCGGAGCCGGCTGATCTCGCTCGTGGCCGTCGATGCATCGGCCGCCTCGCCGCACACCTCCCAGCCATGCTCTTTCCCGATCATGGCGGCCAGCCCTTGCCGGACCATGGCATGATCATCGACCAGAAAAATGCGTGTCTTCATGATCCTCCGCCTTCCGAGGGCATACGGCCAAGTGGCGCCGGACAGCCCATGACGCGGCTCACCGCTGCACCTGCCCTGCCGCCGGAATGCCAGCGGCCAAGGTCATGGCCGTCAGCTTTGGTTCGCATCTTTGCAACCTGGTATTGGTGAATGAGTGTGGGTTCGCGGGCCATGCAGAGATCAAGACGGACAATGGATTATGGCAGGATCACTCGGAAGTACCATGGGGTGAAACCCGCGTACTTTTCCCAGCGGAACCAGCGACGAAGTCTAAAAGACGGCCGGCTTGGCGGCGATCTCGACCATAGCAGATTGTTCGTTCGGTTTTGAAACGGCCGGCTGCTAATGGGAAGGTACTCCAATGAAAGCACCCCTCCTACTGATCTTATCGCTTCCGGCCCTGTCTGGCTGCGTGGGCGTTACCAAGGCACGAAGCGGGCCCGGAGAGGATTCGGACGGCAGGCCGGTCCAATACGTCACCCCGGAACAAATGGCGCACATGACGCAAGTCGAGCGGGACGCGATGCATGCGGCGACTGGAGGCACTGCCACGTATTATCCGGGCCGGCCCGGATACGATCCCACCCCCTATCCACCCTTGACCACCGAGGAGTTGAATAAGGCCATGGCAGTGGAGAAAGAGCAGCAGGCGAAATAGTCCCGTAGCGAAACGGAATTCTACTGAGCCAAGGTGCATTGCCCTTGTGTGCGTCTCGTGATCCCAGTCGACAGTCCCTCACTCGCGGTAAGTGCTGGGCGACGATTCTCTTAGCGCCCGTTGCCAGGCCCAGCTCGGATTCCCGTATCGGCTTCGATGCTTCACACCATGCTCGCTTCAGTCAAAAAATCACGGGCACATAATTTCCTCAAGGCGCGCGGCCACGATTTCCTCCTCTCCGGTCTGCAGGCTCTCCACTTCAATGTTAAGACCCCCGAAGCAGCCGCATTCGATCGCCGGCTTTCCGGCGCGCATCTGCGCAGCGACTTCCTCGGCAGTCGCCGCCCGGGCGTTTACATCCCATTTGATGACCAGCCGGCTGCCTTCATGCTTGAACCTAAGGAATCGGAGATGACGGAGCCGGGCTTCGATGTGGTGTCTTCGCTGATCGTACAGGTCCTGCCGTTCCCGGTCAGGGGTGGCGAGGAGACATTCGACCGCGGTATAGAGGCCGACCATCTCTTCCTTTCCGACTTTCATGGTGCGGCCAATATGGCAGTGCGGCGATGCCTGCATTTTCATCGCGTCGACCAACCGTTTCGTCCCGACCACCAAGCCGCTGCTTTGCGGGCCTCGCAGTCCCTTTCCTCCGCTGAAGATCGCGAGATCCGCTCCCCTATCCTTGGTGAATTTCCAAAGATTTTCGGCCGGTGGCAAACCGCACGCGTCGTCCACGACCACAGCCACGCCGTGCCGGCGGGCGACCGGCACGATGCGGGAGAGCGGAATCGCCATCGGTTCCGTTCCATTGGTCGTAAAGATGGCGGCCGTTCTCGGGCCGATGGCGGCCTCCAACTCCGCGACACCCCGCGAACCGGCTTCCACGATCTCGATGATGCGCGCTCCTGTTTGCTTGAGGGCGCAATCCTCGTCGAATCGCAGGTTGCGTTGGACAATGACTTCATTGTTCAAGCGACTCGTGTCGGGCAGGCTCGCCATCTTCGTCCGGTCGTCTCCGGTCATGCAGGCCGCTATCGCCAGCACGATCCCGGAGGCCGCGCCGCCGGTCACGATCGCGGCCTCGTTCCCGGTCATGGCGGCGATCCGGGCGCCAATCACGTCCTGCAACTCCGTCATGTAAACGGACGATTTACTTGCGGCCACCATCGCGTCGAGCACGGCCGGCAGCATGATCGCCCCTCCAAAACGCGTTTTCAACCCACGTGCGTTGACGAACGTCCTTACGCCCAGTTTTTCGTAAATGTCCATAGGAGGACTGACCTTCGCATCGCACCGGACCGCTGCAATTTATTTAGCTCTGCAACCAAATAGCAGCCAAGCTCGGTTGCCCTCGCAAGGATGTTAGAGTCCTGCAGCTTCCCTGCAGCAGGGTTGGCTGGCTACCAGCAGAGAAAACATTGATCCGTCGGGGAGAATGCCCAGTTTTCCATTTAAGCCCGGCGCGTGATTTCAGTCCATCTGAAGCGGCCAGCACATGAAGCCAATTGACGAAGCCACCTTGAGCAGAGCCGTCCGACGTTAATGCCATGCGCGCCACTCCCGTAATTTTTTCATTAGGACTTGGGCTGGCCTTGTGCGGCTGCACCTTGGCCGAGCAAGGCGCCATGCTTCAGTCCTACAACTCCATCGACCGCGGCGACTACCATATCGCACTCAAGGAGCTCGCCATGGCGGGGCGATATGTCGAGCTCACCCCGGACCAAAAGGCGGAGATCTCGTTCCTAAAGGCGAAATGCTATGAAGGCCTGAAAGACATCCCGGCCGCCATCGGGATGTATCGCTACATCGTCGCCACCTTCTTCAATAGCCAGTATAGCTACCAGGCTCAGCAACGATTGGAAGTCCTCGCCAAATTACCCGAGCCGGGGCCCGGCCCTGCATTGCTGACCGTCGGGGCAGCTACCGAATCCGACGCGAAGGACAATGGGATCCCGGTCCGCGATGCTCCTCCGCACGTGATCGGCCAGACCCGGCCCCAATACCCTCCGGAGATGGAGGCGAGGCAGATCCCCGGCGACGTCCTGGTTGAATTCACCGTCGAGACCAACGGATCGGTACAGAACGCCTGGGTGGTCGGCCAAACGAATGAGGCGTTCGGACACGCCGCCCTCGACTTCGTGCAGAACTGGAAATTCAAGCCCGCGTTAAAGGAGGGCGTTGCGGTCCGCACCGTGATGCGCGTGCCTCTCCATTTCGAACATGTGCCTGGTCAACCGAAGTAACAAGGCATACGCGGCTGCACGCCGAACCCAAGCTTTCGGGCATCGTAACCATCCGACAACCAAGCTGTGCCTCCCGCGTGGAGGTTTGAGCCCTGGAGCATCAATCCGCTTGGACGGCCTGCCGAGGCTGCGAGACCGTACCTTGGCTAAATGCGGGCCCGATCAGGCAGCCGCGGTGGTCAGGCCGCGTCCGTTGATCTTGAAACCGTAAACGTAGTTGCCGACTTTTTGGGCGGGCAGCGAGACGTTCAGGCCGTTGGCATCGCGCGTGAAGCGAAGGGGCTCGCGGACACCGATGATCTCGACCCGCTCGACGTTGCCTGCGCCCGTCGCCGCACCGTCGGCGAGGGATTTGATGACCAGCGTTCCGTCCTCAGGCCAGTCCATCACGAAGGCAAACAGGGTGTCGCCCTTCTGCATGAAGCGGAAATCCTTCGCCGTGAAGGTCGGCACGGGACCACCGCTGCGCCGTCCGATGCCGTTGCCGGCCGCCGGCGCGGTGGAGCCTTCGCCAAACACCCGCCACGGGCGCGTCGCATAGATGCCCGCGTTGTTCTGGTCCATCCAGGCCGTGAAGTCGGCGATGATCGCCAGTTCGTCCGCGTCGGGCTCGCCATGGCCGGGCAGCGGGATATTGAGCATGAGGTTCCCGTTCTTGCTCGCGTTGTCCACGAGCATCCGCGCGATGTCCCGCGCGTTCTTGTAGTCGTGCTTGTCGAGGTGGCTGATGTTGTAATGCCACGAGCCGATGCAGGTGTCCGTCTGCCATGGTTCGGGCCGGATGGCGCTGGCGCCACCCTTTTCGATGTCCATGACGAGCGCGCGGCTCTGGTCGGCGTTGAGGTCCTTGCCGGTGAGCACAACCTCGAGCCGGCCGCCGTCACGCTTCAAGCCGTGGTTGTAGAAATAAGCCGCGATGCGCGGACCGATGTCGTTGGTGGGATAGTGCGGCAGGACGGAGTCGTCGAAATAAAGCAGGTCCGGGCTGTGCTTGTTGATGAGGTCGATCGTGCGGTTGAAGAACTTCTCGCTGAATTCCTTCGCCACCGGCGGACTGCCCGCGAAGTTCCACTTGTATTGGCCCGGGAGGTGGTACTGCGCGTAGTAGTCCTGCGGATCGAGGCCCTCCCACCACAGGCCCTTGCCGTCGGCCTTTGTCATCAGGCCGTCGTACGGGACGCCCGCCATCGGCCCGGTGATGTCGGCAAGCTGGGCCTCCTGGTACCAGCTCCAGGCGCGGTCGCCGTGGCTGGACACCGCGAATTTCAACCCGGCCGCCCGGACGGCCTTCTCCCAGCCGCCCACGAGGCTGCGCTTGGGGCCGATGGCGATGGAGTTCCACGGCTGGTAGGTGGAGTCGAACATGTCGAAGTTGTCGTGATGGTTCGCCATGCACATGAAATACTTCGCCCCGGCGCGCTTATAGAGACCAATGAGGTGTTCGGGGTCCCAGCGCTCGGCCTTGAACAGGTTGCAGACATCCTTGAACCCGAACTTCGACGGGTGGCCGTACTTCGCGACGTGGAATTTATGGACCGCGTGGGTCTCGATATACATGTTCTTCGCGTACCAATCGCCCTGCTCCGGCACGCACTGCGGACCCCAGTGCGCCCACATGCCGAACTTGGCGTCGCGGAACCAGTCCGGCGCGGACTTGTAATTCTGGAGCGATTCAAAGTTGGGCAGAAACGGGCCGTCGATCACGCCCCAGCCCGGCGGCGGAAGGATGGGCGCCGGCGCGGGCGGCAACGGGCCGGCCGGCGGGGGCAAGACCTGTGCCGCGGGAACGGCGTCGGCCGCACGAAGGCTGGCCGGGACCGCCCGTGCGGCGGCCACAGCGCCGGCGACCAGCGCGGAGTTTTTGAGGAAGGCACGACGGGTGACAGGTGGGGTCTTCATGGGGAGTCTTGATCGGTTGGCCGGATCAACCGTGAGGCGTACGGCGAAGGGGTTCGTCGCACCCGTAAGCAAGACCGATGCGGTCCGGCAGACAAGCGAAAGTGTGGGAAGGCAGTGTCGTGATTTCACCACCGATCCGATGTTATCGTTCGGCTGTGAATCAGTTTGAAACTGCAGGAGCGGCTTTATGCCACGATAGATTGGGGCCGCAGGGCGAAGCGTCGCGGCATGAAGCCGTTCCTCCATCCCATCGTCGGCAAATTGATCCATTACCCGGACTCAGGTAATGGTACATTGCGTCTCGATCCCGCTTCCGAGGCGAGTTGTAGGGGCCGCGCCGGTGTCATCTACCGCGGTTGCAACAAAGTGTACCGCTGCCTCAGCACGCTGCCTGTGGCTGCGTGCCCGCGATCCCGTTCGCCTTTCCGCCGGCCCTATGTTTCCGACGCGCGGCCATATTGACCGCCCCCGTCTTCATCCAGCGAGCCGAGAGCGCTATGCACGGCTGAAAGCAGTTCAGTGTGAGAAAACGGTTTGCGAACGAACGCGTGGATCCGCGACCACGGATCGCGGGTGAGTTGGTCCGTGTCGAGCGCATCCAAGGAACCGGAGATCATCACGACGGGAAGAGCCTTCCTTGCGATGCGCAATTGCCTGACCAAGGCCACGCCCGAGACGCCGGGCATGATGTAATCGGTCACGAGCAGATCGTAGTCGCCGGCTTGCAGGGTCTCCCAGGCGGCCTCGCCATTCTCCGCGGTATCGACGCGATGACCGTCGGATTCCAGGATCATCGCTTCCATGTGGCAGATGGCCGCATCGTCCTCGACGACGAGGATGCGGGTCGATTTGTCGTTTGCGCCGGCAGGCGCGTCAGGGCGGCAGACAGGAGCAGTGAGTAATGCATTCATGGTGAATTCAAGCGGAGCGGTTGATCAGGCATCCTTGGGGGGGGCAAACCGAGCCGAAGACCGATCGTGCCCGAATGGTGACCCTTGGACGGCTGCATTCTTTCACTGCAAACCGCAAGGTGAGTCAGGTGAGGTTTTACGGAGGTCACGGTGCTGACTTTGGCAGTTAAGCTGAATGAGCGCGGAACCCTGACCCTAGTCCCGAACTTGGTGATGGCCCATGGGGTCTTCACCTACTGCCTGGCTCGGCAACCAACCCTCCGTCTCGCTCGGAATGCTGCGAGTTGTGCAGTGCAGCCGGTCTCCTTCAGCATGACCTTTGGCGGGACCTGACGAGGAAATCGCCAGGACCAAGGCGGATCTTTGTCACCTTCCGCTCTTGTTTTGCCACATGTGCGCGAAATGATATCGAACCGACGCCCCAATGTAATGCTGCCAGAACCGAATGATTCAGAGCTGAACCGATGGACGATCGGCGCCATCGCGATTCTCGCCTATTGCCTGGCCAACCTCCTGCACGAGGGGCTGGGGCACGGCGGGGCCTGCCTGCTGATGGGTGTTCATGCCAAGGTTTTGAACGCCATTTTTCTTGAATGGGATTCAAGTTCGGTGCCGGCCTTTGCCCGGCGGATTATTGCCGCCGGGGGAGGCGTGATCAATTTGCTGACCGGGATGATCGCCCTCGCCATTGTTCGCTGGGCGAGGCCGCGTGCCGATGCATTGGGATATTTTCTATGGTTGTTTGCCACCGTCAGCCTGCTCATGGCATTCGGTTACCTGCTTTTCTCGGGAGTATCGGGGATTGGCGACTGGATCATGGTCTTCGGCGGATTGGCCCCCAAGGTGGTTGTTCGTTCGGGCCTGACGCTCGTCGGCGCGATACTCTATTTCGTGGTGACACCCAGATTGGTCGTTCCTCCGTTCCGTGCATTTCTCAACGGCTCCCGCGCCCACGAATTGCAAATTCGCCGCTTGCTCAGGTTCCCCTACGTCGTTGGCGGAATCACGTTTCTCGCCGCCGGAGCGCTCAATCCGCTTGGGTTCAAACTTCTCATGATTTCCGCCGCATCCGCGGCATTAGGAGGAACATCGTTTCTGGCCTGGTGCAAAATTCCCGAGCACCCGGGCTCGTCCGACCAATCGCCGGAAACCGCGCTCGTGCTAAGAGCCCAGGGCGGATGGATTGCGGCCGGTGCGGTCATGCTGGTTGTCTTCATTGGCATCCTTGGGCCCGGCATTGTGCTCCAGCATTAAGATCCGCGTGGCCGACGAAGGTCACTAGTTCCCCGGATGCTTCTTGAGGACGTTTCTCCGCATGTCGCCCAAGCTGTCGGGATCGAGATCAAGACGCATCGGCCCTTAAAGGCTGTTTCGCACCACGACGCAGCCTTTCCGATCTTCAACCCTTAATAATTGATCCGGACGTGGCGCCGTTGCAGGAAGCCTTCGCTCTTCTTCAGTCCTCAGGGTCCGGCCGCCGTGGCTGGAGCGGCCGGCGTGACCGGCGCGGCTGGCGCGGGCGGATCCACCTTGAGCCGGGCCTCCATGAAGCTGATCAACGTCACCGTTTCCTCATTCGAGAGCGGGTACGCACAGATGGGTGGCATTTTTCCGGCGTAGAGCATTGCGAGCGCCCGGTTGAACTGGTCCCGCCGGTCGTGCAGCGATTGCGCGTCCTGGATCAGATCCCAGCGGACGTCCTTCTCGGTCCTTTCCGCCGAGTGGCACGGGTAACAGTGAAGTTCCATGATCGGCTGAATGTTCTCGTGGAAGCCGGCCCATGACACGTCCAGAGCCTTGGGCGCCGGCGCAGTCGAAGCCGCGACGTTCGCCTGGACGGAGGCCGGTGCCATCACCGGAGGCGGCGTTTGAGCAACCAGAGCGCCGGCCGGTGCCGCCTGGACCGCTCCGGGTCCCGGGCTGTGCGAATGCGTGCACGCCGCGGGAAACGCACCAAGGCCGGCGAGGAGAATGCCGCGAATCACCGTCCGGACTCGACCGGCGGCGGACTTGCAGCTGGCCGGCTGCGCACAATTCGCATTGGACTGGAATGATCGGCAAGAGGAGGTTTTCACGAGGGCAAGGGGCCTTGGGCCTGCGCGGTCATGCGCAACGGAGCCCCAGGGTTGATTGTCACGGCATTGGTAGCGTTCTTCCAGGGTTTCGCAAGTTCCAGAAGTTGTCGATCGTGGTACGGTTTGGGATCAATCATCCCAAGGTGGTTTCACGCAGAGCCGCGGAAGACGCAGAGATCAATCATCGGCGAACTATTCTGTATTCCATGCTGCCATTTGTGAAAATTGCCCCTACCCGGTGTCCTTGCGCCCTTGCGCGAAATCGTACCACTTATAATTTGTAGTCCGGGTAAATCCGCCGGGGCGTCTCGCGTCGCACTCGCCCCGGAGCTGCGCGATAAAACAGCGTGATAGGCCACCGCCCGGCAATCACTGGCGGACCCCGTGAGCGTCAGGCTGGCACATTTTCCCCTTAATTCCACCGGCCCGTCCAGCGTTGAATCGGCTCTCGATGCTTCCTCGAAGCTTCCCCGATCCTTCCCCGAAGCTACCCAACAGCTACCTGCCAGCCTACAAGCAGGTTTCCCGGGTTCACCCAGAGGCAAAATGGCACAGCGCACCCAGTCGATAGGGTCCCGTCCCTGTTTGATTTCGAATCGAGAGCTAAGGCGGCCAGAAGGTCAGATGTACTGCCCAAACTTAACTTGCGCCGGCACAATCTCCGATCCGCTCAAAACGCGGCACGCGACGGCCGCCAAGCTCGACCGTTTCCGTGAACATGGCCGCGGGTCGGACCCAGCGTCCGCGCTCACCGTAGAGGGCGTCGTACACGACCAGGACCTCAAGGGACTCTGAATGGCGCGCGAAACCCAGCACCCGGTACTCGTTGCCCTTGTAATGACGGTATCTTCCAGGGCGCGGTTCGACCGGCAGCGGTGGCAAAGTGCTCATGCCATCAGCCCAATCGAAAGAACCGCGCCGGCAAGATCGAAGCCAACGTGATGCGTTTTCTACAATGCAATCGTTGGTCCAGTCGGTTGTAGCCGGCCTCGCTGAGGCCGGGCCGGGGTTACGAACCCCGGCTCCATCAAACCGGACCGCACCGCCGAAGCGGACGGGGGAGCCCGTTCGTTTTCGAATCTCGACAAGCGAACAGGCCTGAACTCCGGTTGTCGGAAGTCGAGGCCTCACGTCCCTGGCTCGCCCCACCCCATGATGACGAAGATTTGCCCCCTCACCGTCGCGGCCGCCGCGCTCTGCCTGTTTCCATCCCACCGGCCACTGCTCGGCGCCGAAACCACGACTCCCGCCACGCCACCGCCCACCGTCACTCCCCCACCCGGCGCCGATCCTGCTGGCGTCCAGCACATCCGCGGCGGCCCGGCGACTCCGGCGGACCTGGCGGAAATCGCACGGCTCGGACAACTTCCCGAGCTCACCCCGGGAGCGGGCGACGGGGATTACCTCTTGCGGGCGCCGCACACTCCCGCGCCGGAGCAGACCCCGCGGCCGGACGTGCCCAAGGGCAAGGTCGTTCATTTCGCGATGGCGGCGTCCGAGAGCAAATTCTATCCCGACACCGGCCTGCGCGGCACCACGGCCACGCGCGATGTGACGGTTTACATCCCGGGCGGATATGTGCCCGGCACGCCCGCGCCCCTGCTCGTTTCCCAGGATGCAATGGGCGGCCACAACAGCAGCCAGCTGGCCACCATCCTCGACAACATGATCGCCGAGCACCGGCTGCCCGCGATGGTCGCGGTCATGATCAGGTCCGGCGGCGGTGACGACCGCGGCAGCGAACGCGGGCTCGAATACGACACTCTCTCCGGCAGGTACGCCGAATTCATCGAGGCGGAGGTGCTGCCGCGCGTCACGAAGGAGTGCAACGTGACGTTCACCAAGGATCCCGCGGCCCGCGCGACGATCGGCGGCAGCTCGGGCGGCGCCGCGGCGTTCACGATGGCGTGGTTTCACCCGGAACTCTATCACCGCGTGCTCACCTACACGGCCACCTATACCAACAATCAGTCACCCGAAAATCCCGGCACTCCGCATGGCGCGTGGGAGTACCACGAGCACCTCATCGCACGGGAAGCCGCCAAGCCGCTGCGGGTCTGGCTGGAGGTGAACGAGAACGACACCGGCTCAAACACGTCGGCCGCCGACATGCACAACCTGGTCATCGCGAACCAGCGCATGGCGGGTGCGCTGAAGGCGAAGGGCTATCACTACCAGTTCGTCTACGCGCTGGGTGCCGGTCGCTTTTATGCGGCGGGCCAGGGCCACGACGATGCGAACGTCATCGCGCAAACCCTGCCGCGCGCCCTCGAGTGGCTGTGGCAGGACTACCGGCCGGCCAGATTGTGACCCAACGTAAGGAATCTCGGCCGGCGGCAGAGTATCAATCTGCCGAGTATCGCATGTAGCAGCGGATTCACGCCGAGATGCTTCGCTCTGCGGTATCAAGCATCGCGGCGCAAAGCCGCTCCTGCATTTTAAAACTGATACACTACCCTTTCAGTCGTGACGGGAATCATCAACGGCATGGTCCCGGCTGACGCGCGCGGACAATACAGCTTCAAAATGATACGTCCCACAAAGGCAGGTCAGGCACGCTTTGCTTCCGGACTTGGCGCCGGTCGCGGATCCGGACAATCTCCGGCCGTGAACCCGATGCGTCCGTGGGCCAAGGTTGGCGTGGTCTGCCTGGGACTGGCGGTTGCCTTCCTTCTGGCCTGTCTGGCGGTTTTCCTGCGGCAGCTGGCGATTCCGGGACCGGATCTGCAGGCGTCATCGGGGATGCATGCGTTTGGCGACTTGTTGTTTGGCATCGCGGTGTTTGGGTTGCTGGCCCTGATCCCCATCGGCCTCACGCTCTACTGGCTGCGCCCGGTCGCGCGCTTTTGGTCCGTCCTCGGCGGTGCGGCGGTGCTCTCGGCGCTGAGTGGCGTGCTGGCGCTTGCCGCCAACATGGCGTCGCGTGACTCCACGAGCGGCTGGATTTTCCTCACGGACGCCCGCGTCGGCCTGATGCCCTTGAACGCTCTCAATCTCGCGGCCTGCGCGCTCTTCGCGCCCCGGATCCGCGTCCGCTGGCTGTTGCTCGCCGCGGCGGCCAGCGACGGAGCCATCTTCACCGGCGTCGTGCTCGTGAAGTTTGTGCTTCCCGCGCTGGGCCAAAGGTGATCGCTGCGGAAGGGCGCCCCGATCGGTCAGGGCGTGGGCAACGCGAACGCGACATAGATCCCGCCGGTGCGGCCACGGAACTGGCTGCCGCCACCCTCGCCACCGGTTGCAATCAGCACGTATTGCCTTCCGTTCACCAGGTACGTCGCCGGCGTCGCGAGACCGGGGAGCGGCAGATCGGCCTCCCAGAGCGGCTGTCCTGTCCGGCTGTCGAACGCGCGAAATTTCCGGTCATAGGCCGTAGCCGCGATCAGCACCAAACCGCCGCCGGTCACCAACGGCCCGCCGTAATTCAGGGTGCCGGTGTTCGGCAAACCCTTTGCGGCCAGCTCCGGGTAGTATCCCAGAGGAATCTTCCACAGATAGCTTCCCGTGTTCATGTCGATCGCGTTGAGCGTGCCCCAGGGCGGCACGATCGCCGGATATCCCTCGGGATCCGCGAACCAGCCCTTCGAGGACTTGTACCGCGAGCCTTCATTGGAGCTGGATTCGCCGTCGTCCGGCTCGGCCGTCGTCGCGATCTTTCGCGGGGTCTTGGCGGCTGCGCCGGGCGTCACCAGGACCCGCACATAGCCGATCAGCGACTTGAGCTGGTCATCGCTAAGGTCGTTGAACGGAGGCATCCGGCCCTTGCCCTGGTGGACGGTGTCCGTGATGCGCTGATCGGTGAGCGGATGATCCAGCTTCAGGAGCCCGGGCATGTCCGGCGGAGCGCCCGCACCGTCGAGACCATGGCACGCGCTGCAACGTTGCTGATACACGCGCTCACCGGCACTGGCCGGTGCGGGCGGCAGCACGAGGCCGACAAGCCGCGGGGTTTCGTTGGCGTTCACATAGAGGACGCCGGTTCCCGGATCGACGGCGGGCCCGCCCCACTCCCCCCCGCCATTCGCGCCCGGAAGGGCAACCATGAGTTTGTCGAGGCGCGGCGGAGCAAACTGACCGGCGGAGCCGCCACCGAAGGTGCGGAACTTCTGCACCGCCCACGCATGGGCCTCGGGGGTGCGGGTGGTCAGCATGTCCTCCGTCACCCCCTGCCGGGTAAACGGCGCGGGCAGTGTCGGCAACGGCTGCGTCGGAGACGCCACCTCGCCTGGGACCGTGCTCCCGGGATAGCTTGATTCCTTGATCGGAAACAACGGCTGACCGGTCACGCGATCGAAAAGGAAGGCATAGCCGGACTTGGTGGTCTGAGCCACGGCATCGACGCGCCGTCCGCCGCTGTTGACGGTGAGCAACACGGGCGGCGCCGGAAAATCCAGGTCCCACAGGTCGTGATGTACCCCTTGGAAATGCCAGAGGCGTTTTCCCGTTGCCGCGTCGAGGGCCAGCAGCGTGTCGGCGAACAGATCGTCGCCGACCCGGTCGGCTCCATACCAGTCGGTCACCGCCGAGCCGGTCGGCACGTAGACGATGCCGCGCCCCGGATCGAGCACCATGCCGGCCCAGTTATTGGCGGCGCCAGCATCCTTCCACGCGTCCTTTGGCCAGGTCTCGTAGCCAAACTCCCCGGGATGCGGAATCGTGTGAAAGGTCCAGCGCAGCACGCCCGTGCGGACATCGTAGGCACGAATGTCGCCCGGGGGCGCGGGATGATCCTCGGGCTCCCGGCCGCCGACGATGATAAGGTCCCGGTAAATCACACCCGGGCTCGTCATCGTGAACGACTGCCGCCGGTAGTCGCGGCCGAGATCCTTGCGCAGGTCAATCCGCCCGCCTTCGCCGAATGTCTCAACGGGTTTTCCGTCGGCCGGGTCGAGGGCATAGAGGAAATTGTTCACCCCGGCGAAAATCCGGCGCTGGCGGCCGTCGGTCCAGTAGGCCACCGATCGCACCGGACCGACGCCGGGAACGCCGGAGTCGAACTTCCAGAGCAGCCGGCCCGTGACGGCATCAAGCGCGATGACCTTGCGGCTGGGCGTATTGGCGTAAACGACCCCGGCAATGACCAGAGGGTTGGTCTCCAATCCTCCCTCCTCACCGGTGTCAAAAGTCCATGCGATCCGCAGCTTGCCCACGTTCTGCCGGTCAATCTGCGCGAGCGGGGAATAGTGATCGCCGTTGGCGTTGCCATTCCACGTCGACCAGTCACGCGATGCAGCCGGCTCGGCATGGGCCGGCCCCGCCGGCATCAGCATTGTCACGATGGTGCCAGTCAACCAAGCGAGCAGACGGCAGCGGACCGGCCGCTGCGCGCAGAATCCAGCCGACGCCCGCCACGTTCCCGTCCGGAAGGCGGTCCGCACCGGCCTGGATCGAGGGTCGTGGAATCTCATCGTCGCCACCGGGCACTAAGGAGTGGACGCCTTCGCGAGTTCAACCCCGAAGACATACGTCGCCCCGAGCATGTTCGAGCGAAAGATGACGAGCTTTTGGTCCCGCGTGAAAATCGGATTCGGTTCGAGCTGGTAGTTGTGCTTGGACATGTTGACCAGCCGCTCGACCTTGACCGTGCCGGTCTTCGTGAGATTTGTGCCGAACGTCGTGTGATCCGGCGTGACGACGGGCCGGCAGAGCACGATCCACGGGTTGGACTTGTCGCCGTCGCCGCAGAAGAACGTGCCGTCGGGCGAAATATTATGGTGGATGGAAGCCGCCTCTGGCCCGTACAGATACTTCAGGCGCGCTCCGGTGTGCACGTTCTCGGACGCCATGAAATTCACGCCGAGGCCAGGAGGATAGTGCAGCTGGTACCAGATCGCTTCGCCGCCCGAGGACCACCATTCGTGCCCCGCGATCTCCATCTCCATGGTCCGCTGGTGGACGAGATGATTCCGGGAGCCGTCGGTGCGGATCGTCCAGATGCGGTCGACCAATTGCCAGGGTCCCTCGTGGCAGTACATGAGGAGTGACGGATCGACCGGGGAAAACTGCAGGTGGTTCAGCCAGTCGGTGCTGTTGAGGAGCGCCTTGTTCTGCCCGGTGGCGAGATTCACCGTGTACATCACGATCGGCAGATGGGAGGCGAAGCGGTCGGCCATCAGCGTGCCCTTCTTTGGATCCTGCTCAAGCGGGTCCACCTGCGGGCTGTCCGGAAACCCAAACCCCGCGCGACCGCCGAACGTCGGCGGATCGCCCGGGACGTAGGTGCCGGCCGCGAGGGTCTCGTCAGCATTGACGGCGTAGAGGGCACCCTTGCCCGGCAGTACGGCCAGCCGGCGGACCGCACCGGTGTCGACATTGGTGGAATAGAGCACCTGCGTCTCGCCCTCGATCTTCACGTAGTAGACCGACGGCGTCTTCCGGCCCATGCAGATCGTCTTCACGGGTCCCGGGACGACCTTCCGCGTCTGCCCCGTCCGCAAATCGAGGATCCAGGCGCTGCGATCGGCCGTGACCGTGAACACCACCTCATTGCCATCGGGCGTATCGCAACCGTCGTTGAAATACAGGGTGGCGGAGCCCGGCATGTCGGTCAGCCGGATGACGCGATGGCCCGTGTCCGGATCGATCCAGGATTTGGGAAGGTTCGACGCGTCGGTCGGATCTGCAGCCCGCATCTGCGGTTGAAGGAGAACAAAGAGGGCGACTGCAGCCGAGAACGACGCGACGCCACCGAAAGCACCGAAGGGTAAGCGAAATTTCATGGCAATCATGGGGTGGAATTTATCGCTTTGGCGCCCTTGCGCCAAGGACGAGGTCAAGCTGGGCGCGACGGCAGGCGCCCACCAGTCTATTTCCAAAAGGAACAGTGCATTTTATTCGATCCGCCGGCGTGTCCTTCGGATTTTGGTGCCGTCGCACCCATGCGCTTAACGGCCCTGCTGTTTGGAAACGGCGGTTTTGCCCAGTTTCATCAGGACGTTGTAACTGAATGGACGGACCCGCGCCTCAGCCACAGCCCAGCCGCCTT
>Ga0265319_1000398_pt1 | contig 31610 bp, 31 predicted proteins | sample 4824metaG_FD_192443 | JGI IMG/M metagenome (GOLD analysis project Ga0265319, IMG submission 192443) | Rhizosphere microbial communities from Carex aquatilis grown in University of Washington, Seatle, WA, United States - 4-8-24 metaG | ecosystem: Host-associated > Plants > Roots > Rhizosphere >...
CCCAGGTGGGGACGGGCGCCAACATCCTGATCCCCGGGCTGTACATCTCTGGCTCGGGGACCGAGACCCTCCTCATCCGAGCCGACGGCCCCGCCCTGACCCAGTTCGGCGTCGCGGGCGCCCTGGCGCAGCCCAAGCTCAGCGTCTTCAACGCCGCCGGCGTGATGGTCGCCTCGAACACGGGGTGGGGCACGGACCCCAATGCCGCCAACAACGCCACGATCACCGCCCAGGTCGGCGCCTTTCCGCTGGCGGCGGGCAGCGCGGACTGCGCGCTGGTGACCGGCCTGACGGCGGGCTCCTACACCGTGCAGGTGTCCGGCGTGAACAACACGACGGGGGTCGCGCTCGCTGAGGTCTACGAGGTCTCCTCGACCGGCACCGCGCGCCTGGCCAACATCTCGACCCGCGCGATGGTCGGCACCGGGGCCAACATCCTGATCCCGGGCATCTACATCTCGGGCTCCGGTTCCGAGGAGCTGCTGATCCGGGCCGACGGGCCCGCCCTGACCCAGTACGGCGTGACGGGGGTCCTGGCGCAGCCGACGCTCAGCGTCTTCAACTCCGCCGGCGCCATGGTCGCCTCCAACACGGGCTGGGGCACGGGCGCCAGCGCGGCGCAGATACCGGCCATTTCGGCATCGGTCGGCGCCTTTCCGCTGGCCGCGGGCAGCGCGGACTGCGCCCTGATCGTCAATCTTCAGCCGGGCTCGTACACGATCCAGGTTTCCGGGGCGGGGAGCACCACAGGTGTCGCCCTGGCCGAGGTTTACGAAGTCACTAATTAGCCATTTGTTAGGCTGATTGCTTCCACGGGACGGCATTTATGCCACGGGCTGCCCGTTAAAGGGCTTGCTTTAATCTATACTCAATTAATGTAGATTGAAACTCTTCGCCCATGAAGCTCTCCAAGAAAGGCGAGTACGCCCTGCGCTCCCTCATCAACCTCGGCATCGCCGCGGAGATGAAGCGCAAGCTCGTGCAGGTCTCCGAGCTCGCCGAGAGCGAGCAGCTGCCGGTCAAGTTCCTGGAGCAGATCCTGCAGGCCCTTAAGGAGGCGGGGATCGTGGAGAGCCAGCGGGGCAAGTTCGGGGGCTACCGCCTCGGCCGGCCGGCGAACACGATCTTCATCGGCGAGGTCGTGCGCCTGATCGACGGCCCGCTCGCCCCGATCGGCTGCGTGTCGCAGACGGCGTACGAGCCCTGCACGTGCCCGGACGAGGCGCACTGCGGCCTGCGGATGCTCATGGTGGACGTGCGAAACGCCATCGCCGGCATCCTGGACCGCTACACCCTCGCCGACGTCGTCGAGATCACCCTCAGGAAGATGCGCCGCGACAGCATCTCCCTGCCGTTCTCGGCGCAGGTGGCGGGCGCCCGGCCGCGCGCGCGCGTGCCCGCCCGGCTCGCCCGCGAGCAGCTGGCGCTGCGTGTCCGCTCCACCCGCAAGGGCAGGACGTCCCCCACGGAGGGGGTCCTGCACCACATCCTCGGCGAATACTCCATCTGATCCCCCATCCCGATCACCATGACCGCAGACTCGACCACACATCACGCACCGCACGCCGAGCCCGAGTGGCTCGCCCTGGTCAAGGCCCAGGTGCAGGACCTCCGCTTCGGGGTCGTGCAGCTCGTCGTCCACGACGGCAGGGTCACCCAGATCGAGCGCACCGAGAAGACCCGCCTGGGCTCGGATCGCCCGGACCGCCCGGCCCGCTAGGCGGGCCAGGACCATGACCCGACTTTCACACCCACCGGACCCCCGGAGGAGCCACCCGCACACTGAATCCACAGAGCCCATGGGCGGACCCCTCGAGGGGACTCCGCGCGGCAAGAAACTCCTACCGAACATGAACATCCTCCTCTCCTCGCGTCCCGCACGGGCGCTGCAGGCGGCGCTCGCGCTGCTTGCCCTGGTGTCCGCGGCGCCCGCCCCGGCCAAGACCATCGAGCTCCTCAACGTCTCCTATGACCCGACCCGCGAGCTCTACGTGGACTACAACGCGGCCTTCTCCAAGTACTGGAAGGACAAGACCGGCGACGACGTCGTCGTGAAGCAGTCCCACGGGGGGTCCGGCGCCCAGGCCCGCGCCGTGATCGACGGCCTCCAGGCCGACGTCGTGACACTCGCGCTGGCGGCCGACATCAACAGCATCCACGCCCACGGCGACCTCCTGCCCGCCGACTGGCAGAGCAAGCTGCCGCAGAACGCGACGCCCTACACGAGCACGATCGTCCTCCTCGTGCGCAAGGGCAACCCGAAGCACATCAAGGACTGGGACGACGTCGTCCGCCCCGACGTCTCTGTGGTCACCGCGAACCCGAAGACCTCCGGCGGCGCCCGCTGGGCCTACCTGGCCGCCTGGGGCTACGCCGAGCGCAAGTACGGCAGCAAGGACAAGGCGAAGGAGTTCATCACGGCCCTCTACAAGAACGTGCCCGTGCTGGACGCGGGCGCCCGGGGCTCGACGATCACCTTCGCGACGAAGGAGATCGGCGACGTTCTCCTCGCCTGGGAGAACGAGGCCTTCCTCGCCCAGAAGGAGTTCGGCGAGGGCAAGTTCGAGACGGTCGTCCCCTCGTCCAGCATCCTGGCCGAGCCGCCGGTCGCCGTGGTCGAGAAGGTCGCCGCGCGCAAGGGCACGACCGACGTCGCCCGGGCCTACCTCGAGTACCTCTACTCCGACGAGGGCCAGGACATCGCGGGCCGCAACTACTACCGCCCCCGCAGCCCTGCCGCCGCGGCCAAGTACGCCTCGGTGTTCCCCAAGCTCGAGCTCTTCACGATCGACGACGTCTTCGGCGGATGGACCGTGGCCCAGAAGACCCACTTCGCCGACGGCGGCCTCTTCGACCAGATCTACCAGAAGTGACACCGGCGTCGCCCATGACCCCGTCCCCAGCCATGAGAACCAAAGCCAGAGCCGAGCCGCCGCCTGCGCCCCCCGGCGGCGTTGCCGACTCGCTGCGCTCGGACCTGAGCGCGCTCTACGCGCTCTCCCAGCATTCCCGGTACCTCTTCGCGTCGCCGGTCGGGCCCTTCCCGGCCGGCGGCGCGCCCGCGTACCTGCCGCGGTTCGTCTTCTTCGGGCCGCACGCCTGCGACGACTCCTGGCGCCTCGCCTTCCTGGCGGGCTTCGACCACGGCGACCTGCGCGCCTCGCGGGCGCTGGTCGCGCTGGCGACGCGCCTCACCGCCGACAGCGAGACCGGCCACGCCCTCAACCTCACCTTCTTCCCGCTCGTGGACGCGGGCGGCCTCGCCTCGGGCGAGCGGGGGCGGGGACTGGCCGGCGCCCGGTGGGAGCCGGGCGCCCCCGGCGAGATAGGCCTCCTGCAGCACGACGCCCGGCAGCGCGGCTACCACGGCTTCGTGCGGCTGGAGACCGCAGGCCGGGGCGAGGACCTCATCGTCATCGGCGTGCGCGGGCCCTATGCCCGGGCGCAGTCCCCCGACCTGGAGCTGATCACGTCGGAGGAGACCCGCACCTTCCCCGTCCGCTTCGAGGCCGACGGCGGCGGCCCGGCCCGGGAGGGGCCGCTCTCGCTCACGGACGAGCTACCCCTGGCGCCCTTCGAGCTCACGCTGCGCATCCCCGGGTCGTGGTCCGACGACGCGTACCAGCACGCGGCGGTCACCCTCCTCGAGCGGTTCCTGAGGCGCTACCGCGCGTTCCAGGCCTACGGCCAGCACCTCTGATGAAAAGCGCACGCTGTTGACCATGGCCCGAACGCGAAGCTCACGCTCCATCCTGCCCGGCTTCGGGCTCTCCCTCGGCTTCACGCTGGCCTACCTGGGGCTGATCGTCCTCGTCCCCCTCTCCGCGGCGTTCCTGAAGACGGCCGGGATGAGCTGGCACGAGTTCACCGAGGCCGTGGCCTCGCCGAGGGTCGTCGCCGCGTACCGCCTGAGCTTCGGGGCGTCGCTCGCCGCAGGCTTCGTGAACATGGTGTTTGGGCTCATCGTCGCCTGGGTTCTCGTGCGCTACTCCTTCCCCGGCAAGCGAATCGTGGACGCGCTGGTCGACCTCCCCTTTGCCCTCCCCACGGCCGTTGCGGGCATCGCGCTCACCTCCCTCTATGCCTCCAATGGCTGGGTCGGCCGGTGGCTGGCTCCCCTCGGGATCAAGGTGGCGTTCACGTGGACGGGGGTCTTCGTGGCCCTGACCTTCATCGGCCTGCCCTTCGTCGTGCGGACGGTGCAGCCGGTGCTCCAGGAGCTTGAGCCCGAGATCGAGGAGGCGGCCTCCACCCTCGGGGCGACGCGGCGCCAGACGGTGACGCGCATCCTGCTGCCCGAGCTCATGCCGTCACTCCTGACGGGCTTCGCCCTGGCCTTCGCGAGGGCCCTGGGCGAGTACGGCTCCGTCGTGTTCATCTCGGGCAACATGCCGATGAAGACCGAGATCGTGCCGCTCCTCATCATCACGAAGCTCGAGCAGTACGACTACCGGGGGGCCACCGCGATCGCGGTCGTCATGCTGGTCTCGTCGTTTATCCTGCTGCTCCTCATCAACCTGCTGCAGAAGTGGAGCCGCCGCTACCATACGATATGACATGATTCCCTGTTGGGGGCCCCGCCCGGCTGACCAAGGCTAGCCCCCCCTTCATTTTCCCCGAGACCTTGTCCATCGCCACCACAGCCCCCTTTACGACCCGACAGGCCCGCACGGTCCCCCCGCGCGCGACCCGGGATCCCGCGTGGGCGCGCTGGACGCTGACCGCGGTCGCGCTCGCCTTCCTCGCCTTCTTCCTCGTCCTGCCGCTCGTGGTCGTCTTTGCGGAGGCCTTCTCCAAGGGCGCGGCCTTCTTCATGGCGACCATCCGGGAGCCCGACGCCCGCTCGGCGATCTGGCTCACCCTTTTCACGGTCGCGATCGCCGTCCCGGCCAACGTGGTCTTCGGCATCGCCGCGGCCTGGGCGATCGCCAAGTTCCGGTTCCCCGGCAAGAGCCTGCTGACGACCCTGATCGACCTTCCCTTCGCCGTCTCCCCGGTCATCTCCGGGCTCGTCTACGTCCTCGTCTTTGGCGCCCAGGGCTGGCTCGGCCCCTGGCTGATCGACCATAACGTGAGGATCATCTTCGCCGTGCCCGGGATCGTGCTCGCCACCGTGTTCGTGACGTTCCCCTTCGTGGCCCGCGAGCTGATCCCGCTGATGCAGGCCCAGGGGACCGACGAGGAGTACTCCGCCGTCACCCTCGGCGCGAACGGCTGGCAGACCTTCTGGCGGGTGACGCTCCCCAACATCCGCTGGGGGCTCTTCTACGGCGTCATCCTCTGCAACGCCCGGGCGATGGGCGAGTTCGGGGCGGTCTCGGTCGTCAGCGGGCACATCCGGGGCGAGACGAACACGATGCCGCTGCACGTGGAGATCCTCTACAACGAGTACAACTCGGCGGGCGCCTTCGCGGTCGCCTCGCTCCTTGCGCTCCTGGCGCTCGTCACGCTCGTCGTCAAGTCGGCCATCGAGTGGCGGCAGAACGCGGCACCATGAGCATCGAGGCCCACGGCATCCGCAAGAAATTCGGGGCGTACACGGCCCTGGACGGCGTCGACCTGAACGTCCCCCAGGGCAAGCTCGTGGCGCTCCTCGGCCCCTCGGGCTCGGGCAAGACCACGCTCCTGCGCATCATCGCCGGCCTCGAGTTCCCCGACGCCGGCAGCGGGAGGGTCCTCTTCCACGGCGACGACGTGACGGACCTGCCCGCCGGCAAGAGGAAGGTGGGCTTCGTGTTCCAGCACTACGCGCTCTTCCGCCACATGTCGGTCTTCGAGAACGTGGCCTTCGGCCTGCGGGTGCGCCGCCGCAGGGACCGGCCCTCCGCCGCGGCCATCGCCGAGCGGGCCCACCGGCTCCTCGAGCTCGTGCAGCTGGACGGCCTCGCGGGACGCTTCCCGTCGCAGCTCTCGGGCGGCGAGCGCCAGCGGGTCGCCCTCGCGCGCGCCCTCGCCGTCGAGCCGAAGGTGCTCCTCCTGGACGAGCCCTTCGGCGCCCTCGACGCGCGCGTGCGCAAGGACCTGCGCCGCTGGCTGCGTCGCTTCCACGACGAGATCCAGCTGACGACGATCTTCGTCACCCACGACCAGGAGGAGGCCCTGGAGATCGCCGACGAGGTCGTGATCATGAACAAGGCCCACGTGGAGCAGGTCGGCACGCCCCAGCAGGTCTACGACAGGCCCGCCTCGCCCTTCGTCTACCAGTTCCTCGGCAACGTGAACGTGCTGAAGGCGCCGGCGCTGGCAGGCGCCCGCCGCCGGGGCGCAGGCTCGGGCGAGCCCGGCACCGACGGGCTCATCTACGTGCGCCCGCACGACATAGAGCTCACGCCCCACGACGCCGGGGGCGACGGCCTGTCGGCCATCGTCCGGCACATCCACGCCGCGGGGCCGCACGCCCGGCTCCTCCTGGAGCAGGTCCAGTCGCGCGAGCCGGTCGAGGTGGAGATATCCCGCTCCGAGCTCGCGGAGCTCAACCTCCAGGCCAACGACCTCGTCCGCTTCCGCCTCAGGCAGACACACTCGTTTGACGAGGACTACGCAATCTAGCACAGTGGCGATTCCCCTTCCCGAACCCGAACCCACAACCCATATGGCCAAGATACACAATGATATCACGGAAACGATCGGGAACACCCCGCTCGTTCGCCTCAACCGGACCGCAGCCGCCCACGGCGCGCAGGCGGAGATCCTCCTGAAGCTGGAATTCTTCAACCCCCTCTCGAGCGTCAAGGACCGCATCGGCTTCGCGATGATCGACGACGCGCTGAAGAGCGGCCGCATCAACAAGGACACGGTGCTGATCGAGCCGACGAGCGGCAACACGGGCATCGCGCTCGCGTTCGTCGCGGCGTCCAAGGGCCTGAAGCTCGTCCTGACGATGCCCGAGACGATGACCGCCGAGCGCAGGAGGATCCTCAAGGTCCTGGGCGCCCGCCTCGTCCTGACGGAGGGCGCGAAGGGGATGAAGGGCGCCATCGCCAAGGCGGAGGAGCTCGCCGCCAAGATCCCGAACAGCGTCATCCTGCAGCAGTTCTCCAACCCCTCCAACCCCGCCGTCCACCGCAGGACCACGGCGGAGGAGATCTGGAAGGACACCGACGGCAAGGTCGACATCGTCATCTCCGGCATCGGCACCGGGGGCACCATCACCGGCATCGGCGAGGTCATCAAGCCTCGCAAGCCGGGCTTCAAGCTGATCGCGGTCGAGCCCGCCGGCTCGCCGATCCTCTCCGGGGGCCAGCCCGGCCCGCACAAGCTGCAGGGCATCGGCGCCGGCTTCGTGCCCGCCATCCTCAACACGAAGATCTACGACGAGGTGATCACGGTGAAGGAGGACGACGCGGCCCCGGTTGCCAAGCAGGTCGCCAAGCTGGACGGCATCCCGGTTGGCATCTCCTCCGGGGCCGCCATCTGGGCGGGCATCCAGGTCGCCAAGCGGCCCGAGAACAAGGGAAAGCAGATCGTCGTGATCGTGCCCTCGTCCGCGGAGCGCTACCTGACGTCGTGGCTCTTCGCGGACCTCACGGTCGAGAGCGACAACATCGACGACCTCTTCGCGCCGGCCGCGGTCTGATCCCTTGCGGGCCCCGCCCCGGTCCCCAGGGGGCCGCGGCGGGGCCCTTTCATGTCAGGATGCCGGCGCCGCCCGCGAGGCCCTGTCCCACTTGTAGAAGCAGATCCCGACGGCGACCAGCGACACGGCGAGCCCCGTGGCCTTCATGAGGGCGCCAGCGGTCAGCTGGTCGTCCGCCGGCGTGAACCCGGCGATCAGCCGCGGGGCGTACTCGTAGGTCGGGTAGAGGATGTCGCCGGAGAAGACGATGTAGGCCGCGACCGGTATCATCGCCACCTCGGTTCCGGCGACGTAGAGGATGCGCGCCCCGTAGCCCGGGGCGGGGAAGGCCGCCGAGGGGCTCGCCATGGGCCACCAGTAGAGCAGCGACACGGCCAGGAACATCAGGTGCTCGCCGACGTGGACCAGCTTGTCCTGCAGGGTCCACTCGTAGAGGAACGGCGCGTGCCAGAGGCCGATGACGAGCGTCGAGAGGCACGCGCACGTCATGGGGTGGAAGAGCATCCTAAGCGGCGCGCGCAGCCCCGGGCGCGAGAGGACGGGGTCGACCATCCAGCCCGGGATCCCGAGGAGGATGAGGAGCGCCACCGGGTACATGATCAGGAGGTGCTGCGCCATGTGCGCCGTGAGCAGGAAGCGCTCGGCGACCTGGTCTAGCGGCGATCCTACCGCCAGGTAGAAGAGGACGAGCGCCGCGTAGAACATCGCGGCCTTGCCGCGGGGGTAGGGTATGCCCGGGGCGAGCGAGGACCTGAGCGGCCCGGAGAGGACGGCGTAGAGCCAGCCCGCGAGGATCAGGCCGCCGGTCAGGAACGGCTCATTGTGCCAGTGCCGCCAGTCGATCATCTTCGTGCCCGGGTGGCGCCGGGGCGGCGCGCGTCAGGAGACCGAGAGGACCGCCGCAGGCGGGTCCATCATCGCCGAGGAGAGCGGCTTGCTCGCCTCCGCCCCAAAGAGCTTCAGGAGCGCCCACATCGTCCCGCCCGCCAGGACCAGCCCGATGAAGAAGAGGATGGTGCAGAACGCCTTGTCCCAGCGCAGGTGCATGAAGTAGAAGATGACGAACATGAACTTCACGGTGGAGAGGACCACCAGAACCGTGACGAGGAGCCACTTCATGAAGGGCAGGTAGACCGTGACGAGCTCGAGGCCGGTGATGACGGCGAGCAGCATCGCGATCTCGATGTAGAGGCCGAACTTGCTCTGCTCGACGGCGTGGCCCGCCTGGGTGTCGTTAGTGGGTGCGCTCATGGCTGGGGTCCGGGGGGGTCAGAGGTACTCGAGGAGGTAGACGGCCGTGAAGATCACGATCCAGACGATGTCGACGAAGTGCCAGTACAGGCCCATCATCTCCACGTCGATCGCGTCCTTCTCCCCGAGGCGGCCGGTGAAGGAGTAGATCAGCATGCCGGTGAGCCAGATGACGCCGATCAGCACGTGCAGGCCGTGCGTCCCCGTGAGCGTGAAGAACGTCGTCCCGAGGATGCTGTTCGTGATCGTCAGGTGCTTCTCGAAGACGAAGTTCCTGAACTCGTAGACCTGGCAGCCGAGGAAGATGCAGCCGAAGAAGATCGTCGTCAGGAGCGACCAGCGCAGGCTCTTCAGGTTGCCCTTCTGGATGGCGTTCACCGCGAGAGCCATCATGAGGGACGACATCAGCAGGATGAAGGTCGAGAATGACGTGAGCTCGATGCTGAACACCTGCTTCGCCGGCAGGGTGCCCGGGGGCGGGTGCAGGCGGTAGATCAGGTGCGTCGAGATGAGGCAGCCGAAGAACATGCAGTCCGACGCAAGGAAGGCCCACATGAGGAGCTTCTTGTTCGGGATGCCCGTCGTCGTGGTCGGGTCGTGGTGGTGGTCGATGGCGCCTGCGGCCGCGGTGCTGCTCATGGAGAGGTGGGGGTCAGTGGCCGTGGGAGGCGTAGCCGCCGTGGGCATCCTCGCCCTTGACGCTGCCGTCCTCGTTCAGGTGGATGTGGTAGCCCTCGTTGCCCTCGAGGGACCAGAGGACAACCGAGACGAACATGATCAGCCCGCCGAGGATCGTGATGGCTATCTTCGGGCCCCAGAACCCGTGGTAGACGTTCGGGTTGGCCGGGTCGATGATCGAGACGCCGATCGCCCCGACCAGGATCCCGACGCTGGCGAGGAACGGGTAGATGGACTGGAAGGGCATGTGGATGCCGCCGTGCGCCTCGTCGGCCTTTATCTGGTCGGCCGTCTCCTTGGCGACCTCCGCCATGTGGCGCTTCTGGTACCACCAGGAGTCGCGCGCGTGGATGGTCGGGATCGCCTGGAAGTTGTACTCGGGAGGGGGGTTCGGCAGGCTCCACTCGAGCGTGCGCGCGTCCCACGGGTCCTTGTGGGTGCGCTCGCCCTTGTAGTACGTGTAGATCATCGTGGCGAAGTAGATCGCGACGCCGATCCCGAGGACGCAGGCCCCGACGGTCGCCCACAGGTTGCCGGTTTCCCAGCCCATGTTCTTGTCGTAGGTGAACGTGCGCCGCGGCATGCCCTCGAGGCCGAGGAAGTGCATCGGGAAGAAGGTGACGTTGAACCCGACGAAGATGACCCAGAACGACACCTTGCCCCAGAACTCGCTCACCCGGCGCCCGAACATGAGCGGGAACCAGTAGTGGATGCCGGCGAAGAGCGCGAAGAGCGACCCGCCGATGAGCACGTAATGGAAGTGGGCGACGACGAAGTAGCTTCCGTGCTGCTGCGCGTCGGCGGGCGCCGCCGCGTGCATGATCCCGGAGAGCCCGCCGATCATGAACATCCAGAGGAACCCGATCGCGAACATCATGGGCGTCCTCATGGTCAGGTGGCCGCCCCAGAGCGTGCCGATCCAGTTGAAGATTTTTACGCCGGTCGGCACCGCGATCGCCATCGTCATGAGCGCGAAGGCCGCCGTCGCCGCCGTGCCCATGCCGGTCGTGAACATGTGGTGGCTCCAGACGCCGAAGCCGAGGAACCCGATGGAGGCGCCCGAGAAGACGACGACCGGGTAGCCGAAGAGCGGCTTCCTGGAGAACGTCGGCAGGATCTCCGAGATGATGCCCATCGCGGGAAGGATGAGGATGTAGACCTCCGGGTGGCCGAAGATCCAGAAGAGGTGCTGCCAGAGGATGGGCAGCCCGCCGCTCGAGACCTCGAAGAAGTTCGTCCCGAAGAGCCGGTCCATCATGATCTCGACGAGCGCGATCGTGATCGCGGGGAAGGAGAGGATGATGAGGAACGACGTGAAGAGGGTCATCCAGGTGAACACGGGCAGGCGCATCATCGTCATGCCCGGCGCGCGCAGGTTGATGATCGTTACGATGAAGTTGAGGGCCGCCGCGATGGACGCGACGCCGAGCAGCTGCAGGCCCATGACCCACATGTCGATCGCGTGCGTCGGGCTGAAGGTGCGCGTCGTCAGCGGGGCGTAGCCGAACCAACCCGCGTCCGGGGCGCCGTCCTTCATGAACCAGCCGACGTTCAGGATGATGGCGCCGACCGCGAACGTCCAGAAGGAGAACGCGTTCAGCCTGGGGAACGCGACGTCCCTCGCCCCGATCTGCAGCGGCATGATGAAGTTGAAGAACGCCGCGCCTATGGGCATGACGACCAGGAAGATCATCGTCGTCCCGTGCATCGTGAACATCTCGTTGTACTGGGCTGACGTCAGGAACGTGTTGTTCGGGACGGCGAGCTGGATGCGGATCAGCAGCGCCTCGATGCCGCCGAAGATGAAGAAGAAGAGGCCCGACGCCCCGTACAGGAACCCGATCCTCTTGTGGTCGACCGTCGTCAGCCAGCTCATGAGGCCCGTCTTGGCCGTGGGGCGCCAGAGGACGAAGGGCTTTGTGGGGTGCTCCTCCTTGGCGAGGAAATCTGATTTGGCCAGTGCTTCCATGATTCGGGTTACTTGAGGCTCTCCAGGTAGGTGACGAGCGCGTCCTCGTCCTCCGCGGTGAGCTTGATGTTGTTCTTCAGGTAGCCCTGCACCCACATCGTGTTGCCCGGCTTCACCTCGTTGGGGGCGTGGATCCAGCGGTGGATCTCGTCCCGGTTGTTCTCAAGGAGGCCGGCCGCGATCGTCGTGCGGGCGCCGACGTGCGTCAGCTCCGGCCCGACCGTCCCGACGTAGCCGTCTCCGCGGATCGTGTGGCAGGTGGAGCAGGTCTTCGCGTTGAAGAGCTCGCGCCCCTTGGCGATCAGCGCGGCGTCCTCGTCGGCCGGCGCCTTCTGCTGCACCCGCCAGGACTCGAGCGGGGACGCGTCGAACGCGTCCGTGTAGCCCGCCTCGTTCCTCTTGAAGGTGCGGTAGGCGGCGAGCTGCGCCTTGGGCTTGCCGGTCTCCGCCGGCACGACCCTGCGGGCCAGCCCCATCTGGGCGTTCAGCCAGTCGTTGAACTCCCTCGGCCCGAGCGCGATCACCCGGAAGCGCATGACGGCGTGGGACTCGCCGCAGAACTCGGCGCACTGCCCCCAGAAGTACCCCGGCTTGTCGGCCTGCACCCAGAGGTGGTTCGCCCGGTTCGGCATCATGTCCACCTTGCCCGCGAGCTTGGGGATCCAGAAGCTGTGGATGACGTCGACCGTCCGCAGGTTGATCTGGACGGGGCGCCCCGCCGGGATCACGAGCTCGTTCGCCACGGAGAACGGCGCGTTCACGGGCTTTCCCGTCATGTCGACCGTCTGGGCCGTCTCGTTCGGGTAGTCGAACTTGAACCACCACTGGTAGCCGGTTGCCGTGACCTCGTAGGCGTTGGCCTTGTCCGCGACCGGCAGGTCGTAGGCGTACCAGATCTCCCGCAGCGTCGGGATCGCGATGATGACGAGCGCCAGGACCGAGACTCCGATCAGGCTGATCTCGACCAGCGGGTTGCCGTGGGAGTGGTCGGGCCCCTCCATGTGCTCCTCGGCCGGGCCCTTGGCCCTGAACTTGATCATCGCGTAGGCCAGGACGGCCCCGACGATGACGAAGATGACGAGCGAGACCCAGCAGGTCAGGTAGAAGAGGTCCTGCTGGTGGCGTGCGACGGGCCCGTTCGGGTCGAAGGTCGACTGCGGGCCGTCCAGCCAGAAGCACCCCGAGAGCATGGAGAGGCCGGCCAGGGCCGCCGCCGCGCGGGCAAACCGGCCAAAATGGAGGGAATATTTGGGCAAACGCATGTGTTCTGTCGGCTAGGAATGCCGCCCGGAGGCGACCGCCAGACTCCCAAGTAGAGTCGGCGAACGCCCGGGCATTTCAAGCCATATTCCGATACAATTCGGCGCGGGAGCCCCCGGCAACACGCCGATCGGCCCCGCGGCACATATTAACCGGCCTCGGGGGCGCATTAGCGCCGCCCAAAAGGCCCCGAAGGCCCCCCGGGGGGAGTGATTCGGTTTGCCCTCGGGGCGCATCCGGGCGACCCTTGCACCCCCATGAAGACGCGCCTCCTCCTTGCCACCGCCCTTGCCTCCCTCCTCGCCGCCGGCTGCGGCCAGAAGGACGCCTCCACGACGGCCGCCGCCGCCCCCGCCGCCGCCGGTCCCCGGGAGATCGACATCACGGCGGGCGACACGATGAAGTTCGACGTCACGCAGATCGACGCCAAGCCCGGCGAGGACCTTAAGGTCGTCCTCACCAACAACGGCACCCAGCCGGTCCTCGTCATGGGCCACAACTGGGTCCTCCTGAAGGCGGGCACCGACGTCGCCGCGTTCGACGCCGCGGCCCTGAACTCGAAGGACACCGGCTACATCCCCGCCGCCCTCTCCGACCAGATCGTCACCCACATCGACCTCCTCGGGCCCCGCAAGTCGGGCGAGGCCGACTTCAAGGCGCCCACGGCGCCCGGCGACTATCCCTTCCTCTGCACCTTCCCCGCCCACTACCAGGCGGGCATGAAAGGCACGCTGACGGTCAAGTAGCCGGGCGCATGGGGGATTGCGGAGGCGGCCCCGCGGGGTATCGTCCGGGCAGCCCTATGACCCCGGCACCCGACAGGAGCACCGCGCCGGCCGCGGCCGGATGCGTGCGGATCCTGCTTCTCGCGCTCACCTGCGCGGCCCTGGCGGGCTGCGGGCCCAGCGACCCCCTCGAGGGGAAGGTGCAGGCCAGGGACGACCTCGCCCTATCCATGTGGCGCTCGCAGGCCGAGCGGGACCTCTCCCCGCAGCAGGTGCTCGACTTCGACCGCTCCGTCCAGGAGATCAAGTTCCACATCATGGCGTCGGGCTCCGCCTCGGGCAGCGACGCGGTCGCGGCCGCCATGCGCGCCATGATCGACGGCCAGACGGTGCGCCATGTGCTCCAGCAGGGCCTCGGGTGGGAGCTCGCGCGCGCGGAGGCCGAGCGCTCGACGCTCGAGGCCGGGATGAAGCAGAACGCCCTCATGACCACCCGGCCGGGCGACACCGACTCCGCCAACTACCTGATCGACCTCAAGCAGCGCCAAACCGTGCGCCTGCGGGACGCGACGGACGAGGTCGCGCACGCCCGGGAGCGCCTGGCCGCGGCCGGCGGCGGGGCCCCGTCGCCCTAGGCAGCAGCGGCCGGCCACCACTGGTAGAGGAAGAGGTAGACCAGGACCCCCGTCACTGAGACGTAATACCAGATCGGGAAGGTGAACCGCGCCCAGGCGCGGTGCCTCACGAAATCCCCCTTCAGGGCGAAGAGGAAGGTCCTCGGGACCAGGAAGGCGATCAGCGCCGCCAGCGGGATGTGCGTCCAGAGGATCGCGAAGTACACCCAGCGGATCGCCCCGGTGCCCCCGAAGCGCGTGTGCAGCCCGTGCATCAGCGCGTGGTAGGTCAGGTAGAAGACAAGGAAGAGCGCGGAGGCCTCCGCCGCCGAGAGCATGCAGGCGCGGTGGGCTACCCGGTCGCCCCTCTTGATGAACAGGAACCCCGCCGTGATGAGCACGGTGGCGATGCCGTTCAGGGTGGCCTCGATGGGGGGAAGGTCGTGGACGGTCATGGGTGGAGGAGCAGCCGGTCCGCGACGAGGGCGCCGAGGAGCAGCGGCAGGTAGGCCAGGGAGATGTGGAAGAGGCGGCGAGCCGCCCTGTCGCGGCCGTCCCTCCGCGTGAACTGCACCGCGCGCCAGAGGAACCACGCGCCGACCGCCCCGGCGGCCCAGGCGTAGCACGCGCCCGAGAGCCCGAGGAGGGGCGGAAGCAGGCTGACGGCGACAAGGCAGAGGGTCGCGACGAGGGACCATCCCGCGACCTTGCCGCCCGCCTCGTCCCTGACGGGCAGCATCGGGAACTGGACCGCGGAGTAGTCTTTCCGGTAGGTCCACGCGATCGCCATGAAATGGGGGATCTGCCAGAAGAACAGGATCCCGAAGAGGATCCACCCGAGCGCGGAGACGCCCCCCTCGGCCGCGGACCAGCCGATGAGCGGCGGGAAGGCACCCGCGATCGCCCCGATCTCGGTGCTCCAGCGGCTCGATTTCTTCGCGGGCGTGTACCAGCCGAGGTAGGAGGCGATCGTCAGGAGCGTGAAGAGCGCCGCCAGCCTGCCGACCTGGGTGAACATGATGATGAGGGCGACGAAGCACATCGCCCAGCCGAGCACGTACGCCGAGCCCCCTGCTATCTTGCCCGAGGGGATGGGCCGCTTCGCCGTCCGCTGCATCCTCGCGTCGGTCTCGCTCTCGCTCCACTGGTTGAGGGCCGCGACGCCCCCCGCCGCGAGCGACGTGCCGAGGGCGAGGAAGAGCGGCTTCGCGGCCCCGAGGTGCGGCCTCGCCGCGTAGTACCCCACGAGCGCGGTCAGGACCGAGAGGAGGCTCAGCCTCGGCTTCGTGAGCTCGAGGTAGTCCGAGAAGCGGGCCCCCGGGGTTGCCTCGTCCGTCATGGGGTCCCCCTTCCCTCGATTTGGTCGCGGTGGGCGAGCCACGCGAGCCAGAATGCGGTCACGAGCGTCAGGGCGCCCACGAGGACATGCAGCGTGGTCACCATCACGCTCCTCATTGTCAGGATGATGGCGGCCCCGAGCGTGATCTGGAGCGTCACGAGGCCGACCAGCGCCAGGGAGCCGACCTTCATCGTCGCCGGCGCCCCGGCGTCGCGCCAGAGGGCGACCGAGAAGGCCAGGATGGACAGCGCGACGAGGCACGCCATCACCCGGTGCGCGAAGTGGATCGCCACCCCGAAGTCCCAGGCCGCGGGCAGGAGGCCGCCCTGCGGCGTCGAGAAGGGGAAGCTCGTGATTGCCAGGCCCGCGAAGCTGTGGCGCATCACCGCCGCGACCGCGAGCTGCACGAAGAGGACCGCGCAGCAGAGGGTCCCGGCGCGCTGCGCGCCGCGGCCGACGGGGACGGGGCGCGAGATCCAGGCCCTGGAGCAGGAGACGGCGATCGCGATGAGCACGCAGGCGAAAGCCTGCGCGAGGCAGGCGTGGAGCATCGCGAAGAGGCGCCCAAGGCTCGTCGCGAGCGCCTCGACCTGGACGCGGTTGAAGAGGACCCTCAGGCCGCCGACGACGCCCTGCGCCACCACGAGCCCCAGGGCGTAGTAGGAGAGCCGGCGCAGCCAGGCCCGGGACTCGGCAAGCCAGAGCCAAGCGGCCAGGGCGGCGGTCAGGAGACCCATCGTCATCGCGCTCAGCCGGTGCGAGTGCTCGGCAAACATGGCGAGGTTGGTCAGCCAGCCGCTTGGGTTCAGCGACCCGTTGGAGAGGGGCCAGTCGGGGAAGGCCATACCGGCCCCGATCGTTGTCGTGAACGCTCCCAGGGCCACCAGCACGAAGACCCACGCGGCCGCCGCGGCCGAAAACGCCGCCAGGGCGGGCTTGTGGCCCGCCGTGCGGCGGAGGCTTGGTTCGGAGGGCATGGGCTCCCGGGACGTGGCGGGGGAGGGTGCCATGGTGCCCGGCGCAAACGCTTTGACAATTTTTTCCTCCGGGGGAATGGGTGGTACAGTGAGAGCTAATGCGACAGGATATCTGGCGGCATGCGCGGCGGCCTGCGCGCTCCTCGCCGGCGCGGGCTGCGTGAAGGCGGGCGGCGGGGCCGCGGCCCCCGCGGCGCCGGCCGCCGAGCGGCGCTTCCCGCTTTCGGGAGAGGTCCTGAAGGCGGACCCGGCCCGCAAGCTCCTCACCGTGCGGCACAACGAGGTCGCCGGCTACATGCCCGCGATGACGATGGAGTTCCCGGTCTCGGCCGGAGACGCGGCCGCCGCGGCGCCCGGGGAGCGCATCCGCGCGACCCTCATCGTCGGCAAGAACGGGGACCTCCGGCTCGAGGATATATGGCCGGACGACAAGGTGGCGCTGGACACGATCGACGCGGGCGCCCGCATGCTGCGCCAGGACACGCTCGAGAAGGGCAGGCAGGCCTACCGAGAGGTCGGCGACGCGGTGCCTGACTTCGTCCTCTACGACCAGAACGGCCGCCTCGTGAACAGCGCCCGCTTCCGCGGCAGGCAGGTCATGCTCAACTTCATCTACTCGCGCTGCCCGGTCGCGAACATGTGCCCCCTCTCGACGACCAAGATGATGGCCGCCCAGAAGCTCGCGAGGGAGGCCGGCGTGACGGACGTCGAGTTCGTCTCGATCACGCTCGACCCCGCCCACGACACGCCGGGCGTCCTCCGGGAATACGCCGACGACCGCGGCATCGACACCTCCAACTTCTCCTTCCTGACGGGCCCCGAGGCCGCGATCCGCGACCTCCTGACCCAGTTCGGCGTCATCGCCGAGTTCAGGGGGGACATCCTCGACCACACGCTGGCGACGCTCCTCATCGACGCGAAGGGCCGCGTCGCCTGGAGGGCCGACGGCAGCGAGTGGCAGCCCAAGGACTTCGTGGAGCGGATGAAGCGATGAGCGGCGCGGCCGAGGGCCGGGGCCCGAGCCCCGCGCAGTGGGGGCGGATCGCCTGGATCACGGCCGCCGCCGCCGCGCTCTTCGTCGTCGTGCGCGAGCTGCCGACCGGCACGAACCTGAGCCACATGGACTTCCGGGTGCAGGGGGGCAACGTGATCGAGTTCTGCGACCCGGCCAACCCCCAGTTCCTGCCCGTGGTCGCCGTGCGCTCGCCCGTGACGCTCTCCGTCGCCGCGGCGTCGCCCGCGAGGGCCGGGGCGGACGTCGACGCGACGCTCACCCTCACGACCTTCAGCGGGAAGCCGATCGCGCCCGAGGACCTGCAGGTGGTCCAGACGAGGCGGATCCACCTCCTCATCGCCGACCCCTCGCTGGACGACTACCAGCACGTCCATCCCGTGCCGGGCCGCAGGCCCGGCGAGTGGCAGTTCCGCTTCCGCCCCAGGTTCGGCGGCGCCTACCGGATCTTCGCGGACTTCACGCCCGTCGCCACGAACAGGGGCCTGTACTCCGAGACCGAGATGGCGGTCGACGGGCCGGCGAGCCCCGTGGCCGCGGGGACCCAGGCGCCCTCGTGGGCCGCCTCCGCGGCCGGCTACGCCTTCGCGCTCGCGCCCTCCGCGACGCCGATCCGCGCCGGCGTGCCGGCGACGCTCACCCTCTCCGTCACGCGCCCGGGCGGCGGCGCCGTGCCCCTCATGCCGGTCATGGGCGCCTTCGCGCATCTCGTGGCCTTCGACGCGGCCAGGAGCGGCTTCGCCCACATCCATCCCGACCAGACGGACCTCTCGCCGGCGCCCGATCCCCTGCGCCCGACCTTCACCTTCCGCGTAACGATCCCGAGCCCGGGCCGCTACGTCATCTGGAGCCAGGTGAACCTCGGCGGCGCGGAGGCCTTCGCGCCCTTCTGGTTCGACGTCGCCCGGTAGCCCTAGAACTTGAGGTGCTTCACCGTGAGGCCCTTGTTGATCAGCTGCATCAGGGACTCGGTGCCGATCTTCAGGTGGATGGAGACGAAGTCGCCGTCCACCTTGCGGTCGCTCTCGATCGTCTTCACGCCCTCGGGGACCATCGGCTGGTCGGACACGAGGAGTAGGGCCCCCGTCGGGATCTCGTTGGCGAAGCCGACCATGAAGATCGTCGCCGTCTCCATGTCGACGGCCATGACGCGGATCTTCTTCAGGTACTTCTTGAACTCGTCATGGTGCTCCCAGACCCGGCGGTTGGTCGTGTAGACGGTGCCGGTCCAGTAATCGAGGGCGTTGTCGCGGATGGTGGTCGAGATCGCCTTCTGGAGCGCGAAGGAGGGCAGCGCCGGCACCTCCGGCGGGAAATAGTCGTTGCTCGTCCCCTCGCCGCGGATCGCGGCGATCGGCAGGATGAGGTCGCCGACCTCGGCGCGGTGCTTGATGCCCCCGCACTTGCCGAGGAAGAGGACCGCCTTCGGCATGATCGCGCTCAGGAGGTCCATGACCGTCGCCGCGTTCGCGCTGCCCATCCCGAAGTTGATGATCGTGATCTCGCCCGACGTGGCGCTCGGCATCGGCTTGTCGCGGCCGCGCACCGGCACCTTGTGGGCCTTCGCGAAGAGGTCCACGTAGTGCTGGAAGTTGGTCAGCAGGATGTAGTCGCCGAACCTCTTGAGCGGGACGCCCGTGTAGCGCGGCAGCCAGTTCTCGACGATGTCCTTGCGTGAGGTGAGGGCGCACATCGCGGTCGGGGGTCAGGCGCTTGCCAGCGCGTTTCGCGTGTTCAGGTGCTCCTCCCCCGTGTACCGCAGGGACTGCTCGTCGGCGTGGTAGCTCGAGCGCACCATGGGCCCGCTCTCGACCACCCCGAACCCGATTGACAGCCCGAACTCCTTCCAGCGCCGGAACTCCTCCGGCGTCACCCAGCGGTCGATCGGAAGGTGCTGCTTCGTCGGCTGGAGGTACTGGCCGATCGTCAGGATGTTGACCCCGTCGCCGGCGAGGTCGCGCAGCGTCCGCTCGACCTCCTCCTCGCGCTCGCCGAGCCCCAGCATGATCCCGGTCTTGATCGTGAATCCCCGGCCCTTCGCGTGGCGCAGCACGCTCCTCGAGCGGTCGTAGCGCGCCTGGACCCTGACGGGCTTCTGGAGGCGCTCGACCGTCTCCACGTTGTGGTTGAAGATGTCGGGCCGCGCGTCGAGCACCGTGTCGACGTCGTTCAGCCTGCCCTTGAAGTCGGGGACCAGGACCTCGATCGCCGTCGCCGGGTTGCGGTTGCGGATGGCGCGGATCGTCGCCGCCCACACCGAGGCTCCGCCGTCGGCCAGCTCGTCGCGGGCGACGCTCGTGATGACGCAGTGCCTGAGGCCCATCGTCGCCACGGCCTCCGCGACCCGCGGCGGCTCGCCCAGGTCGAGCTCCGTCGGCCGGCCGGTCTGGACCGCGCAGAAGTTGCACGAGCGGGTGCAGATGTTGCCGAGGATCATGAGGGTCGCCGTGCCGCGGGACCAGCACTCCCCCAGGTTCGGGCACTGGGCGCTCTGGCAGACCGTGTGCAGCTTGTGGCTGTCGACCAGGTCCCGCACGGCGCCGTAGGCCGGCCCGGAGGGCAGCTTGGCCCTCAGCCAGGCGGGCTTGCGGGAGGTGTCCATGGGCGTGTTTGGTGCCGGGTTTATAGCCTGAAATGGACACGAACACCCGCGAATCACAAGCGTGGAACCGGCGGAAGTTTCCGTTTGCCCCGAGGGCCGCCGGAGGGCAGGGTGACCCGCTCCCATGAGCGAAATCCCGGCCGACATCTCCCATGACCAGCACGCGGTGCGCCGGCAGAAGCTGTCCGAGCTGCGTGCGGCCGGGACCGACCCCTTCCGCGCCGAGTTCGCGACCAGCCATTTCTCGGGGGACGCGCTCAGGGCCCACGTCGAGGGCCAGGACAACACGGTCGCCGTGGCCGTCGCCGGCCGGCTCGTGACGATCCGCGACATGGGCAAGAGCCAGTTCGTCAAGGTCCTGGACCAGCAGGGCGAGATCCAGCTCTACGTGAAGAAGGACGTCGTCGGCGACGACGCCTACCTCGCCTTCAAGAAGCTCGACCTGGGCGACATCATCGGCGCAAGGGGCACCCTCTTCAAGACGAAGACGGGTGAGATCACGGTGCGTGTCGACTCCTTCGTCCTCCTCGCCAAGGCGCTGCGGCCCCTTCCCGAGAAGTGGCACGGCCTGGCCGACTCGGAGACCGTCTACCGCCAGCGCTACCTGGACATGGTCGTAAACCGGGAGTCGCGCACCCGGCTCCTCATGCGCTCCAGGGTCGTCTCCTCGATCCGCCGGTTCCTCGAGGCCCGCCAGTTCATCGAGGTCGAGACGCCCGTCTTCCAGACCATCGCGGGCGGCGCCGCCGCCAAGCCCTTCAAGACCCACCACAACGCGCTCGGCGTCGACTTCTTCCTGAGGATATCGCTCGAGCTCTACCTGAAGCGGATGCTGGTCGCCGGGATCGACCGGGTCTTCGAGATGGGGCGGATCTTCCGCAACGAGGGGATTTCCCGGAAGCACAACCCGGAATTCACGATGCTGGAGCTCTACCAGGCCTACAGCGACCACCGCGGGATGATGGAGCTCATCCGTGCCATGCTGACGACGGTCTGCAGCGAGGTGCTTGGGACCGACAAGGTCGCCCACCCGGCGAGCGGCCAGGTGATCGACTTCGGCGGCGCCTGGCGCGAGGTCACCTACAAGGACCTGATTCGGGCCGAGACGGGCGACCCGGGCTGGTTCGAGAAGGGCAAGGCGGAGCACGTCGCGGCCGCCGAGAAGCTGGGCCTCAAGGTCGAGGCCGGATGGGAGGACTTCGAGGTCACGAACGAGATCTTCTCGAAGCGGATCGAGCCGGGGCTCATCCAGCCGACCTTCGTCCTCAACCTGCCGAGGGAGCTCAACCCGCTCGCCAAGATCAACCGGGAGGACCCCTCGACCCTCGACGTCTTCGAGCTCTGCATCGGGGGCATGGAGATCGCCCCGGCGTACTCCGAGCAGAACGATCCCGACGTCCAGCGCGAGATGTTCGAGAGGCAGGCCGGCGGCGAGCCCCAGAGCGTCGACCAGGACTTCATCTTCGCGCTCGAGCACGGCATGCCGCCCGCGGGCGGCATGGGCGTCGGCATCGACCGCCTCTGCATGCTCCTGACCGGGGCCGAGAGCATCCGGGACGTCATCCTCTTCCCGCAGCTTCGCCCCGCGGAGGCGAAGCCCGCGGACGGAGCCTGACCCGTGCCCTGGTACCTCCACCTCGCGCTCCGCCAGCTCTTCCCGACGGGCCGCAGGTTCCCGTTCTTCACGGTCATCTCCACTCTCGGCGTGACGCTCGGCGTCGCGCTCCTCATCATCGTCATGGGAGTCATGGGCGGCTTCGCCTATGAGATTAAGCACAAGATCGTGGACACGGAGGGCGACGTGCAGGTCAAGGCGCGCGGCTGGATCGCAGACGCCCCTGCGGTCGTGAGGAAGGTGGAGTCGGTGCCGGGCGTCGCCGCCGCAACCCCCTACGCGAGCGACCACGTCCTCATCATGTTCGGGGGAAAGAGCATCTACCCGGAGCTCCGAGGCGTCGACGTCGGCAGCGTCCTTCGCGTCACGCCCCTCAACAAGTACATGCTGGTTGGCACGATCGACGACCTGGACGACGACTCGATCATCATGAGCACGCAGCTGGCCGCCTCGCTGGGCGCCAGCGTCGGCGACACGGTCGACGTCTACTCGCCGCTCACGCTCTGGAAGATGGGCCAGGACGCGGTCTTCCTGCCGAGGCAGGCCAAGGTCGTGGGCATACTCGAGATAGGGCACCAGCAGCTGGACAGCAGCACGGTCTACGCGACGCTTCGCCTCGCGCAGGACCTCTACGGGCTCGGCACGACCGTCCACGGGATCGACGTGCGCCTGGACCCCGGGGTGAACGAGGACGACGGCGCGGCGCGCATCAACGCCGTCCTGCCGCAGGACGTGCGCGCCTTCTCGTGGGAGGACAGCTTCTCGGACTTCCTCTGGGTGCTCAACCTCGAGCGCAACATGATCTTCTTCCTGCTGCTCTTCATCGTGATCGTGGCGGCGTTCTCGGTCATGAGCTCGCTCCTCATCTCCGTCGTGAGGAAGACGCGCGAGATCGGGCTCCTCGGCGCCCTCGGCGGCCGCCCGATCCACGTCGCCGCCTGCTTCTGCGCGCAGGGGCTCTTCATCGGCGTCCTCGGGACCGTGGCCGGGCTCGCGCTCGGCTTCACGGCGCTCGCGTTCCGCAACGACGTGGTCCTCTGGATCACGCGGGTGACCCAGCGCCAGGAGGTCATGAGGCGGTTCTACCAGTTCAGCGAGCTGCCGTCCCACATCACCGGGGGGACGGTTGCCCTCATCGCCGTCATGACGATCGTGATCTCCACGCTGGCGGGCCTCCTGCCCGCGTGGAAGGCCGCCCGCCTCAAGCCCGTGGAGGCGCTCCGAAGTGAGTGACGCCGTCCTGAGCGCCCGCGGCCTGCGCAAGAACTACCGAAGCGGCGACGCCCTGCTGGAGGTGCTACGCGGCGTCGACCTGGACGTCGCCCCCGGGGAAAGCGTCAGCATCCGCGGCGAGTCCGGCTCGGGCAAGTCGACCCTTCTCAATCTCCTTGCCGGCCTCGACGCCCCGGACTCCGGGACCGTCGAGTGGGACGGCTCCGCCGACACGGGGGCGAGGCGCCGCGCCGCGTACCTCGGCATGGTCTTCCAGTCGTTCTACCTGGTCCCCGAGCTGGACGCGTGCGCCAACGTTCTCCTGGCGCGCCGGATCCTCGGCGGCGCCGACGCCGCCGCGCGTGCGAGGGCCCGCGGCCTCCTGGACCAGGTGGGCCTCGGCGGCCGCGCCCGCCACCTGCCGTCGCAGCTCTCCGGCGGCGAGCGCCAGAGGGTCGCGCTCGCCCGCGCCCTCATGAACAACCCGAGGCTGATCGTCGCCGACGAGCCCACGGGCAACCTGGACGAGCGCACCGGCAACGGCGTCATCGACCTCCTGCTCGGCCTCTGCACCTCGGCCAACACCGCCGTGATCCTCGTCACCCACAACGCGGCCCACGCCGCCAAGACCCGGCGCAGCCTCGTCCTCACGGCCGGCGTCCTGGGGTCCTAGCCCCGGGGTTTGTGGCTCGCCCCGCAATCGGCCCTCGCTAACCCTCATTCCCATGCCCGCCCCAAAGATCCGCTGCGGCGTCGCCGGCGTAGGCTCGCTGGGCCAGCACCACGCCCGGATCTACGCCTCGACCCCGGGGGCCGAGCTGACGGGGATCTACGACACCTCGGCCTCGCGCGCCGCGGAGATCAGCGCCAAGCTTGGCTGCAGGGCGTTCGCGTCGCTGGAGGCGCTCGGCGAGGCGTGCGACGCCGTCTCAGTCGTCGTGCCGACGGACCTCCACGAGAAGGTCGCCCTTCCCCTTCTCGCGAAGGGGTGCCACCTTCTGATCGAGAAACCGCTCTGCGCCTCGCTCGAGGAGGCCGAGAGCGTGCTGGCCGCGGCGCAGGCGAACAAGTGCCTGGTCCAGGTCGGCCACGTGGAGCACTTCAACCCGGTCATGGCCTTCCTCGAGAAGGAGGCCGACCGGCCGAAGTACATCACCGCCGAGAGGCTGGGGACCTACCAGGTCCGCGGGACGGAGGTCGGCGTCGTTCTCGACCTCATGATCCACGACATCGGGATCGTCCTCGCGCTCGTCAAGTCGCCGATCGCCAAGATCGACAGCATCGGGATCAACGTCCTCTCGAAGACGGAGGACATCGCGAACGCCCGGATCGAGTTCGAGAACGGCTGCGTCGCCAACCTGAGCGCGAGCCGGATGAGCCTCAAGAAGGCGCGGGAGATCCGCATCTTCCAGGACAACGCCTACCTCTCCCTCGACTTCATGAACCAGTCCGGGCACCTGGTGAGGAAGAGCGACATCATCAAGTTCGGGCTCAAGATGAAGATCGGCCTCGTCAAGGCGGGCGACACGAGCTCCGTGCCCGTGCACCAGATCCCGATAGAGAAGGGGGAGCCGCTCGCCCTCGAGCTGGCGCACTTCGTCGAGAGCGTGGCCCGCTCGAGGCAGCCGAAGGTCGGGGCCGCGCTCGGAAAGAGCGCGCTCGAGGTCGCGATCGCGATCACGGAGCAGATCCGCAGCAAGAGATGACCGGCGACGCCCGCTTCCGGCTGCCCGCGCCCCACGGCGGCGCGCCCGACCTCCTCGTCATCGCGGGCGAGCACTCCGGCGACGAGCACGCGGCCCGGCTGGTGGCGGGGCTCCTGCGGCGCCGGCCCGGCCTCAGGATCGCCGCCCTCGGGGGCCCGAGGCTCGCGGCGGCCGGCGCGCAGCTCCTCCACGACAGGACGGGCGTCTCGGTGGTCGGCTTCGGGGAGGTGCTCCGCAACCTGTCGTACTTCCGGGACCTGATCGCCGAGACGGTGCGCTGGATCGGCAAGCACCGGCCCGGGGCCGTGTGCTTTGTCGACAACTCGGGCGTCAACCTGCGGATCGCCGAGGCGCTGCGGCTGCGCGGCCTGAGCGCGAGGGGCGGGGGGACGGTGCGCACGCTCTATTACATAAGCCCGCAGATTTGGGCCTCCCGGGCCGGGCGGCGCTTCGAGATGGCGCGCAACCTGGACGCCCTCGCGGTCATCTTCCCCTTCGAGGTCGCCTGCTACGCGGACACGGGCCTCGACGTCGAGTTCGTCGGGCACCCCTTCATGGCCCCTGACTACGCGCCCCCCGTGCGCTTCGACCCCGCGGGACCCGTCCTGCTGCTCCCGGGGAGCCGGCCGAAGGCGGTGGGCCTCATTGCGCCGGCGCTCCTCGCCGGCTTCAGGGAATTCTCCCGCGCGCACCCGGGGCGGGGCGCGGTCATCCTGTATCCGAGCGCCGCGATCCGGGCCCAGCTCGAGGCCGCGGGACTCCCCGCGGACGTCCAGCTCCAGGCGAGGGGGCCCTCCGCCGCGGCGAGTGCCGTCCTGACCAGCAGCGGGACGATGTCGATGCACTGCGCGCTTGCGGCCATTCCCGGGGCGATCGCCTACCGGACGGATCCGCTGACCTACCTTGCCGGCCGCTGGCTCGTGGAGATCCCCTACCTGGGGATCGCCAACATCATCCTGGGCGACCCCATGTACCCGGAATACATCCAGGGTGACGCGACGCCCGCCGCCCTGGCCGGCGAGCTTGCGGCCAGCGTCGGCGACCCCTCGAGGAGGACCCGCACGGCGGCGCAGTCCGCCGAGCTCCGCTCGATGCTCGTGAACCCGGCGGGGGTGACCGAGGCCGAGTGGCTCTCGCGCCACCTGGCGTAGCGCCCGGTCAGGGCGCGGTGGCCTGGCCGGCCGCGCCGGTGCCGGGATGCGGCGCCGGCCCCGACGCCAGGTGGCGCTGGACGCTTCCCCAGAGGCCGTCGGCGCGCTCGGCCAGCAGGGCCCGGCACCGGGCGATCTCGTCCTCGCGGGCGGCGCGGTTCGCCTCCGCGATCTTGGCGAGGTCGTCCAGGTTGTAGAGGAACACGTTCTGCAGGTCGCCGGCCGACGCCTCGACGTCCCTGGGGAGCGCGAGGTCGATCACGAGGAGCGGCCGGGCGGGGCGTGCCCTCATGGCCCTTGCGATCGCGGCGGCCGAGAGGACGGCCGCCGGGGCCGCCGTCGAGCAGACGACGATGTCAAAGTCGGCGAGGCGGGAATCGCGCTCGTCAAAGTGCACCGTGGCGGCGCCGAGGCCCGTCGCCAGCTCCGCGGCCCGCTCCGGCGTGCGGCCCGCGACCGCGAGGTCGGCCGCGCCGCGGCTCTTGAACGCGCGCGCCGTCCCCTCGCCGATCTCGCCCGTCCCGAGGATCAGGACCCTCGCCCCCGCGAGGCTCCCGAAGATGTTGGCCGCGAGCTCGACGGCGACGTTGGCCACGCTCACGCGCCCGGAGGCGATCCCCGTGTGCGTGCGCACGTGCTTCGCCGCCTGGAAAGCCTTCTGGAAGACGCGGTTCAGGACCGCGCCCGCGGTGCCGCACGCCTGCGCTGCTGCGTAGGCCTCCTTCACCTGCCCGAAGATCTCGTTCTCGCCCACGAGCTGGGAGTCGAGGCCGCTCGCGACCTCGAAGAGGTGGAGCGCGGCCTCCCTGCCGGTGAGGCGGATGCGGATCCGCTCGAACTCCGCGGGGTCGAAGTTCTGCCGGGCGCAGTATGCCGACTGCACGTGGTCGAGGGCGCCCTCGTCGGTGCCGACGCCGTAGAACTCCACGCGGTTGCAGGTGCACAGGACCGCCAGCTCCAGAAGCCCGGGCACGGCCGCGAGGTCGCCCCGCAGGGCGCTCTCCGACTCGAGGACGAGGCGCTCGCGCACCTCGAGCGGGGCGTTGTGGTGGGTGGCCCCGATCACGAACAGGCGGGGCTCGCTCACGGCGCGCCCCTTTCCTGGGCCTCGGCGGTCGCCGGGTGCCGGCTGTCGTCCACGGCCTTGAGCGAGAGGAGGGCCGCGGCAAAGAGGGCGAGGCACGCCCAGGCGAACCGCCTGGCGAGGAGGCGCCCCATGGCCCGCAGGCCGAGGGCGGCCGCGGAAGCGGCCCAGACGGCCAGGGTCGCGACGAGCTTGGCGTGGTTCACGGTCGCCGTGTCCCGCGACCAGTAGACCGTGCCAAAGGCGAGCGCCAGGGTAAGGAGCGCCACCCCAGCCCCGAGGAGGCGCACCTCGATGTGGTCCAGGTCTAGGATCGAGGGCAGGAACGAGAACCAGCCCCCGAGCCGCTTCGACTTGAGCGAGAAATGGCGCAGCAGGAAGAGCCCCGAGGTGAGCGCGAGGAGCCCGAACACGCCGTAGCTGAAGATGGCCAATGCCGCGTGGAGCTCGATCCACGGGTTGCCGCCGAAGATGTGGGTGCGGCGGACGGCGTCCCAGGAGGGGATGGAGAGGGAGAGGATCGTGAGGGCGGCGCCCAGGCACGAGGTGAAGTAGCCGAGCACGCTCGAGCGGAAGGTCACGCCAACCGCGACGTAGAGCGTGATCGCCGACCACGCCGTGAACTGGAAGATCTCAAAGCGGTTGCCGAGCGGGCAGCCCCCCGTGGCGTGCCCGCGGATCGCGAGGCCCACGTTCTGGAGGATGTAGCCGGCCACGATGGCGCCGTAGATGAGCACGCCCGACGTCCTCTGCCCCCGCAGGAGCGAGACCGTGCCCAGGATCAGCCCTGCGGTGTAGAATCCCGCGGCGCACCAGAGCCATTGCCGGTCGGACAGGTCTGCAAACATGGAGGGAAGACGCTGCCGAAGGCGGGGCGCCCCGGCAAGCCTACGGGTGGGCCGGGGGGGCCCAGGAGGCGAGGAAGGCCATGATCTTGGCGGGGCTGTGGCCCTCGCCCTCCTCCAGCTCACCTGAATCCTTCGTGGTCAACTGCTTGCCGTCGGAATCAAGCACGACCAGGACGGGGATCCCGTGCTCGATCGGGTTGCCATACCGCTCGTTGACGCCCGCGTTTCGCTTCTCCCCCCTGCGCGTGTTCACGTCCACCATGACCGTCACAAAGTCCCGGTCCAGCGCCCGGGCCACCCCGGCGTCGGTCTCGAACGTGGCATGGAGCCTGTGGCACCAGATGCACCAGTTCGCCCCGAAGACGAGGAGCACCCGCTTGTGCTCGGCCGAGGCCCTCGCGAGCGCGGCATGGATCTGCGCCGAGGCGTCGGCGTGGACGTCGTAGACGTCGGCGCCCATCTTGGGATACTCGGGATCGGCGCGCAGCCCGGCGGCCGGCAGCAGGGCGAGGACCGCGAGGGCGAGGATCGGAAGTCGCATGTTCATGGGCAAAAGTTCCCCGGATACCGCCCTGCCGCAAGGGAGATTCTCACCGCAGGCGCCGCCACGCCGCGATGAACATGCCGTTGGCATCGAGGTCCTCGGGAAGGAGGGACACCCTCGGCGCCCCCCCGGCCAGGGCCATCGGCGCGGGCTCGAAGTCGGCATGGGCCGCGCCGAAGCCGTCAGCGACCTCGGAGGTCTCGCTCCTCGTGAGCGTGCAAACGGCGTAGACCAGGCGGCCGCCGGGCTTCACGGACGCCGCCGCGAGGGCGAGGAGGCCCGACTGGACCGCGGCCAGTTCCTTGACGTCGTCCAGGGTGGTCGTCCAACGCGCATGGGGGTTGCGCTGCCAGGTCCCGACGCCGCTGCACGGCGCGTCGAGGAGCACGCCGTCGCACTTCGTGCGGAACGGCGCCGTGCCCGTCCCCGTCCACACCGCCGAGCGGTAGTTGAACATGCCGGCGCGCGCGGCGCGCCGCTTCAGGATCGAGAGCCGGCGCACCGACCTGTCGGTAGCCCAGACGAGGCCCTTGTTGCGCATGAGGTCCGAGAGGTGGAGCGTCTTTCCGCCCTCGCCCGCGCAGGCGTCCCACCACGTCCCGCCGGGCTCGGGCGAGGCCGCGAGGCCCACCAGCTGCGAGGAGAGGTCCTGGATCTCGAAGGCCCCCGACTGGAATCCCGGCTCCTTGTGCAGGTCCGCCGTGCCCCTGTACCTGAGCGCGGAGAGGTCGGCCGGGGCCGCAAGCGGCGGCGGCAGGGAGGCGGGCTCGGCCGATCCCAGGCCCCGGGCCACGGCCTGCGCCGTGCCGACCTTGGCGCGGATCCAGAGCGCCGGCTCCTGCTGGAGCCGGCGCAGGTAGCCCGCGGAAAGCTCCATCTCGCCGGCGAGCCAGGCGGGCACCGCACGCGCCGCGAGGGCCTCGGCCTTGATGCTCGACGGGTCCCGGTCGAAGCGCGCCTGCAGCTCGAGGGCGCCCAGGACCCGCTTCTGGGCGGACTGCGAGGGTACCAGCCAGTTGAGCCAGCGGTAGTACGCGAAGACGGCCCGGCTCACGGAGCGCCGGCCCACGGCGCCGAGGGTCCGGTTGCCGCCCAGGTACTCCCGCAGCGCCGCGTCGGCCGCGGCGCCGGGCCGCACCGACTGGATCACGCGCGCCGCGTGGTTCTCTAGCGTTTCGCCCATCGCGCCTCCGCCTTCAGCTCGAGCGGCCGGGCGTCGATCCTTGTTCCCGCCACGGAGGGATGGCTGCGAAGGTCCTGGAAGGAGGGGGCGCTCAGGCGCCACGACAGCGCGGCGCTCGCCTCGGCCACCGGGGAGACGCCGTCCTCGAGGACGACGGCGAACTCCATCCGCGTGTCCCCGGGCTCGCGCACGACCGTCTCGCGCAGCTTCCTGAGGAAGGGCTCGAGCTCGGGGCTCTCCGGCCTGATGTTCCAGGTGACCCGGCGCACGGCGCGCGCCACCGCCACGTCGAGCGGGTAGCACTCCTTCACGTTGACCCGCGGGCCGTCGGCCCCGCGGATGATGTTGCCCTGGACGAGCACGGGCGCGTTCTCGGCGAGCACCGAGCCGTAGGACGCGAAGGCGTCGGCGAACATGTTGAGGGAGATGGTCGCCTTCTTGGTCGCGAGCGTGAAGGCGACCCACGGCCGGTTGTCCTTCTTCGCGTACTTCTTGACCAGGTTGCCCGCGATGCCGCACAGCCGGAACTCCCCCCTGTCGGGAAGGCCGGAGAGCTCCTCGGCGGGCGCGGTGTCGATCGCCTCCCAGAGTCCCCCGTAGCTGTTCATCGGGTGCCCCGAGACGTAGAACCCCAGCAGCTCCTTCTCGAACGAGAGGCGCTCGTGCGCGCTGAATTCCACGCCCCCGGCGCCGTTGGCGTGCCTGGCCCCGTTTCGCTCCGCGGCCGGCGACGCGAAGGTCCCGAGGAAGTTGTCCTGTCCGGCGGCCTTGTCCCTCGCCTGCGCGGTGCTGGACGCGATCGCTGCGTCGATCCGCTCGAAGAGGTGCCTGCGGCCCTCGCCGGCGAACTCGAACGCGCCCGTCTTCACGAGGTGCTCCATCACCCTCTTGTTGACCGCGCGTCCGTCGACCCGGGTCGCGAAGTCGTCAAAGTCCGCGAACGGGCCGCCGGCCTCGCGCTCGGCGATGATCCGCTGCGCCGCGAGCTCGCCCACGCCCTTGATGCCGGCGAGGCCGAAGCGGATCTTGCCGCCGACTGGCGTGAACATCTCGCGCGACTCGTTCACGTCGGGGCCTAGGACCCCGAGGCCCATCGACTCGCACTCGGCGACGAAGTGCGCGACCTTGTCGGAGTTGCCGAGCTCGGAGCTCAGCATGGCCGCCATGAACTCCACCGGGTAGTTGGCCTTCAGGAAGGCCGTCTGGTAGCTCAGGAGCGCGTAGGCCGCCGAGTGCGACTTGTTGAAGCCGTAGCCCGCGAACTTGTTCAGGATGTCGAAGATCGCGTCGGAGGTCTTCTCGTCCATGCCATGGAGCCTCCTCGCCCCCTCCACGAACTTGCCCCGCTCCGCCGCCATCGCGACGGGGTCCTTCTTGCCCATGGCCCGGCGCAGCATGTCCGCGCCACCGAGCGAGTAGCCGGCGACGACCTTCGCCGCCTCCATGACCTGCTCCTGGTAGACCATCACGCCGTAGGTCTCGCTGCAGATCTCCTCGAGGAGCTTGTGCGGGTAGCGCACCGTGCTCGGGTCCTTCTTGCCGCGGATGTAGTCGGGGATCCACTCCATCGGTCCGGGCCGGAAGAGGGCTATCAGGGCGATGATCTCGTCGATCGAGGAGAGCTGCAGCTGACGGCAGAGGTTCTGCATGCCGCCCGACTCCAGCTGGAAGACGCCGGTGGTCCTGCCGGTGTTCAGGAGCGCGAAGGTCCTGGCGTCGTCGATCGGGACCTTCTCGATGTCGAACGCCGGGTTGCCGCCCCGGCGGATGTTGTCCACCGCGTCCGCGATCACGGTGAGCGTCTTCAGCCCCAGGAAGTCCATCTTCAGGAGCCCGAGCTTGCCGACCGCGTTCATGTCGAACTGCACCGTGACGTCCCCCTCCTGGAGGGTGAGGGGCACGAACTCCTCGAGCGGCCGGTCGGTGATGATGATCCCGGCCGCGTGCTTGCCGGTGTTGCGGACCATGCCCTCGAGGACCCGGGCCTGCTCGAAGATCTTCCTCGCCGCCGGGTTCTTCGCGACCTCCTCGCGCAGCTCCGTGGACTTGGCGACGGCCTGCTCGAGCGTGATGTTCAGGTCGTCCGGGATCATCTTCGCCAGCCGGTCGGCCTCCGCGTAGGGCAGGTTGTGGACCCTCGAGACGTCGCGGATGACCATTTTCGCGCCCATCGTCCCGTAGGTGACGATGTTCGCGACGCAGGCGTCGCCGTACTTCTTGCGGACGTAGCTGATCACCTCGCCCCGCCGGCGCATGCAGAAGTC
>Ga0265319_1000399_pt1 | contig 31553 bp, 28 predicted proteins | sample 4824metaG_FD_192443 | JGI IMG/M metagenome (GOLD analysis project Ga0265319, IMG submission 192443) | Rhizosphere microbial communities from Carex aquatilis grown in University of Washington, Seatle, WA, United States - 4-8-24 metaG | ecosystem: Host-associated > Plants > Roots > Rhizosphere >...
GTCGTTGACTATGTCGGGCTCGAAGGCTCGGGCGAGTCGCTTTGCGGCGCCGCTCTGCTCGCGGTAGTGCGTGTAGCGCTGGGTCGTGCGGATCTCGGCGTGGCCCATCCAGTGTTGGAGCTCGACTAGCGACTCGGCGCCGCGGGCGGCGAGCGTGCCGAATGTGTGACGCAGGTCGTGGAAACGGATCAGAGGGAGATCGGCGGCCGTCTGCGCTGCGACGTAGCGGCGGCGCAGCGCGCTGCCATCGAGGTGGCCGCCGTGCTCGCCGGGGAAGACGAGATCCTCCTCGGCGACGTCGTGGTCGCGCTGGCCGAGCCGGGCGAGGATCGTCGCGACCTGCGCCACCATCGGGACGCTGCGGCCATGACCGGACTTCGGTGAGGTGAGCACCCCGTTGGCGTAGGTGCCACGCACGCGGATCGCTTCGCGCTCGAAGTCGACGTCGCACCAGCGCAGCGCGACCAGCTCGCCGCGCCGTAGACCAGTGAGTGCTGCCGTGAGGTAGATCGCTCCGTCCTGCTCACTCGCCGCGGCGCGGACGAGGGCAGTGACCTGCTCGGACGAGTAGAACATGAATCGCGTCGAGTCGTAGCGCTCACGCAGCGGCTCAATATCGGCGGCCGGGTTAACGCGCAGGCCGAAGACCTTGCGGGCGCGCTCGAGAATGCCGTGAAGGACGGCAACGGCGTTGTTGCGCGTGCGGTTGCTGAGCGGTTTCGCGCGCTCGCTGCCGAGCGTCATGCGCCAGGACTCGATCTGCGCGGTCGTGATGTCCTCGATCCGCTCGCCGGCGAACCTGGGGCGGAGGTGCGCGTCGACGGTCGAGCGGTAATGGCGGAGCGTCGACGGCTTGACGTCCCGATCGTGCTCGACGTAGCGAAGCCACTCGGCCGCCGCGTCCTCGAAGCGCGCGCCGGTGCGGACAGCGCCCGGCAGCGTGCCGCGGCGCGCCTGATCGAGGACCTCCCGCAGCCAGTCCTCGGCTAGCCGCTTCGTGTAGTAGCCGGCTGGTGGTCGGCCACGCTCGGTCCACGCCGGCCCGATCTTCTTCTGCGCCTGGCGCCCGTCAGGTAGCCGGTACTTCGCGTACCAGACCGCTCCACGCGTGCGCGCGACGCGGAACACGTGGCCGGTCGGCGGCTGCAGCGGGCGCCCAAAGGTGGACGGCATGGCCCAAGACTAGACGATTGTCGGGACAGATTCGGGACATATTTCGCTCTTCGCCCGAACCCAGAAAACAGAAAAGCCCCATTTCCGGGGCTTTTCGAAGCGGATGAAGGGACTCGAACCCTCGACCTTCTGCATGGCAAGCAGACGCTCTAGCCAACTGAGCTACATCCGCGCGAGACGGCGATTATAGATCGTGGTGTGGCGTTGCAACGGCCCGTTCGGCCGCGGGCGTCAATGGTTCCGCCTTCGCGTTCGTCGTCGAGGCCGGCGATCGGACTCGCCCGCGGCGCCGCGGTGGCTGAGCCGCTCTTTATTCGCCACTGCGAACCTTCGCGGCGTGCGACCGGGCACCGGCGCACGATGCTCCCGGTCCGTGCGGCCTTAACGTCGGGTCGGTTGCGCAAGATCCCTCCCCAGCACGAGATGGCGATCCCCAAGCAGACTCTCGAGCCCCGTCCCGCGGGGCCAGGCGAACGTGAGCTTTCGCCGTTGCTGCTTCACGGTCACCGCTCGCGCGGACTCGGCCGCGCGCTCGAAGCATTTCGTGCGGTCGGCGAGGTGATCGTCCTTGTGGCGGTGGCCGCGACGCTCGATCTGTGGGGGCTCTCGCGCAACCATTGGGCGAACACCTACTACTCGGCGGCGATCCGCTCGATGGGGAAGAGCTGGCACAACTTCCTCTACGTCGCGTTCGATCCGGGCGGTCTGATGACGGTCGACAAGCCGCCGCTCGCGCTCTGGATCGAGTCTCTTTCGGCGCGCGCGTTCGGGTACCACCCGCTCAGCATTCTCATTCCGGAGGCTTTGATGGGGGTGGCTACGGTCGTGCTGCTCTACGACCTGGTGCGGCGCCTTTTCGGGCGGACAGCCGGCTTCATCGCAGGGATCGCGCTCGCTACCACTCCGATCACCGTCGCGATGTCGCGCCACAACAACCCGGACGCGCTGGTCGCGCTGTGCGCTGTTGCGGCCGTCTGGTTCCTGGTCCGTGCGACCCTAGAGGATCGCACCGCGTGGATCGTTTGGAGCGGCGTGATGGTCGGACTGGCCTTTGAGACGAAGATGCTCGTCGCACTGGTCGTCGTGCCTGGGATCGTGCTGGCGTGGTTGTGGCTGCGCCCGGGCGGGTTGCGGCGAACCATCGACCAGCTCGTTGCGGGCGGAATCGCGATGGCGGCGATCGCGTCGGCGTGGCCGCTGCTCGTCGCGCTGACGCCGACCGCGGACCGCCCGTGGATCAGTGGCACCGCCGACAACAGCATCTTGTCGCTGATTTTCGGCTACAACGGGCTCGGTCGCGTTGCGGGACAGAACGGCGGTCCACCGACCGGCGCAACCGGCGCTCTCGCGCATGCGCCGGCGCCACCGGGCGCGGCCTCTGGAGCGTTGAATGGCGTCTTCGGCGGCGCGACAGGTCCGTTCCGGCTGCTCAATGCGGCGCTCGGTGGGCAGGCCGGGTGGATGCTGGGCGCAGCAGTCGCCGGCCTGTTGGTGATCGTCTTCGCAACGCGGTTGCGTCGTGACGATCCGCGCAGCGGTTGGGTGCTCGCGGTCGGTGGCGCGTTTCTGGCAGCAGCGATCCTCTTCAGCAGCGCCCACGGGATCTTTCATCCGTACTACGTCTCGCTCCTTGCGCCGTTCACGGCTGCCCTGGTCGGCGCGGCGGCCGGCGGGCTCCTGAGCGGCCGGCTCGGGTCGCCGGTGCTCGCCGCGGTGTTTCTCGCCGCCGGCGCGGTGTCGGAGACCGTGATCCTGGCTGACTATCCGGGCCAGCTCTCATGGGTCGAGCCGGTCCTGCTGGTGGTGGTGGGCGCGGGCGCTCTTGCACTTCTCGGCGCCGACGAGCGGCGCGTGCGCGTCGCAGCGATCGGCGCGTGCCTCGCAGCGCTGGCGCTCGCGCCGTCGATCTGGGCGGTTGACACGCTCGGCTACTCGACGCAGCCGACGTTCCCGAGTGGCGGTCCGGCGATCGACAACTCGTTCGTCGCGAGCATCGCCTCACCGGCGGGTGGGTTGCCGGGCACGGGCGCCGGGCCGCCCGCGTCGGGGCCGGGAGCGGGTGGGCCTCCCGGTCGCCCGCCCGCTCCCGCCGCGGGAGCCACGCCGGGCAACGCTGCGCCGCCGCCGCGCCAGGTCGGGCCGATCGGGGCGCCACCGAGCGGTATCGCCCCGCCGGGACCGTGCAGGGACCCGTCGCTGCGGGCCGTGATCGACTTCGTGAAGGGCCACGGCGGGGGGCCGATCGGAGTATCCAGCCAAGCCAACGCTGCCGACGCGATCATCTGCCAGGGCTACGACGTCGTCGGCATGGGCGGGTTTTCCGGCCGGGAAACCGATCCGTCGCTCGCGTGGTTCGTCGACCAGATAAACAGCGGCCGTATCCGCTGGATCTATAACGAGGGCGCCAACAACTTCAATGCGGCGTCCGACAAACGAGCCGGCGACTCGGCGCTCCTCGCGGCGGCGATCACCACGTGCCCGCAGATCAACACGACGACCGGCGATCGGTTTCCGACCGGGGCGTTTCACCTCTCGCAGCTCGACTACGCCCGCGGACTGTTCGATTGCAACGGTGAAGGGGCCAAGCTGGCGGCGCTCGGGAGCTGATCCGTCGGTGGCGGGGTTGGCGTCACCGCAAGGTCCGCCGATCTGATTTATGCTCTTTGCGATGTTTCGGCGGCACATTCCGGCAGGCAACTGGGTTCTCCCGCTGGTCAGCGGTCTAACGGTCCTCGCGCTCGCAGCGGTTGCCGTGTACGTCCTGTCGAGCGTTTGGCGCGGAGGATCGGGTGCTGGCGGGCTCGCCGATTCGCCGGGGCTCTCGGCCGGCGAGATCCTCGACCGGCGCCTCGCCTCCGGCGAGATCACCGTCGCCGAGTACGAGCAGATCTCGCAGGCGCTCGGCCGCAGTCACGCCGAATCGGCCGCGGCGGCGGCCGCAGCAGCAGCCGGCAACGGCGCCGCTGCCGCAGCCTAGCTGCCGAGCCGGGCTGCGGAGCCGAGCCGGGCTGCGGAGCCAAGCCGGGCTGCGGAGCCAAGCCGGGCTGCGGAGCCAAGCCGGGCTGCGGAGCCAAGCCGGGCTGCGGAGCCAAGCCGGGCTGCGGAGCCGAGCTGCCGCTGCGTCCGGTTTAGGCGCCAGTTGTGCTGAGCGGTCGAGCCGCGGGCGCTTAGCCTGACTGGAGCCGTGAGCCCCAGGTCGGGGTTGGTCGTGGTCCGAACATCTACGCTTGCTGCGTGAGCGGCGAGCGCCGGACCGTACATCCGCTTGTCGGTGAACTGCGCCGGCTCCTCGGCAGCGCCGCCGTCGAGCCGCCGAGTGCGGAGCATCTCACCGACGCGACCGAGTGGCGTGGTTTGCGCGGGCGCGCGGACGCGGTCGCCTTTCCTGAGAGTCGGGCGGACGTCTCGCGACTGCTCGAATGGTGCTCCGCCCGTGATGTAGCGGTGACGCCGCGCGGCGGCGGGACGGGACTCGCCGGCGGTGCGGTTCCGCTTGAAGGTGGCGTCGTCCTCGCGCTGGAGCGGATGACGGCGGTCAGGAGCTTCGCCCCGGAGCTTTGGCGCATTCAGGTCGAGGCGGGGGTTCGTACGGCGCAACTCCACCGCATTGCGCGTGAGAATGGGCTGCTATTCGCCCCCGACCCTGGTGCGGCGGAGCAGTCGCAGATCGGCGGCAACATCGCGACGAACGCGGGCGGCCCGCACGCGTTCAAGTACGGAGCGACCCGTGCCTGGGTCACCGGCCTGGAAGCTGTGCTCGCCGACGGCTCGCTGCTCGAGCTCGGCGGTCCGGTCCGCAAGGACGTTGCAGGCTATGACCTGATCGGGCTTCTCTGCGGCTCGGAGGGAACGCTCGCCGTGATCACGGCGGCGTGGCTGAAGCTCGTGCCGGCGCCCGAGTCGGTCCTGCCGCTGGTCGCCGTGTACCCGGACGCGAGGTCTGGCTGTGCGGCGATCGCGCGCGTCGTCGGCGAAGGCGTCGCGGTTGCTGCGCTTGATTACCTCGACGGCGGGTCGCTCGCCGCCACGGCGGCGGGCTACCCCGGTGCGCTGCCCGATGACGCCGGGTTCATGGTGATCACGGAGGCCGACGGCAGCCTGGCGGAGGCCCAGCGGCTGCGCGACGCCGCGCGCGAGGCCCTTGCTGAGAACGCGCTCGCGCTCGACGCACCGAGCACCCGCGGGGAGATCGACGAGCTCTGGCGCTGGCGTCACGGAGCGGGCATCCAGATCGCCGCTCAGCGCGGCGGCAAGGTCAGCGAGGACATCGTCGTCCCGCTCGAACGGCTCGAGGAGGCGATCGAGGAAACCATCGCGATCGGCGCGCGTCACGGTCTGGCGGCGCTCAGCTGGGGCCACGCGGGCGACGGAAACCTCCACTCGACATTCCTCGTCGATCCGGCCGACGGCGCCGAGGTCGAGCGCGCCGAGCTCGCCGCCGAGGACCTCTTCGAGCTCGCGGTCCGTTACGGCGGGTCCGTCTCAGGTGAGCACGGCACAGGCGCCGTGAAGCGCGGCCAGCTGGCACGGCAATGGTCGGCGCCCGCACTCGCGCTTCACGCGGCCGTCAAACACGCGTTCGACCCGCGCGGGGTGCTGAACCGCGGCAAGAAGGAGGGTGCGGGAGCGTTGTAAGGACGTTGGCGGGCGAGCCGGCTCGACGCAGTCGCCGGCTCGGCTTCGCGGACCGTCTAGCCGGTACCGCGGGAGCGGTGGTCGCGCCGAGCTCATGACGCGCGGCTTCGTGAGGCTCGCGGTTCGAGTTCGATCCGGTCGCTGCGTTTGTGCATTACCCTTGCTCGATGGCTTTGCCGGTTGAGGGATATCGGCTGGAGGGGATATCGCCGAAGGCTTACGAGCATCCGGCAGATCGGGCCGCGACTTCGGCGCTGCAGTCGATTCCGTATCTCGACACCGTTGTGCGGAAGCTGATCGAGCTCGGGTACGAGCGGGCGCTCCGCCAGTACTACCTCGGGTCGTCGGTACGACTGGGGGAGGAGCAGCTTCCGGAGGTCTGGCATGCACACGCCCGCGCCTACGCGACGCTTGACCTCGAACCGGTGCCGGACCTCTACCTGACGACGGTCCCGCCAGTCGACAATGCGATGGCGATCGGTGCGACCAAGCCGATCGTGGTGGTGCACGCCGGCCTCGTGAAACTGCTCGACGTCGCGCACCAGCGTGCGCTCTTCGCCCATGAGGCGGGGCACATCCTCTCCGACCACATGCTCTACAGGACCGCTGTCGTGATCCTGATGCGGCTCAGCTCGCTGCCGGGCATTCCGCTGCCGCTGCTGCCGCTGCGCCACGCCCTGCTCGAATGGTCGCGCGCCGCCGAACTCTCGTGTGACCGGGCCGCGGCGCTCGTGACGCGCGATCCGATCGCCGTCTGCCACCTGCTGATGGTGATCGCGGCGGGCGCCGAGGCGGATCGTCTGGACCTCGACGTGTTCATGGCGCAGGGCAGCGAGTACAACGAGAAGGGCTCCGGCATCGAACGCCTGACACGTCTCCTGATGAACCTGAACCTGACGCATCCGATGCCGGTGCGACGGATCCACGAGCTGATGGAGTGGGTTGGGTCAGGCGAATACGACCGCATCGTCGGCGGCTCCTACGTGCGCCGCGACGAGCCTCCACGCCCGCGGGTCGAGGCGAGCGATGCTGTCGCCCACTACGCGGATCGCTTTCGCGCCACGTTCAAGGACGCCGGTGAATCGATCGGCGACCTCGGCAAGCAGCTCAGCGACTGGCTGCGCGGACCGGACGACCGCGGGGAGTAAACCCACCGCGTCGTTGCGAGCGTGGCCGGAGCGCTGAGCGCGTCCGTGTCGCCGCGCGGCGGTCACCGATCAACGCCCCGGGCCGAGGAAGAGCGTCGGTGAGCGGATGGCGCGGGCCGGTGCTCGCCTGCGATCATGCGGCCGATGGTGGGGAGCGAGCATCTGCGGTGGGGCGTCATCGGGACGGGCGGTATCGCGCGCGCCTGGACAGCCGACATGCGGCTCAGCGACTCGGGACGAGTCGTGGCTGTCGGGTCGCGTTCGCAGGAGTCCGCGGAGCGCTTCGGCGATGACCTGGACGTGCCGGCGCGTCATGCGAGCTATCAGTCGCTCGTGGAGGACGGCGACGTCGATGCGATCTACGTGGCGACGCCGCACCCGCGCCATCACGACGACGCGATGCTCGCCCTCGCGGCCGGCAAACCGGTGCTGGTCGAGAAGCCGCTGACGATGGACGCGGCGCAGGCGCGGTCGCTGGTAGCCGCGGCGCGGGAACGCGGCCTCTTCCTGATGGAGGCGATGTGGACACGGTTCCTGCCGCACATCGTCGAGGTTCGTCGGCTGCTCGCCGAAGGCGTGCTTGGCGAGATCGTGCAACTCAGCGCCGACCACGGGCAATGGTTCGCGCCCGACCCGACACACCGCATCTTCGCGCCCGAGCTCGGTGGCGGCGCGCTGCTTGACCTCGGCGTCTACCCCGTGTCGTTCGCGTCGATGGTGCTCGGCAAGCCGCAGCGGATCCAGAGCGCGATCGAGCCGGCGATGACCGGCGTCGACGGCCAGACCTCGATGCTGTTCACCTACCACGGCGGTGCTCAGGCGCTGATCACCTGCACGTCGCTTGCTCGCAGCCCGACCCGCGCGGCGATCGTCGGCACGCAGGCGCGGATCGAGATCGACACCGACTTCTACCGCCCGACCAACTTCACGCTGATCACGCGAGCCGGGGAGCACACCCGATTCGAGGTGCCCCACGAAGGCTCGGGGCTGCGACACCAGGCGGACGAGGTCGCTCGATGCCTGCGCGACGGCCTGCTCGAAAGCCCGGTCATGACACTCGACGAGTCGATCTCGATCATGGAGACGATGGACGCGGTCGTGGCCTGCGCGAGCGGCTGACCGCATCCCGGCGAGCGCCGCGTCGGCGGCGAAGGTTCGACGGCCGTGTGCCCGACCCAGTGGGTCGCGTTCCCGTGGCCGAGCGAATTGTCCGCAAGTTGCGTCGCGTCGGTGGCTAGGCGTCCGCGCGCTGTGTCAAATTGCGCACTTCAGTGGGCAAGCTGCGCGTCAGCAAGACGTCAGTGCCGATCGCGATCGTGGTCGTCGCGACGTTCTGCTTGGCCGCGATTATCAGCCTCGTGGGCTCGCCCTGGTCGTGGGCCACAGCGCTCGCCGCACTCGCCGGTGCGGCCGCCGTGCTCCTTTTGCGCCAGGAACGCGAGATCCGAGCGATCCGCGGGCAGATCGGTCGACTCGGCGCGTCGATGGGCGAGACACACGATCGCGTTGCCGGCGAGCATCTCGCGGCGACCGCTGAGCTGACCGACGAGGTCAGGCGACTGCGCGACCGCCTGCGCGCAACGGAGCGCGTCGCCGGTGAGTCGTGGGTTCGCCTGCAGCGGTACGACCTGATCCAGCGTCCGGGCGGGTTCGAGATCGAGCTCTACTGCGACGCGTGCGCCGCATGGCGCCCCTCGGGCGTCATCAGCACCTGGGAGCATTTCAAGCGCGACGAGCCGTTCGTCACCGCGGAGGGACGCTTCATCCTCTCCTGCGGTCACGAGGTCCGCGCCGACAACTACAACGCCCGGCCGGGCGCGAAGGTCGCTCCGACCGTACGTCGCCTGAATCCGGCAGCCGACAAGACCACCGCAGAACCCGCAGCTCGGGCCGACGACGGCCCCGTCGCGCTCAGCGGCTGAACGTCGCTCGGTGAGGGGTCAGCAGGTCGGACCCGACCGCCGGCCGCAACGCCGCGCGCACCGGCCAGCGACCGCGTGAGCGGCGGCGCGACATCGCCTCTCCACACAGCGGCACCCGCATCGCCCCGCCGCCACCGGGACCAAAGGACCGTCGCAACGCCGTCCCGACCCCACGTCATCCGCCGATCGGCGGCGTCGCGCACAACAAGCGGCCGCGCAGCACGCCGCCGGAGGGGCTGCCTGCTACTCCTCCTTGAACGGCTTGTCGCTGCGGCCGACCATCGTGTGCAGGAAGTGCGTCCAGGCGTTTGGTTTCGTTCCAGGCTCGTCGTCGCGGTAGGTCGGTGCGGCGCCGTGTGGCTCAGGTAGCGCGGCGGCCTGGGCCTCGTCGAGCTTCAGGTCGACGCCGTGCTCGTGGAGCGAATCGACATCCTCGGCAGCCACAAACCGCTTGCCCGAGCTCGTCTTGATCACGATGCCGTGGAAAATGTCCTGCTGGACCGCGGCGATGACGTGGTCGACGCTGCCGACCAGCTCGCCCCCGGACGCGTACACCGGAACGTTCTTCTCAAGCACCTCGTAGGCGATCGGTAGGCCTTCGTCCATGGATCCACCATAGCGCCCGAGCGTGAACAGGTTCCCGCTGGCGGCGGGCGCAGCTGGCGTTCCCCCAAAAATGCCGGCTGCGAGCACAGTTGGCGCCGCTCAACTTCGCGTGGTCGCGACCGATCATTAAGACGCCGCGGTTTCGAGATCCGAAGCTCATGCCGACCCACGCACTCGCCCGCACATACCGGATAACCGAGGAGAACGTCGCGCTCCGGCGCGCCGGTATCGGTCTGACCGAACGCGACATCGCGGTGCTCCGCAAGCTCGCCCCGTGGGCGCGGCGAAATGCTGCTCGGCTAGCGCGGGAGAATCAGGCGCACGCGTTCGCGTTCCCGCCACTCCGCGCGTTCTTCGAGCACGTGGCGGCGACGACCGGCAGGACGCTCGAGGACCTGCGGGCCGAGGCGGAGCGCTCGCAGGCCGAGGATTTCAACGCGATCTTCGCGGAGGCGACGAACGGCACGGGCTTCGACGCCGAGTACTTCGTGACGCGGCTCGCGCTCGGAGCTGGACGCAACGCGGAGAACCTGCCGCTCAAGTGGATCGTCGCCGGCTTCGTCTACCACTTCGACATCGTGCGTGCCGCGCTCAGGCGGAGCTATCCGCACCGGCCGCTGCTGCGGGCGCGGGCCGAACGCGCGCTGCTCGCCGTCTACAACCTCGACCTGCAGGCGATGGTCGATGCCTACTACTTCGAGATGTTCGAGCTGATCGGCGTCGATCTGGCGCAGACGACGGCGGTGACCGATGCAACGCAGGACATAACCGACCAGGGCGGCGAGCTGAAGTCGCTCGTCCGCGAAACGCTGACGGCGGTCGCGCGTGTGAGCGGCGTGCTGCGCGACTCGTCGAAGGTGATGGCCTCGACGTCGGGTGAGAGCGGCAGGGCGACCGGCGAGATCGCTGCCGCGGTCGGCCAGGTCGCGAGCGGTGTCGAGCGTCAGGTGTCGATGATCGAGCGGGCGAAGCAGTCGGCCGCGATGGTCGATGAGGCGGTGCGGACGACCACAGGAGTTGCCGATGAGGCGACTGCCGCCGGCGCCATCGCGCGCGACACGGCCGCGGAGGGAGTACACGCTGCGGAGCTCGCGACGGACGCGATGCGGTCGGTGCGCGAGTCCTCGCAGATCATTGCGGAGGCGATCGAGCAGCTGGCCGAGAAGTCGGGCCAGATCGCGCGGATCGTCGGCGCGATCGGCGGGATCGCCGAACAGACGAACCTGCTCGCTCTGAACGCCGCGATCGAGGCCGCACGTGCGGGAGAGCAGGGACGCGGCTTCGCGGTCGTCGCTGAGGAGGTGCGCGGGCTCGCCGAGGAATCGCGCCGTTCGGCGTCCGAGATAACGGCGATCGTGCAGGCGATCCAGGGACAGACCAACGAGACGGTCGCTGCGGCGGCCGACGGGGTCAAGCGATTCGAAGATGGCGTGAGCGTCGTCGAGCAGACCCGTGACGCGTTCATGCGAATCGGGGCGAGCGTCGAGGACATGACCGAGCGGATCGCTCAGATCACCGCGGCGACGCAGGACATCGCTTCCAGCTCGAACTCGATGCGGGAAGCGATCACCGAGGTCGCGACAGTCGCCGAGCACAGCTCCGCCTCCACGCAGCAGGTACTCGCGTCGACTCACCAGACCTCCGCCTCGGCACACGATGTCGCGACCTCCGCGCTTGGCATGGAGGCGACCGCCGACGAGCTCGCTGTGCTGATGGGCCGCTTCGCGCTGAGCGCGTAGACGGCCGGCCGGCCGGCTTGCGCGGCGCGGCCCATGCGGTAGCGTGTCGCCGACGTTTCGGTGGAGTTGGGCTGGGCGCCGTTGCTCGCCCGGCGTTCGCCGTATCCGTACCGTGTTCCACGGGGGAGGCACGATGACGCACAACGCTGGTGGACCGTTCCGGTCGCGCATTGCGCGGAAGCTGGGTTCGCACCATGCCGGCGCGGGTAGCCGGTGGTCGCCGCGTCCAGGTCGGGTGCTCGCCGGCGTTTGCGCCGTGCTCGTGGTTTCCGCGACCGTTGGCGTGTCGTTGGCGTTGGCTGGAGTGCCGGTTCCGGTGTGGCCCGCGGCGAGCGCGGTGGCACTGCCGGCGAACGTAAATGCGCTCCCCGGTGCGGATCTCGGCTCGGTTGCATGCACGAGCGTGGGGAACTGTGTCGCCGTCGGCAGTTACAACGACCAGTCCAACACAATGCAGGCGATGGTTGTGGGGGAGTCCGGTGGAGTGTGGGGCAGCGCGAGCGAGGTGGCGCTGCCGGCGCACACGCCTGGCACAAACGCGAGCCTCGACTCTGTGTCCTGCCCGAGCGCCGGGAACTGTGTCGCAGTGGGCGGGTACAACGACCTCTCCGGGTACCAGCAAGAGATGGCAGTCGTCGAGTCCGGTGGGGTGTGGAAGACCGCCGTTTCGCCGCAGCTCCCGGTGGGTGCCGGCGCGAACCCGAGGGCGTTCCTCACCTCGGTGGCCTGCGCGAGCGCCGGGAACTGTGCCGCGGTCGGCATCTACACTGACCTCTCCGGCACTCAGCAGGCACTGACGGTCGTGGAGTCCGCTGGAGCGTGGGCCGCCGCAACCGAAGTGACGCTGCCGGGGAATGCTGCCGCGAACCCGCACGCGTACCTAGGCTCGATTGCGTGCCCGGGCGCTGGAAGTTGCGTCGCCGTGGGCAACTACGACGGAACCGCCAGCAGCAGTGAGTACCCGCTGCTGGTCGTGGAGTCCGGTGTCGCCTGGGTAGCCGGGTCGCCGGGCCTGCCTTCGAATGCGGTAACCACCCCAACCGAGGCGTACCTCAACTCGGTCGCGTGCGCGAGCGTGGGGAACTGCGTCACGGGCGGCTATTACGCCACGTCAGCCGGCGGTCAGGCGTTTGTGGTCGCGGAGGTAGGCGGCACATGGGGGCCTGGGAGCGCGGTGACGCCGCCGTCGAATGCCAGCTCCACGCACCCCGACGCCTACGTTAAGGCGGTGGCATGCCCGAGCGTCGGGAACTGTGCCGCCGTCGGCCCCTACCGCGACACTTCCGCCCACACGCAGGCTCTTGTGGCGGGGCAGGCCGGTGGCGGATGGGGAAGCGCAAGCGAGGTTACGCTGCCGGCGAACGCCAACTCAGATCCAAATGCGGACCTCAACTCGGTGGCTTGCGCGAGCGCGGGGAACTGCGTGGCGGTCGGCGGCTACTCCGACACCTCAAACGAGTCGCAGGCGATGGTTGTGGCCGAGTCCGGCGGAGCGTGGGGAAGCGCGAGCGAGGTGGCGCTGCCGGTGTCGCCCGCTCCTGCGGACTTGAACTCGGTGGCGTGTGCGAGCGCCGTCAACTGTGTCGCGGTCGGTGGGTACGGCGGGTCGCTTGGCAACCGTCCCATGGTGCTTGGTTCGGTCGGGTCGCTGGGCGTTGGGACGTCGGGGTTGCCGGCGGCCGTCGTTGGGTCTGCGTATAGCGCGCAGCTATCGGCGTCTGGTGGGGCGGGGAGCTACTCGTGGTCTGTCACGGCTGGTGCCTTGCCGGCGGGGTTGAGTTTGAACAGCGGCACCGGCGTGATCTCGGGCACGCCGACGGCCGTCGGGACACCGAGCTTCACTGTCGCCGTGAAAGACCCGGGACCGCCCGGCCAGCAGGCGAGCGCCGGACTGTCGATCGCTGTCGGTGGTCCCAGAATCACCAAGGTGAAGATCAGCGCTCCCACCGTCACGGTCACCGTCTCCTGTGGTGCGGCCGTCGGCCTGACCTGCACCGGGACGCTCGCGCTGACAACGCTCGAGCACCTAGGCGGGCACACGATCACCGCGATCACCGCGACCCACAAGCCAAGGAAGCCAAAGAAGCCGAAGCACAAGACGCGCAGGATCACGCTCGCAACGACGAGCTACACGATCGCGGGCGCCACCAGCAAGCCATTGAAGATCACGCTCAACGCGACCGCTCGGCGGTTGCTCGCGAAATATCACAAGCTCCCGGCCAAGATGACGCTCACGCCCAGCGGCAGCAAGACCGCCGCGGCGACGATCAGCGTGACGATCAAGCCAAGCAAGCCGAAGCCAAAACACCACCACCACTAAGCAGACGCCGCGCGTTGTCGCGGCAGGCCCCGGACGGTCGAGATCAGAATCCGGGGTTAGCCCCGAGCGCCTTCTTCGCCGCGGCGGTGGTAGCCGCAAGGGTCGCGTTCGTGAGCGCGAGGCGCAGAACGTCATGGTGTTTGGTCAGGACCGTGACCATGTACAGCGCGTCTTGCGGGAGTCCCCCGGAGGCAACATAGCCGCCGCTGGCGAGAGACATCGTGTCGACATACGCGTGGACGCCGGCACCGAGACTCAGTGCGCTGTAGGTGAGGCTGCAGCCGATGCTGGAACCGATCGTCCCACCGCCCCCACCCTTCTTCGCGGTGCTGACGAGCTGCTGCCAGCTCCGGTGCGATTCGCCATAGCCGACCTCGACCCACGCAGCCTGCGTGTAAATATTGGGCTCATTTGGAGCGTTCGTCCAGCCCCAGCTGCACAGGGTGCCGGACCGCCCGAAGTCGATCTGCTTCGCCGGTGCCTGAACGAGGGCTGCTCCCTCCCCGGTGATCGCTTCGATGTCGCTCACCGGCACGAGCTTCGAACAGGGGATGTGTGACGCGGCCGCTACCGCGGGGGCGGGCGCCGCCGCGACTGCGCCCGCACATGTGACCGAGAGGCTCGCTGCCACAACCACGAGCGTCCAGCGGAAAGCGCTCACGCAACGACAATAGCGCACGCCGGCGCACAGCCAGTCAGTAGGCGGGAACCGGCCCACGAGCGGCCGCGATATTTGGATTGCACTGGCGCAGGGCGCGCAGCGTCCTAACAGCCCGAGAGGCGACGGCCGGAATCGAACCGGCGTAGACGGCTTTGCAGGCCGCTGCGTAGCCACTCCGCCACGTCGCCAAGAGCCCAGCAAGCCTAGCGGCGCGGGCGCCGGCGGTGGCGGGCCGTTGCTACCCTTGCGGACCCCAGGGCGATTAGCTCAGCTGGGAGAGCGCCGCCTCGACAAGGCGGAGGTCACTGGTTCGAGCCCAGTATCGCCCATAGAGACCCCTGCAAACACTGCGGTCGGGTGTGCCGTGAAGGTCACGAAAGCTCGCGGCGTGCGTACCCCGGTGCGACCCGGAAAGGCGTGGCAATGGGACTTCGCGAGTCTCAACCCGACTGCTAGGCTCGCCGGCCTGGGCAGGGTAGGGCATGGCAAGGCGGTGGCAGGGCTCGGCTCCCCGCGACCTAGGCGAGGAGTTCCCTTCCGGTCGCGCCGCCCGCGCGAGCGTATCGGCGGCATCTCGCCGCTGCCGGCATCGTGCTTTCGTCGTCCAACGCCATCGAGCTATGGCTTCCATTGCACGATGTCGGAGGCGCCGATTCCGATAGTGAATTGGATCGCTTTGACGCCAATGCCGACCGGGAGTTGGAAGACGACGCAGCCGTTCTCGGAATTGCCTGGGAGCAGCGTGAACACGCCAGAGCTGAAGTTGGTGCATTCGGCGACCGAGTCGAGGTCGGCCGTGTATGCCTGCGAGTCGGTGCCGATCACCGCGGCGTCGCTGTTAGCGTAGTCGGTGATGGTCGCAGCACTCAGGTTCTCCAGGCTCATATCGACGGCGACGAATCGATCGCCCATGTTGGGTGTGTTGAACTCGTCAGCGCCGGTCGCCGGGTCGATGATTCGCGTCATCGTGACGGCGAGTGTGTCGCCGGTGTAGTTCTCAACGTCGAGGGTCGTACCGATCGTCCCCTGACCCTGGGCCTCGCCGACTGACGCTGCGCGGGCCATCGATCTTCCGCCACCGCGTTTCGCCACGACCTGAAAGCGAATCGTCTCGCTACTCCCCGTGGTGTTGGCTGGAACGCCGGCCGTGGTTGACACGCCACCGGACGCGCAGCGAAGTGTCTTCGGGAAGCCGGCGATCTTTCGTGACGTGGTGATCGTGCACGTCGTGGCGTGCTTGTCCTTGACGACTAGGTTCACTGTTCCGCCGGCTGACAGCAGGCTCGTCGGCGTCGCGGTGACCGAAACGACCACGGGCTTGACCGTAGCCGCGCTGGCTACAGCCGTAACCCCCACAAGAACCGCTACGAGAAGGGCTGAGCGAAGCATCGCGTGATTGTGGCGCACAACGAGCCGCGCCGCTCAGCTGAAGGACTCAGGCTCCCGTGGGTGTTCAACTTCCTTACAGAGTATGAGCGGCGTGAGCAGCAGCGGCGCTTACATACGACCAACGCGGCTACGGCGACCCAGGCGAGCACCACCTCCGCTGAATTGGCGCCGCTGGTGGGCATTCTCGCCGCGGGAGTCTATGGCCTGGGTACACGCCAATGCTCGACCGCGCTCGCGTGGTGCATACCCCGGTGCGACCTTTTGCCTGCAAAACCGCTCATTTGCAGGGGTGTCTTAGCCCAGTATCGCCCATGGAATTGGCCTGTCCGCCCTGCCGCTCTGATCACGATACGTTGTGGGTTCTGTTCAAGTCGTTCACAGGGGAGAGCACATGGCTGAAGTCGTCGTAATCGAGTTCTCGTCGCCCAACGCGGTCGAGATCTACAACAGCGTGAACAAGGAGCTCGGCTGGCACGGTGTGCCGGACGAAGCGGCCTGGCCGGCGGGCATGCTCAGCCACGTCGCGGCGGAGAAGGGCGACAAGCTCATCGTCGTCGAGGTCTGGGAGTCGCAGGCCGCACAGGAAGAGTTCATGCACTCGAAGCTCGGCCCGGCGTTCGGGGCGGTCGGCGCGCCGCAGCCAGCGCGGGTCGAGTGGTTCAACAAGGTCATGGACGCTCACACGCACGCGCACTGAGCGCCAGTCAACCGTCGGCGCGCCGACTGAGCTTGGGTACTGCGTCGGGAGCCCGGCGCAGTACCGACGCGCGCCGGTCGCGGTGGTGAGCTAGTAGCGCGTTATGCGCAGCGGCGCGCGGACGAACGACGCGCTGCCGTTGAAGCCGTCGGGGCCGTTGGGCTGCGCGACGATGAGGTGGTAGGAGCCGGCGACCGTTGCAACGCGGCCGAGGTGCGTCGAGGCGCCCTGGTAGCAGTACAGCCGCGCCGGGATACTCCCGTGGAGCGTCACCGACCCGCCTTGTTCGGCGACGAGCGTGGACAGGCGGGCGACGCACGATGCGTTGTGCCGCGGGTGCGTATCCGAGACCACAGTGAGTGCGTAACGGCCGGCCGTCAATCCGACGGCACGCACGGTCACGGTCGATCCGACGTGAGCGCTGGTTGGCGCGCTGACGATCGCCGGGCCGCTGGCCAACGCGCCGGCCGGCGCCGCTGCGGCCGCGAACATGGCACCCAACAACCCGATCCGCAGCATTCGATTAGATCCCTTCACCACGGCGGCCCCCTGTCGTCTCGACGCGATCTACGCTCTGCGCCTGGAAATTAGCGTGCTCACCGGGGCGATGAAAGCACCCAAAGGTGTCGCCGGCGCTCACCGCGGGGCGCGTCGCGTCCTCCCGCGTTACTGGGGCGGACCGCTGGTGAGCGTGACGGATGCTGTCTGGCTCGGCCCGGTCTTGGCGTGGTAGCTCAGCTTGATCTGGTCGCCCGGGTGATGGTGGAGGATCAGCTGCGTGAGGTTCGCGGGGCTTGTGACGCTCGTGCCGTCGAGTGCGGTGATCGTGTCGCCGGAGGCCAGCGCGCTGCCGGCCGCGGGCGTTCCGGAGAGGACCTGAACGATCGTGGCGCCGGTTGCGGTGCTGCGGCCATCGATCGTCACGCCGAGGAATGGTGTTCCTCCGATGTGAACCTTGCCGGTGATCGTGCCCGTCAGGATGTCCCGCGCGATCGTCTTGACCGTGTCGATCGGGATCGCGAAACCCCGGCCGCCGGCTGATTCGAACTGGAACGTCGAGGACGCGGCGGTGTCGATTCCGATCACTCGCCCGGCGCTATCGACGAGCGGGCCCCCGGAATCACCGGGCTGGAGATCGCCGTCGAGCTCGATGAGGCCCGTCAGATGCTCGGAGCTCCCGTTCGGATCCCCCGCTGTGATCGACTGGTTGACACCGCTGATCCGGCCCACGGCGGCGCTCGGCGTGCCGCCCGCCCCCCCGGCGTTGCCGATCGTCGCGACGCGCTGACCGACTGAAAGCGAACTCGAGCTTGCGAGGCTGACGGTTTGGAGGTTCGAGGCATTCTCGAGCTGAAGGACCGCGATGTCGTGGCCGTAGTCGTAGCCGATGACTCTCGCGGTATAGGTCTTGCCGTTGCCGACGTCGGTCGCAGTGATTTTCGTGGCGCCGACGATCACGTGGTTGTTTGTGATGACTTCGCCGGACGACGTCACGACCATGCCGGTGCCCGCTGCGGCGCTCTGCTGGTAGCCGAGCTGTGTATTGATGTCGACGATCGCCGGATCGACCTTCTTGGTGATCGAGCTCGCGACGTTGCCGGAGCCGCCGCCGAATCCTCCGCCGCTTGCGGACGAGCCGCCATTGAAATGGAACGAGCAGCCACTCGAGGTGCATCCGCCGGTGAAGCCGTTGCCGCCGCCGGGGAATTGCGGGTTCGCGTTCGGAAAGTGCGCCTGGCCGCCTGGCCGGCTTGCTGTCGAGCGCGTCTTGGGAGTGGACGACGCCGTCCACGCGTAGTGGCCGCCGACGACGCCGACTGCCACGCCGAGCACGACGGCCAGGAAGGCGAGAGGTCTGCTGGCGGTTGGCGTTTTCATCGGCACAAGTTGACACCCGCGAGCTTGGGGCCGCCTAACCGTGAGATAGCCGCAACATAAATCTCTCGGTGGCTGCCGTCGCCGCGGGCGTCGCAGTACGCCGTCGCTAAGCTCACGACTGGGTCCCGCCACGCCCGGGACAGCTCGCGTCACCGTGCTCGTGGGGAGGGAGGAGGAAGATGGAACTCGGGGCTCGCCGACGCGATCGGCGAAATCGCCGGCTGATTGTGCGCCGCCGACTCCTCGCCGGCGTCCTCGCGGTGGCGATGGCGCTCGCAGCCTCGGTGGCGTGGGCGGCAGCGGGGGGCACCGGTGGCACGACCGGCGGAAACGGGCCGACAGGTCAGACGGGCCCGGCCGGGTCGATCGTTCCGCGGCTCACCACGGCTCAGCTCGCCGGTCAGCTCATCATCTACTCCTACGCCGGACTGCGCCCGCCGCGCGGCCTGATCGCGAGGATCCGCGCCGGCGACGCGGCGGGCGTCATCTTCTTCGCGGACAACGTCACGAGTGCTCGCCAGCTCGCCGGCGTTGCCGCTGAACTCCAACAGGCGAGCGCGAGCAGCCCCATTCACGTGCCGCTCCTGCTGATGACTGATCAGGAGGGCGGGCTGGTCCGTCGCCTTCCGGGCGCCCCTCGACGATCGGAGAAGCAGATCGGGCAAAGTGCGGTGGGCGCGATGCTTGCGGCGCAGGCCGGTGCAGGCGCCGCGGCGAACCTTCGCAGCGCTGGGCTCAACGTGAACCTCGCTCCGGTGCTCGATGTGTACCGTCAGGCCGGGAGCTTCATCGATCGCTATGAGCGCTCATACAGCAGCGACCCGGCGGTCGTGACGTCGCTCGGCGCGGCTTTCATCGCCGCGCAGCAGACCGGCGGCGTTGCGGCGACGGCCAAGCACTTCCCTGGGCTCGGGGCCGCCGCGGCGGGCCAGGACACCGATGCGGGCCCGGTCACGCTCGATGTCTCCGCGCGCACGCTGCGAACGATCGACGAGGCGCCCTATGTGGGCGCGATCGGTGCGGGCGTGAAGCTCGTGATGGTCTCCTGGGCCGTCTACCCGACGTTCGGCACGACGCTGCCGGCCGGTCTGTCGAGGGCAGTCATCCAGGGAGAGCTTCGCGGCCGCCTGGGCTTCTCCGGGGTGACGATCACCGACGCGATCGGCGCCGGCGCGCTGGACGGCTACGGCGGGATCGGACGCCGCGCTCTGCTCGCGGCAGAGGCGGGCGCCGACCTGATCCTCTGCTCCGGCGTCAACGCCAACGGCAACGGACCGGCACTCGGAGGGCAGGCGTTCGCAAGCCTTCGGCGGTCGCTCGAGAGTGGCGCTCTTGACCGTTCGACCGCCGAGACTGCGGCAGGTCGCGTTCTCGGGTTGCGTGCCGCTCTCGCCGGCTGAGAGCTCGCGCGTGTGCCGGGCCGCTGAGATCAGAGCCGCACGCAACACGGCCGCCGGCCGGCTGTAGGCGCCGCTGGCCCACCGTCAGCCACGGAACCTTTGCCGTGCCGGTTGCGTCATGGCTAGAATGCCGAGCTGCGGAATGCGAACGAGCACTTTGAAATTGGTTGTCTGCGCCGTGATCGGGCTCGCGTTCGTGATCGGTGTGGCGACCGCGACGGCCGACAGCACGGGGACGAGCGGCTCGACCGCCGTCACGGGCCCGACCGGAACGAGCGGCCCCAGCGCGGCCACCGGTCCGACCGGAAGCACCGCTGTGAGCGGACCACGGACGAGCGTTGTGGAACTGCCTCCAACGCTCATCCATAGCGGCGCACATCCGCTGACCCTGAAGCTGAACGGAGCTGCGGTTTCCACCGGCGCCCAGCCGACGATCAGCCCGAGTGTGGCCGGGACGTGGACCGCTTGGGGTGACCATGAGACGTTTACGCCATCCACCTCTTTCGCGCCGTGCGGGAGCTACCGGTTGACGATTCCAGCTGCGACCGCCGCGGCCGGCCGGCCGCCCCTCGGTCGGAGCGAGGTCCAGAATTTCACCGTCGCATGCCCGTCGGTGAAGGCGCTTCAGGAGGCGCTCGCGCGCCTCGGCTACCTGCCGTACAAGCTCCAGAGCTTCGCGGGCGTCGATCTGAACGTTCCGCTCACGATGGGGCTCGCTGCTCAGCGCGCCTACGTGCTACCGCATGGTTGGCTGCGCCACGCCTACGCGAACACGCCTCCGCTCGCCGCCGGCACGATGGACCCGACGACGACCGGCGCCCTCTGGGTCTGGGAGGAGAACCACGACATCCCGACCGGTACGGCTCCCGACGCTGCGATCTGGGCGCGGCTGATCCGCGAAGAGGCCCTGGGGGCGGTGAACCCGCGGCCATACACCTGGGTGACGGTGACTGAGAACACCTCGCCCGAGCTGCTGAAGGTTCACGAGAACGGTCACGTTGTGATCACGACACCCACGAATACCGGAATCCCCGGCCGCGCCACGCAGACCGGCGCGTTCCCGATCTACGTCCGCTACACCGCGACCACGATGAGCGGCACGAATCCCGACGGCTCGCACTACAACGACGCCGGCGTTCCATGGGTCAGCTACTTCAACGGCGGCGACGCCGTTCACGGCTTCCCGCGCGCGACCTATGGCTCACCGCAGAGCCTCGGCTGCGTCGAGCTCCCGATACCGACCGCCGAGAAGGTCTATTACAAGCTGGCGGTCGGCGACATGGTCGTCGTCAGCGACTGACGCAGCAGCGCGCGTAGCGCGGGGCGGCGTGCCTAGAGCAGCCCGGCGCGCCGGCACTCGGCGTCGATCGCCCGTGACACCGCGTCGGTCTGCCGGGCGTGCGAGGCGCACACGGCCTGTGCGTGAGCGCCGCACGCGTCGACGGGGACCGAGCCGCCGACGACGCCGGGAACGCTGGCGGCGATGCAGCCGGGCCTCGTTGGAGCGGTCCGATCGCCGATGGTCAGGAGAACCAGGAGTGCGATCGTCACGGTCGTGAGCAGCACCGCCACGACCGCCACGGTCCGCTCGCGCTTGCTGAGCTGGTAGAGCGGCGTGGAGGTGCGTTTCCAGTGTCCTTCGAGCGGCATCGCCGGCGGACCTTAGCGGCTTCGCGCGCAGCCCGGGCGATCACCGGATGCGCTCCGATGCCCGCTTTGCGTCGCGGCGGCGGGCATGGGCGACAGCGTGGCTAAGCACCGGCCGCGATGTTTGTCCGTCGGTACAAGATCGGCCATTACCGCCCTGGATAGGCTCGCTGCCGTCGTACTACCCGGGGCGGGAAATTCCGTCCTGTCCTTGGCGAACGAAAGGTTGGACACATATGAGCTGGCTGATTCCGGGCGACAATGCCTGGCAGCTGACTGCAGCGACGCTCGTCGGTCTGATGAGCGTGCCCGGTCTCGTCGTTCTCTACGGCGGGGTGATGCAGAAGCGCTGGTCTGTGAACTCGATGATGATGGCGTTCATCGCGTTCGCGCTCGTGCTGGTCGTCTGGGTGCTGTTCGCCTACAAGATGGGGTTCGGCTCGCCGATTCACTTCTTCGGGGCCAAGACCGGGTTCTTCGGGAACCTGCTGGGTAAGCCCGGTTCGATTCTGACCAGCGGCGCGCTGATCGGGCAAGGGAACATTCCCGAGCTCGGTGCAGCCGGAAAGTTGGCGTTCCCGCAGTCGACGCTCGCGTACTTCCAGTTCGTGTTCGCGGCGATCACGCCGATCCTGGCTCTCGGATCGGTGCTCGGGCGCTTCAACTTCAAGGCCTGGATTCCGTACTGCATCATCTGGATTCCGGTCGTGTACTCGACCAACGCGTTCCTGATCTGGGGCGGCGGCTTCTTCGCCCAGCATGGCGCGCTCGACTTCTCCGGTGGCTACGTGATTCACCTCGCCGCCGGCGTTTCGGGCTTCGTCGCAGCTTGGGTGGTGGGTCCGCGACTTCAGCGTGACCGCGAGATCGACGCGCCGAACAACCTGGCGATGGTCGCGGTCGGAGCCGGGCTGCTGTGGCTCGGATGGAACGGCTTCAACGGTGGAGACCCGTATCTGGCGAACTCGATCGCTGCCGCAGCGGTGCTGAACACCAACCTCTGCACCGCGGTTGCCTTCCTCGTCTGGGTTGCCTGGGACTACATCACCGGTCGCAAGCCGAGCCTGATCGGCAGCGTCAACGGCATGATCGTGGGACTCGTGGCGATCACACCCGCGGCGGGCTTCGTGAACGGCTGGGGCGCGATGATCATGGGTGTGATCGCGAGTACGTTGGTGTACTTCGCGCTCAACTACCTGAGCCGCCTGCGTCCGTTCCGAAACGTCGATGACACGCTCGGCGTGATCTACACGCACGGGTTCGCCGGTCTCGCAGGCGGTCTGCTCGTCGGCATCTTCGCCAACAAGGCGTTGGGTGACACCGTGGGCGGACTGATCTCGGGCGATGGGGGCCACCTGCTCGGTTGGCAGGCGCTCACCGCCCTGTGGGTGATCGTCTTCACGGCGATCGCGACCTTCGTGATCCTGAAGCTCATCGCGCTGTTCGTGCCACTGCGCATGAGCGACGAGGACATGGAGGCCGGGGACGTCGCCGTTCACGGCCACGAGGTCTACCCGTCAGACGTGCCGCACCTCGGGTTCCCGAACGGCATGCCATCCGCGCCGGTGCCGGAGGCCGCCGGCTAGGGACGCGCCAGCCGCGTCAAGGACCGGACGGCGGGAGGGGGCAGGCGCCCCCTCCCGCCGCGTCCGGCCCGCATCTCAGGCGTTCGGCGCCACAACACATCCGCACCGCCGCAGCCGCTCGGCCAGCGGCGAAGCGGCGCCGCCGCCGTCAAGCCGGATCATGTCGAACTCTCGCAGCGGCTCGGGCGGGGGCCCGTTGCCGGCGGTCACGAGCACCGCGCGCGGGCCGAAGGTCCCAAGCGCAAGGCCCGCGTCGAGCAACCACCAGTCAGGTGGCTCTGGGACACAGACGAGCAGAACCGCGGCCGCGTCGAACGCAGCGGCCGCATTCCCGCCACCGAGACGGCTGATGATGCCGCGCCGAACCGCCCCCCAGTCCGCCTGCCCGACCCCCAACTCGGCGAGCACTGCGGCGACCGGCTGCCGGGCCTCGTCGCTTGGAGCAAAGACCGCGACAGCGGTCGGTGCATCGCCCCGCAGCAGCTCGACCGTCACGTCTTGCGCGGATCGCTCCGCGCGGTTCCATCCCTGGCCGTGGGCGAGGTCCACCGGATCGAGCCGTGGGCCTTCAAGGATCTGAAGCGTCGACTCGCGTGGCTCCCAATCCTGGTCGCCCAGCGTCAGCCGATCGCCGCGCGACCAGGGCTCGATCACGGTGCGGCGAAGCTCACGCTCGTCGAGGTTGAACACGCTCGCGCGGTGCCGCGGTCGGCGCACGGTCACGTGAAAGGGCATCGGGCGCATCGTACGTCAGGCACCGCCCGGAGCGACCGCGGCTGCTGTGTACGCTGCGGTGGTGGCGATCGCGACGACGCTCTACAACGATCCGGCGTGCCCGTGGGGGTATTCCGCGAACCCGTGGCTGAACGTGCTCCAGTGGCGCTACCGCGGTCAACTCGACTGGCGAATCGTGGTGATCGTGCTCCGCGAGGAGCCGATCGGTGAGCTCACCGGGCACACGCCGACGAGATCCGCGCAGGGCGCACGCGTGTTCGGCGACCGTTTCGGGATGCCGGTCGCGCCACAGGCACGCCCACGCTTGATGCCGACGGGGCGGGTCTGCCGTGCGCTCGTCGCCACGCGCCTTGCCCACCCGGGGCGTGAGTTCGCAGCGATGCGCGCGCTTCAGTTCGCATGGTTTAACACCACCGAGCTGCTCGACGAGGACGACGCGATCGAGCGCACCCTCGCCGGCGTCCGCGGCATCGACGCTCACGCTGTGCTCGCCACGCTCGACTCGCCGCAGGTCAGCGCCGCCTACGAAGCCGACAAGGCGCAGGCAAGGACCGCAGCGGGGGGCGCGACGCACTCCCAGGGCAAAGCCGCGATGGACGGGCCGCTCGTCCGCTACACCGCGCCGTCGATCGTCTTCGAGCGCGACGGGCAACGCCTCGAGGGTGGCGGCTTCCAGCCGATCGAGGCCTACGACGTGTTGATCGCGAACCTCGACCCGGAGCTCGAGCGCACGCCGCCGCCGCCGGGACCGCTGCCGCTGCTCGAATACTTCTCGGACGGACTCAGCACGCAGGAGGTCGCGGTGCTGCTGACCGCGGGGTTGGACGCTGTCGACCGCCCCAGTGCGGAGAGCGAGCTGATCGCGCTCGCGGCGCAGGGCGCGATCACGCGCGAGGCGCTCGGCGACGACGCGCTCTGGCGCGTCGCCGGCCAGGCGTAGCTCCGCGGTTGGGTGAGCCCACCGGCCCGATCAGTTGACGGACGGGTCGGACGGCATCCGCGCCAGCAGTGCGTACGCGCCGCCCTTACGCGACAGCGTCGTCGACCACAGCAGCGTCGAATCGGCAAGCCACAGCTCGTCCTGCGCGAGCTGCCCGACGATCCACGCCTCGTGCTCGAGCTCTGAGTCGAGCTGACCAGGTCCCCACCCGGAGTGGCCGGCGAACACCCGTGCGCGACGCACTCCCGCTTCGAGATCGGACAGTTCGCACGACGCTGACGGCAGGCCGACGTCGCCCATGATCAGGAGCGCCGCGAGCGAGGGGTCAGCGAACTCCGCGAGGACGACCGCGCTTTCGGGCGCAACGGGTCCGCCGCAGTGAAGTACGGCTCCCGGCTCGGCGAGCTGCTCGAGCACCGGCGCGAGCACCGCCAGGGGCGTGTCGAGCGGGCGGTTCAAGACCAGCCCGAGCGCGCCCTCGTCGCTGTGCGCCGCGATCAGGACGACGCTCCGCACGAAGTTGGGATCGATGAGCGACGGAGCGGCGATGAGGAGCTTCCCTTGGAGCGAGTCCAACACGCCACTCAGCGTACCCCGCGCTCGGGCTGCGAACGGTCAGTCCCGGGCCCCTGCTTGGGGCGGGTAGGATCGCTGCGACGATGGCGATCCGCGTTCACCTTCCGGACGGTAAGGAGCTCGAGCTCGACGACGGCGCGAGCGGAGCGGACGTGGCGTCGGCGATCGGCCCCGGCCTCGCTCGCGCCGCGCTCGCGATCGAGGTTGACGGCGAGTTGCACGATCTCGCGGCACCTGTTCGCGACGGGGCCAAGGTCTCCATCCTCACCAACAAGAGCGCCGGTGCACTGCCGTTGATTCGCCACGACGCGGCTCACGTTCTCGCTGCGGCGGTCACCGAGCTCTACCCGGGCGTGAAGATCTCGATCGGACCGGCGATCGAGAACGGCTTCTACTACGACTTCGAGTTCCCGGAGGGCGTGAAGGTCTCGGACGCCGACTTCGCGGCGATCGAGACCCGGATGCGCGAGCACGTGAAGGCTGGCGAGCAGTTCGCGCGCGAGGACGTGCCGGTCGCGGTCGCGCGCGAGCGCTTCGCCGCCGAGGGCCAGGACTACAAGGTCGAGCTGATCGACGACCTGGTCTCGGGAAGCGGGGTGCAGACCGTCTCGCTTTACACGAACGGGCCGTTCACGGACCTGTGCCGCGGACCGCACGCGCCGAGCACCGCGACGGTGAAGGCGTTTGCGCTGCAGTCGGTCGCAGGCTCCTACTGGCGCGGCGATTCCAATCGTAGGATGCTCACGCGCATCTATGGCACGGCGTTCTTCTCGCAGGAAGAGCTCGACAACCACCTCGCGCAACTCGAGCTCGCGCGAGCGCGCGACCATCGCCGCCTCGGGCGCGAACTGGGCCTCTTCCACTTCTCGGACCTCGCCACGGGCAGCGCCTTCTGGACGCCGCTCGGCACGACGCTCTGGAACACCGTTCGCGACCTGATGAGCGAGCTGACCGCTGTGCACGGCTACACCGAGGTCAAGACACCGCAGCTCTACGACGCCGAGCTCTGGCAGATCTCGGGCCACTGGGAGAAGTACCGGGAGCACATGTTCGTCACGAACGACGCGGAGCATCCGCTCGGCCTCAAGCCGATGAACTGCCCTGGGCACTGCACTCTGTATGCGATGGAGCGCCACTCCTATCGCGAGCTTCCGGTGCGGTTCTCCGAGCCGGGCCTGTTGCACCGAAACGAGCCCTCGGGAACGCTCCACGGACTGCTCCGGGTGCGGCATTTCGCCACCGACGATGGTCACATCTTCTGTACCGAGGAGCAGATCAAGGCCGAAGTGACCGATTTCATCGCGTTTGCGCGCGAGGTCTACGGGCTGTTCGAGCTCGAAACGCGCTTCGAGCTGTCCACGCGCCCCGCGGTCAGGATCGGCGACGACGCGCTGTGGGACCGGGCTGAGGCCGTGCTCGCGGAGGTCCTTGCGGAGGCCGGGATCGACTACCAGCTGAATCCCGGCGACGGAGCCTTCTATGGGCCCAAGATCGACATGCACATGACCGACTCGCTCGAGCGCTCCTGGCAGCTTGGGACGGTGCAGCTCGATTACAACGCCCCGGAACGTTTCGACCTCACCTATACCGGCGCCGACAACGCGGAGCATCGCCCGGTGATGATCCACCGTGCGATTCTCGGCTCGCTCGAGCGCTTCATCGGCATCCTGATCGAGGACCGCGGCGGCGTGTTACCGGCCTGGCTGGCGCCCGTTCAGGCGATCGTGCTGCCGATCGCCGACCGCCTGACCCAGGCCGCCGAGGAGGTTGCCGCGACGCTCCGTGGCGCCGGGGCTCGGGTTGAGGTTGACTCACGCAGCGAGTCGGTGGGGCGCAAGATCCGCGAGGCCGAGCTGCGCAAGATCCCCTACATGCTGATCCTCGGTGAGCGCGAGGCGGCCGACGGCACCGTGTCGGTCCGAGAGCACGGCGGTGACGATCGCGGAGCGGTCGAGGTCGCTGCGCTGGCCAGCGAACTGGGCGAGTTGACACGCACCCGGGCGCGGTGAGCGAGGGCCGTAGCCCTACGAGCTAGCGACCGGCCCTCGCCAGCCGCCTGGCACCTTGCTATGCTCGCTCGCGTTGGCAACAACCTTGCACACGCCGCCTCGCAGCCTGCCCACCGTTTGACGCGAGCGCGCACGCACTAGTGCCGGTCCCTCGTAGGTTTGACCGGCGCCCGCCCGAGCGGGACCTCACCCGGATCAACGAACGTATCCGCGTGCCCGAGGTTCGCCTGATCGGCGACGACGGCGCGCAACTCGGCGTGATGAAGATCGACGACGCGCTGGCCTACGCCCAGGAGCGTGATCTCGACCTCGTCGAGGTCGCCCCCGAAGCCAAGCCGCCGGTCTGCCGGGTGCTCGACTACTCGAAGTACAAGTACGAGCAGGCCCAGAAGGTGAAGCAGGCGCGCAAGCACCAGCAGCAGATCACGATCCGCGAGATCAAGTTCCGCCCGAAGATCGCCCAGCACGACTACGACACCAAGAAGGGCCATGTCGAGCGCTTTCTGCGCCACAAGGACAAGGTCAAGGTGACGATCATGTTCCGCGGCCGCGAGGTCACCCACCCGGAGCGCGGCGTCCTGATCCTCGACCGCCTGGCGGAGGAGCTGGCCGAGTTCGCGACCATCGAACAGCGCCCGCTGCATGACGGGCGCAACATGACGATGATGCTCGGCCCGTCGAAGGCGGTGCTGGCCGGCCAGTACGACAAGGGCGCCATCGCCAACGGCGACGGAGCGGTGGTTGCGCTGGTGGGCGGACCGCCGAGCGTCTCCGAGGTCCCGAGCAACGGTGCCATCCCGTCAGCGTCCGCCGCGGAGCAGGCGCCCCAATCGGAGATGCCGTCGGCGGGGGTTGGCGAGACGCCGGCGAGCGAGTCGGTGCCCGCGGCCGCGGTGCCGGTCAGCGACCCCGAGCCTGCGGCGGTTGCTCCCAGCGAGCCGGTCGCAGTTGCGCCCGCGACCGAGGATGTCGTCGGCGAGCCTGCCGCTGCGGTCGCGAGCCCCGCACCGGCCGTGAAACCTGCGCCGAAAGCGAAGCCCGCCGCGTCGAAGCCCGCCGCGGCCAAGGCGAAGTCGCCGGCAAAGCCGGCGGCGAAGCCGGCCGGGAGCGCCTCCAAGGCGGCGCCCAAGCCGAGGGCGACCGCCGCGAAGGCGAAGGCGACGCCGGCAGCGAAGCCCAAGGCCACAGGCTCCTAGCGCCCTCGCGGCGCTGCCCGAATCGACTTCGCCCGCCGGGCCGACGCGACCCATACCTGCGCGCCCGATCCGGCGCGCCGCCCGTCCGGTCGGCCGATCGCGCGAGTCCCGACGTCGGCGCCGTCCTGCCAGCGCCATTTCACGCCGACGCGCGTGCCTCTGCCATACTCCCCTGCTGCTATGCCGAAGATGAAAAGCCATTCCGGCGCGAAGAAGCGATTCAAGCTGACGGGGACCGGGAAGGTCCGCGGCCATCACGCCTTCACGAGCCACATCCTCGAGAAGAAGTCGGCGAAGCACAAGCGCGCTCTCGGCCGGCCCGCGATGATTTCCGACCACGACGCGCCGCGCGTCAAGAAGCTGCTGGGCGGCTGAGATGACACGCGTCAAGCGCTCGGTCCACGCCAAGAAGAAGCGTCGCGCAACGCTCGAGCTCACGAAGGGCTTCCGCGGCGAAGCCCACTCGAACTACAAGCGGGCCAAGGAAGCGCTGATGAAGGCGGATTCCTACGCCTACCGCGACCGCCGCAACCGCAAGCGCGACTTCCGTCGCCTGTGGATCACGCGCATCAACGCGGCCGCCCGCGAGAGTGGCATGTCCTACTCGCAGTTCATCCACGGCCTCCAGGCCGCGGGCATCGAGCTCGATCGCAAGGTGCTCGCAGACATCGCCGTGCGCGACCCGGAGACTTTCCGCCGATTCGTCGATGCCGCCCGCGAGGCGTCGGCTGCCTGATTCCCTCAGAGCCGACCGCAAGACCTCCCGGGCGCCGATACAGGCGCCTTTTTTGTGCCCGAAATGACCATCACTTCCCCAACAAACCCGCACCTCAAAGAAATCCGAAAGCTCGGAAGCGCAACCGCGCGCGCGAAGACCGGCCGCTTCGTGATCGAAGGCGAGGATCTTTATGAGGCGGCATCCGCCGCCGGCAGGGAGCCGCTCTACGTGCTGTGCGCTCCGGGTCTCGGCCGCGGCCGCGCTCGCTTCCTTGAGGCGTCGTCGGCGGTGCTGAGCCAAGCCTAGCGGCTTGGCTCAGGCACGCGCCTCCTTGGCGTCTACGAGCAGGCTTGGGGAGAAGCCGTCGGGCCGCTCGCCGTCGCGCTGTGGGGAGTCGGTGACCCAGGGAACGTGGGAACGATCGTCCGCGCCTCGCGCGCCTTCGGCGGCTCGGCGGTCGCCTTTGGCCCCGGTTGTGCCGATCCGCACAGTCCCAAGGCGGTGCGCGCTTCGATGGGGGCGATATTTGCCACACCGCTTGCGCGGTTCACAAGTGTCGACGACCTGCCGGGGGAGGTGGTCGGCTTGGCGCCGGGCACCTATCCGCCGCTGCGTGGGCCGCTGCGGAACATCACGCTGTTGGTAGGCGGCGAGCGCGACGGGTTGCCTGATGACGTGCTGGCGGCCTGCGATCGCGTCTGCTCGATCCCGCAGGCGGCAGGGGACTCCCTCAACGCCGCCATGGCCGCGACCGTCGCGCTCTACGAGGCAACTAGGATGGCCGCGCAGTGAGCACTCTCGATCGCATCGCCGAGATCCAGGCCCAGGCCGAGGCCGCGATAGCGGCCGCAGCAGATAGCAGCTCGCTAGAGGACGTCCGGGTCCACTACCTCGGCCGCAAAGCCGAGCTCCCGTTGCTACTGCGCAGCGTCGGCTCGCTCCAGCCCACCGAACGAGCGGCGGTCGGATCCGCAGCAAATCAAACCCGCAAGCAGCTCGAGATGCTGCTGGGCGCCCGGGAGGAAGAGCTCGCGCATGCCGGCATCGGCGATCCCGGCAGCTCGATCGATATCACGCTCCCCGGCTCGCCACCCCTTCCTCCCGGCCATTTGCATCTGATCACCGAGACGCGGCGAGACATCGAGGACGTCTTCCTCGGTCTCGGTTTCCAGATCGCGGAGGGCCCGGAGGTCGAGTACGTCAAATACAACTTCGACGCCCTCAACACGGACCCGACGCATCCATCGCGGGCGCGTACCGACACGTTCTACGTCGACGACGACACGGTCCTTCGCGTCCACACCTCGCCGGTTCAGGTCCGCGCGATGATGGCGCAGCCGCCGCCGCTCTACGTGATCGCTCCGGGACGCGTCTACCGCCCCGACAACGACGCGACGCACACGCCGCAGTTCCATCAGGTCGAGGGCCTCGCGGTCGACGATGGCGTGACGCTCGCGGATCTGAAGGGGACGCTGCTCGCCGTCGCCCGCCAGATCTTCGGCTCCGAGCGCGAGATCCTGCTGCGCCCGCATTTCTTCCCGTTCACCGAGCCGTCCGTCGAAGTCGACGTGTCGTGCTTCAACTGCGACTCGGGCTACCTGCCCGGCGGGGACCGCTGCCCGCTCTGCAAGGGCTCGGGCTGGCTCGAGGTGCTCGGCGCGGGGATGGTCGATCCCAACGTCTTCGCCTACGTCGCGGACCACGGCTACGACCCGGACAAGGTGACCGGCTTCGCGTTCGGCATGGGGATCGAGCGGATCGCGATGCTGCGACACGGCATCCCCGACCTACGCCTCTATTTCGAGAACGACATGCGCTTCCTACGCCAGTTCGGAGCGCGCTGATGCTGGTTCCAGTCCAATGGCTCAGGGAGTACTGCGATCCACCGCTAGACACGGCGGAGCTGGCCGCGCGTCTCACGCTGACCGGAACCAAGGACGAGCGAATTTTCCGCTGGGGACCACCCAGTCCGGATCACTACGTCGTCGGTCTCGTTCGCTCAGCAGAACAACACCCGAACGCGGATCGGCTGCGGGTGTGCGAGGTGGACGTGGGGGAGGCCGAGCCGGTGACGATCGTCTGCGGCGCGCCGAACGTTGCGGAGGGGCAGACGGTCGCGGTTGCCCGGCCCGGCGCGCAGCTGCCCGACGGGCGAACGCTCGCAGCGGCCAAGCTCCGTGGAATCGTGAGCGACGGGATGATCCTGTCGGAGGACGAGCTCGCACTGGGCGGCGACCACAGCGGGATTCTCGTCCTCACCGAGGCCGTTGCACCCGGCACCCCCCTGAGCGAGGTCCTGCCGACAGGCACAGATGTCGTCGAGTTCGAGCTGACGCCGAACCGCCCGGACTGCCTGGCGGTCTACGGCATCGCGCGCGAGACGCACGCGGCGTCGGGCGCGCCGCTCGCGCCGCCGCCCTGGGCCGATGACCCGGGGACGTTCGACGGCGACGCCGGCGGGGTTCGCATCACCGTCGACTGCCCGGACCTCTGCCCGCGGTTCACCGCTCGCGTGTTCGAGGACGTCGCCATCGGAGAGTCGCCGCTCTGGCTGCGCGCCCGCCTCCTCGCTGCGGGC
>Ga0265319_1000400_pt1 | contig 31523 bp, 30 predicted proteins | sample 4824metaG_FD_192443 | JGI IMG/M metagenome (GOLD analysis project Ga0265319, IMG submission 192443) | Rhizosphere microbial communities from Carex aquatilis grown in University of Washington, Seatle, WA, United States - 4-8-24 metaG | ecosystem: Host-associated > Plants > Roots > Rhizosphere >...
CCAAGGCATTGAAGAATGCTGACATTGAAAAAATACCGATCGGTGCCAAAGCACTCGATCTACTGAAGAAATCTGTGTAGTAAAGTTCTTAGAGAGTTATGAGAAGACACGAATAGCTGAGAGAAGCCCTGACGTGTTCTGAATCGACAGGAGAAGAGGTGTCAAGCGAGGACCTGAAAAGTTAAGAGATGAGATGACTTGAGTAGATTTGTTCATTTAACAAAGGAGAAAACATGATTTGATTGTCAATGCCTTCTGTTTCTAAAACACAAGTTCATCGTTAATGTAACAAACAAAGGAGTTCGTATGTCTAAGTCCACTGTTGGATCGATTGTGTCATTTACTTTAAAGGGTACTTCCCCGCTTCTTCAGTCCCGCAACCCCATGGCCGATCTGACCTGGCCGAAAAAGGAGCGTGCCGAAGCTGCTGTCGATTTTGAAAATCGCGTATGGCCTCTCAAGGCTCATACAAAAGCTACCGGCGAGTGTTTCATTCCCTGCGAGTGGCTCAAGCAGGCGCTCGTTGCCAGTCAGAAGCAGTCCGCGTTCCCCATCAAGCCTCCGACAGCTCGAAAGGCAACCGAAACGATGAAACTCTATTTCACGTCCTCGATCGATTTCGACGACGCCATTTTGCTCAAAGCTGATGGCAAGCCTTTCATGATCAAGGCCGTCGAAGGCGATGGATTCAATCCTTGCGATGCTGTTCCCTTGCCGGCAGCGGCCAAGATTCCCTCGACCGGTGGGTCTGTGCTCGTGATTCGGCCGATGTTCGAGAACTGGCACGCCGATGTGTCCTGCACGATCCTGCATCCAGCGATCAATGCCAAAATGATCACCGATTGCCTGACCTGGATCGGGTCCATGCCGGGCATCGGGTCATGGCGCCCTGAGTTTGGCGGCAAGTATGGGAAGTTCGAGATAAAAGAAGACTAACAACCAGCATAGCGAAGAAATGCAAAGAATTGGCTTGTAATGAGGTGTTATGGCATGAGTTGTTGTGTGTAGTAGTAGAAAGGGCTGGCAGCAGTGTCAGCCCTTTCTACATCCGGGACCAGACATAATCATTCAAAATCTGCTCGGCCTCGTCTTCCATCGGCCTATCAATGAACAAAAAGGGCCTCGCCGGGATCGTAGCAGTTCCCTCGTCTTGGTATACAGCGTAATCCACATCCGAGTCTATTGTTACAGTCTGGTCGTCCGATGACACCGAGTAGCTGATTCCATTGTAAAGATCGAGCGAGTCTTTCAAAAGTGGATGACCATAATCTTTCGCGGGCGGCGCCCAAGAACCGCCATTCTGGTCATCAATGTGCTCTCTAACGGCCTGCACGTAGGCCTCGCCGATCCAGGACATAGGCTCGCCGAGATCCTCGAATTTCTTTTTCAAGGTATCGACAAGCCACTGAACCGGCACGTCATCAACGTTGAGCTCAATCATTTATTTTTCATCCTTTTGCAGGTATCCAATGATCGTGCGCTGCCCCGCGGCGACCTCGTCAAGCTTTTTATCGAGTCCACTGTACGCGATCTTGAGATCCTGCAGATCTTTTCGAAGCTCAGTGATGGTCTCGTGATCCGTCGCAGCCGATGTGCTGGTGTTCATCGCCCAGGCAACGGCGCCGGTGCAAAGTCCGATCATCAGGGCGATCGTCGCCATTGACGCTTTGATGCCGACGTCTCGAAGTAGAAAAGTTTGTTTGCAGGTCTCGTGCACGATGAACTCCTTTATGGCATCGGGTTTGTTGTTATCCATGATCGTAACTCCTTGTTAATCATCTATTAATACTTATACCCCAATTTTCCACGTCAACCCAGGATGCTGCCTATGATTGAAACCCGCGACCTCACCGAGTTCTACCGTTCCAACGACCCAGACATCCGCAGGTACTTGCGTTTCAAAGGCATCCACGACTCAGACGATATAGACGACATAAGTCAAGATTTCTATTGCAGATGCAAGGCCGAAGCGCTACTCGAAAAGTTCGATCCCAACCGCGGCTGTTTTACCAACTATGTTTTCGTTATCCTCGTTACTTGCATCAGTCATTTTTTCAAGAACCAGATGAAACCCAACTATGAACCAGAACCGCCAGTTCCCAATGCCTGGGAACGAATTCATGAGTTTCAGTACTGGCTCGCCGACCAATCAAATGCACCCCAACTGATCAACGATTTTCACCGCCGGATACTTGGAAAAACAGATCGAACCTGTGCGAACACGATCCTGTACTGCCAGGCCGTGAAGGTTTACAACTCGATTTAACGAGCTTTTTTCCCGCCCTCTTTGAACGCATAACCCTTGGACTGCATGTGGGCAATCGCCTTCTGGGTCTGCGTGTTCGATGATTGATCCTTTGCTTCAATCGTTGACGTCTGGATCGCGTCTGCATCGGCATCCGACACACCGGTCGTGTCATCCGCATTCTCAACACCAGCCGGCGCCTGAGGTGCCCCACCCGTTGCCCCAAGATCCCCACCCTTGCCGGTAACCTGTAACGGGGCACCAAACTCGAATTCATCTTCGTTGATGCCGTATGTGCGAGAGATGTAGGCCTTGTTGAACTTGATTCCCATCTTGGCCAGGTTGATGTCGATCTGACTGCGATCGAGAGTAGGCGGTTCGTTCTTGTAAAGCTTGAATTTGGGAAGATTGATGTTGGCGCCGAAATTGAACCACGCCACCCACTCGATCAGCTGATTCATCGAAGACTCGATCATTCGACTGTCTTCTTGGATGATGTCGTCTCTGACGCCCATGTGCGCACTTGTCGCGGCAAACGATCCACCCTTGACCTCGGTGGTCAAGTTGGTTCCCAAGATGGCCATGTCGATCTCGCGATTGAGAACATCCAACCACCCTGTGTAGTTCTCGATGGTCTTGGCATCATCCATCGAAACTTTCGCAATTTTGGTATTGTCCGGATGAGCCAGAATACCATTTTGATAGGTCGAGTTGATCGTATTCACAATCTCCTGCAACCGATCCTGTTGCAGTCCGCCTTCAAGCGTCACATCGAACCAAGGCATGCCGTATTTTTCCAGAAATTGCATCGCGAACTGCATGATGATCCGTCTGAACATCACGGGCCAATAGCATGCGTTGAAGAGAGCTTCACGGCCCGCATACGGGGCATCGTAGGTTGGGTGAAACCTGGTGACAATGAACTTGCGGGGCGGCAGTCGCTCTCCTTGAACCTGCTGAACCTTGGACTTGACCCTGAGCTGATTTTTGTCGTCATAGACAAACCATCTTTGTGCTTTCCCCGACATCGATGCAGGCAGGATCAACCCGTCCTTGGCCTCCCACACTACTTCGGATACCGAGTACCCGTAGAACGGGGCAAGCATCATCTCTGCCATGATGTCCGAGACGGGCAGTTGCTCGAACATACGCTGAACCGTCTTCAGGACACGTACCGGTGCACCGTTCTCGTCGATCGTCCACTTGAGCGAGAGCAGCCCTGCACGCCGGTTATTGTACGCGGCTTTGACCCGGGCATCACAGAGGAGCTGATCAACCTCTTCGATGTTTCTACCGAGCTTGGCCAACACGTCGGATTCGTTGGGCAAACTCAACTGGACACGGTAGTAATCCCATATCAATGCACGAGTTACAATCTCTTGCTTATAAGGTTCTTTAGATGTGACATTGAACAGAGGATTGTTGGTCGTGTCCTCGTCAGGAGAGTAAGCGTTTTCCATCACAGGTGTGCCGGCCGTGTTAGTGTTGGCCGAAACGTACGACGGTTGGGTTCCAGGCTGCATGTTCTTCAAGTAGTTCATTATCTATATCCTCTCAGCTGTTCGGTTAGGGGAACAGAATTATACCCATTGTAGCCTTGCATTTTGTCGACCAAGGGCGATCCATTGCCTACCACGGATGCCGGCAATGAAGAACCAACCACCTTGCGGCTAATGAACGGATTGCCCTTTTTCTCACCGGCACCGGGGATCCGGGCCCAAAGCAGGGCCTGGCTGATGGTGTCGCAATTTCCAACGAGAATTCGATTAGCGTAGTAGCAATGTGCCTGCTCTACCTCAATGTTGTAGACGGGAACGGTGGGCGAACTTTCTTGGTCCGCGAGCGGCGCAGGATCTTGAGCAGTAGACACTGGTTTTTGAGCCCATGAACTTGGTAGTGAAGGGCTTATTACAACGGGGGCAGATTTGATCAACTGTGCGGGTATCGTTACGGTATCGCCATTTGGTGTCACAGTTGCGGCTGCAGAACTTGGCATCGCTATAGGCTGCATTGAAGGGTTTGTTGCACCCAACACACACGCAAGGCTTGTCTTTTTCTCTTGGCCCTGTAGCATTTTGTCGGTGCCAGGCGCGGCCCTCTTCTGACTGGTGCCAAGCGATTGTAAGAGGCCTAATAACCTTGAGATGCTTCTCTTGAGCATCTGAGCACGGCCGCCCACGACTGAGGCCGTGATGCTGCTTAGACGGTAGCAGGCGTAGATTGTCAGGCTCATTATTGTCTTGGTTATTGTCGACATGATGAACATGCCAGCCTGAAGGTATCTCTTCACCAGGGTGGTATCTCTTCCAGATGACCTTATGAAGAGCTTCCATAGTTCGGTGAGACTTGCCTCGCCCAGACTCTGATGCGGGATGGTACGTGCTATGGTAGTAATAAGCTCTTTTCCCACCAAGCCTGCGGTAAAGCCTGCCCTCGAACTCAATGCTGTCAACAGAGACCACTGTATAGTTTTCCATGCCGTTAATATACTTAAGATAGGCTGAGAAATGGTATCTATTCTCTCAAACCCATCATGAGAAAAAACGGGGTGGTTAGGGGTACAGGTCAGTCCAAGTTTGGTGATTACTTTGTCGGCATCGTTAACGCACAAGTTGGTAATCATTCGCAGCCCAAGTGGGGTGATCACCATGTCCCCCATCCTGAGAGTCTCTATCGGTCGATCTCCAAAGGGCGTGGCAATCATTGTGCCGCTCACAAAGCATATATCGTCATGGTCACCGTCCGGGAACAACGTACATTGGTTGACGAGATCAGCATTCCAAGGCGCTCGCTTCAAAAACACCTTGCCCATCTCGATATGAGATGAAATGGCGGCCGCACGATTGACCTTGTCCATCATTTTCACGCCTTCCCCAGGGAACTTGGCGATATGAAGGTCAGGCAGGTCACGCCGCAGTGATTGAATCAAAGATTGTCCAGAGGCCTTATTTTCAATCAAAACCGTGTGGGGCTGGTATCGTAGGATCAACTTCTTCGTCGCCTCAAGCAGGTCGGGATAGGTCACACGATCATGCCAGCAATCAATGCAAAAGAACCTGCCGTCCCAGGCCTTGATCCATACCGTGGCAGCACTTTCATCTGCTGAAGTCTTCTCAGAGAATGCTGAATCGATCGAAATGAACGTTCGTTCCCAGAACTCAGGGCCAGGCACATCTTCACAGTACTGCCACCATTCAGGCAGAAATATCGATGAATCTGAGCCAGAAACGAACTCACCATGCAATTCTTGCAGCCGAATACGTGCCGGCGTCTCTTCTTCGAGCTTGCGAATATCGTCCTCAACGAGAAAGCCATTCGGCTTTTTGTTGTCGTAGGTACTGAATTTGAACGAAGCATAGTGAGGATCGTACTCAGAGCCCCCCACCTGCCCTTTTTTAAAGAAACTGTAGAATATTGACTCTTTCCCGTCCCTTGCCAGCATGCCACGTGGCGTACCGATCAAGAACGCCCTGGAGTCCTCATGGTCAAGTAGCATAGGCGCCACATATTGAAACCAAAGATTCGGCTGCTTGAAGAGGCTTATACCAGCCTCATTGAGGACAACCATCCAGTAGCCCAGACCTACGAGCATGTCAGGTCTATCAGACGATCTGAACTCAATTACGTTGTCCAAGATGCGTAATTCACGCCTGGAAGGCTTCCAAGACCACAGTTTCTTGCTGATTTTATTCATTATTGGCAAGAAATAGGTCTCAACGTAGCCAACAACGGATCGATATTGAACATCAATCCACATGACCTTTTTATCGTGTACCGAGAAGAGGGTATCAATCAAGAATTGGGCAGCGCCTTGAGTTTTCCCAGCACGCCGACCACAGGACGCGGTAATGTATTTGGCCGTCGAGCCCCAGAAGATCTTGTCCTGCATGGCATTGCAGACGAGATCCAACGGTTTACCGTCAACTGTGGCTAACTCGTCCATTTACGCGGCCTTAGCTTCTGGTTTTGTTTCCAAGGGCGTGGTCGGGGTCTGATCACCCATGATATGGCGATTCAGGACGAGCTCGACCTTGCCTGACAGTTCGTTCTGTTCTTTGGGAACCCAGTCCGGGGAGTGTGTGCGCAGCCATTCTTTGACCCAGTAATCTGAGCCAGATTCGATCTTTTGCCAGACCTTCTGTTCAACGAATTCGACGAAACTCTGCTTCAGCGCGTCTACGGCCGCGGCGAAGTCCGCGTCATTTTTTAGCCATATGTAGTAGGTCGTGCGATCCATTCCCATGGCAATACACGTCGAACTGATGGCCCCACGTGAATTTTTGAAACCTTCCAAGAATTTCGCTTTTAGATGTTTTTTGCCCATAAACCGCTCGATTTCTGTCAAAAAGCTTTCATTTTGTCTTCAAAACGACTCAAAACCGTGAATGTTCTGGTAGATAATTAAGGCTCACTTACAGATTAGCTGAAATCGAGCTAATCTGTATTATCGGATAAGCTGTATCAGCCGCAGGGGAATATTCTATGCCATTTTCCAATCAGGTAGCCGCCAGACAGCAGCCGCCGGGACGTTACAAGAAGTTTCGTCGTGAGAACGGCAAGTTTGGCGATGGCATTGATGTCATTTGGGGTGTTACCCCCAACGGCAAGACAGAAGTCCAATCCATTAGATTCGATGCCAGCAAATTTTCGACAGAAGAGGCCAGGTCGTGGTTGAAAGAGCACAAATACAAGACAGGTGTGACGCCGGCAACCGGCGAGCCGAAGAATCACGACGATGGTGGGACTGCAGCACCTGTCAGCACCGCGTCCCCTGCGAATTCGGCCTCGGCGATTACAGTTCAGACGGCTCTACGGCCTATGACAGTGCAGTACAACGAGGGTGTTGACGACGAAACCCACGAAATTGACGTGGATGAGTCAGGCATGCTCGACACACTCATTGATCATGACATCGACATGGATGAACTCAAAATGGGCTCCGAACACGAGCTCGAACATACCGACGACAAAAAGATCGCACTTAAGATAGCCCTCGACCACCTCATCGAAATACCAGACTACTACAGCCGTCTCAAGGCCGCCTTCCCCGAAGAAGCATCTGAGTTCGCTGCCGCCAAAGGCAAAAAAGAATTCAAACTCGACGGCGATGGCCTGCTTGATGACGAGAACGATGATGAGGACTACTGCCTGGGCTTCGATGAATCAGGTAAGAACCTGTATGTCGAGGCATTTGAGGCAGGTACGCATGTTGATGCATCAGGTACTGAAGCAACCTGGACAGAGAAAGACCTCGATGACATCGCTGCCAAGGCCAACAGCCAGCTTGCCACAAAACCGATCCCTGTTTGCATAGGACATCCGTCTGATTCATCGCCTGCCTATGGTTGGGTTCAGGGCGTGAAGCGTTTCGGTGAGAAGCTGCGTGTGAAGCTGTCTGAGCTCAACCCAGCATTTGCCGCGGCCTTGAAAGAGGGCGCCTATAAGACCCGGTCCATCAGCCTGTATGACGACAACCGCATGCGTCACCTGGGCTTTTTGGGTGGATCTCAGCCGGCCATTGAGGGTCTGCAACCCATGTCATTTAATGAGCAAGATCACTATCGTATATACACTTTTTCGGAGGATATCGAGATGGATAAGATGAAAGAGCAAGAACTCACTTTTCTTCAGAACCTGTTGAAGAAGTTCGGTTTCGACGTCGAAAAGGCCAAGAAAGAGTTCTCTGAGAAGGACTTCCACGAGGCCCAGACTGTCGTGGCTCTCGAGACTGGTACACCTGCCAAGGTGAACACCACGGGCGAGTCCATCAACGCCGACATCAAAGAAAAAGAGACGAAAGACCCGGGCGAACAGTCGACTGCCAAGGCCGAGAACGCCGAGATCAAGGACGCGGCCAATGAAGAAGAGACTGAGAATGCCAAATTGAAGGCTGAGCTCGAAGCCACCAAGGCAAAGCTTGCCATGGCCGAGGCCGCACTTGCCAAGTCCAAGATCACCAATGCCGACTTCTGCGAGAGTCTCATCAAGGATGGCGTCTTGAAGCCTGCCGACCGCGAGATCACGCTTATGGGTCTTGATGCCCAGGCACAGATTGACCAGGCCCGCGCCGTTGAGGCCAAGGTTCTGGGCAAGAGCTTCAATGAAGCAGCAGAGTCAGGGTTGGAGAAAATGAAGGCGTTGCTCAAGGCGCAGCCCAAGGTTGTGCAGTTCGGGGAATTCCCTGTCGTGCCGGCCATGGAAGCGGTCACTGAGTTCCCGAAGACCTCGCTCGAGATGCAGTCGTATATCGACAAGCGCATGAACGATTGCATGACCGAGCAGGACAAGATCGGTCTCACGCCCAAGATCAGCTACGGTGACATGCTCAAGAAGGTGCACCGTGAGGTCATGGACAAGGATCCTGAAGGGTTCAGGGCATACTTCTCAGAGAAATACCTACCCAAGATGAATGGATAACCTCATGGGAATGAGCCAGGCGTAACATAAGCCTGGCCGCCCATTTTTCGAATAAAGGGCAATTTCAAGGACAATAAAAGGAGAACATTTATGGCTTACACTTCTCAGACATCTCTCTCAATGAGCTGGCAGGCTGGTGCCGATCTGTCGAACAACCAATTCACGTTTGTCTCGATGGACAGCACTTCCCAGATCCAGCCCTGCGCGAAGACCTCGCAGGCTCTCGGTGTTCTTGCCAATCAGCCCAGTGCTGGTGTGCAGGGGCAGTATGCAGCAACAGTCGACCTTGCAGGCGTGACGCGCATTTGCGTTGCCGGCGTCTATCCGGTTGGGACCGTTCTCGTTCCCGGTACGGATGGATCGATCGTTGGACTCGGGTACTCTGTCGCAGATGCCACATCCAACTTCAAATACGCCAGAGCGATCACTCTTCAGGCAAGCACCGCGGCATATGATGTCGTGGCAGCGCGATTGATCGACAACAACCCGGGCGTGGACTCGACGACAGCGTAACAACGGTGGTTGCCCTGTTTCAAGGTAGGGTAATTATCTATCAGAACAAAAGGAGAAATTTATGGCTCTTCCATCCTCAAGTCAGATAACCGTACAGGTTGCCAATCCCAACCTGACGATTCAGTACAAGCCTGAGAACCTGATTGGTGACAGCGTATGGCCGATCATGCCTCTCAGCTCGCCCTCGCAGAAGATTCTGAAGTATGTCAAGTCGAACATGTTTCGGATCGAACCCGGTACACTGTACCGTTCAGAAGGCGGAGAAACGAAGATTTTTGATTGGGACATCGAGTCCACAACCGCGAATCCCAAGCAGATCAGTGCTGGTGAGTCGGTGCCTGTGGAAATGGTCGACATCGAGTCGATGCCTGGCCAGCTGCCCACGAATTCGATCATCGACGCGCAACAGCACGCGATGAGCCGGATTTTCCAGTTCAAGGAGAAGCTCATCTCCGATACCATCTACACCACAACGTGGCAGGATGGTACCAATGGTGGATCAGTGCCGTCAGCCGGTAACGGTGGATGGGCGCTCGACACCTCCGCGAACTCGTTCATCAAGGACGTGTTCAGCGCGAAGGCCGCAATCCTCCGCGCAACTGGTGTGCGTCCGAACGTTCTGGTCATCGACTATGACACGTTCGTGGCCCAGCAGTTCAATCCGATCGTGTCTGACAAGATCAAGTACACGCAGACGGCCGTTACGACCGCTGAGTTGCTTGCTCGTCTCCTGCAGCTCGACGAAGTCCTCGTTGGTTCCAGCGTCTACGTGGGATCGAACGAGAACAAGAAGACGAAGAACCCGAACACGATGTCGCAGATCTGGAACCCGAGCGGTACCGGCAACGCGTACCTGTTCCACAAAGAAGCCCCCGGACTTCGCGTCCTGACGGCTGGTCTCCAGTATCGTTTGCCGTACCGTGGCAGCCTGACCTATGTCGAGGGCTACTACGACTATCGCAAGCGTGCGTATGTCTACACCGTGACCGAGCAGATCGACGTTGCGCCTGTGGCAACTGACGTCGGCTGGACATGGCAGCACACGAATTCGTAACGATGGTGTGATGATGATGGGGTGGTGGTGGTCGAAAGGCCACCACCTTTTTAACCAGGACGAATCATGAGCTATTGCGATCTCACCGATTTGAAGAACTACATCCCAGCTGATGTAATCAAGCAGCTGACGGATGATGGTGATACCGACGAGATCGATATCGAAAAGGTCTCATTGGCCATAAGTGAGGCTGATGATTTGATTGATGGATACCTGCGCGGCCGGTATCCTGTTCCAATTCAAGGCACGCCGCCGTCTCTGATCACCGATGTAAGCATCAAGCTGTCGACATACTTTTTGTATAAGCGCAGCTTGATGCTCACATTGCCTGATCCTGTCAAGGACGATTACCAGCACGGCATGATGGTGCTGAGGGATATCCAAAAGGGTCGGATCAGTCCGTTCCCTGAAACGCAGAACCCGACATGGTTCGTTTCGAATCATAAGCAGGGTGAAGTGACACCCGTGAATCTGGCCACGAACAATTTCCAGGACTATTTGATCAGGGCTATTCCAGGCACGGCCAGGCCCGGGACGGCAATGTAAGTATGCCATCAACAACGATGTCTGATCTGCATACTGCGATCCTTGAAAGTTTGAAGGCCAATGGTCTTGACGTAAGAGAAATCGGTGCCAAAGATCTGATTGATGGCACGATAAACCTGACCAGGCCTGCTGTTAATGTGACAATCAACAACGCGAACTTTTCCAAGATCTCGTTGTATACATATAAGTGCAAGGTGATGATCAGCCTGATTGTTGTGATCAACAATGTCAAGGGTGGTCCTACCGGAGAGTTTGCACGAAAGAAGGCTGTCTACGATTTACTGGAAGCGATCAGCGAATTCTTGACCCTGCAGCGGTTGCTGCCTGAACTCGAGAATCCACTCATCCCCGACAGTTTTCGTAACATCACCACGGCCATGTTTGCTAAGGCCGGGTATCAGTTGTACGAGATGAGGTTCTGGTCGAGTTGGGATGTCGACATGGCGAATCCGGATGGGCAAGACCTGGGCACGTTGAAGACTATCGTGGCGAATTACTGGCTCGAGCCAGAACATGATCCGGACGTAGATCCGAGCGATGCCGAGGATATCATAAATGAGAACCCATAGTGTCGAGATAAGGATCAATGGGCGACCGATCAGCCAACCTGAACAACCGAAAGAAACAAAGTCCGATATACCTCCAGAGCCTATGAAGGCCGTTGAGAAGGAGAAGACAAAGAAGTAGATGAGGGGATAGGGTAGCTCCCGAAGAGGCGTTTTCACGGACGCCGTCCCCTTTACGAAACCGTGAGCAACCTTGTCGTGAGAGGTGCACATGTACAAAGGATACAGTTCGGATTATTATGAGTCGCACAAGAGGTACAAGTCCAAGAATCGTGAAAAATACCTCGAATGGCGGCGCGAATATGATAGGGTGTATTCGAAGACTGAAAAAAGGCGTGAAAACTGTAGGATAAGGCGGCAAAATCCTCAGATTCAGATAATAAACAATCACAGGCACAAAATTCGACGTGCACTGACGGGAGTAGTGAGACGGTTTAGTTCTGACAGTCTTGGGATCATAGGGCTCTCGATAGAACAATTGAAACAATACTTAGAACAGAGAGCTCCACAGGGATTCACGTGGGAGAAGTATGAAAATGATGAGTATCAGGTTGATCACATCACTGCCGCATGCAAGTTCAATTTGCAATGCTCATATCACAGAAGACTGTGTTTTCACTACACCAATCTTCAGCTTCTCGCGACTGAAGAAAATCTGCGTAAAGGAGTAAAGACATGAGTTCCCCGAATATCAGTTTTTTCAGCATCCCTTCCAACATCCGTAAACCGGGTGTCTATTTCGAAGAGAACACTAACAATGCCCTACAGGGCCTCACCGCCCCACAGGACAAGATCTGCCTGCTTGCTCAGAAGTTGAGCACTGGCAGCGTGGCCTCCAAAACACCTACCGTGGTCTTCAGTGATGCCGACAGTGCCTTGTACTTCGGTACCGGCTCTGTAGCCCATCTGGCCACCAAGGCCATGTTCGAATCCAATCCCAACATCAGCCTTACCGTATGCGCCATTGACGATGCAGGTGGGGGCACCCAGGCTGCCGGTAGCTTTGCCATCACTGGCACGGCCACTGCGGCTGGATCCCTGCAGATCTGGATCGGCGATGTCGGCGTATCTGTCGGCGTATCTGTCGGCGATGCCAACACGACCGTGGCCACAAACCTCGGTACAGCCCTTTCAGCGGTATCCAACCTTCTCCCTGTCACATACGCGGTTGTGTCCAATGCGATCAACCTGACGGCTCGGCACAAGGGTACACTGGGCAACCAGTCGACTCTGTCCTATGCCCTGAATACCGTGACCGGTACAGGCGTGACCCTGACCCAGCTGACTGGTGGCGCCTCCGATCCTGACGTGGGTGTCTACTCATCCGCGGGAACAGTCTTGGCGGCCGTGGTTGCAGGCGGATACACGATTTTCTGCTCGACTCTACCGGATGCAAGCAACCTGGGCAAGATCAAGTCCATGGTGGCCTTTGCGTCAGGTGCAATGGAGCAGCGTCCTGCGGTTTGGGCAGCCGGTGCGACCGAAGAGGTCGACACCTACTCGAACATCAAGACTCTGGCCGGCACGACCATGAATGATGGGCGCGGATCGATTGCATGGATCACATACGCCAACGGTGGTAACAACCAGGCCAAGTCCGAGCCCTGGAAGGTTGGTGCAGAATATGCAGCGATGCTTTCATACAACAGCGATCCTGTTGTGCCCTTCGATGGCCTTGCTTTGGCAACGATTGCGCCGCCTTCAGTGGTGGATCGTATGACCAGGACGCAGAGTGAAGATGCTCTGAACAATGGCGTGACGCCGCTTGAGGTCGTCCCGGGCAATGAAGTCACGATCGTACGTGCGATCAGCACCTACACAACCACAGCCTCGATCCCTGATCCGACCTTGCTGGACATCACGACAGTCAGAACACTTGACTACGTGCGTGCCCAGATCCGGACACGTCTGGCATTGCGTTTCATTCGGGCGAAGCTCTCGACCAAGACGCCGGCGCGTGTGGTCTCACAGGTTCTGGACGTGCTCTACCTTCTTGAGCAGCTTGAGATCGTTCAGAACGTTGCTCAATACAAGGCGGGTGTGATCGCTGAGATCGACACGCAGACCCAAGGGCAGATCGATGTCAAGGTGCCTGCGAATGTCGTCCAGGGATTGCATGTCATTGCGGGCGTTGTCGACCTTATTCTCGGATAAACAAAGGAGCGAATTCATATGGCAGAACTTTTTGTAACCAGAACGTTTCTTGAGGTCAACGGTACCTCTGTTGCTGAGTTTCGCTCAGTTACTGAGAAGGCCGTGATCGCTCGCAAGCCGGTCAACCTGATGTATTCAACGGGCGTTGCCGAGCTCACCAAGCGCTATCAGTTGACGGTAGAGTATGTCTACCCGCGCTCGGTCACACCCTTTGATTTCTTGGGCGTTGAGAACGGTACCCTGTCGGTCGAGTACGACTCAGGGGAACGTCATGATTTCGGTGGCGTGAGCTGCCTTGAAGTCGGTGACGGGAAAATCGACGGTGAAACCGAAATGCTCAAGGAGATCACGTTCATGGCAGCGACCAAGGACGGGAATACCGGGGCGAACTAATGTCAGATCTTCTGTTAAGACTTAAGCTCGGCTCGAGCGCTACCAAGCTGGTCACCTGGCCAGGTAGCGCCGAGCACGTGCTGTTGAAGATTCTGTCGCAGCAGCAGCGGCAGGAGGCCACGTTCGCAACCGAGCAGCTGTTTAAGACTGCCAAGGTTGAGCTGAACATGGTCACAGCGAATGAATATGAATCTGAGCAGGCCACTCAGATGCTGTACCGGTCTCTTCGGGACCCTGCCGCCCCCGACGAACCCATATGTGCATCCGTAACAGAGTTTCGTAAGGCGCTCTCAGCTGACGAGAAGCGTATACTGTTGGATGAATACGTGGCGTTTGAGAAGGACATTTCACCATCTCCGGACAATCTATCGGATGAAGAGTTCGATCGAATCCTGTCCGATTTAAAAAAAAATCCCAGTCAGACACTTGGGAACATTTCAAGTATCAGCACAGCCAAGCGGCTCTTAGCTATTATGGCAAGCCAGCCTGTGACCTTACCGAAGGCCAGTGGCTCGTCATCGCGAGCATCGAAGCAGGCATAGCCAGCGTAGCGGCTGATCGCAAGTCCAATCCCTCTGGTTCGACAACATATCGTGTGAGACCGAAAGGTTAATGCAATGGCTATTGAGCGCGACATGGTTCTTTCATTTAAGGGCGATCCTTCGTCTGCCATTCGTGCATTGAATCAGGTGCAGGGCAAGCTCACCGAGGTCAACAAGTCTACCAAGGCCGTGAATGAATCCTGGAAGATGATGAAGGAGGCCGCGGCCGGCTTCTTGGCATTTAAAACTGTCGAGATGGTGGGCAAATTCGAGGATGGGATCAGGCGTGTCGGGATCAACGCTGGACTTTCTGCGTCAAAGATGATGCAGCTCAAAGAAGGTCTGCTCGATGTATCCAGCGGTGCCAGCACTGAAGAGATGATGCAGCTGTCCAAGTCCTTTCTCGACGTGAACAAGAACTCAGATTTCTACCTGCGTAATCTCAAGTATATCACAGCACTTCAAGAGGCATCCGGTGCTTCTGGGGCTGATCTCGGCAAGGCGTTGGGCGATCTGATGCTCGACAGCAAGATGACTGACGAGCAGTTCAAGGCCATGACTGCCACCATGCTGAAGTTCTCTCAGGGCAAGTTCTCAAAAATGTCATTTGCCGAAATATTGCCTAATGCAAAACAGATGCTTGCAGCTGCTCGGCTCGCCTACGGTCCTAACGCATCTACGAAGCAGATTCAGGATTTCATGACCACGGCTATGTTTACGGGCTCACCGCAGGCATTGGCCAAGGCCATGATAAAAATGAAGACAAATCCTCTGGTAAGTAGAATGATGACCTCCATAGGAGCAGATGTGTCAAAGGACACGCTGGGCACGATTCTGGCGAAGGCTCAGGCACACGGAGCCAGTATAGTTGGTATTGGTCAGCTTTTTGGTAAACAGGGTATAGCCGGACTCGAGCGTCTCATCAATCAGACCAAAGAATGGCAGGACGCCATGGCATCTGCCGGCGGCACTGCTGAGGATGTCCTTGGTCAGGCAGATGAGAAGTCTAAGGGATTCGAAGGGTCAATGAACCGATTGAATAAAGTTTTTCTGACACTGGCGGATTCGGCATTGGCTCCTGTCTTGCAGCAAGTTGCTGATTCTCTGTCCAAGGTAGATCCTGAGTCCATCAAGGCTTTGGCCGGTGCGTTCGGTACCCTGGGGACTATTGTTGGCAGGGCTGCCGAGAATTTGGGTAACCTTATAGGCTGGATGGAAGTGCTGCATACTCAGGCTCAAGTACAGCAGTTGACCGATGATGTCGACAAAGCCACGAAAGAGGGCATAGCATTTAGAAGGACGAAGGCAGGCAAGGCTGCAGGACAGGGCGCCCCCTCATCGTTCACGCCATCCAATGAAAATCTCGATCGTCGCAACTCATTGCTGGGAATGGGCGTCGATCCCAATGCCTCTTCAGACCAGGCGCAGGCCTTGGCGAATTCAATGTTCACTGGCAGCGAGGGTAAAATGCCTATAAGTCTCACTGCCAATCTCAATGTCAGCGGTGAGAATATTTTCAAGGCAAAGTTCAAGTACGACATACCTAACCAGATGGCTGTATCGGATAGATAACCATGGCAAAACTTTTCGACGCCAAACTTGACAACTACGAGCTTCGTATCCTGGACATCAGCGATACGATTGGGCAGAGCATTGCTCGCCAAGAGTTCATCAATGAAGATGGCGCCATCCTGCAGAACATGGGCCTGCACGCTCGTGAGATCAAGTTCAGATGCTTCTTCTTCGGTTCTGATGTCGGCGGATTCACCGCCAATTACAGCAATCACCTCAGTTTTCTCAATGGTCTGAACGACACATCCAAGACCCACGTGCTTATACACCCCAAGTATGGCACGATGCAGGGCATGATCGAGTCGACCACGCTGATCCATGACGATACCCAGAACTACGTGGCGATCGATATCACGTTCATCCAACAGGGCTTACAGAACCAGAAGGCCCAGCTTTCCACGACAGGTTTTCTTCAGGTCGCGGCACAGCAGGCCCTGGTCGGCGTCAACAGCAACATCTCCACTGCGATACCCGGGCTACTCACATCCTCAGGCCTGTCATCGGTGCTGGGGAAGGTTGTCTCTGCTGAGAAGTCCCTGACCTCTCAAATCCAAGGCGTGTCCTCGGCCGTGCGAGGCTTTCTCAAAGAGGCAGATACGGTCATTGGTGTCCTGGACACTACCCTGGCAGATGTGAACACAATCTCATCAACTTTGAACTCGGCAGTAAGCTATGTGGGCGATGTCCCCTCACGCATCGTAGGGTCTATTGTCAACTGCTCCGATCGTATCATGGGCAGCCTGTCGAATCTCAGCAATTTGCCGGTGAATTTCATCAATTCAGCCATTTACAATATGAATGCCCTGAAAGACTCGGTCACAGGCAAACATGCCGATTTCTTCAAATCTCGCATGACATCGATATGGTCCGGCACTTTGGGCAAACAAGCCACTGTGCTATTCAAGGCGGATGACCAGGCTGACGCCCAATGGAAGTCGCTCGAGCAGAACCAGTCGTTCGATCTGAACGGTCGTAGGGTCACGGCATCTGTTGCTACGCCTCCCATGACCGTGCAGGACATCGAGGGCATAGCCTATTCGGTCAGGCAGTACATCCAGGGCGCCATAGACCTTGACCGGGATCAGCCGACACTGAAGGCCATGGCTGAGGCCTTGATAAGCTACGTGGGGCAGGCAAAGCTTAAGAAACAGGTGCAGATGCCTGTGTCCATTTCGCCATCAATGCCATTGCATATCATATGTGCCAAGTTCGGACTGACGTACAATACAGTAGATCGTTTGCTGAAAATCAACCCATCGATTTTGAATCCGACATTCGCGTCGGGGACGGTACAGGTTTATGCCCAGCAGCCGTGATGTAGTAACCATTTTCTTGGGCTCGTCATTCTCAAGGGATCAAGTCCCTCAAGAGAAGCTGAGAAGCTATTCGTGTAAGCGCGATATTTTCTCGGGCGCCGGCACAATTGAAATGGAAATCGAATGGTCGGTGCAGGTCAACGTGGCTGTGTCGCCTATCACGTTCGAATTTCAGATCAATGGGTTTACCATGATGTCCGGGTGGATCGATCGCGTGTCTATCTCCTACAGCAAGGGCAGCCGCGTGCTGAAGCTGTATGGTCGAGATGCCATGCAGGTCTTGCATGACAATTTCGTTCTGACGCCCAAGTTCTACCAGACCACCACGGCAGGGCTTCAGACTACTGGCCCCGATGGTCAGTTCTATCCGCTCAACAAAAAGACAGTCAGCGGTGTGCTTGCTGATGTTGTGCAGGACGTGTGGGAAGGTTCTAAGGCCGTGTTTCCCAACCACGATGGCATAGAGCTGCTGAGCCTGCCAGAACTGAAGTTTGAGTGGACATCTACGGCAATAGATGCCTCTAAGAAACTGGCCACAGTGAAAAAGGTTCGATCAACTCACGGGCAGACCCTGTTCGATTTCATCTCGACCCTGGTGAATCCTGTCGGCATTTTCATGTATGCAAAGCCGGTAAACACTGACGACCAGCAGGTCATCGTGTTTCACAAGGTCACAGGGCCTGATGACGAATTGGTCTCCTATGGCGTTGATGGCAGTCCGGTACAGGACTCTGTGTTAAAGAGTGGAAACTATTTCATTCAAAATCTTGTCCCCGGGACTGAGCCTACTACAGGCCTGCCCAACAAATCTGGGCAGAATAACGTGATCTCGTGCGAGTTTACCCAGGACGCGACCGACTACCATAAATGGATCAGGCTCGTCGGCCAATCCGAGTCCGAATATGATCAGGCTCCTACGGTGGTGAATGGCACTTTCCAGACAGTCCGAAGTGTGCTCGTGGCCGAGGCGATAGAGTCCGGGTCTCCTGATAAGGGCTACCAGGGCTTGACAAAGTTCAAGGTGGCTGGGGTCAATGCCGTGGATGATAATGTGTGGAAGAACACCAAGCAGCAGCTTCTTGACACAGAATTTCTGCAGCAGAACAGACGTTTGTATACATTGAAGTATACAGTTGAAGGGCACAGCCCAGATCCTAACTCTCAGCCCTATTTCATCAATCATCTGGCCATTGTTGAGGATGACTTCATCCCGGGCGTGGTGTTCTCAGAGTTCTTGACCTATGGGGTTGAGTATCGTGGCAGCAATTCGGGCGGCATAACGACTGTGCTTGACTTGTGCAGGCCTGGCAAGATCGACAATTCAATTATTCGAAATGTCCGTCATGACATGCAGGTAACGGGAATATGATAATCGACATCATTAAAGCTTCTCTGATCAATCTGGTCGCGGCCGGCAATGCTGCCTACCGCACGTTCACGGCATACGGCCGAGGCAACGAGATCGTGTCCGGCAAGATTTTTCAGCATTATGGGTTCAGGTCTCAGCCTAAACAAGGCGCTGATCTGGTCACAGTTCAGTACGGGAACAACAGTGTGTCCGTGGCAGAGAATGATGGTAATCTTTATCCTGTGGCCCTGAAAGAGGGACAGGTAGCTGTTTATGCCGATGGTGCTGATGGATCTGAGGTCGTGATTGCACTACACAGCAATGACAATGTCGAGGGTGGCGATAAAGGGCTGATCGATATCCACACAGCTAATGGGTCTATTCAGATCATTGCGGGCAACAACCAGATAACGATCACACAGAACAACGCCGGCATCACGGCGCCGTCTATCAAACTGGGGGCAGATCCGAACGACCAACTCAAGAAACTTTGCATGGAATCGTTCGCCGATCTGCTCGCCAACCACACCCATGCCCTGGATGTGCCGCATGGCATGACGCTGGCGCCGTTGCAATACAGTGCAGGCATGGTATCGCCGGTAAACTCAACGTTGTATCCGAATGCATTCACAAGCGTTGTAGAGGCCGAATAATATGGACTTTCAAGTGCTACTCGTAAATGGACTTGGCGCCATGACTTTCAACGCCAACACCGATATCAGGACGAACATCTGGTTCAGCCTGAACATCGAGTATGGGCGTTGGTGGCAGCAGCCCTCGTTCGGACATAAGCTGGGCACGATCAAAAAGCTGGGCACCTCAGATCTATTGCTGGCCAAGCAATATGTCCAAGATGCCCTCCAATGGCTCATCCAGGTCGGACGTGCCACGGCGATCGATGTTGCTGTTGAAAAGGACTCCGACCCTCGGACGCCAGGCAGGATGAATATCAAGGTTCAGGCCACGCAACCCAATGGGTTAATAATTAAGTACCAACAATTTTACGCGGTGGTTTAACATGTCGAATCCCTATCTTAGAAGCTACGATGATTTGCTTCAGGCCATGCTGACTGATTACAGCAACCTGTCGCCCAGCCCTGACACGAGCATCGGCAGCCCTGTATACATCAAATGCAGCGTGCTGGCGAGCGCCCTGTGGGGCGTGTACAAGTACCAGGACTACCTGGCCCAGCAACCCTTCCCTGATACAGGTTCGACAGATTCAATTAATCATTGGGGCAGCATCCTGGGCATCACACGTCAGGCCGGCGAAAACGACAATGACTACGCCAATGCCATGATCACGGCCCTGAAGTCCCCGCCAGCCGGCGGCACCAAGACGGACTACCAGAACTGGGCATTACAAATGCCGGCCCAGACCGCTTATCATAATGAGAATTTTTTGCCCGGGGCGGTTAATGTTGGCGCCGACACGATCACTGTAGGCCAGAACTACAACATGGATGGTGTCATTGTTCAATTCACGACGACAGGTACTCTGCCGGGTGGGTTGTCATTGAACACGTCCTACGGGGTTTATCAGGCGTATGCCGATCCATCCCTGATCCAAGTGTGGGATACTGGGTTCATCTCACCGGTGACCCTCACAAACGGTGGATCAGGCCTGCACACGATCGTGCCCCAGTCGACCACGACCTATTTCGTGCAGTACTGCACGGTCATCACGCCTCCGGCAGTGCCGGCAGGGCAGGTCTACCTCGTCATCAAGCCTAATGATCTATCCATACTGGGCACCGGGGCAATGACGAACCTGGTGACAGGCTTACAGATGTACGTTGATGCCAGGCGTCCTGTGACCGCGGCATCGACCGTCATTCAGGCTGTGGCCCTTTTGGTTCAGAACGTGTCAGTGACGGTATCACCGGTCACCAGCGATATCCAGACCATGCAGAACGATATCGCGTCGTTCATGTCGAGCATGCTCCCTGGGGACACGCTCTACACGTCCAAGCTCGAATCTATTTGCATTCAGGACGGGGCAGTCAATGCCGTGGTTACCACACCCACATCGGACGTGGTACCACAGTACTACCAGGTCATTCAACCAGGTATCATCTCTGTAACACCTTCAGCATAAGGGATTTATCATGTCTGAGAACTATAACGGTTACACTCTAAACGACACTGGCGATGCCAATTGGGGTCCTACAGAGACACAGGCCTTGAAGGACATCATAGGCAAGCTGCCCAACCTTACTGACACCCTGGTCGGCGCCCAGCATGTCCATGCGGGATTGGTCAACTCTTCGAACACGATCACCGCGGTGAGCTGTGGGTCATCGAACGTGGCCATCAATGCCAGCGTTGTGGGCATTGCAGCCTTGAATCCGGCCGATCCGGCGCCTACAATTCAGACGGCCGACGGGGCACAGACTGCCAGGACGCAGATTGTCGACACCGGGTTCGTGGGGGACACGCTGGTGACCGGCATTGGTAACTTCTCGACCGTGTCCACGTCAGCCTCGCCTGTAGCGGACAGCATGATGGTGTTCGCCGCTGGTGGCATGGAAATCGTGGCAGATTCAGGGTTTTTGGCCCTTTTCACGGATGGTAACAATGGTGGCTCGGGTGACATCTACATTCAGGACAGCCGCCTGCAACAGATATCGTTCACGTCAAATGGCATTTCGATTATGCCGCAATATAGCGCTCAGGCCGCCGTGACATTCGCTACGGACGGGTCACAGCCTTTGGTAGGCTTTTTCGGGGCGACACCGGTGGCACAGCAGCCTACGCCGGCGGCGACGTTCGCTGACATCGTGGCATTGCTTCAGGCGTACGGCCTGTGCCCTTAAGACAGGGGGAAAGAGATGACAGAGAAAAGAGAAGCAGAATTTCGCAATATGATCCGGATGCGGTTGGAAAACGGGCAGCGGGTCGGGGATGCAGTGATCGACATGATCGCCGAGTATGATTGGAAGACCGTCCCCGAACAGCAAGCAGTTCTGATCGACATCGCTGTGCAAGAGGCCCAGGCCGCAGAGACTCGCAAACGCAGGTAATACTTTGCTAATACGAGGATAGAGATTATGTCAGAAATAAATCCAGTTCATTTCACGTTGTTCGGTCAGGTGTGGCCTGATGGCGCCAAGCTGCCGATCATAGACATTTCTCAGGACAGCATGGCCTGGGGATCGATCGAAGTCGATCTTCCCTTGGCAGGCATTTCGAACCTGCGTGCTGCATCGTACATGCTTGGGTCGCCCACGACCGCGGATGACCGGTGGACACGGCTGCAGCCTGAGCTCTACAATCTCTACCCGCATATCCTCTATTTCACGTATTTCCAGCAGTCGACTGGGACATTCGTCATCAATTGGCGCTTTGACCCCACGGATATCCCGTGGTTGGCTCATGACCAGTACTATTCGGTCGAATTCGCGGTAAATGCCTCGGATTTGGCATCTGATACTCAGGCCGCGCCCAAACTGATCGTTCACATCAAAAATCAGATCGATTTCACCGGGGCAACAGGATTCCAAGGCATCACAGGCCTGAATTCGGTCTATTCTGGCGCCACAGGCGTTCAGGGTGAAACCGGCGTCCAAGGCATCCAGGGCGCTACAGGCGTGCAGGGTGCCACAGGTGTGGATGGCCAGACAGGCGTCCAGGGCATCCAGGGCGCTACAGGCGTGCAGGGAAACACCGGGGTAGCCGGTGAGACTGGTGTTGACGGGTCTACCGGTGTCCAAGGCGTACAGGGCCTCACAGGCGTTCAAGGTGATACTGGTATCCAAGGCATGACCGGGGCATCAGGTGGCCCTACAGGGCTTCAAGGGCCTACCGGTGTGCAGGGTATTCAGGGGAACCAGGGCAACACAGGCGTTGCAGGCTCAACGGGCGTTGCCGGGGCCACAGGGCTTCAGGGGCCTACTGGTGTGCAGGGCACGATTGGTCAGACTGGTATCCAGGGCCCTCAGGGCGTGCAGGGTAACCAGGGCTTCACAGGGCCTCAAGGTAATACCGGTGTTCAGGGCGGGACTGGCGTGCAGGGCATGACGGGTGTGGCGGGTGCTACTGGCGTGCAGGGCATTGAGGGTCAGACCGGTGTTCAGGGCCAGACTGGGCTTGGCACGACTGGAATGCAGGGTGTGACAGGGCCTTTTGGTGGGCCTCAAGGTGTGACTGGAATTCAAGGTGCTCAGGGCAACACAGGGCTGCAGGGCATTACTGGCGTGTTCGTGACCAATCATTTTGATTCAACCACGGGCATAGATACCTACGGCGTTATTGGCGCGGCTTCGAACACCAATTACGGACTTTTGGATGAGCTCTGGGTAATCGACAGCGTGGGTGTTCAGAATAGAAACACATGGGTCAAATGGGATCTGCCGTCGGTGGGGGCTGTTTACCCGTTTGTTCTCGATGCCACGATGACCTTTACCGATCATTCAGGCATCAATCTCTGGCCCACGTCCCCATACAATATCATCACGAACGATGCCACGTTCAGCGCCTACTTGCTGAAAAAGCCCTTCACTGAGACAGGTGCTACATGGAATAAGTATGATGGCACAAACGCATGGGCATCTCCCGGTGGGTTTGGCGTAGGTGACTACGACACCACGGCAATCGCCACGTTTGTCCCAGGGGATCAGACAGGACATACCTGGTCATTCCCTCTTAATGCCTACGGATGCCAGCAGTTAAGCAGTGCGGTGAAGCATGGTTGGAACGGTGTTGCGATCGGTCAGGACTCTGGTACTGGCACTGTCAGTTTCCAGTTCAAGTCTTTCCAAGACAGCAGCGGCATAGTCCCTAAGCTCAGTTTCAATTACATCCCGACTGCACAGGGGGATACAGGTCTTCAGGGGCCTACAGGTATCCAAGGCACAACCGGTATTCAGGGCGGTGGTCAGACTGGTGTGCAGGGTGTGACAGGGCTTCAGGGTCAAACCGGATTGTCTTTGAACAATGTTGCATTCGGGAAGGGCATTGCCGGGGCAGTCGGGACATCCAAGGACACGTATGTCTGGGAACCGGGATCAGGCAATGATGCGCATGGTGGCGAGTCCACCATGGAAAGCTACTGCGATTCTGGAGAAACAGGGCCGTTTCCCCCTTCAGGGCAGCTGTCTTATGGGCTGATGGCTTATGATTTATCGTTCATACCTTTCGATTCGACGATCATCTCTGCTGTGCTGACAACAAATGCCGTCACGCAGGCTGCAGGTTCACAGAACCAAGACGTGAACATACGTCGGTTGACAACGAACTGGGGTGTGGATGCCACGAATGAGGGCATTACCGAAGATCCTGCCACGCATAGCCAGGCTACCTGGACGAAGTCGTTCGCGTCGCCGACCAACACAGGCTGGGCATCATCGCATTTCTCTTCGGCCGATTTTACCGATTCGACTGTTTACGCGACAATTCATAACACGTCGAGCGATGCCACGACCAGGACTTGGGACATTCGATCTCTTGTTCAGAAGTGGGTCTCTGGTACTGTCCCCAATTACGGGTTTACGTTCACGCAGACATCGCCATATTTCGGTGGAAGCAACATTTTCTACGAAACAGCCTCAGGCGATAACGCTACCGCGTCTCTACGCCCAAGGCTACAAGTTCAATGGGCTGCTCGAGGCCCTCAGGGTCAGACAGGACTGCAGGGTAGTCAAGGCATCACAGGCATTCAAGGCGCTACCGGTGCCGGCATCCAGGGCGTGACAGGCATTAGAGGATCTACCGGTATCCAGGGCACGACAGGCCCCCTTGGCGGCCCTATTGGCGCCACAGGCGTACAGGGCACGACGGGTGTTCAAGGCACTCAGGGTACCACAGGGCTACAAGGTCGCACAGGGGTGCAGGGCATTCAAGGCCTGACTGGCGTTGATGGTCAGACAGGTATTCAGGGCATTCAGGGTCAGACAGGGCTGCAGGGCACGACGGGTGTGCAGGGCATAACTGGCAGCTACATTGCTATTTACAGCAATCAGGCAGCGCAGGATACCTGGATTGAGGTTCTGAATCCCACAACCAATCATTCGACTGATACCGCGGACTTTCTCGACACGCCGGCGGCTGCGAAGCGTACGCTCATCAAATGGGATCTCTCATCGCTTTCGCCGGCCATCACGGTAAATGATGCTTCTGTGAGCGTTTGGCAGTCTCAGGCTACCGGTACCGATACGATGACCCTCTACCGGGTCACGACCGACTGGACGGCCTCTGCGGCCACATGGAACACTTACGATGGCGTGAACAATTGGACAACTGCCGGCGGTGACCGCGACTCGACGGTGATGGGTCAGATCACGCAATCTATTGGCAGCAAGACTATTCAGCTGTTCTCGGAGGGCGTGAATGTCGTGCAGGGCTGGGTGTCCGGGACGATCTCCAACTATGGATTCATCGCTATCTCAGACGCCACGACCAATCAGGATTATGCCATTTATTCGTCGAAAAACACGGATATCGGCAATCGTCCCAAACTGACTGTTCGTTTTGTACCTATAGGTGTTGCAGGCGCCACAGGCATCGAGGGTCAGACCGGTATTCAGGGTCAGACAGGCCCTGCCGGCGTCACTGGAATGGGCGTTCAAGGCATCACGGGGCCACAGGGCCGGACAGGTGTTGCTGGGGCCACAGGTCTTCAGGGGCCTACTGGTGTGCAAGGCACGCAAGGTGTGACAGGTGTGGCGGGTGCTACTGGTGCAGGCACGCAGGGTAATACCGGTGTTCAGGGCACGACCGGCGTTCAGGGTACTACGGGTATCCAAGGCAATACCGGTGTGGGTCAGCAGGGCCAGACTGGCGTTCAGGGTATCCAAGGCAACACTGGCGTTCAGGGTATTCAAGGCAACACTGGTGTGCAGGGCTCTACAGGCGTTCAGGGCATCCAGGGCTCTACCGGCGTTCAGGGTAATACTGGCGTGCAAGGCACGACGGGTACCCAGGGCCAGACAGGCATCCAGGGCACGACTGGTGTTCAAGGTCAGACAGGCGTTCAAGGTATCACCGGGCTGCAAGGCCAAACTGGTGTCCAGGGCCAGACAGGATTACAAGGCCAAACTGGTGTCCAGGGCCGTACCGGTGTGCAGGGAACAACAGGCGTCGATGGCCAGACAGGTCTTCAAGGCGTGACAGGGGTCAAGGGCGCCACTGGCGTTCAGGGCACGACTGGGGTTCAAGGTAATACTGGTGTTGCTGGGGCCACAGGGCTTCAGGGGCCTACGGGTGTTCAGGGAACGACCGGTGTTCAAGGCAATACAGGCATTCAGGGCAACACAGGTCTTCAGGGGCCTACGGGTATCCAAGGCACGACTGGCATTCAAGGTACGACCGGTGCAGGCCTTCAGGGCGCGACGGGTACTCAGGGAGCTACCGGGACATCGGGGACATCCGGGGGGACAGGACTACAGGGCCCTACTGGTGTGGCAGGTGTCCAGGGTACGACCGGCGTTGCCGGGGCAGGCACGACAGGGCTTCAGGGGCCTACTGGCTTAGCGAATTTCATTGACATGACATCGAATCCGTATCCGACGCTCTCGGTCAACCCTGTGCTGGGTTGGGATCGTACGCGTGAGGCTTTGTATCTGCAGGATGCTGATGCGTCGAACTGGATACAGATTTCGGCCGGGTCATTGCAAGGTGCGACTGGATTGGCTGGCTATAACAAACGTCAATATCAGTGGACAGTTGTAGCTCCGGCCGCGGGGCCGATCCCCGGCCCTAAGCTATACGGGAATGAGACGGTTGTCGACATAAACAGCTATGTGACAAGTGGGACTAATGCGACATTCAACATTCAGGATAGAACATCGGCACCGAACACGACAGGCACGAATTTAATGTCAGCGGATCAAACTGCAACAACCTCTGGTGCGGATACTACCACATTCTCATTAGGATCTTTGCCGGCGAACTCGTGGCTTGATCTTCAAATTAGTGGCACAACGGGATCACCGGCAATTCTTTCAGTGACTATGGTCACAACGGTGGCATAATGGCGACTACATCTCAAACATTCTCTGCAAACGGCGGGTTCACATGGCAGGCTCCAGCAGGAGTGAATACTGTCCAGGCCGAGTGCTGGGGGTCAGGAGCTGATAATCAGATTCAGACTGGTGGCGCTGGTGGTTCATATGCAAAAACAAATGCTGTTTCAGTCGTGCCGGGTACAGTCTATAATGTTTATGTGGCAGGCACTGGAGCAGGCAATGTATCCCAGTTCTATTTGGGAGCCTCTATTTACTGCAAGGCGATTGGCGGCACCACTTCGATATCAGGCAGCATAGGTGATACCCTTGTAGCCGGTGGTGCCGGTGGTGGTCATAGTGGCAATGGTGGCGGAGGTGGCGGAGGATGCGGTAATGGAGCTGCCGGTAATGGAGTTGCTTCTTCAGGTAACCCAGGCGGTGCGGGTGGTACGGGAGGTAACGGCGGCGGCAATGGGGGTAACGGTGGTAATTCAGGGTCTGATGGACAAAACGGCCACGCACCGGGTGGTGGCGCGGGCGGCGGTGGCGCGGGCAGTGCTTTCGCTGCTATTGGCGCTATTGGACAGGTGAAACTTACCTGGACAGTGCCGACAAATGTTTTGATTGCATGCACGATTTCATGAGGTATACAAATGTCAAGACCAAATAATCCAGTTGACGGCCAGGCATACACCACTGCGGGTGGAACGGCCTATCTATATGACAGTACGAACGGTGCCTGGAACATTAATTCTCAAACCATCACCGGTCTCACGGGCGTTGCCGGGGCCACTGGGCTTCAAGGCAACACAGGTGTACAAGGCACTACCGGGCTTCAGGGCCAAACGGGTGTCCAAGGCACGACTGGCGTGCAGGGCAACACAGGTGTGCAAGGTTCTACGGGGCTTCAAGGCATTACCGGTGTCGCTGGCACTGCAGGGCTTCAAGGCACGACTGGGGTTCAAGGCAATACTGGCGTGCAGGGCAACACAGGGCTTCAGGGCCAAACGGGTGTCCAAGGCACGACTGGCATTCAGGGCAATACTGGCATCCAGGGCACGACGGGTGTGCAGGGTAACACAGGCCTTCAGGGTACGACGGGTGTGCAAGGCACGACCGGCATCCAGGGTTCTACTGGTACTCAAGGCAATACTGGCATCCAAGGCGCGACGGGCGTCGCTGGCACTGCAGGGCTTCAAGGCACGACTGGCATCCAGGGCAATACTGGCGTGCAGGGTCAGACCGGTGTCGCCGGCACGTCTGGGGGTACAGGGCTTCAGGGCCAGACTGGTGTGCAAGGCATTCAAGGCTCAACGGGTGTGCAAGGTCAGACTGGTTCACAAGGCATTCAAGGCAATACAGGCGTCGCTGGAAACGATGGTTCCCAGGGCTCAACCGGTGTGGCTGGTACTCAAGGCTCAACCGGAGTGGCTGGCACCCAGGGCACGCAAGGTAACACAGGTCTGCAAGGTACTCAGGGCAACACAGGCATTGCTGGTGACAACGGCGCCCAGGGTCAGACCGGTCTTCAAGGCGCTCAGGGCACGACGGGGCTTCAGGGCCAAACGGGTGTCCAAGGCACGACTGGCATTCAGGGCACGACGGGTGTGCAGGGCTCTACTGGTATCCAAGGTAATACAGGCGTTCAGGGCTCTACCGGCGTTGCAGGTCAGACAGGGCTTCAAGGGCCTACTGGCGTCCAAGGCAACACAGGCGTTCAGGGTGCTACAGGGCTTAAGGGTAACACTGGCGTTGCCGGCGCGACAGGGCTTCAAGGGCCTACTGGCGTCCAAGGCAACACAGGCGTTGCAGGTCAGACAGGGCTTCAAGGGCCTACTGGTGTACAAGGCGCTACCGGTATCAAAGGATACAACACTCGAAATTATACTTGGTCAATATCGAGTCCATCCACGCCTGCCATCATTGCAGGGCCTCAGCTTTATGGTGCAGAAACCGCAGCTCAATTGTCTGCGTATGTGGTTGGACAAACCGGTATCAGCTGCAACGTTTATGGCGCAACCACGATCGGTGCGACAGGAGTTCAATTGGCGACGAGCAATGTGACAGGACTGGTTGCTGGTGCAAATACGACCTCATTCGCGGTATCATCACTCGTTGCTGGTGAGGTTCTCTATTTGCATCTTGACTCAGCCACAGGTTCGCCAACGCAGGCGAGCGTAACCTTAATAACGACTGTATCATGAGCACTCAAACTTTTAAAGGCACCGACTCTGGTGGCCCTGTCTATCATTGGACAGCGCCGGCCGGTGTCTCTACTGTGACCGTCCAAGCGTGGGGCTGCGGTGCTAACGGTGCTTCTCATACATCCCCCTCTTTGGGTGGTGGTGCCGGCGGCGGCGGTGCTTATGCTTCTGGGACTATTTCTGTCACGGCGGGGCACAACTACGATGCCACAGCATATGCTGGCAATACTACACTCGGCGTAAGCTCGTTTGTCGGAGATTCCACCAAGGTAACCGCGGACTACGGTCGTGCTGGGTCAGCTTTAAGTGGTGGTGCCGGTGGGCTTGTAGCCAATTGCTTTGGGTCGACAAAGGTGGCTGGTGGCAAGGGGGGTAATTCGATAACATCTGGTGCCGGTGGCGGTGGTGGTGGTTGCGGCGGTGGTAGCCCAGCAGGAGATGGCACCAATTGCCACTCAACATCAGTGGCAGGTGAGGGGGGCATAGGTGGTAACGGTGGCGGCAATGGAGGTTTAGGCGGTGCTGTCGCCGCATTTGATGGTACAGGCCCTGGTGGCGGTGGCGGTGGTGCTGGATATTCGTCAAGTTCAATAGGCCACGGGGCATATGGCCAGATCATTCTGACCTGGACTGCAACAGCCTCTTCTAATCTTGTATACATGTGCATTGCATCATAACAAGGATAATTGACCCAGGCACCGTAAAGGGTAACATATCATGGCAATTTCAGCACCTTTCAAGAACATCGTATACGATGGCCAACGCGCTGCCAGTGGCATCGTGCCTACCGTGGTCGTGGCCTCGGACTCAGAAGCCTATGGGACTATCACCATGGATTTGCCGACACCCATCGATACCACCGCGGTGGCCCTTTCGACTGCCTCGGTCTACAATGTCATTCCCCCGTCCACAGGGGATCCCCGGTGGATCAGGGACAGCACTAATCGATTGCTGGACAGCACGGGATGCCTCTATTTCACAGGATTGTTCACGTCAGTGCCACAATACCAGATCAGCTGGCGATTCATCCCCACGGCCCTGGGTGACGCTACAAACGGATCTTTCTGGTCGGCCGAGTTCGGTGTGAACCTGTCTGATGGCACCGCGGCAAACACCAAGCAACTGGCCCCCAAGGTCATTCTGAAGATCAAAGACTCGGTTTCAAGCTAAAAAGGACATCATTATGGCAGGATATGGATCAGGTCTATATGGCGGCGGCCTCTACGGCACTGGCGGGGGATCAACACCCCTACATGCCCCTGCTCTGCGGCAGCTGTTCCCGGTCAAAGATGGCGTCCTGGGCGGGGTATATCTATCAGATGTAACCATCGAGGGCGCTCACCTTGACGACGCCTATTACAATGCCCAGTACGAGCTCACAGACCTGTTCCCGGACACGTCCACCCTGCTGCTCGGGGATTGGGAACGGATCTTCGGACTTACGGCCACGGGATCGGTAGCCGATCGGCAGGCCGCGGTAGTGGCCAAGTGGAGGATAGTTGTGAACAAGTCAGGGCGTCTGACTGTGAATTATCTCACGAACTACATGGCGAACTACGGCGGTACCAACGCCCATCCAGAGGCGTACATCGTTGAAGGCATAACTCTGATGTTCGTCGTGGCACATTCACCCAACGAGAGCGTGCTGCCACATGCCGTGTACAACATCGAAGAAAACTGGGTCGCCGAATTCCACATCAGTCTGCCGGCGCCACAGAGGGCCTTGTTCGAGGCGAATATTAAGGCGATCATCCCGGCCTTTGTGCTACCCGAATTCCAATATTTTTAAAAGAGGTTCACTATGAGCAAAACTCAATTTTCCAACGGTTCAAATTTAACTGCCAACTACCTGAACACGATTTACGGATCGGGCACGACCGGCGGTCATATTCACGACTCAGTCGACTCAGATGGACATGCGCCTCAGATCAACCTGCAGGCCCATGTCAGCGGCATACTGCCCACGACGCATTACAGTCCCCCGATGGACTACATCAATGGTTTCATCATGACCTGGGTCAACTCGGGTAGCTCCTACTCGATCACGTTCGCGAACGGCCACACAAAATGTGACCAGTTCGGATTCCCGATCGTGACCAGCACAACTGCCACGATGACCAAAAACGTTATCTCTGCAAGCGGCACGGCGGTCGTGCCGTGGTCACCGGGTTCCAATGCAGGTGGGGTAGCCCCCACAGCGACGTTGCCGGCAGCAGGGCACGCTGGGTGGTTGCATGCATTCGCGATTGTGAATGGCTCCACAGCCTACACCCCCGACTTCGGGTTCGACAGCGACGTCGGCGGTGCGAACATAAGGGCAACGTCCGGATATAACCGGTCACGGCGTGTTGGTAGCATCTACATAACCAACACCGCCGGCAATCTCAAGATCGTTCAGTTCTTGCAGCGCGGCGACCGGTTCACTTGGCACGATTTTCAGAATACCCTGAATCCGTTACACACGGCAGCCATGGGCAATGGGATCGTGACCACGACTGTACCGATCTACTATGTGCCACCGTCTGTCGTGACAACCGCGATCTTGCAGGTCGTTTGCCAGGCTGCCCCCGGCGAGTCCATCAGCGTCAACTGGCACACGTTCTTTGACCTGTCCGGTGGACATTCCCCACAACCGTTCAACGGCAACTGCGACTGTGCAGTTGTTGGTTCGGTGACCGGGAACGTGATACAACAGGCTACCAGACTCGAA
>Ga0265319_1000401_pt1 | contig 31515 bp, 24 predicted proteins | sample 4824metaG_FD_192443 | JGI IMG/M metagenome (GOLD analysis project Ga0265319, IMG submission 192443) | Rhizosphere microbial communities from Carex aquatilis grown in University of Washington, Seatle, WA, United States - 4-8-24 metaG | ecosystem: Host-associated > Plants > Roots > Rhizosphere >...
GATGCGGTCGAGCGCCTTGCGCGCCGCCAGCATCCGGCGCCACGGGGTGCGCGGGCCGCGCATCACGCGCACGACGAAGTCGGTCCCGTAGAAGCTCAGCGCGCGCTCGAACTCGATCGCCGCCTGGGCGCCCTTGCCGCGCTCGTCGGGGTCGAGCCCGAACAGCGCGCGCATCGCGACGCGCAGCGTCAGCCGGCGCGCCCAGTGGTAGATGTCGAGCACTTCGTCCTCGCGCCAGCTCGCGAGCGCCTGCTCGGTCTCCTCGACCATCGTCGCGTGGGAGCCGGCGATCCGCTCGCGGTGGAACGCCGGCAGCATGATCCGGCGCGCACGGCGGTGGTAGTCGCCGTCGATCGTCAGCAGGCCGTCGCCGAGCAGCGGGATCAGGTCGCCCATGCTGCCCGTGCGCCAGTGGAACTTGTCGGCGTTGGAGACGGTCATGAAGTGGTTCGCCGCGGGGCCGAGCATGAACACGACGCGGCCGTGGAAGACGCGCATGCTGAAGATCGGGCCGTACTCGCGGTAGAGCGGCAGCAGGATCGGCAGCGGGTCGCGCACGAAGCGGAACGTGCGCTCGACGTTGAAGTCGTTCGGCCCGGGCGGGAACGGCACCGGCGCGGTGCGCTCGCGGTAGAGGTCCTCGAAGATGCGGCGGACCGCGTTGCTCGACAGCGGCTCGGGGGCGACGACGCTCATGTCCCCGACAGCGTACTGGCTGCACAGCCAGGATTGCGCTGCCCGGCGGTCACGGGCTGCTCCACCGAAAGGTAGTGTGGGCCGGCACGTACACATCGCAGGAGGGGGAACCATGCATCGCAAGGTCGCAGCCGCCCTTGTCGCCGTGCTCGCGCTCGGGATCGCGAGCTGCGGGGAAAGCGGGAGGACGCTCACGAGAGCGGAACTGGTCCGGCAGGTCGAGGCCGCTTGCAGGGAGGGCCAGCTGGCGACGCAGCAGCAGGGGAGAGCCAGAAGCACCGCGGGCTTCCTGACCGCCGTCGTCGCCGGCCAGCGCGTCATCGTCGCCAGAATCAAGGACTTCAACGGCTCCGGCGAAGCCAAGAGCGACTTCGCCGCCTTCAAGCAGGGCGTGCAGCAGCGGCTCGCTCTGTTCCAGAGATTCCAGTCCACCGGCGGCGCGGGGCTCCAGAGAGCGATCGCGCAGGTGCAGGCCGAAGCCGAAGCGATCACCAGAAGAGTGCACGACGCCGCCACGAGACTCGGCATCGAAGGCTGCGTCTGAGCTGCCTCGCATCGCGTCGCGCGTCGCGCCACGGTCCGTCGCCGCGAGGGGCGCTTCGGCGTCCCTCGCGGCACCGCGCCCGCGCGCCCCGGCGTGCCATACTTCACGCCCCCTCGTGGGGGCGTAGCTCAGTTGGTTAGAGCGCCGGCCTGTCACGCCGGAGGTCGCGGGTTCGAGTCCCGTCGCTCCCGTCCTAAAAGCCCTGCAAATGCGGGGTTTTCTTGTGCCCAGGCTGGTCCCGGTATTTTGCGGTAGATCGGACCGGGGGTCGGCCCTGATTTGGCGTCAGGGCGGTCGTGCGCGTCGGGTCGGCATTGGGCGGAATCCGCTGATTTGCTGGGCTTTTGCGTGTTGCCCCTGGCGCGTGCGTTCGTTCGCGCGAGCGGCGGCGCGATAAAGGGGGGACCACGCGTGGGTACCGACTTGGGTACCAACCACCGGGTCGGGGTGGCGCGTCGGCGTGGTGGCGTGGGGTGTCTTGGCCTGGACCCCGTGTAGGCGTTGACACTTCGGCTGTGAGGCGATGCGCCAGCGCGGAGAGAGGCTGGCTCCCATCTTCCATGATGCGGCGTCCCCTGCGGCCACGTCGGATACGGTGCGACGATGTCAGACGAGCAGCCTGATTTGCCCGCCGTTGAGTTCGCGCTCGGTCCGCTGGCGGACGATGACATCGACCTGCTGCTCGCCGCGTTCGATGAGCAGCCCAACGACGCGTACCGGGTGGTCACCGAAGAGACAGACGGGTACCGCGTCGGCGACCCCGGGACGCTCGTCGTCATCGTCGTTGTCTCCAACGCGACCATCGGAGCGCTCGCCGCGTTCCTGGCGAAGCGCCGACGTCGTAGCCGCGTGCGGTACACCCTTGAGATCACCGATCCTGATGGTTCGACGCGCCGTGAGTGCCTCGAGCTCGACACGTCGGAGTCCGAGGCCCCGCCGGCCGAGTTGGTCGCGCAACTGTCGCTCCTGACGCGCACTCAGGTGCCCTCGCCGCTCGAGGGGTCGACTGAGTAGGTCCCCTTGGCCGACGTCGCAGCGCCTCGCAGCTGGACCAACCTGCTGACCAACGAGGCGTATCTGCACGTCCTCGACACGCTCGTCGACCCGAACGACGTACTCGAGGGCCGCGTGCCGATTGCCGCCCTCCCAGCGCTGCTGCACGAATCCTCGCACCATGCTTGTCTGAGCGGAAGCGTCGGTTTCACGCTCGCGGTTCTCGACCGGCGCGCCCGCCGCCAACTCGGCAGCGAAGATCCAGCCGCCGCGATCTCGTCCATCCTCAAGATCACCACGACGCTGGAGGCCTACCGCCCGGTACTCGAGGGTGTTGCGCTGTTCACCGAGTTTGACGCTCTCCATGGCGACAGTAAGGTCATGTCGCAGCCTCTGTGGTGGGCGGTTGGGCTATGCGTGGAGGGGAAGTTGCGTGATCGCGGTGACTCCGACGCGTGGCGAGGCTTGCTCTTCGGTGAGCTAACTGACTCGCGGTTGACGGGTGAGTCGATCACCCGTCGACTGCGCGTACTCAGCACAAGTCTGCGGGACCCCGGCGCCTACGCTCTCGGCTACCTGTACGTCAAAACGTGGCGACGTTGGGCGGCACGTAGCCATCCCGCCTTCCGCGATAGTGACTTCGCAGCGTTGTTTGTCGGTGAATACTTCTTCAACGACTATGAACTGGTTAGTCGGTTGCTCGACCCTGATGTCACACCAGAGCAGATCGAGGGCTACGCACTGCGGCGCCTGGCCAGCATCTTTGAACCTGCGGACTGGCAGCGCGCGGCAGAACGCTTCGAGCACATCCTCCTGGGATACAACGTCGACCCTGCGATGACCGCGGGATTCGAACCCGGGCCCGTGACCGTGCCGGGCTCCCCGGCGGGCGCCGAACGCGGACGCGTGTTGCTTGCCGAGGCAGTTGGAGCGCTGCCCGTTGACGACCAGCCGGCACTGGCGCGACGCAGGTTGATGCACTTGGTCTCGTTGTCGGTGCGGGTCGAGATCGAAGGCGAGCTCGCATACGGCCTGCTTGATGGGCGTCGCGTCCTCGCCGTAGAGGTTCAGGACCGGGACGCCCGTGGAGGACAGGGCACCCTCGACCTGTTCATAGAGACCGCGTCTAGGACTCGATGCGTGTCGTTGAGCGCAGGCGGACGGATCGTGCACCTGTCCTGCCACGGCCCGTATAGCGAATTCGTCCGCCGCTGGGCACGCCAGTTGAACTTGGGGAGGACCGACGATACGACATCCTCCCTTGACTCGCTCTTGGCAGTCCACGACTCCTTGCCGGCCGTATACCGCCGGCTGGTGTCCGGCATCGGCGTACGGCGTCTGAACCTCATAGCTCCACGCGCCCTTGCCTCTGTCGGCCAGGGCCAGGCCATCCGCTCGCTGGTCCTCGAACCGGCAGGCTTCCGCAGCGTCTTGGGGCGCCGGTCGACGAAGGCGCTCGCCGTGCTCAGCGCCGCCGAAGGCGTGGGCTCCTACCTCGAGGAGACCCGGGTTACGGACGAGCCGTTCGACATCGTCATGGAAACTGCTGCGCTCAACGCGCGCCTCCAAGCGGCTGGGCTCCCGGCGGTCGCACTGGTCGACGTCGACGACGAGCAAGGCCAGGCGTGCCACGAAATTCGCTCCTGGGTCTGACTGCAGGTCCTGAGCGCTCCACTGCCGCCGGAAGCGACTGCTGTGCGCGCGACCTGGGCAGTACAGCACCGAGCTATACAACCCGTTCCCTACGACTAGTAGCGGCAGCCGGGCCTGTGGGGTTGTCGTACGAGGGACACGTACCGCCGATGGTCGCAGAGGTGCGAGACGAGCGCCTTCAGTCGTATCTGGCCCTTGTTGCGGTCGCGTTCGACGGCGAGCTGGAAGGCGTCGTAGACGCGCGCTTGGACGAGGCTGGGTTCGGCGCCTGCTTCGATCGCGGCGATCTGGTGTTCGATGCGCGTGTCGATGTCGGCGAGTTGCTGTGGATGCGCTCGCGCTCCTGGGCGCCCGTATCCACCACCTCGCGCGCCAGCTCGCGGTGGTGCAGTCGACGAAGGCGATCGCGCGGATGACCGCACCCTGTTGATCCTCGGCGATGCGGTCGCTCCCGGAGGCTGGCGGCGAGGTCTGGTCGCTGATCGTTACGACGCTTCCTCGAGATGAGGAAGAACCGGATTGGTGAGGTCTCCGATGCCCTCGATCGACACGGTGACCTCGTCTCCGGGCGACAGGAAGGCCGGCGCGCCGCGCGACGCGCCGGCGGCCTCCGGGGCGCCGATCAGAAGGAGGTCGCCGGGATGCAGCGTGAACGACCAGGACGCATACGACAACAGGTCGGCGAGCGACACGTTCATGTCGTCCATGCTGGACTCCTGCATCACGACGCTGTTGATGTAGGTGGAGATGCGCAGCCCCTGCGGATCCTCGCACTCGTCGGCGGTTACGATCAGGGGGCCGATGGGGCAGAAGCCGTCCAGGTTCTTGCCGCGAGTCCACTGCCCATCGGGGTCCTGCAGGTCGCGGGCGGTGAGGTCGTTCGCCGCGGTGTAGCCGAAGACGCCGTCGAGGCACTCGTCAGGCGACGCGCGCCGTAGGCGCCGCCCGACGATGACGCCGAGCTTCGCCTGCCCGGCCACGCGCCGCGTCACGTCGGTGGGCCAGCTGATCGGCATGCCGGGGCCGGCCAGGCTCGAGGGGAACTTCGCGAACATCGCCGGCTCGCCGGTCCGCCGCGGCTCCATCGCCACGATCTTCGGCGACCGGGCGAGCAGCGGCGGCAACGGCCCGCTCGGCGGGTCCTGGGACGCTCCGGCGACCCGCGCCTGAGCAGCGGTCCGCACCCGCTCCCAGACCTCCGGACCCGCCCGGACGAGGTCGTCGATCGACCGCGTGCCGGGGATGACGCCGGCCAGGTCGACGACCCGATCCTCGACCAGCGCGGCCAGGCGCGGCCGGTCCTCATCGTCGGGCAGATGGAGGTACCGCATCAGTCACGCCGGTCGGCCGCAGGGCACATTGCTTCGACATCCTAAGAGCAGCCTCGGGACCGCGGCGCCCGATTTCGCGGACATGCCTGGCGATATCATCGTCGCCGATGCAGGTCAACGACCTACGCGCGTTCGTGCTGACGGTGGAGCTGGGCAGCGTCACACGGGCGGCATCTCGTTTGAGCCGCGTCCAGTCGGCCGTGTCCCAGGCGATCGGTCGTCTCCAGAAGGAGTTCGGGGTCGTCCTGCTCGTCCGCGGCTCGTCCGGGATGGAGCCCACTCCCGCGGGGCTCGAGCTGGCTCGCCAGGGCAAGGTGATCCTGGGACTGATCGAACGTGTTGAGCGGGACATCGCCGCCTACCGCGACACCGGCGTGGACAACGGCGGGGAGCTCGCCGGGACCGTCGAGCTCGGGATCGCGACGGCGCTCACCCCGACGCTGCTGAGCTGGCTCCTGCGCGCCGTCCGTGCGCGGTTTCCCCGCATCACGGTTCGCGCGCGCGAAGACATCAACGCCGAGATCACGACGCTGGTGTCCGAGGGGCGCCTGAACCTCGGGGTGGTCTGGCTTCCCGTGCGTGCGGAAGGGCTGGTCAGCCGCCGGCTCGGAAGCAGCGGCCTGGTGGCCGTCCTGCCCGCCGATCACCCCTGCTCCGACATCAACCCGCTGCCGCTCGCGCGCTTGAGCGACGACGCGTGGATCTCGTTCCCGGAAGGCAACCCGCTGCGGCGATGGCTCGAGCAGAGCTGCGCGCAGGTCGGCTTTGCGCCCAACGTCCGCTACGAGGTGCACACGCTCAGCGAGGCGAAGGCGTTCGTGGAGTCCGGCGTGGGCGTGACCTTGCTCACGCGGTCGAGCATCAGCCTGGGGGCCGTGTCGGGCAAGCTGCGGGTCCTCCCGCTCGAGCCGCCCGGCTCGGCGAACTTCGGCTACATCGCCACGGCGGCCGGTCGCAGCGCCGTGACCGACGCCGTCATCGCCCTGCTGGAAGAGGCGTTCGGCGATCGCGCCGGCGCTTCCCGCGCCGATCTGAGCTGACCCCCGGCCGCGTTCCGGTCGAGCCGGCGCGCGTGCCGCGTCCGCGTGGTCATCACGCTTGTTGATGACGACATGCGGCACCGGTCATGCCCGTTCCGTGGCTCGCCGCGATGACAGTAGAAGTCCCTCACCGGAAATGGCCCCCGCCGCGCAGGCAGCGGGAGTGTTTGCAGTGTCATCGAGGAGAGAGCGAGCCGCAATGTCGATCAGGCGCTTGGCGTGCCTCACGCCGCTCGTCGTTGTTGTTGGTGTCCTGGCCTCGGGCTGTGGGAGCTCGAGCGGGGGATCCGCGTCTAGCGCCACGAAGCCCACCGGCTCGCTCGACGGCGGTGGGAAGACGATCGTCTCCTTCGTCCTGGCCAAGAGCTTCCCGTGGGTCGCCGAGGAGCAGAAGGCGGCGGAGGCCGAGGCGACCAAGCTCGGGTACCGGCTCAAGACCATCGAGAACGGGTTCGACGCCAACGAGCAGAACAACCAGATCCAGCAGTACCTCGCGACGGGTCAGGCGCCGGCCGCGTTCTTCTGGCTGCCGGTCGATCCGTCCTCCCAGGTCAACCCGCTGCGGCAGATGGCGAGGGTCGCCCCGGTCTTCCAGATCGACGCGCAGATCGCGCCCTTCGACAAGGACTACGTCACGGGATACGCCGGCATCGACGGCGTCTTCATGGGCCGCGCCAACGGCACGTTCGCGTCGCGGCTCCGGGATCAGGACCGGAAGGCCGGCCGCAAGCTGCACAGCCCGGCGGGCAACCTGCTCTACCTCCAGCCGCCGGCCGGGTTCCGGTTCGGCGAGCTGGGCCTGCAAGGGTTCCGCGACGCCACGAAGGACGAGCCGTTCAACGTGCTGCGCGTGGAGCACTCCGGCATCGGCGCCGAGCCGGGGTACGAGACCGCGTCGCAGCTGATCGCGCGGTACAAGGGCCAGGGGATCGACTACATCTTCGCGACCAACGTCGACACGGCCAACGGCGTGGTGAAGGCGCTCAAGGAGAACGGCCTGCAGCCCGGCAAGGACGTGAAGGTGATCGCCGGCAACTGCGCAGGCGACCTCAGCGCCATGATCGGCGGCCAGATCGCCAACTGCGGCGTCAGCTCGGGAGCGGCCAACGGGAAGCTCGTGGTCGACATGATCGCCCAGTACCTGGCCTCCGGCAAGAAGATCAAGCCGGGCGCCAAGCAGCTGCCGGCGACCCGTGAGGCCCCTCCCGTCAAGGTGGAGCCGCCCACGCGGTCGACGTACATCCCGTACCCCATGACCACCGGGAAGGGGATCCTGTCCGACTGCATGATCTGGGGGCTTCCGTGCGTGCAGGCCGCGGGGGCGACCGCGTGACGGGCGGCGGCGTCGCCGTCGAGCGCGACGTCGAGGTGCCGATGCGGGACGGGACGTCGCTGCGCGCCGACGTTCACCGGCCGCGGACGGGAGGCGACCTGCCCGTGCTGCTGCACCGGACGCCCTACGACAAGACGTTCGCCCAGACCAACGTCTACCAGCACCCGGCGTGGTACGCGGCGCACGGCTACGTGGTCGTAGCCTGCGACGTCCGCGGCCGCTTCGCCTCCGACGGCCGCTTCGACCCATTCCGGCACGAGGCCGCGGACGGCTTCGACAGCATCGAGTGGGCGGCGCGGCTGCCCGGCACGACGGGACGGGTCGGGACGTACGGCTTCTCGTACGCCGGCGCCACCCAACTGCTGGCCGCCACGGAGGCGCCGCCCGCGCTCGCGTGCATGGCGCCGGCGATGACGCCCGACGACTTCTACGACGGCTGGTGCTACCGCGGCGGGGCGTTCCAGCTGGCGTTCGTCGTCAGCTGGTGCCTCGAGGCGCTGGCGATCCCGGAGCTGCTGCGGCGCGGGGAGCGCGAGGCCGCGCGCAGGGTCGCGGTGGAGCTGCGCCGTGGGGCGATGACGCTCATCGGCGACCATCCGCTCCAGGACCACCCGCTCCTGCGCGACGCGGGGGTCGAATGGCTGTTCGACTGGCTGGAGCACGACACGCGCGACCCCTACTGGTCCGACGTGGGCCTGCTGAGACGCGCCGGGGCGATCGACGTTCCCTGCCTCCACATTGGAGGCTGGTACGACACGTTCGTCGAGGGGACGCTCCGCCTCCACGGCGCGCTCCGCGAGCGCGGGAGAGACCCGGAACGCCAGCGTCTCGTCGTCGGTCCCTGGCTGCACGTCCCGTGGAGCCGCCGGGTCGGCATCAGGGACTTCGGGAGCGAGGCGGCCAACGCGATCGACGAGCTGCAGCTGCGCTGGTTCGACCGCTGGCTCAAGGACGCCGCGCCGGCCACCGCCGAGGATCCGGTCAAGTACTTCGTGATGGGTGAGGACGCGTGGCGCTCGGCCGCGACGTGGCCGCCGCCCGAGGTCGAGGCCCGCACCTTCTACCTGCACTCGAGCGGGCGCGCGCTCTCGGACTCCGGCGACGGCCGGCTCCGTCCGGACGCCCCGCAGGACGACGGCCGGCCGGACGTGTTCGTCTACCTGCCCGGCCTGCCGGTCCCCAGCGCGGGTGGGCGCTCCTGCTGCTCGGCCGGCTCCTCGCCGATGGGGCCCGCGTGCCAGTGCGAGGTCGAGGGCCGCAACGACGTGCTCGTCTACACCACGGCGCCGTTCGCCGAGCCGACCCTCCTGGCGGGCCCGGCGCACCTCGCGCTGTTCGCCGCGACCGATCGCGTCGACACCGACTGGACGGCGAAGCTCGTGCACGTCGATGCCGAGGGCAAGGCCATCAACTTGTGCGGCGGCATCGTCCGCGCGCGGTTCCGGGAGTCGCTCGAGCACCCGGAGCCGCTCACGCCCGGCGAGGTCGTCCGCTATCGGATCGACGTGGGCACGACGGCGATGCTCGTGCGCGCGGGCGAGGCCCTCCGGCTGGAGGTCTCCAGCAGCGAGCACCCGACGTACGACGCGAACGTCAACACCGGCGCGGCCTCGCTGACCGCCGACGTGTTCGACGCCCTGCCCGCCACGCAGCGCGTCTACCACGACGTGCTGCGTCCGTCGCATCTGATCGTGCACGTCGCGGCGGGCCAGGTCCGCGACGCCCATCAGCCAGCCTAATTGGAAGATCAGTCGCTTCTGCGAAACGATCTCCGTAACGACAGCAACGCGTGACCCAGCGCCGCCGGCCAGCCGCCGGGCGAGGCCCGGGAACGCGTCGAACAGGCGGTGACGCAGTGATCGAGAAGCCGGGCAAGATCGTCGCGATCGGGCTCAACTACATGGACCACGTCCGCGAGTCGGGCATGACGCCGCCGGACAACCCGTTGGTGTTCAGCAAGTTCACGACGTCGCTGATCGGCGACGGGGACGAGATCAGGATCCCGAAGGGGGTGACCGCGCGCGTGGACTGGGAGGTCGAGCTTGCCGTCGTCATCGACCGTGACGCCCGCGACGTGGCCGAGGTCGACGCCCTGTCCTACGTGCGCGGGTACACGGTCGCCAACGACGTGAGCGCGCGCGACCTGCAGTTCGCCGACGTCCAGTGGGTGCGGGGCAAGAGCCTCGACACGTTCTGTCCGCTCGGGTCCGAGCTGGTCCAGGTCGACGACCCGCAGAACCTCAGGCTCACGACGAAGGTCAACGGCGAAGTCGTGCAGGACTCCAACACCTCGGAGATGGTCTTCGGGGTCGCCCAGCTGATCAGCTTCTGCTCGCACAGCTTCACGCTCGAGGCCGGCGACGTGATCCTCACGGGCACGCCGTGGGGCTGCGGTGAGTTCATGGAGCCGCGACGGTCGCTCAAGCACGGCGACGTGGTCGAATGCGAGGTGGAGGGCGTCGGGGCGCTGCGCAACCCGGTGGTCGAGGTATGACGCCGGGCGCCGTCGTCATCGGCGCGGGACGGATGGGCGCCCAGGTCGGATGCGAGTACGCGATCGCGGGCCACCGCGTGACGGTCCTCGCCCGCGACCGCGAGCGCGGCGAGGGAGCGCTGCGGGCCGCGCTCGACCTGGCACGCGCCGCGGGGCGCGCCGACGCCGAGGAGCTGAAGGCGGCCGACGGAGCGATGACGGTCGCGACGGACCTCGACGAGGTCCTCGACGAGCCGGCGATCGTGTTCGAGTCGGTGCCCGAGGACCTCGAGCTGAAGGCGCGACTGCTCGGAGCGGCGAGCGAGCGCTGGCCGCGCGCCACCCTGGCCTCGAACACGTCCTCGATCCCGATCGAGCGGCTCGGCGCGGCCATCGGACGGCCGGAGCGGCTCGTGGGCACGCACTACTGGAGCCCGCCGTTGCTGATGCCCTTGGTCGAGCTGGTCACGACGGCCGCGACGCTGCCCGAGGTCGTGGAGTCCATCGACGCGACGCTGCGGGCGATGGGCAAGCGCCCGGTCGCCGTGCGGGACGTGCCCGGGTTCGTGTGGAACCGCCTGCAGTTCGCGCTGCTGCGGGAGGCGCTCTGGCTCGCGGAGCACGACGTCGCCTCGCCGGAGACGATCGACGAGATCGTCCGCGATGGCCTGGCTCGCCGCTGGCGGTACTCCGGTCCGTTCGAGACCGCCCAGCTCGGCGGCGTGGGCACGTTCGCCGCGGTCGCCGACAACCTCTTCCCGGTCCTGTCGACGGCGCGCTCCGCGCCCGGGCTGCGGGAGTGGCCGGAGCCGGACCCGGCGGCGCTCGAGCACAGCGCCGCTCGGCGCATGCGGGGGCTCCTCCAGGAACTGCGCATCACCTGACCCGTCCCGGGTCTCTGACAACCCACGGCAAGAAGTGGCAATGGACAAGCTCATCATCACCGTCACGGTGGACTCGACGCCGCAGTACCCCGACAACCCCCTGCTCCCCCCGATCGCCGACACCGGCGCGTTCGCTCGCGAGTACCGCGACGCGGTCGCCGCCGGCGCCGCGATCTGTCATCACCACGGCGTGTACTCCGTCCAGCGGGACGCCGACGGCCGCAACCGGATGGTCGCCGATCTCGACGGCTTCCGCGCGCTGAGCGAGGCCATCCGGGAGGGCGGCGACGCGATCATCCAATACGGGACGGGCGCGTCGCTGGACCAGAAGCTCGCGCTGATGGCCCAGGGGCCCGAAATGGTCTCCTATCCGTTCGGCGCGCATGACATGTACCTCGACTCGGACCTGCGGTCGGTGCCGTTCGAGCTGTACGCCCTCCATCCGCGCGACGAGCTGCTGGAGGTCTCGCGTGCCGCGATCGCCAACCAGGTGAAGCTCGACATCGAGTGCTTCCAGGTCGGGGCGTTTTGGAACCTCGAGCACATCCGCGCGCAGGGTGGGCTCATCGACCCCGTGTGGGTGACGTTGATGCTGGGCTGGGGCGGCGGTGGGTGGACGCCCCCGACGATCGACTCGGTGCTCTACCTCCAGCGTCATCTTCCGCCCGGCGTCTGCTGGAACACGAGCATCATCGACCCTGGCAGCGCCTGGAAGCTGATCCCGACGATCATCGCCCTCGGCGGGCACGTGCGCGTCGGCTGGGAGGACAACCCCTACCTGCCGGACGGCTCCCTCGCCGCCAGCAACGCCGAGCTCGTCGAGACCGTGGTCCAGATCGCCGAGCGCCTTGGACGGGAGGTCGCGACCCCCGCCGAGACGCGCGAGATCCTGGGGCTCGGGACCCGGACCCAGGATTGACCAGCGAGCGCGGCGCGAGGCCATCACATTGGTCGATGCGCCCATGCCTCACCTTCGATATGCGTTGCGCCGGTCCTCGGGCGCGCACTAGTTTCAGGGAACTCGAGAGGAACTTGAGAGTGAGATACGAGCCCGCACACGCGGAGGGGTGACGTGACGGATTTCTTGATCGTGGGCGCGGGCTCGGCGGGCTGCGTGTTGGCCAACCGGCTCTCCGGCGGGGGGGCCGATGTCCTGCTGGTGGAGGCCGGCCGGGACACCCCACCGGACGCCACCCCGGACGACATCCAGGATCTCTATCCGCGCTCGTACTACAACGACGCGTACATGTGGCGCGGCCTCAAGGCCGATCAGAACGCCGACGGCAGCGGCCGCAAGACGGCGTTCCCGCAGGCGCGGGTGATGGGCGGTGGATCGAGCCTCATGGGCATGATCGCCCTGCGCGGCCTGCCCGGCGACTACGACGGGTGGGTGGACGCCGGCGCGACCGGCTGGGGGTGGAAGGACGTGCTGCCCTACTTCCGGCGGCTCGAGGCCGATCGCGACTTCGGCGGGCCGCTGCACGGGACGGACGGTCCGGTGACGATCCGGCGCCATCACGAGCGTGACATCCCGCCGTTCTGCCAGGCGGTCGGCGAGGCGGCGGCGCGCCACGGATGGCCGGCGGTCGACGACATGAACGGCGACTTCTCCGACGGCTACTGCCGCCTGCCGCTCAGCGGCACGCAGGCGTTGCGCGTCTCGGCGGCGTCCGCGTACCTCGATGCGCGGACGCGTGCCCGCCCGAACCTGCGGATCCTCGCCGACACCACGGTCGAGCGCCTGATCTTCGAGGGATCGCGATGCGCCGGGGTCGAGGCGATCCAGGATGGCCGCCGCGTCCAGCTGCGCGCGCGCCACGTGGTGGTGAGCGGCGGGGCGATCCACTCGCCGGCGCTGCTGCTGCGCTCCGGCATCGGGCCGGAGGAGGACCTGCGGCGCCTGGGCATCGAGCCGGTGGCCGACCGCGCCGGGGTTGGGGCCAACCTGCAGAACCACCCGGTGGTCTACCTCGCCACGCATGTGGTGAAGGGTGCGCGCCAGCCGCCCGGCCTGCGGCCGCAGTTCAACACCGCGCTGCGCTTCACCGCCGGCAGCGAGCCCGGCCTGAGCTCGGACGCGCTGATGCTCGTCGTCAACAAGTCGTCCTGGCACGGGGTCGGCGCCTCGGTCGCCGGGCTCGGCGTGACGCTGGTGCAGCCCTGCTCCCGCGGTCGCGTGAGCCTGTCGTCCGCGGACCCCCGCGCGCTCCCGGACGTACGCTTCCGGATGCTCACCGACGAGCGCGACTACGAGCGGATGGTCGACGGCCTCGCGCTCGCGCTGGAGTTCATGCAGGACGACGCCGTCCGGCCGCTGCGCCACGAGGTGTTCGCGGCCGGCTATTCACGGGTCGTCCGCCACCTGAACCAGCCCGGGCCGGCGAACGTCGCCGCCTCGCGGCTCCTCGCCCGCCTGCTGGACGGGCCGGACGCCGTCCGCCGTGCGCTGATCAAGCGCGGCATCGCCGCCGGTGAGGTCAACGAGACCCGGATGCGCGAGCAGAGCTGGCTGAGGGCAACGGTGCGCAACCGGTCGTTCGGGACGTATCACCCCGCCGGCACCTGCCGGATCGGGCCGACCGACGACCCGTCGGCGGTCGTCGACCCGGCCTGCGCCGTGCACGGCGTCTCGGGGCTCAGCGTCGTCGATGCCTCGGTGATGCCGAACGTCGTCCGCGGCAACACCAACATCCCGGTGATCATGATCGCCGAGCGCGCCTCCGACCTCCTCCTCGAGGCCCGTGGACCTCGGCGGGCGCCGGCGGAGGCCGTCTCGCGTCCGGTCCCCTGAACCCCGACCCCGCGACATCGAGGCCCGCTCACATGCACCCAAGCCAGAACGAACGGTTCGATCCCAAGCATCGATCGCGCACGCTCACCGAAGGCCGCGACCGCGCGCCCGCGCGCGCGTACCTGAAGGGCATCGGCTACGACGACGAGGCGCTGGCCAAGCCGATCATCGGCGTCGCGAACACGTGGGTCGAGACGATGCCCTGCAACATCCACCTCCGCGCGCTCGCCAAGCACGTCAAGGACGGGATCCGAGCCGCTGGCGGCACGCCGATGGAGTTCAACACCATCGCGATCTCCGACGGCATCACGATGGGCACCGACGGGATGCGGACGAGCCTGGTCTCGCGCGAGGTCATCGCCGACAGCATCGAGCTGGTCGCGCTCGGGCATCTCTTCGACGCCGTCATCTGCCTGTGCGGGTGCGACAAGACGATCCCCGGCACCGTGATGGCGCTCGCGCGGCTCGACGTCCCCGGCGTGATGCTCTACGGCGGCTCGATCCCGCCTGGCCGCCACGACGGCAAGGACATCACGATCATGGACGTCTTCGAGGCGGTCGGCGCGAACGCGGCCGGCAAGATCACCGACCGGGAGCTGGCGGAAATCGAGGCCGCGGCCAGCCCGGGTCCGGGCGCCTGCGGCGGCCAGTACACGGCCAACACGATGGCCATGGCCTTCGAGATGATGGGCATCAGCCCGATCGGACCGAGCCTCGTCCCGGCCCAGGACGCGACGAAGCCGCAGGTGGCCTACGCGGCCGGCGAACTGGTCATGGACGTCCTCGCGCGCGGGCAGCGGCCGAGCGACCTCATCACCCGCGAGTCGATCGAGAACGCGATCCTCGCGGTCGCCGCTTCCGGCGGCTCGACCAACGGCGTCCTGCACCTGCTCGCGGTCGCGCGCGAGATGGGCGTGCCGCTGGCCATCGACGACTTCGACCGGATCGCCGCGTCCACGCCGACGCTCTGCGATCTCAAGCCCGGCGGGCGCTTCGTCGCGACCGACCTGCACGCGGCGGGCGGCACCGCGGTCTTGGCCAAGCGCCTGAAGGACCTCGGCCTCCTGCACGCGGACGCGCCGACGGTCACCGGCAAGAGCATCGGCCGGCACGCCGACGAGTCACAGGAGGCCGACGGCCAGGAGGTGATCCGGCCGCTCGCGAACCCGATCAAGGCGACCGGCGGCATCGCGATCCTGCGCGGCAACCTCGCGCCCGAGGGCAGCGTGGTCAAGCTCTCCGGTCACGAGCGCCGCCGGCACAGCGGCCCGGCGCGCGTCTTCGAGGGCGAGGAGGCCGCGATGGCCGCCGTCATCGCCGGCCGGATCGACCCCGGCGACGTCGTCGTCATCCGCAACGAGGGCCCCGCCGGCGGCCCGGGCATGCGCGAGATGCTCGCGGTGACCGCGGCGATCGTGGGGGAGGGCCTCGGGGACTCGGTCGCGCTGATCACCGACGGTCGCTTCTCCGGCGCCACACGCGGATTCATGGTGGGCCACGTCGCGCCCGAGGCCGTCCAGCGCGGCCCGATCGCGGCGGTCCGGGAAGGCGACACCGTCACCATCGACGTCGACCGCCGCCGCATCGACATCGACGTCTCCGGCGCCGAGATCGAGCGGCGCCTCGCCGGCTACGAGGCGCCCGCGCGCACCGTGACGCGGGGGGTGCTGGCCAAGTACGCCGCGCAGGTCGCGAGTGCCTCCGAGGGCGCCATCACCGCGCAGGCCGCCGATCTCCATCCCACTCGGAGATAGCCTAGTGAGCAAGATTGAAGACGCCAGTTCGGTTGTAGGCGAACCCGTTACGGTAACGATCCGGTCATTGGTGATCTGTGAACACCGGTGACTATTGAACTACCCGCGCGCGGTGTCCCATTGACTGTTACTGCGACGGGAACGATCACGCTTCGGAGGAGTGGCTATGGCGTTCAACTTCGGCTCTGTCGCACGCACGTGCGACAGCGGCAGCACCCATCTCGGGACGGGCGTCTGAGATGCCCGTCGAACCGCCGACGCCGAAGGCGGACGGCCAGCACCCGCTGCGCCTGCAGATGTCGGGAATGTCGAAGCGCTACGGCGCGGTGCAGGCGCTGGACGCCGTCGACTTCGAGCTCCGCGCCGGCGAGGTGATGGCCTTGCTCGGCGAGAACGGCGCCGGCAAGAGCACCCTGGTCAAGGTCCTCACAGGGCTCGTCGACGCCGACGACGGACACGTACGAGTAGACGGCGAGGTCGTGCACCTGTTCCCGACCTCCCGCTCGCAGGCCGCGGGCGTCGCCGCCGTGCAGCAGGAGATCAGCTGCATCCCGTCGATGAGCATCGCGGAGAACCTGGTCCTGGGCGACCAGGCGGCGGGCGCGTTCACGTCGCCGCGACGGCTGGCCGCCGACGCGCGCGCGCTGCTCGAGCCCGTGGGCCTGCAGCACCTCGACCCGCGCCGTCTCGTGGAGGAGATCAGCGTCGCGGAGTCGCAGCTCGTCGAGATCGCGCGCGTGCTGGCGCGCAAGGCGAAGATCGTCATCTTCGACGAGCCGACGGCCGCCCTGTCGGATGCGGACATCACCCGCGTGCTCGCCATGGTCCGCGAGCTGGCCCGGCGCGGCTGCGGCGTCATCTACGTCACGCACCGCCTGCGCGAGGTCTTCGAGATCGCCGATCGGGTCACCGTGATGCGCAACGGCAGCAGCCTGCCGCCGATCGCGGTCGAGGACCTGGACGTCGACCGGGTCATCACGCTCCTGCTGGGCCGGCGGCTCGAGAGCATGTTCCCGAGCCGCGAGCCGTTGAGCGGCGAGCCCGTGCTCGTGGTGGATCGGCTCCAGGCCGCGGGGCTGGCGGAGCCCGTGTCGTTCGAGCTTCGCCCCGGCGAGATCCTGGGGCTGTCGGGCCAGATCGGAAGCGGCGCCAACGTCGTCCTGCGCGCCCTCGCGGGGACCGTCCCCGGGGTGCAGGGATCGGCGACGCTGCGCGGTCGCCCGCTCCCGTTGCGCGGACGCCACGCCAGTACCCGTGCGGGGGTCGGCTACTGCTCCGACGACCGCAAGAAGGACGGCTTCTTCGCCGGGCGCTCGACGCGCGAGAACCTGTCCGCGCCGTGGCTGTCCGGGGTCGCGCGCGGCGGCTGGGTGTCGCGCCGGCGGGAGCGTGAGCGCGCGAACGCGATCGCCGGATCCTTCGCGATCGACCAGAGCCGGCTGCGGTCACCGGTGCAGACGCTCAGCGGTGGCAACCAGCAGAAGGTCGTGCTCGGGAAGTGGCTCGGGACGGACCCGGCCATCCTGCTCGTCGAGGAGCCCACGCGCGGCGTCGACGTCGGGGCGCGCGCCGAGATCAACCACAAGCTGCGCGAGCTCTGCGCCGAGGGGCTGTCGATCGTCCTGGCGTCGTCCGACACCAACGAGGTCCTGGGGTTCTGCGACACGATCGCGACGTTCTACCGCGGCCGGATGACCGACGTCCGCAGCCACGAGCACTGGACCGAAGAGGAGATGGTGCGAGAAGTGATGCACCCGGTGGGAGCGCCGTCGTGACCAAGCCGGAAGCGATGATCTCCTTCTCCGACGAGGGCACGACGGAGCCAGTCGCCCCCGGCGCGGAGCCGCCGCGCTCGCCCAGCCCGGTCCGCGCGGCCCTGGTGGCTCGCGCCCCCCTCCTGTTCCTCGTGGCGCTGCTCGCGGTGGCGATCATGGTGACGCCGGAGTTCGGCACGGCCGCCAACGTCAAGGCGATCCTGGCCAACGCGGCGATCATCGGCATCGTCGCGGTCGGCACCACCTTCATCACGCTCTCGGGCAACATGGTGTCGTTGGCGGTATCGCAGTCGGGGATGCTCGCCGCGGTCGTGTTCCTCTCCTGCGTCGGCCATGGGTGGAACCAGGTTCTGGCGGTGGTCGTGGTCATCGCGCTGCTCGTCGCGGTGGGCATCGCGCAGGGTGGGCTGGTGGCCGCGGGGCTCAACCCGATCGTCGTCACGCTCGCCGCCGGCGCGATCGTGCTGGGCGTCGTGGCCCAGCTGACCGGCGGCAGCACCATCACCTCGCACGGCGCCGACATCGGGTGGATCGCCAGCACGCCGCTGGGGATCCCGTTGTCCGTCTACGTCTTCGCCGCGGTGACGGGTCTCGCCACCGTGCTCACGGGCAAGACCGTGCTGGGGCGCCGCCTGACCCTCCTGGGGGCCAACCGGAGCTCGGCGGACTTCAGCGGCCTGCCGATCGCCCGCACCACGATCTGGGCGTTCGTCCTGCTCTCGGTCGGGATCGCCCTGGCCGGCATCCTCGTGGGCGGCGGCCTGCTGTCGGCCAACCTCGACACCCTCAACACGCTGTCCATCGACGTCGCGGCGGCAGTCCTCGTCGGCGGCACCGCCATCCAGGGCGGCGACGGCTCCCCGCTGCGGAGCGCGGTCGGCGCCTGCGTGATCGCCACGGCGAACAACGTCATGCTCTTGAACGGGTTCTCGCTCGGGGTCCGCCAGGTCGGGTCCGGACTGACCGTCCTGATCGTCGTCGTCATGCTCGCCCTCCAACGTGGGAGAACCGTCCGATGAAGCGCCTGACCCCGAAGCTCGGCCGTCTGCTGCCGTACGCCGGCCCGGCGACGGTCCTGATCGCGGTGTGGATCGCCGTCGTGATCTCCACCCCGTCGCTGCGCGGGGAGTCCGGCGGCTACGTGATCGCGCTCAACTTCGAGTTGGTGGGCCTGGTCGCGGTGGGCGTCGCCATCACGATGGTCGCCGGCGAGCTCGACCTTTCGGTCGGCTCCATGGCCGCGGTCGGCGGCGTCGTGGCGATCAAGGTCTCGAACGCCGGGCTCGTCCCGGCGGTCCTCGCCGCGACGCTGGCCGGCACGCTCGTCGGGACGCTGCAGGGCTATCTGATCGCGCGCCTGAAGATCAACTCGTTGGTGTTCACCATCGGGACGCTCATCGTCCTCCGCGGCGTCGCCTACGTCATCGCGCGCAACGAGCCGCTGCCGCTCTCGAACTTCGGCGCCGCGGACATCCTGCTCCAGCGCTGGTGGTTCCTGACGGCAGGGTCGATCGTCGCGCTCGCCGTCTTCGTGGTCCTCGGCGTCTTCATGTCGTCGACGCGCTTCGGCCGAGAGGTGCGCGCGCTCGGCGGCGGCCGCACCGAGGCCGAGGCCGCCGGGGTCCGGACGGACCGGGCCATCGTCCTGGCCTTCGCGATCTCCGCGACGTGCGCCGGCCTGGCCGGTGGCCTTGCCTCCTTCAAGGACGGCAGCGCGGTCCCGTGGGCGTATCCCGACCTCCTGCTGTCGGGCGTCGCGGCGGCGCTGATCGGCGGCATCGCGCTCGCGGGCGGGCGTGGCACGGTCTGGAACGTGGCGATCGGCGTCGCGATCCTCGGGCTCCTGAGCGGAGCGCTGACCGCCCATGGCGCGCAGGACTCGCTCAGCCAGCTGTTCACCGGGGCGCTGTTGTTGATCATCGCGACGGCCGAGCTCGGAGGCAGACGCCTCCGGGCCCGGCGCCTGATGCGCGACCGGTCCTTCGGACTGGCCGCGGAGCCCGATGCCTGAGCCCAGCACAGGGCTCCCTGTGGGGCGGTCGCGCTCGCGCCGGCCGTTCACCGTGAAGTGTGAGGTGTGAAAAATGACTTTCTCGCAAACCCGTAAGGGGTGTCAGAGCCCTGCGTTCGCGGAGTTCATCACGGTGGTTGATGAGCCAATGCTTCAGCCCTGCTCTGCGTTGCGCCGGGCGTCGTGTGAACCCTATTCTCGGCTTACTGAAAGCGGAGGAGTTGTGGAGGAGTTGTGATGGTTCGACCGCGGTATGCTTGGATTGCTGTAATTACGGTAATTGTTGGGCTGGCGGTGGCAGGCTGCGGCAGCTCCGGCGGCGGTGCCACGTCGAAGGTGACGAAGGGCACCGGGACGCTCAACGGCAACGGCAAGAAGATCGTCTTCTTCGACCTGTCCAAGAGCTTCCCATTCATCGCCGAGCAGCAGAAGGGCGCGCAGGAGGAAGCGGCCAAATACGGGTACAAGCTCCAGATCATCGAGAACACGCTCGACGCCGATCAGGAGAACGGCCAGATCCAGCAGTACCTCGCCACCGGCGAGAAGCCGGCGGCCTTCGTCTGGCTGCCGGCCGACCCGGGATCCCAGGTCAACCCCCTGCGCCAGATGGCGCAGGTCGCTCCCGTCTTCCAGGTCGACGCGCAGATCCAGCCGTTCTCGGACCGGTACGTCACGGCGTACGCCGGCATCAACGGGATCCTGAAGGGGAGCACCAACGGCGAAGCCGCACTCAAGATCCGGGCGCAGGACCAGAAGTCCGGTCGCAAGCTGCACAGCCCGGCCGGCAACCTGCTGTACATCGCCACGCCCAAGGGCTTCCGGCTCGGCGAGCTGCAGGACCAGGGCTGTAACGAGGCGACGAAGGCGCAGCCCTTCAAGCTGCTGCGCAAGGAGTACTCCGGGATCGGCGCCCAGCCCGGCTACGACACCGCGTCCCAGCTGATCCCGCGGTACAAGGGCCAGGGGATCGACTACATCTTCGCCACGAACGTCGACACGGCCAACGGCGTGGTGAAGGCGCTGAAGGAGAACGGCCTGCAGCCCGGCAAGGACGTGAAGGTGATCGCCGGCAACTGCGCGGGCGACCTGAGCGGCGTGATCGACGGCGAGATCGCCAACTGCGGCATCGAGTCGGGCGCGGCGCAGGGCAAGACGGCGATCGACGAGATCGCCCAGTACTTCGCGACCGGGAAGATCCTCCCCGGCGAGAAGCAGTTGCCCGCGTCGCGCGAGGCCCCGCCCGTCAAGGTCGAGCCGCCGACGCGGTCGACGTTCACGCCCTACCCGGAGACGTCGGGCCGGGGCATCTTGAACAACTGCCAGCTGTGGGGAGTCGATTGCGTGACGGCGGCGGGGGCCAGCCACTGAGGACCCCGCGCCGCCGGCGGGATCGGGCCGGGGCCGCGCGGAGCGGTCCCGGCCCGAACGTCGATGGATCGATGTGAAAGGAATGTATGACATGCCGCAATTGCCCTCAGGATTCAGCAGCCACTCGGCGCAGGTCGACGACATCCGGATGCATTATGTGACGGGCGGAAGTGGCGATCCCGTCGTGATCGTCCACGGCGCGTGGGACTGTTGGTGGGCGTGGCGGGACGTGGCCCGCGTGCTGGCGGAGCGGTACACCGTCATCCTGCCGGCGGTCCGCGGGCTGGGCAAGACGTCGAAGCCGGACACGGGCTACGACGCCAACCGGGCTGGCGAGGACGTGCACCGGCTCGTCACCGGCCTGGGCCACGACCGCTACGCGCTCGTCGGCCACGACTGGGGCGCGGTCGCCGCCTACGCCACCGCGGCGCAGCACCGGGACGCGGTGAGCCGGCTGGCGATCTTCGACATGGTCATGCCCGGCGTCGGGATGATCGAGGAGACCATGGTCCCGCGGCCGGGAGGCGAGTTCCTCTGGCACATGAGCTTCCTCTCCGTTCCCGACTTCCCCGAGATCCTGCTCGCGGGGCACATGCGCGAGTACATGCTCTCGCACTTCGCGCTGTTCGCCGCCGACCCGGACGCCGTGAGCAAGGAGTCGATCGACCACTACGTCGACATGTACTCGCAGGCCGGGGCGCTGAAGGGCGTGCTGAGCTGGTATCGGAGCTTCTGGACGCACGCGGAGCAGGTCCGCGAGCACCGCAAGCAGCCGCTCGAGATGCCGGTGCTCGCCTACGGCGGCGACTTCTCCTACGGCGAGGAGACCCGTCAGTGCATGGAGATGCTCGCCTCGTCGGTCGCCGGCGGCGTCATCCCCGAATGCGGGCATTGGATCGCGGAGGAGCAGCCCGCCTTCGTCACCGAGCGGCTGCTTGAGTTCCTCGCCGCCGAGGCGGCGCCAAACCACAACGACGATCTGGACGCCGGTGCCGAACGGCGCTTCGAGCAGGAGGTGCAGGGATGAGCGGTCGAGTGCTTCCCCAGGAGGGGCGCCGCGAGCTGGTCGAGGTGGCGATGGGCCGCAAGCCGGCCGACGCCGTCGTCAGCGGCGGCGTGCTGGTCAACGTCAACACGGCCGAGACCTACGAGGCGGACATCGCGATCAGCGGCCAGCGCATCGCCGCCGTCGGCGACGTCGCGCACACCGTCGGCGAGGGCACGCGGCGCATCGACGCCGGCGGCCGGTACGTGACGCCGGGGCTCATCGACGCGCACATCCACTCCTACCACAGCTACCTCAGCGTGCACGCGTATGTTGAAGGGATGCTCCGTCACGGCATCACGGCGGTCGCGGACGGCTTCTACGGGCAGGGCATCGTCAGTGGCATCGAGGCGATCCGCTGGTCGAAGGAGACCTTCGAGCGGATGCCGATGCGCCTGCTGTTCGTCGTCCCCGTGATGAGCTACATCCAGAACCGCGAGCTGGGGCTCACGCCGGTCGAGAGCATCTCCGTGGAGGACATGCACGAGATGCTCCGCTGGGAGGACTGCCTGGGCATGGAGGAGCCGCCGTTCCTCGTGCTCGAGCACGGCTTCGACGAGATCTACGGGCTGTTCGAGGAGTCGCTGCGCCTGCGCAAGGTGATCACCGGTCATGCGGCGGGTCTCACCGATCGCCAGCTCCAGGCGTACATCGCCATGGGCGCGGCCACCGATCACGAGATGGTCACGGCGGCCGAGGGCGTCGACCGGGCGCGCGCGGGCATGCGGCTGCTCGTGCGCGGCGGGTCGGGGTGCAACGACCTGCCGGCGGTGCTTCCCGCGTACACGCGCGACGGCATCGACCCGCGCTCGATCTCGTTCTGCACCGACGTGCTCTCGCCGGAGAAGCTCGTCGGCGGTGGCGGCGTGCTCCAGATGCTCCGCGACTCGATCGCGTCCGGCGTCGAGCCCGTGACCGCGGTGCAGATGGCGACGATCAACGCGGCCGAGGTCTTCAACATGGAGCTCGAGATCGGAGCGGTCGCTCCCGGTCGCCTCGCCGACTTCCTGTTCGTCGACGACCTCGAGCGCTTCGAGATCTCGAGCGTGTTCGTCGGCGGCGTGGAGCGCGTGCGCGACGACCGGCTGGTCGAGGAGCTCCCGCCCGTCGACTACCCGGCGGAGTTCCGCTCCACCGTGCAGCTGGCGGCGCCGGTCACGGCGGAGGATCTGCGCGTCCCGGTGCCCGCGCAGCCGAAGACGACCATCCGCGTGATCGGCGTCACCGACGGCAGCCTGTTCACCAAGGAGCGGCACGTCGAGCTGCCGACCGAGGACGGCGTGCTGCGGGCGTCGCTCGAGGACGACGTGCTGCCGATCGTGATGGTCGACCGGCACGGCAAGGGCACCGGGATCGGCCACGCGTTCGTCCAGGGCATCGGGTTGAAGCGCGGCGCGATCGCGTCGAGCGTCAACTCGGTGTGCGAGAACCTGGTCGTCGTCGGCGTCGACGAGGACGACATGGCGCTCGCGGTCAACCGGCTCGCGGAGATCGGCGGCGGGCAGATCGTCGTCGCCGGCGGTGAGGTGCTCGCCACCATCGAGCTGCCGATCTTCGGGATGCTGTCGGAGGACCCGCTGGACGTCGTCACGAAGAAGTTCGACGCGGCGTTCGCGGCGATCAGGGGCCTCGGCTGCGAGCTGGACAGCCCGTTCTCCACCCTCGAGTTCTGTTGCGCGTGCGGCGAGATCGGTGATATCCGCCTCTCGGAGGAGGGGCTCATGATCGTCGAGACCTCCAGCCGCGTCGACCTGGTCGTCGGCTGATGCCGGGTGGCCCTCAGCCGCTGAAGGTCGGCATCGCCGGCGTCGGATGGCGTGCCAGCGCGTTCGCGACCGCGCTGGCCGCAGACGCCCGCGTCCGCCTGGTCGCCGTGCAGGATCCGGTGCGCGAGGCGCGCGACCGCTTCGCCGCCGCGCACGGGGTGGAGATCGCGTGCTCCAGCTTCGGCGAGCTGGTCGAGCACGTCGATCTCGTGATCCTGGTCACGCCGCTCCCGTACCACGCGCCGCAGGCGTGCCACGCCCTCGCTCATGACGTCCACGTTCTGAGCGAGGTGCCGGCCGTCATCAGCCACGAGCAGGCCCAGGAGCTGCTTGCCGCGGTCCGCTCCAGCAAGGCGCGCTACGGCCTCGCCGAGAACTACTGCTACATGACGCGCCATCTGATCGCGCGTGAGCTCGTCCGCGCGGGCGAGCTGGGCGAGCTCTACTACGGCGAGAGCGATCACCTCGCCGACTTCAAGTCCCACGTACGCAACGCCGACGGCACGCCGCACTGGACCTACCACTGGTGGATGGGCCGCGACGGCAACACCTATCCCACCCACAGCCTCGGCCCGCTGCTGCAGCTGTTCGAGGACCGGGTGACGGCGGTGAGCTGCGTCGGCTCCGGCCACCACGAGGCGCCCGAGCACGAGCTGCAGGACACGACCGTCCTGCTCGCCCGGACGGTGAAGGGGGCGCTGCTCCGGGTGCGCTTCTCGTGGCTGTCGTCGCGTCCGATGCAGAGCGCCTACGGGGTGCAGGGGACGCGCGGGGCGCTGGAGCTCGGCGATCCGCTCCGCGGCGTGCAGCCGGCGATCTACCTGGAGGGCAGGACGCCCCGGGACACCTGGGAGCCGCTCGAGCCGTTCGCCTCCCGCCTCCCCGAGCGGTACGCGCAGGGGGCCTCCGGTCCGCTGTACGCCGAGGAGGACGCGTTCGAGGCGCTGTTCGGCTCGGCCGACGCCTGGCTCGTCCGCGACTTCGTCGACGCCATCGGCGACGACCGTGCCTTTGACCTGGACATCTACGCCGCGCTGGACATGACGCTGCCCGGCCTGGCCGCCGAGGTGTCGGCCGCGCAGAATGGGGACTGGATACACGTTCCCAACCCGCGCCTGCTCTCGGCCGGCATCGGCGTCGACGCCGGTCGCGAATTCCCACTCGCGTGAGCCGCCGGCCACGCCACCACAGGAGCTACCACATGGATCTGAAGGGCAAGACCGCGCTCGTCACGGGCGCGACCGCGGGCATCGGCCGCGCGACCGCGCTCGAGCTGGCGCGCGACGGGGCGCACGTGATCGTCTCCGGACGCGACCCGCGACGCGGTGCCGAGACGGTCGCGGCGATCGAGGCCGAGGGCGGGAGCGCGCGGTTCGTCGCAGCCGACCTCGGCGACCTCGCGAGCGTCGCGCGGCTGGCCGAGGAGGCCGCCGACGCGGACGTGTTGATCAACAACGCCGGGACCTACACGTTCTCGCCCACGGCCGACCAGGACGTCGCGTCGTTCGAGACGATGTTCGACGTCAACGTGCGCGGCGCGTTCTTCCTGACCGCGGCTCTGGCGCCGAGGATGGCCGCCCGGGGCTGGGGCAGCATCGTCAACATCACCACGATGGCCGCCGAGGTCGGCTTCGTGGGCGGCGCGGCGTACGGCGCGTCGAAGGCGGCGCTGGCCGCGTTGACGCGCAGCTGGGCCGCGGAGTTCGCCGCCAGCAACGTCCGCGTCAACTCCGTGTCGCCCGGTCCGACGACCACCGAGGGGACCACCGAGGTGATGGGCCCGGAGGCGATCGCGCAGGTCGGGTCCACCGTGCCGCTCGACCGCTCGGCGACCGCCGACGAGATCGCGCGCGTCGTGGCGTTCGTGGCGTCGCCGCGGGCGAGCTACGCCACCGGTGGCACGTTCGCCACCGACGGCGGCCGCGCCGCCGTCTGACCCGGAGCGAAGCGGCGATGCACACGACAGGCTCTCGCCGGCGCGATCGCTTCCCGCGGCTGGCGGCGTCGGGACGACTGGGCCCGGTTCAGCTGCGCAATCGCGTCGTCATGCTGGCCCACGGGACCGGCTACGCGGCGGACTATGCGCCCACGGACCAGCTGCGCGACTACTACCTCGAACGGGCGCGCGGCGGCGTGGGCCTGATCGTGACCGGCAGCCACACGGTCGACGCCCACGGCCGGCACGACCCGCAGGTGTCGGTCGACGCCTCGGACCCGGAGGCGGTCGCCGCCTGGCGCCCGGCGATCGACGCGCTCCACGACCACGGGACGAAGTTCTTCACCCAGCTCTCGCACATGGGCGCCGAGGCGAACTCCGCGCACACCATGCTGCCGCTCTGGGCGGCGTCGCCGGTCCCCAACCCGGCCGTCGGCGAGAACGTGCACGCGGTGACGCTCGACGAGATCGCGCGGATCCAGGCGTCCTTCGCGCGGTGCGCGGAGCTGGCCTGCGATGTCGGCTTCGACGGCGTCGAGCTCAAGGTTGCCCACGACGGGATCATGCGCGGGTTCCTGTCGCCGTACTACAACCGCCGCGACGACGCCTACGGCGGGTCGCCCGAGGCGCGCGTGCGCATGGTCCTCGAGACGCTGTCGGCCATGCGCGCCGCCGTGCCCCGGGATCGCGCGCTCGGCGTCCGGTTCGTGATGGCGGAGGCGATCCCCGGCGGCTACGGCGAAGACGAGGGGTTGGGCTATGCGCGCCTGATCGCCCGGTCCGGGCTCGTCGACTACTTCGCCGCGGACATGGGCACCTGGACCAGCTCGGCCGAGATGTACCCGCCGATGGGGACGGAGGAGGGCATCTTCGACGACCTCGTCGGTCGCCTCACGGCAGCGGTGGACGGGCTGCCGGTGATCGCGTTCGGCGGGTTGCGCACGCCGGAGCACGTCGAGCGGATCCTCGCCGCCGGGCAGGCCGAGTTCATCGGAATGACCCGGCAGCTGATCGCCGATCCGGAATGGGCCAACAAGGCCTTCGGGGATCGGGTCGAGGACATCCGGCCGTGCGTCGCGTGCAACCAGGAGTGCCTGATGCGGCTGCTCCGGCACGCGCCGATCAGCTGCGTGCACAACCCGGCGGCCGGGCGCGAGCGGCATCTGGGCGCCCACACGCGGGTAGCGGCGGCGACGCCGAGGCGGGTCGTGGTCGTCGGCGGCGGTCCGAGCGGCCTGAAGGCGGCGGAGGTGGCGGCCGAGCGCGGGCACCGGGTCGTCCTGCTCGAGCGCGAGGAGCGCCTCGGGGGCCAGGTGGCGGTCGCCGCAACCGCGCCGGGCCACGACCAGTGGGGCGACATCGTGCGCCATCTCGCGGGCCGGATCGCGCGCCTGGGCGTCGACGTCCGCCTCGGCGTCGACGTCACGGAGAGCGACGTCGCCGCCGAGGAGCCGGACGCGGTCGTGCTCGCCACGGGGGCGGTGCGCGGGCCGTGGCCGTTCGAGGTGCGGTCCGGCTGCGTGCTGGACGAGTGGGCCGTCATGGCCGGCGCCGGTCCGCGCGACGGCCGCGTCGTCGTCGTCGACATGGGCGTGCGCTTCGAGGCGAGCGCGATCGTAGAGACGCTCGTCGAGCGGGGCAACGACGTGCACTGGGTCGCGGCGGCCGCCAAGGTGCCGGTGGACGTCGAGCCCGCCATCCTCACGTCCCTGCTGCGTCGCCTGCAACGCGTCGACCGGCGGCCGGAGACGGTCGTGACGGCGGTGGACGGCGACGCGGTGCGGATCCGGAACGTGATGACCGAGCGCAGCGACAGGCTCACCGGCGTTGGCGCCGTGGTCGTCGTCGGCAACAAGGTCCCGGCCTCCGCGCCCGATCGGTTGCCCGACGCGATCGAGGTCCACCGGATCGGCGACTGCGTCGCTCCGCGTCACACGGCGATCGCGATCTACGAAGGCGAGATCGCCGGACGCGCGATCTGATGAGCACGAGCGCGCGATCGGGCCGGCCGCTCTGGTCGGCGCACCTGTCGACGCTATTCCAGGAGCACGACTTCGCCGAGCGCCCGCGCGCGGCGGCCGCGGCCGGCTTCACGCACGTGGAGTCATGGTGGCCGGGATCCCGCGCCGGCGAGTGGGCGCGGGCCGTTGCGCGCGCCGGGTTGCGCGTGTCGTGCCTGAACGCCGACGGGGGAGACCTCGCCGCGGGCGATCGAGGGTTCCTCAACGTCCCCTCGCGCCGCGACGAGGCGCTCGCCGCGGTCGCAGCGGCGGTGAACGCCGTGTCCGCGCTGGGTGGAGGGGTCGTGAACGTGCTCGTGGGGCGCGCGCCCGCGACCGGCATGCGCTCGCGGGAACTGGACACTGCGCGCGGGGTGCTGCGCGAATGCGCGGGCCACGCGGCCGCGTGCGGGGTGACGCTGGTCGTCGAGCACCTCAACGAGCGCGACATCCCGGGCAGCCTGCTGCCGACCCCCGAGGCCGCGGCGCGCTTCGTCGCGTCGCTCGATACGCCCTCGGTGCGCCTGCTGTACGACGCCTACCACGCGGCCATGGCCGGGCTCGATCCCGTGCGCGACGTCCATCGCTACGGTCACCTGATCGGTCATGCTCAGTACGCGGATGCTCCTGGCCGCGGGGCGCCGGGCACCGGCGAGGTCGACCTGGAGGCCTTCGTCGCGTCGCTCGGAGACGCCGGCTACGGCGGTCCCGTCGGTCTCGAGTTCAGTCCGCGGGGCCGCACGGTCGACGCCTTGGGCTTCATGCGCCCCCCGCGACCATGACGCGACGCGGCGCCCGGGCCGCGCGTGGACCCGAGGACGATCAGCGTCTTCGTCCCGACGGCGACCTCGCGGCGGCGCTGAACGCGCTCGTCGGCGAGCTCGGCGTGCGGCAGCTTCCGTGAGTCGTGGTGTCCTCGCCCCCCAGCGGGGGGGTTGCGCGCGGCTGACGGCTGAGCCGTGTGGCGGTCCGCGCATACCGTGGGCGCGATGACCCCTCCGGCCTGCGACCCGCCCGTCCGCCGCCGCAGCTGCCTGTCCGTTCCCGGCTCCGCGCCGGACAAGCTCGCGAAGGCCGCGGCGCGCGGCGCTGACGAGGTCGTGATCGACCTCGAGGACGCGGTCGCGCCGGCGGCGAAGGAGGCGGCGCGCGCGGCGGTCGTGGCGGCGCTCGGAGGACTGGACTGGGGCGGCGCGTCCCTCGCCGTGCGCGTCAACGGCCGTGAGACGCCGTGGTGCGAGGAGGATCTCGCCGCGCTCGCGCCCGCGCCCGGCCCGCTGCGCTCGATCGTGCTGCCGAAGGTCGAGGCGGCGGAGGACGTCGCGTTCGCCGCGCAGCTGCTCGATGCCGGCGGAGGCGCGTCCGCCTTGCCGCGGCTGCAGGCGCTGATCGAGACGGCGGCCGGCGTCGCGCGCGCGCAGGAGATCGCGGCCGCCTCCCCGCGGCTGGAGGCGCTGATCGTCGGCTACGCGGACCTGGCGGCCTCACTCGGGCGCACGGCCGCGGGAGCGGCCGACGTCGCGCTGTGGGACCCGATCCGCGAGCTGGTGCTGCTGGCGGCGCGCGCGCACGGGCTGCAGGCGATCGACGGGCCCTACCTCGGCCTGCAGCCGGACACGGCGTTCGCGGCGGCGGCGCAGCGCGCCTGCGACCAGGGCTATGACGGGAAGTGGGCGATCCACCCCGCGCAGGTCGCGCCGCTGAACGAGCTGTTCACGCCGGGCGAGGCGGAGGTCGCGCACGCACGGGCGGTGATCGATGCGCTGGCGGCCGCGGAGCGCGAGGGCGGGCAGGGGGCGGTCGAGCTCGACGGGCAGATGCTGGACGAGCCGGTGCGGCTCGCGGCGCTGCGGGTGCTCGCGCGCGTCGACGGGCCGTGAGCGCACTCGTGGGCGCCGTCGTCGCCGGGCCGTTCTTCGAGCAGCTCGAGGTCGGGCAGGTCGAGCGCGGCGCGCCGGGGCTGACGCTGACGGATGGACTCGCCGCGGCGCACCGCGCGATCCTCGGCGGGCGGACGCGGCTGGCGCTCGACGCCGCGCTGTGCGCCGCCGTCACGGGCGACGCGCGGCCGCTGGCCGATCCGCAGCTCGTCTGCGACGTGGCGATCGGCCAGTCGACGCTGCTGACACAGCGCGTGATCGCGAATCTCTTCTACCGCGGGCTCTCGTTCCGGCGCCTGCCGCGGATCGGCGACACGCTGCGCACGAGCACCGAGGTCGTCGCGCTGCGGCAGACGAGCGCGAAGCCGGGGCGGCCGGCGACGGGGCTGGCGGCGCTGCGGATCCGGACCGTCGACCAGGAGGCCCGTCCGGTGCTCGACTTCCACCGCTGCGCGATGCTGCCGCTGCGCGACCCGCAGGGCGAGACCGGCCGCGCGGACGACCTCGCCGCCGTCGGCGCCGTCGAGTCGGACGCAGCGTCGCTCGCGGCGGCGGTCGCCGGCTGGGACCTGACGGTGATCGGAACGGGCGACGACGCCGCTGCGCTGGGCGCCGGCGCGAGCTGGCAGGTCGAGTCGGGCGACGTCGTCTCGTGCGCCCCGGAGCTGGCGCGGTTGTCGCTGAACGTCGCGGCCGCGCACCACGACGCCGGCGCGAACGCGAGTGGGCGCCGGCTCGTCTATGGTGGGCACACGATCGGCCTCGCCGCAGCGCAGGCGACGCGCGCGCTGCCGAACCTCGTCGCGATCCTCGCCTGGCACGGCTGCGACCACCTCGCGCCGGTGTTCGAGGGCGACACGCTGAGCAGCCTGATCGAGGTCGAGCGCGTCGAGTCGCTCGCGCACGCCGACGGCGGCGCGCTGCTGCACCTGCGCTCGCGCGTGCGGGCACGGCGCGCAGACGGCGCGGACGCCGAGGTGCTCGACTGGCGCTTCGCGGCGGTGGCGGCGTGAGCGTTCCCGCCGGCATCCTGTCCGGCCTGCGCGTCGTCGAGGGGTCGGCGTTCGTGGCGGCGCCGCTGGGCGGGATGACGCTGGCGCAGCTCGGCGCCGACGTGATCCGCTTCGACCAGGTCGGCGGCGGGCTCGACCATGGCCGCTGGCCGCTGGCCGAGAACGGCGAGAGTCTCTTCTGGGCCGGCCTGAACAAGGGCAAGCGCTCGATCCAGATCGACCTGCGCCGGCCGGAGGGCCGCGAGCTCGCGGCGGCGCTGACGACCGCGCCGGGCGAGGGTGCCGGCTTGTTCCTGACGAACTTCCCGGCGCGCGGCTGGCTCGCCTACGAGACGCTGCGCGCCCAGCGAGCGGACCTGATCATGGTCGCGTTGACCGGCAACCCCGACGGCACGAGCGAGGTCGACTACACCGTCAACCCGGCGACCGGCTTCCCGTGGGCGACCGGGCCGCGCAACCTGTCGGAGCCGCTCAACAGCGTGCTGCCGGCGTGGGACGTCGCGATGGGCACGCTCGCGAGCACCGGGCTGCTGGCCGCGGAGCGTCACCGTACGCGCACGGGGGAGGGGACGCTCGTGCGGCTCGCGCTGTCGGACGTGGCGTTCGCGATGGTGGGCAACCTCGGCCGCATCGCGCAGGCGCGGCTCGGCCGTCGCGACGAGGCGAAGGACGGCAACTACCTCTACGGCGCCTTCGGGCACGACTTCGCCACGCGCGACGGGCGGCGCGTGATGGTCGTCGCGCTCACCGCGCGCCAGTGGCACGCGCTGCGCGACGCGACCGGGATCGGGGAGGCGTGCGAGCGGGTCGAGCAGGTGATGGGCCACGACCTCGACACCGAGTCCGGCCGCTTCGAGGCGCGCGACCTGCTCGCGGCGCTGCTGCGGCCGTGGTTCGCCGCGCGCGACCTGGCCGAGGTGCGCGAGCGCTTCGCCGGCACCGGCGTCTCCTGGGGCCCGTACCAGACCTTCCGCCAGCTGATCGACGAGGACCCGCGCGCCTCGACCGCCAACCCGCTGTTCGCCGAGGTCGAGCAGCCCGGCGTCGGCAGCTACCCGATGCCCGGCTCGCCGCTCGACTTCACGGCCGTGCCGCGCGTGCCGGTGCGACGCGCGCCGCTGCTCGGCGAGCACACCGAGCAGGTGCTGGCCGACGTGCTCGGCCTCGGTGCCGGCCAGATCGGGCGGCTGCACGACGACGGGATCGTCGCGGTGAAGCCGGTCGTGGAG
>Ga0265319_1000402_pt1 | contig 31382 bp, 26 predicted proteins | sample 4824metaG_FD_192443 | JGI IMG/M metagenome (GOLD analysis project Ga0265319, IMG submission 192443) | Rhizosphere microbial communities from Carex aquatilis grown in University of Washington, Seatle, WA, United States - 4-8-24 metaG | ecosystem: Host-associated > Plants > Roots > Rhizosphere >...
AGACGTCGGATCGATCCACGCCTCCCACGTCACCCCAGCATCACCGCCGGTACCACCAGCCAACCCGCTGCCGAGTCTCAAGTAGCCTGATGAGCCGTCAAGCTTCGCCGACAGGGAATGCGCCGCGTCGGGCGATATCGGGCCAGGCTGCCCGCTAGTGACTCCGCCGCGCGAGGTTGCTGGATCACTCGCGGTCGATCCATCCGCGAAAATTCCAGCTCCTGTGCGGATCACGCCGACCTTATTGCCGGGGTTGTCAGCGAACCAGAGATTTCCGTCGGGACCCGCGACAATGCCCCACGGGGAGCCCCCGGTCGCCGCGGGAAACTCGCTCACGGCGGTCGTGGCGCCATTCGTGTTCTGCGCCAGCGCAAGGCTCGCCTCGCCGGATGGCGCGCTGAAGGTATCGATGCCGTCGTTGGTTTGGGCGTTGTTGTTGTTCGCGAACGTGTAGGGCGTGCCGGTGTCGTCGGTCAACGTGACGTTGCCGTTCGGTTGCGGCGAGAGCGACGCGAAGTCTCCGCCGGCCTGGCCGGCCGGAACACTCAAGCCCCAGCCCGGGCCGAGCGGGCCGGAGGACGATCCGGTTCGCGAGTTGTAATCGCGCGACACCGACAGCGTGGTCCCAAAGCCCGGGATCGAAACGTCCGAGCTGCCGAGGCTAAATTCGCCACTTGACAAGTTGACCGACCCCGGACCGATGCCTGCCTCGGCGGCGTGATGCATCGTGAACGTGAACGTCTGAGGTTGCGACAGCGCACCCACGTAGTTCATCGCTTGGACGGTGATCGTGTGCTTTCCCTCGCCGAGCTTCTCGCCGTTGAGCGTGTACGACGTGGTGGCGGAGTAGGCGCTCTGGTTGGACGGCGGGTTATGCGGGTCGATCTCGCCAGTGCTGGCGTTGGCGACGACCCCGTTGTCAAGAGTGACCACCAGCTCCGCGATGCCCGATCCGGGCGCACTCGGGCTGCCGTCGGTTGCCGTCGCATTAAGCGTGTACCGGCCGTCGGTGATCGTGCCGGGATTGTTGAGGGAGCCGCCCAGGCTGACCGTCGGCGTCAAGTTGTCGACGCCGAATATCTGCGAGGACGACGTACCCTGGAAGGGATTAGCGGTGTCCGCCGTCGCAGAATAAATGTTGGCCTGCCCCGGCGCGCCAACCGAGTAGGAAAGGCTCTCGGTCTGCGGGCACAGCTCGTATGAGTCGTTAGGCTCGCAGCTGAAGTTACCGTCGTTCGCGACAACCGACCCGTTCACAACGAGGTTGATCGCGGACACCCCCATCCCGTTATCGGTGGATGTGAAACCCAATGGCTGGCTTCCGCTCACCCACCACGGGTACTGCGGCCACCCGGTGATCTGCGGGCCGTTCGGATCCTGAAACGTGAGCGTCAGGTTCGTCAGCCACGTCCGATCAGCGCCAGTGGTGTTCTCGTGCGTGTTCATCTGCAGCTGAGCAATCGCCGGTCCCTGGCTGCCGGCCGACAACGCCGTGTAGCCCTGGTTCGAAAACGCAGAGGAGGCGGCCCACTCGTTGCCGCCGACTATCCCGAACGTCATCGTCGAACTGTTCGTGCCCTGCACGGAGTGGCTGATCCCGCTCGACTGCGCCGACGACAACCAGACGTTCCCAGGCACGTACTGTTGCGCGGCGCACGTCACGTTTCCCCACTGACCGCTCGTCGCGCCACTCCGAGCGTAAGCCGAGATGTTCGAGCCGCCCGACCCGCCCCCGTAGGTGAGGAGAATGTTGCTCGACCCGCTCGGGTTCGGTGCGCACCCGGGCCATACGTTGTAAGTCAGCGCGAGCGTCACGTTCGGATCAACCAGCACCGGGTACTGCACGGCGCCGCCCGCGCTCACGCTCACCGCGAGCGTATCGCCGCTGACCGAATACGACACAGGCACCGAAGCGCCCGTCGCGTCCGTCGCAATCGGCGGATCGATCGTCGCAAGCACCTCCCCGCCACGATCAATCTCCGCGACATCCGGTGTCGAGCTGCTCATCACGAGCGTCGCACCAGCAGGCAGCCCGAACACCAGATCGCTCGTCGACGGACTCGACGCGGAACGCAGCTGCCACTCCGCATCAACCCCCGTCATCGTCGGCTGAAGCAGAAAATCCGTGTCCTGCGCAGTGTTCGCATAGAACACGCGATCGCCGACAACTGCCCCAGCCTGCGAGCCGGCGTGGCCGTCAGTCAAAGTGATGCCAAACGGCAACGACACAGCGCCACCAGCCGTCGCGGGAAACGAGAGCGACACCGGTCCCCGCGGCGCCGTAAAGCCGCCACCGGTTCGAGCGCTCTGTAGAGCAAGCGAGACCGGCTGAAGACCGCCGCCGCTATCGACCCGCCAAGGCGTCTGCGAGAACGCGATGAGATGCGACCCGCCCGCCGTCTCAAGCCGCGCCACGCTTGAACCCGAATAACCGACGATCCGCGCCCCCGTCGGAATGGGCAACGTCTCTCCCAAGGTGTCATCAACGTGAAACACCTGCTCCGCAAGAGACGAAGCGCCGCCCGCGCCAAGATTCGAATATAGCACCTGCGACTGAAGCTCCGACACACCCGTCGGCGTGCTCACCACAGGACCAGTCTGCCCCGAGCCAACACTCGCGGAACCGCCTGTAGCCACCAGCGGCCCCGACAACAAAGACGAAAATCCGGAACCCGACGCGCCCGTCGCCCCCGCGCCCCCAGACGCGCCAACAGACACATCGGCCAACACCGGCGAAACAGGCCCAGCAATAACTCCGCAGCACACGCCCAGCACCAGCGCGAACAGCGCCACACGATCCGCGATTGCACCCCTACGCGACAAACCGCCTCCCAGCGAGTCGTGCCGCCACACCGCACCACAGACCCGCAAACGCATACCAATCCGCCCTTCATCACCAGCAGCCCGCGCGTTCCGGCGCACCTTCTAACACGCCCCAACGAGACAAGTCAAGCCCAGACGCCGAATAGACACGTCACTATGCGGATTCCGCATAGTGACCGCCCAATATCGTGAGGTGCTAGCGCCGCCTTGGCCGCGCCCGCCGCAGGCTTGACGTTCTGGCCCTTCCGTTTGACGGTCTGGCATTCGAAGCTCCGCCATGCCGACCTTGAAGCGCTCAGCGGCCATCTTGAATCGCGACGAGCGCCGGCGGCTCGGCAGGTCGCAGGAGAACCTCGACGGGGTTGTGGACTCGAACCGCTCGTCGAGCTAGCGACCGTGATCGCCGAGGTCCGCGAAGCGGGACAAAACTGACGGACTCCATGCGCCGGCGATCCTCGAGCTTGATCAGAAAGACCCCGCCGAGCTGCGCGACTTCAACGACCTCCAAGGTGACAGCATCGCCGCGATCGAGCGCGACGAACTCGTCCCCGGCCATTCCCGAGCGCTTCGGCCCAGGAGATGCGACATCGAGCCTGCCCGAGCGCCGCGAGGTTACCGACATCGCACAGACCAGCTCGGCGAATTCATCGCGGACCTCCGCCGACGAAAAGCGAAAACGATGACCGGCGCAATCCCACGCAACCGCTCCAGGGCGGAAGGGAGGACGTCAGCGGAAGGTGACGATTGCGCGCGCGATTCCCGCCCGAGCGATCTCGCCACGCCAGCACACCCCGCATGAACCACACCACCCACTCGGCCGGGGGAGCACCACCGCCCCCGTCTCAGGACCGCCGAACTGAATCCCTCAACCCCGCCAGCAGCCCACCCGCCCCCGCCGGGGATTTCAGTTCTGCGCTCCCCCAAACCCCTTGACCATCTCGGTCATTCCGGCAGGCTTGTCGATGATCTGGGAGAAGCGCACGACGGTGACGATGTCGTCCATCGAGACGGGGTGGCCGTAGATGCCCTCGAGGAAGTTGACGAGCTCCTCGTGACGGCGGAATTCGGGGTTGTCGTGCGTGATGTCGCGGGGCGAGAGGTCGCGAAGCGGCTGCACGACAACCTCGTCGATCACCGCATCGAAGATCTTCTCGCGCGGTGAGTGCTGGTAGCCGATCGTTACGAGGACAGCCTGGTTCTTGTGGTACTTGTGCGACTTGTCGCCGAGACGGATCGTCGCCGTCTTGCGGCCACGCTTGAGCTGGTCGGCGAAGACCGTCGAGTAGAAGTTGAGGACCTCCACGGACAGCGCAGGCTATCGGTCCGGGCGCGTTTTCGAAAGGGCCTCTCCGACCATCTCACGCTCGCCGGGGTAGGTGAGGGCCGTCGCGGCTTCGTCGAGCGCGATCCAGCGCGCCTCCGATATCTCGTGGTCGTGATCCTCGGGCGACCCCGAGAGGTATTCGAAGAGGAAGAATCGGACGTGCTTGTCGATGAGTCGCCCGCCGCGCTTGTAGCGGTAGCGCACGTCGCCGAGCAGATCGACGAGCTCGGCGTCGACGCCGCCCTCCTCGCGCACTTCGCGTTGCGCCGCCTCCTCGGGCGTTTCGTCCCCGTCGACGTGTCCTTTCGGCAGTGCCAGCACCTTCGCCCCGTTTGCCGCGCGGCGCTTTGGCACCACGACGAGCACGTCGAGGCCTTTGACTACGACGCCGCCGGCGGAGTACTCCTCGCCGGACCGGCCGTACTGTGGCGTGGTTTGCGTCATCGGTTGATTATGGCCGCGCCGAGCTCTGTGGGCCGGGCGCTATCGTGACCGCGTGCGCCGATCGGCCTTGACCATCCTCGCCTGCGCCGCGATTCTCCTTCCCGCGGCAGCCCGCGGCAGCGGGGACGGCGGCCTGCGGGGCTCGCCGCTGCTGTGGGCGACGGTCGATGCGTGCGAGTCCTCGGCGAGCGGCGGAGCGCTCGTGGGGTTGCGCGCCTCGATGCCTGGAACCGGCAACCCAAACGTGCAGATGTACATGATCTTCCGATTGCAGTACCGGGTCGCCAGCGGCAGGTGGGCCTACCTGCACGGGGCCGACTCCGGCCTGGTCGACGTGGGGAGCGCACAGTTCCGCACGCGGCAGGGCGGAATCGATTTCCACCTGGCCGCGGGAGCGCTGTCCGGAAGGGTCGTGCGCGGCGCGGTGGATTTCGAATGGCGGCGCGGGGTCGCCGCGGTCAGCTTTGCCCGGACTGTGACGAGCGCCGGGCACCACCCGGGCGCCGGCGCGAGCCCGCCGGGCTTCAGCGTCGCGCATTGCACGGTCAGCTGACGAGCGCAAAGAGCCGCGGATCGTTGGTAATGACCCCGGTTGTGCCGATCGCGGCGAGGTGGCGGATCGCGGCGAGATCATCGACGGTCCAGGCGTAGATCTCACCCCCCGCTTCAGTGACCGCTCGAACCAGAGCAGGCGTGACGAGGCGCCATTGCGGCACGAGCGCCTCGATCGCGCCGGCGCGGATCCGTGCGGCTGCCAGGGCCGCAAGCCGCGACCGCTGGACGTGGCCAAACGTCTGCGCGATGCCGGGCGTCGAGCTGAGTCCGAGCGGGTCGGGGACGGTCCAGCCGAGGCGGAGCGCCGGCTCGATGCTGCGGATGAGCTCGAGACTCGACCAGAATCCGGTGCTGATGAACGAGCGCCCGACCAGGCCCGCTGCCGCCAGCACTGCGACAAGACGACGCTCGTAGCCGGGACGCTTGACGTCGAGTTGGAGGCTGATTGACGCGAACTGCCCGCCCGCGAGGTGCGTAAGTGCTTGCGAAAGCGTCGGTGCACTGCCAGCGCCACGTAGCGCGCCGTGATCGTGAATGACGAGCAGCTCACCGCTTCCGTCGGGGCGCTCGGCGAGCACATCGAACTCGATCATGTCGACGCCGGCGGCAGCGGCGGCATCGAAGCTGGCCAGGGTGTTGCCGGCAACGATGGCGTCCGCGCCCTTGTGACCGACGCGGATCAGCTTTGACATCCCGGGCACCAGTACGTGGTCCGGTTCTGGCCTACGCGCTCAGCGTCAGGCGACGCGGCCCGGCGCGAAAGCCGAGCTCGATCAGGAGCGCCTCGTGGGGCCCGCCGAGAACCGCCTCGCCGTTTACACGCTCGGGCTCCAGCTTACGGATCTGTCCCGCGCGGACCGCCTGCGCAAGGGCGCTGAACGCGCTGCGCAGCGCTTCGCCGTCGACGAACGTCTGGAGTCCCCGGCCGCCGGCTTCGACGTAGCAGGCGAGCTCAGCGGCGACGAGCACGACGAACGCCCCGGCCACCCTCTGGGCACGGCGGCGCTCACCGGGCGCGCCCGGCCAGGGAAGCGCGGCACCGTAGGGCTGCGCCGGGTCGCTTGCGGCGAGCACGAGCGCAGGCACGCTGTCGAGCTCTTGCTGGGAGCGCAGGCGCTCGACGGCCCCCGGGAGGGCGAACTGCGCGCCGCCGAGGCCTTCGATGAAATAGCCGCGACGTGCCACACCGAGTGTTTCGAGCTGGGTGAGCGAGTCGTATAGCGCCGCGAACCCTCCGGGAATGCCCTCCGCCAGCACCAGCTCTCGCGTGAGGATGCCGTAGCGCTCGAGCAGCAATTCAGCCAGCGTGCGGCGCCGGGTGACCGGGTCCACCACGGCGGCGAAGAGCGGGGCGGTCAGCGACCAGCGGCCCTGGACCGGCGCACGGGTCTGCGCGCGCGACGAGCGGTGAGCTGGGGCGAACCGTCGGCCCGAGCGACTCGGGCCACGTGAGCCGGCGAGCGCGAGACGCGGCGCGCGCATTGGCGCCCACGCGTCGTTGGTGACCTCGCCCGCCCACACGAGATCCCACAACGCCTCCTGCAAGGCTCCCGGGGCGAGGTCGATCTCGGCGACAATGTCACTGAAGAAGCACGGCGAGGCGTCGATCCGTCTGCGGATCAGTTCGTGCTCGGGCTCGGTCGGGGCGCCCGCCTTGGCCGCCGCCGCCGGCGGGCCGATCGCCGCCGCATCGTCGCGGAAGTAGACCGCCACGCGACCGGAGCGCCTGCCGAGCGGGCCGGCGCCCACCCACACCACTTCGCCCGCAGCGCAGAGCTGATCGAGCCAGGTTGTCGAGTACGCCCCGATCCGTCGCGGTAGGACGGCATGCTCCCACAGCTCCGCGGGCAGTGCGAGACCCTGGAGCGGCACGAGCGCCTCGCGCAGCCGCTCGATTCCCGCGCCGGCCGCGGAGTGGCGATCGACACCCTGCCAGGACGGGAGGAATGCCGCGAGCGCCCGCCGCTCCGCCGCCTCGATCTCCCGCCGATGAACCGCAAGCGAGGCTCGGCGCAACCGCCGCAGCACTTCGGCGTCGCACCATTCCGGCTCACCCGCTCGCGCGAGCGGATGGGAGGCCGGGCGAAGCTCGCCGCGCACGATCGTGCCGGCCGCCTCGAGCTCGCGCAGCGCGCTCGAAGGATCGACGCCGTAGCGCTCGCGCAGCTCCGCCGTGGTGAACGGGCCATGGGTTCGCGCGTGTCGCGCCGCGAGCTCTCGCAGGGGATCTTCGACCGGCTCGAGAAACGCCGCCGGGAGACCGCTGGGGGGGACGACGCCAAGCGCGTCGCGATAAAGGCCGGCGTCCTCCGCCGCAATGTAGTGCGCTGCCCGCGCGATACGCACGAGCGCGGCACGTCGTTCCAGCACCAGCTCGGACGCCATGGCTAACGCGTCGAGCGGGGCGAGCACCCTGTCACGGATCGCCTCGGCGCTCAGCGCGCCGAGCGTCCGGAGGATGTCGTGAAGCTCGTCGCGCGAGGTCGCCTGTCGTTGCGCGCCCAGGCGCTGGAGGTCCGCCTCGAGCTGCTCGAGCGCGCCCGCATCGATCAGCTCGCGTAGCTCCTCCTGGCCAAGCAGCTCGCGCAGCAGGTCGCGATCGAGCGAGAGCGCCGCCGCTCGGCGCTCGGCGCTCGGCGCGTCCCCCTCGTACATGTAGGCCGCCACGTATTCGAAGAGCAGCGCGGACGCAAACGGGGAGGCGGTCGGCGTCTCTACCTCGACTACCGAGATCTCGCGCGTGTGCAGGCCGCGTAGCACCTGCTCGAGTCCTTCCACGTCGAGGACGTCGCGCAGGCACTCGCGGTAGGTCTCGAGAATCACCGGGAAGTCGGGGTAGCGACGAGCAACCTCGAGCAGCGTCTGTGACTTGAGGCGCTGCTGCCACAGCGGGGTGCGCCGGCCGGGATAGGCACGCGGGATCAGCAGAGCGCGGGCAGCGTTCTCGCGAAACCGAGCGGCAAAAAGCGCGGAGGCATCGAGCTCGCCGACGATCAGCTCCTCGCTCTCCCCCGGTTCGAGCAGAACGAGCTCGGCCCGCGGGGGCTCGTCGGTGTCGGGGAGATGGAGGATGATTCCGTCGTCGGAGGCGATCGCATCGGCTTCGATGCCCGATCGTCCGCGCAGACGGGCTGACAGGGCGAGCGCCCAGGCCGCGTGAACGCGCCGTCCGTAGGGCGAGAGGACGCACAGGCGCCAGTCCCCTATCTCATCCCGAAACCGCTCTACCACCAGCGTGCGGTCGGACGGCAGGACACCTGTTGCGGCGCGCTGCTCCCGGAGAAAGCCCAGCAGGCTGAATGCGGCCGTCTCGTCGAGGTCGTAGTCGCGTTCGAGCACTTCGGCCGGCTGATCGACCGCCCAGCGCGAGAACGCCCCGATCGCCTCGCCGAGCTCCCTGCGGCGGCCCACGCCGTCCCCGTGCCAGAACGGCACGGCACCCGGAACTCCCGTGGCGGGGGTCACGATCACGCGGTCGCGCCCGATCTCCTCGATCCGCCAGCTGCTCGCGCCGAGCAGAAATGTCTGGCCTGGACGCGCTTCGTAGACCATCTCCTCGTCGAGCTCGCCGACGCGCCGGCCGTCAGGAAGCACAACCATGTAGAGACCGCGGTCGGGGATCGTTCCCGCGTTGACGACGGCGAGCTTCTGCGCGCCCTTACGAGCCCTGATCGTCCCGGCGATGCGGTCCCACGCGATCCGCGCCCGCAGCTCGCCGAACTCGCTCGAGGGGTAGCGCCCGTCGAGCATGTCGAGCACGTTCTCGAGCAGGTCGCGCGTCAGCTCTGAATAGGAGTACGTGCGTGTCACGAGCGCGAACAGCTCGTCCACCGCGACAACCTCGGCGGAGGCGGCTATCGCGACGATCTGCTGGGCTAGCACGTCGAGGGCGTTGCGCGGTACGACGGTGTGCTCGATCGCGCCCTGGCGCATCAGCTTCACGACGACCGCGCACTCGAGCAGGTCGCCACGGAACTTCGGGAAGATCCGGCCCTTGCTGGTCTCGCCGACACCGTGGCCGGCGCGGCCGATCCGCTGCAGCCCGCGCGCAACCGACTTCGGCGACTCGACCTGGATCACGAGGTCGACCGCGCCCATGTCGATGCCAAGCTCGAGCGAGGACGTCGCGACGAGACAGGGCAACTCCCCCGCCTTCAGCATCTCTTCGATCGTTGTGCGCTCCTCGCGGGCGAGCGACCCGTGGTGGGCGCGCGCGAGCTCCGTGGCGGTCGCGCGCTCCGGGGCGGAGCCGTCGCCGTCGCCGTCTTCCCGGCCCGCGGCGTGGAGCTCGTTCAGGCGCAGGGCCAGCCGCTCGGCGGAGCGGCGGCTGTTGACGAAGATGATCGTCGAGTTGTGGGCCTCGACGAGCTCCAGTAGGCGCGGGTAGATCGCCGGCCAGATCGACCCGGACCCACTCGCGGACTGGGCGCCCGACTCCCCGGCCTGCAGGGGGTCCAGCGGGTCTCGGATGGCGGCGGGCAGGTCGGCGCTCGGCACCGCCATCGAGAAGGCCTCCGCAGGCACGGTGATCTGGAGGTCGAGCTCGCGCGAGGCGCCGGCGTCGATGATCGTCGCCGTTCGACCAGGGCCGACCATGAAACGTGCGACCTCCTCGAGCGGACGTTGCGTCGCTGACAGCCCGATCCGCTGCAGCGGCCGCGCGGCGGTCCCTGAGCCGCCGTCCTCGCGGAGCGCATCCAGGCGTTCGAGCGTCAGCGCGAGGTGCGCACCGCGCTTGGTCGCGGCGACGGCGTGTATCTCGTCAACGATCACCGCCTCGACCCCGGTGAGGGTCTCGCGCGCTTTGGAGGTGAGCATCAGGTAGAGCGACTCAGGCGTCGTGATCAGGATGTCCGGCGCGCTACGCAGCATCGCGGCGCGCTCACGGGCCGGTGTGTCGCCTGTACGGATTCCGACCGAGATGTCGAGCCCCAGGCCACGCAGGGGTGTCCGCAGGTTGCGCTCGATGTCGTAGGAGAGCGCCTTCAGCGGCGACACGTAGACCAGGCGCGTGCCGCTCCCAGGCTCACCTTCCGACGAGCGCCGGCGGACGAACTGGTCGAGCGACCAGAGGAACGCCGCGAGCGTCTTGCCCGAGCCGGTCGGCGCCGAGATCAGGACGTGCTCGCCTGTTGCGATCGCCGGCCAGGCCTGCGCCTGCGCGGGGGTCGGAGCCTCGAAGGCGTTCTCGAACCAGTCGCGGACCTGGGGTGTGAAGTGACTGAGCGCCATCGCCACAGCGACGTTAGCGCGCCGGGGCCGCGAGCTCGCTCGCGCGGCGCAGGACCCGATCGATCATCGGCTCGGTGAGCCGGCCCGTGAACGTGTTCTGCTGGCTCGGGTGGTAGCAGCCGAGCAGCGTCCGGCCATCCTCGAGCGCGTGCTCGGCCCCGTGGCCAAACCGAGGTCGCGGCGTGCGCCGGACCCCAAACAGCGCGAGCGCGGCGTCCCAGGCAAACCCGCCGAGGCAGACGACGACCCGCAGGCCGTCCAACAGGTCGAGCTCACGTCGGGCGTAGGGCATGCAGCGATCGCGCTCGGCCACCGTGGGCCGGTTGGCCGGCGGCGCACAGCGCACGACGGCCGTGACAAAGCAGTCGCTCAGCCTGAGCCCGTCGTCGCGGTGGCGCGACGACGACTGGTTGGCAAATCCGGTGCGCCAGAGCGCCGCGTAGAGGAAGTCGCCCGAGCGGTCACCGGTGAAGACGCGGCCGGTTCGGTTTGCGCCATGGGCTGCTGGGGCGAGGCCTAGCAGCACCACACGGGCCGCGGGGTCGCCAAAGCCGGCGACCGGGCGACCCCAGTAGGTCTCGTCGGCGAATGCGGCGCGGCGATCCCGGGCGACCTGCTCACGCCAGGCGACCAGGCGAGGGCACGCGCGGCAGCGCTCGATCTGCGCGGCGAGCGTCTCGAGGCGATTCTCCCGTAGGCTCTGCTGCATGCGTTCCCCACGCACGATCATCCTCTCATCGACGCTCGCGCTCCTGCTGGGTGGCTGCACAGTCAACCAGGGCAGCACAACCACGCCGACGGCGAAGGGCGCGCGCGGAGCGATCGACGCTGTGGTCGCCGCGTTCTCGAGCGACGCCGGGAGCGCCAACGCCAGCGCGATCTGCACGAGCGTTCTCAGCAGCGAGCTCGCACACCGCCTGAACCAGGTTGGCGGCTGTACGAAGATCATCACCAAACAGCTGGCGACGACTACCAGCACCACGCTCACGGTCGTCAGCTCGAACGCCGCCGGCAACACGGGGACGGCAGTCGTCACAGAGCCGGCGAGCGGCAAAGCTCGCCGCTACACGCTGCACCTGGTCAAGCAGGTCAAGGGCGGCTGGCGGATCAGCTCACTCGGCTAACGCCGTGCCGTACTGGCGCGCGTAGTAATCGCGATAGGACCCCGAGCGAATCGGCTCCCACCACCACGAGTTCTCGCGATACCAGGCGACCGTCCGCTCGATCCCCTCGTCAAAGCGCGTCGCGGCGCTCCACCCGAGAGCGCGCACCTTCTCCGAGCCGAGCGAGTACCGACGATCGTGGCCTGGCCGGTCGGCGACGAACGAGATCAGCGACTCGTCGGCTCCGCACAGCTCGATGATCCGCCGCACCACGGTGAGGTTGTCGGCCTCGTCGGGGCCGCCGACGTTATAGGTCTCGCCCGGCACACCGTGTTCGAGAACGTGTGATATTCCGCTCGCGAAGTCCTCGACGAACAGCCAGTTGCGCACGTTGCGCCCGTCGCCATAGACGGGCAGGCGGTCGCCGTGCATCGCGTTGAGAACCATCAGGGGGATCAGCTTCTCCGGGTACTGGTAGGGGCCGTAGTTGTTCGAGCCGCGGGTGATCAGCGTCTCGAGGCCGAACGTCTCGTGATAGGAGGCCACGAGGAGGTCGGCGCCGGCCTTGGTCGCGCTATAGGGCGATGAAGGCTCGAGCGGCGAGTTCTCAGTGAAGGACCCCTCGTCGATCGAGCCATAGACCTCGTCGGTCGAGACCTGCAGGTAGCGGACGCCGCGTTCGCGCGCGGCTTCCAGCAATACGAAGGTCCCGAGCGCGTGCGTTCGAACAAAGGCGTCGGGCTCGGCGATCGAGCGGTCGACGTGCGTCTCGGCGGCAAAGTTGACCACCGCGTCGACGTCCGCAATCGCCCCGGCAACCGCCTCGGGGTCCTCGATCGCCCCGTGGACGAACGAGAACCGCGGATCGTCCTCGGCGTCGCGAAGGCTCTCGCGCCGGCCCGCATAGGTCAGCTTGTCGAGCACAACCACCGAATCGTCGCTCGCGGCCAACCGGCTGCGCACGAAGTTCGAACCGATGAAACCGGCGCCACCGCAGACGAGCAGCTTCATCGTGCGACCTCCTGGGCGATTTGGGCCAGATATGCGGCGAGGCCGTCCTGCCACTCCGGGAGCCGCGGCGTGTCGTCGCGTTCGCTTTCGAGGATCGAGCGCTCGGGACGCTGCGCCGGGCGCGGGAAATCAGCCGTGCTCACGCGACGCACTTTGCACGGCGCGCCGGACTGCCTGAAGATCTCGGCTGCGAAGTCCGCCCACGAGCAGTGTCCCGAGCCCGCGATGTGCATCAACCCCCCCAGTTGCCGCTCGGCCACCTCGACTAGCGCGTCCGCGAGATGGCCTGCGTAGGTGGGAGCGCCGACCTGGTCGCTGACCACCGCAACCTCGTCGCGGTCCTCGGCGAGGCCGAGCATCGTGGTGACGAAGTTCCGCCCGGCGGGTCCAAACAGCCACGACGTGCGGACGATCGCGTGCGGGATTCCTTCCGCGACGATCGCCTTCTCTCCCGCCAGCTTCGTGCGCCCGTAGGCGCTCCGTGGTCCCGTCTGGTCGGACTCGACGTACGGCAGCTCCGAACGGCCGCTGAAGACGTAGTCGGTCGAGACGTGGATCAGGCGTGCACCCGCCTCGCCGGCCGCCCGCGCGAGCAGGCCGGGGGCGACGCCGTTGATCTCGAGCGCGGCGGCTTCGTCGGACTCGGCGCCGTCGACGTCGGTCCAAGCCGCGCAGTTGACGACCGCGTCGGGCGCGAGCCGCTCGAAACTGCCTGACACCGCGGCAGCGTCACAGACGTTGAGCTCCGCGCGCGTCAGCGCGATGACATCGTGGTCCCGGCGTCGGCCCGCGGCGAGCACCTCCGTTCCGAGCATGCCCGCGGCGCCGGTAACTAGGAGACGCATTCAGGGCACCGCGATGTCGCAGTTGTCGCCGACCAGAAGCCGGTAGGCCCGCGGCTGGCGGCTGTCGCGCCTCACACGAGCGCCGCGGCCGAGCAGCGACGCCTCGATCCGGACGTCGAGATCGTGGACCACGCAGTCCGTGAGGAGAATCGAGTGCTCGACCTCAGAACGCTCGATCTTGCACCCATCGCCGACCGCTGTGTACGGCCCCACGTAGGCATCGGTCAGCTGCGCGCCGACGCCGATGATGGCCGGGCCGCGAACCGTCGAGCGAACGAGGCGAGCGCCGGCCTCCACGATCACCCGCCCGTCCAGCTGGGTGTCCGTCAGCTCGCCTTCGCAGCGTGACTCGATCGTGTCGAGAATCAGGCGGTTTGCCTCGAGCATGTCGGCGAGCTGGCCCGTGTCCTTCCACCAGCCACGCACCACGTGCGGCTCCACGCGCTGCCCGCTGTCCACCATGTGCTGGATCGCGTCGGTTATCTCGAGCTCGCCGCGGGCGCTCGGAGCGATCGCGCGCGCCGCCGCGTGAATCGAGGCATCAAACATGTAGACGCCGACGAGCGCGAGGTTGCTGCGTGGCTGCGCCGGCTTCTCAACAAGCGCAACGACGCGGTCGCCGTCGAGTTCCGCCACCCCGTAGCTCTCGGGATCATCGACCGGGGTGAGGAGGATCAATGCGTCGGGGCCGCTCTCGCGAAAGCGGTCGACCAGGTCCGTTATCCCCCCCTGAAGCAGGTTGTCGCCGAGGTACATGACGAACGGATCCTCACCCAGGAACGGCTCGGCGGTGAGTACCGCATGGGCGAGTCCGGCGGGCTTGTCCTGGACGATGTAGGTGACGCTGACCCCGAAGCGTGAGCCATCGCCCACCGCGGCCCGGATCTCCTCGCCGGTCTCAGGGGCAATGATGATGCCGATCTCGGTGATGCCCGCCTGCGCGATCGCCTCGATTCCGTAGAACAGCACCGGCTTGTTCGCAACCGGCACGAGCTGCTTGGCGCTCGTGTGGGTGATGGGCCGCAGACGCGTGCCCTTCCCGCCGGAGAGGATCAGACCCTTCATCGCGAACCTCACCGCATCCGTTTGGCTGCGCTCAGCACCGCGGCGCGCGCGTCTGCCGGCTCGAGCACGGCCGCGTCACCGGCCTCCTTGAGCACCTCGCGCACGAGCCAGTCGACCCCGGCGAAGCTGAGCTCGACCGCGATCGCCCCGTCGTCGTATTCCTCGAAGACTTTGCGCTGTTCGCGCGCCCAGCGCGCGCGCTCCGGCGAGATCCACACGCGTGCGCTACGCGACGCCGCCACCTCGCCCGTGCGGGGCCATCCATCGACGTCGGCCGCGGGGTTGACCTCGGGGCGTGGCTCGAAACGCTCGTCCGTCAGCTCCGCGCGCTTGATCCGATCGAGGCGGAAGTGGCGCACGTCGGACTTCTCGGGGTCGAAGGTCGCGACATACCATCCCTCGCGGCCGTTGATCAGCGCGTAGGGCTCGACGCGACGGGCAGAGAACTCATCCTCATTCTCCTTGTAGTAGTCGAGCTCGAGCAACACTCCTTTGGTGATCGCCTTCGAGATCACGCGCGAGATCTGCGAGTCGTCACTGCCGCCATGCGCGACCTGGAGGCCCTGCTCCATCGGGTCTTCGCCGAGCGCGGCGACGATCTTCTCGCGGGCCGATGTGAGGGAGCCCTGTGGCAGGTGCTCGCCGATCAGGTCGATGGCCGCGATGAGCGCCTTTGCCTCGACAGGAAGCAGGCGAGCCGGACGCGCGAAGTTGTCGCTGTAGGGCTCGGGGTCGACGGAGACCGTGCCCGCGTCGTCGTCGATCTCGGCATAGAGGACGTAGGAGCCACCACCGAAGTTGACGACGTTGAGGACGCCGATGTCCTCGCGCAACTCGCCGTCGGTTATCTGAAGGCGCCGGCAGAGGTCATCGAGCTCGAGGGCGCGGCCGGAGCGGCCGGCCTGGATCAGCATCGAGGCGAGTGTGACGAGGCGCGCGAACCGCTCCGGCCGGATCGCTGCGTCGGCCCGTCCGTTTGACTCGCCGACGCCGTTGCTGGATTGCGGCAGCGTGACGGTCCGCGCCGGGCCGCTACTCGGCGAGTGGCTATGGCGTTCGACGATCAACTTGACGCGACGGCCATGCTCCTTGACGAGCTCCGGCGGACCGAGGATGCGGGCGTGCTCACCCAGACCAAGTACCCACGCGATCAGCTGGCGCGGGCTCGAGTAGTCCGTGACGAAGAGTCGGTCGCCGCTTCCTTCGATCGCTCGCACCTCACCGTAGCGTCCGAAGTGGCGGTCGAGCTGCCACGCGATCCGCTCGGCAATGCGGATCTCGGCGCTCCCGGCGGTCTCGCCGAACTGCCAGTCGGCGCGACGTGCGTAGGCGCGCGGATCGAAGTCGACGGGCCGGCGGAAGTCGTGCTCAGCCTTCGTGGCGTACGCGACCTTGCCGCGAATTCGCGACAGCCGGAAGACCCGCAGAGAGTCACGCTCGTGCGAGTAGCCGAGCAGGTAGAACTGGCAGCCTCGATACAGCAGGTGGTAGGGATCGACCTTGCGCGCACCGACCTCGTCGCGCTCCATCGTGTAGTAGTCGAAGGTGATCGTCTTGTGGCGGAAGATCGCCGTTTCGATCTTGACAAGCCGGTGCGAGAGGTCGTGGCCGCCCGCGGATGCGGTGATTCCGAGCGCGACTCCGCGCTGATCCGGCGCCTGCAACGGGCTCGGCCGCCCCCACGTGATCTGCTGGAGCGCCAGGCGGAGCGGCTCGGCGTAGGCGAATTCGCCGTCCAGTAGCGATAGGGCGGTTGCGAGGGCCGCCAGCTCGGTATCGGCAAACTCGATCGCCGGAAGGTGAAAGTTCTCCGGGCGCAGCGAGTAATTCTCCTGTTCGGCAACCCCGTCGATTGGCTTCTCGACCGTGAGCGGAATCCGCAGCGACTCGAGTTCTGCGCGGTCAGCGTAGAAACGTCGCGCGAACGCGTCCTCGTTCATGCCGCTGTATCCCTCGACATCGCGCTTGATGTCGAGCGCAGTCACAGGCCGCCGCTCCGCCATCAGGTATGAGATCAGGGACAGCTGGCGGATCAGCTTCTCCGTGTCCTTTGCCATCCGCGCGTAACGATAGTCGGCGGGGGTGGCTTGCCGGCGATCGCGCTCCTAATTTGCGGGGTTTGCACCCGGTTTGACGCGTGCTAACCCGGCTCGCTCGCCGGGTGGCGGCGTTCAGCTCACCGGTCGAGGTCCAACCGGTGACGCGAGACGATCCCGAGCTTCTCCTTCTCCCGCGCGGCGCGAAGCTCCTGGGCTTCGCGATGCGCGCGCTCGTTGCGCTCGGCGACCGCCGCCCTCACTTCGTTGAACGACGTCGTCGACTTCACGGGACCATCAGGCTGCGCGTCCGGAGGCGTTTTCGCCATCTCGTTGCTCCTTGCGCTCTGGAGGAGAAGGCCACAGGGAAATGCGAGAGCACAACACTCAGCCGTGGAGCTACCTCCCCAGTCTACCGGGGGAACGAACCGCGCCGCGCGCGCGGCTGCATCTCGCGCCAGGGCGCGCCCCGGCGCGGCGCTCTAGGCCACCTGTCGCTGCGGCGCCCCAGCGTGTTCGTCGCGGCCAGGGAAGAAGGCGCCGGCGCCGATCGCGCGGTCAAAGCCCGACCAGGACTCGCCGTCGCGGAGCTCGAGCTCGAGGCGGTCGAAGCTGCCGAGACGGCCGCCAAGGTTGTCGGCCATGTGGACGAGCGTGGCTTCGCGAGTGCACGGTACGACCGGACTGCCGTGCTCGAGTGACCCGTGGTGGGAGAGGATGATGTGGGCGAGCGCCTGTGCGATGTCTCCCGGGAAGCCCTCCAGGTCCTCGATCGCTCGTCGCACGCGGTAGTAGCCGAGCGGGATCTCGCCCTGCAGCCGGCCGTCGTCGGTCATGTCGATCGCGGCGGACTCCGCCTCGTAGGCGTCGAGCTTCCCGATGTCGTGCAACAGGGCCCCGGCGACCGCGACGTCGCGGTCGATGCCCGGGAACGTGGAGGAGAGCGCGCTGACGGCCTCGGCAACGCTCAGGCTGTGTTCGAGCAGGCCGTGACGATAGGCCTGGTGGTAGAACTTCGCCGCCGGTGCGACCCGGTAGCGTTGCCATACCTCGGTGTGCTCGCCGAGCAGGGCGTCGAGCAGTGCGCGGATGTGACGGCTCTGGATCGTGGCGACGAGATCGCGCAGGGCGGCCTCCATCTCAGTGACTTCGCGCGAGGGACCGCAGACGAGGTCCTCGGGGTCAAAGCTACCGGGCTCGGCCGGCCTGACCGCGCGCAACCCGAGCTGCGGTCCGTACCGCGGGTGCACGTCGTAGCGACCGCTCACCCAGACCGGCTGGCCCGCTCGGAGCACCGGCCCGATCTCCGCGACAGCGTCCCAGACCATCGCCGGCAACTGCCCGCTGCGGTCCGCGAACGTGACGCGCAAATACTCGCCGCCGTCGCGCTTGCGACGCGCCTCGATGTCGCGCACGACGAGCGCCTGCTCGACTTCATCGCCGTCTTTCAACTCTCTGATCAGCATCGCTCTCCACGGTAGAGGCGCTCGCGGACGGTAGGCTGACGCGCGTGAATCGCAGCGTTGTGATCAGCGGCGGCACCGGCGGACTCGGCAGCGCCGTGACGCGGGCGATGCTCGATGCCGGCTGGCGGGTGCTCGTCCCCTACAACGACGAGCGCGAGCTCGAACGCGTGGATTCCCACGAGCGGCTCGAGCTCGTGGCGGCCGACCTGTTCGAACCGGCGGCTGCGGCGGCCGTGATCAAACGCGCCGGCGGGCAGCTTGGCGCGCTCGTCAACCTTGTCGGTGGCTACGAGGCCGCGGGCCGCGTGCACGAGACAGCGATCGACGACTTCGAGCGCCAGTTCCGCCTGAACCTGCGCCCGACGTATCTGTTGTGCGCGGCGGCGCTGCCGCGCATGCTCCAGGCCGGCGGCGGAGCGATCGTGTGCGTGTCGACCCGAGCGGCGGTTCGCCCGTTCTCGGGGGCCGCCGGCTACATCGCCTCAAAGGCCGCAGTGCTCGCGTTCGTCGATGCGCTGTCCGCCGAGTACACCGGGGACGGCGTGCGAGTGAACGCGATCCTTCCGAGCGTGATCGACACACCCGCCAACCGAGCATCCCAACCGGACGCCGATCACTCGCGGTGGGTGAAGCCGGCAGAGATCGCGAGCGTGATCCGGTTCCTCTGCTCGGAGGACTCGGCGCCCGTCGGCGGCGCGCACATCCCGGTCTACGGTCGCGCGTAGACCATCCGGCTCACTGGGTGGCCAGCGCCTCGAGGATGTTGACGCGGGCGGCGCGCCGCGCGGGCCACGCGGCCGCGAGCAGGCCGGCGAGTGCCGCAAGGACGAACAGCGCGACCAGCGTAGTGATCGGGATCGCCAGAACGAACCCGGTTCCCGACAGGGCGGTCACCGTGACGAGCAGCGCCGCTACGATCCCCAGCGCGATCCCGAGCACGCCGCCGATCAGGGCGATCACGAGCGACTCGTAGCGGATCATCTGGCGAATCTGGCGGCGTGAGGTCCCGATCGCGCGCAGCATCCCGAGCTCCCTCGTGCGCTCGAAGATCGATAGCACGAGCGTGTTGACGATACCGAACAGCGAGACGACGATCGACAGGGCCAGCAGGACCGAGACGAGGGCCAGCAGGCTGTTCACCTGCCCCGCCTCGGTCGCCTTGAACTGTGCCGGCGTCTGCGAGTGGGTCTGCGGAAAGCGCGATCGCAGGATGCGATCGACCGCCGGCTGGACACTTGCGTTGCTCGCGCCGGGCGCGTAGCTGACGAAGTCCACTGCGTCGGTGCTCTGGGCAAACGCGTCCCGGGCAAGAGCCAGCGTGATCGTGATGTTGCCGAGCAGCCGCGCGTTGTCGGTGACGATTCCGCGGGCGACGAGCACGACGTCGCGGCCCGACGGGGTCGCCAGCGCCAGGCGGCTCCCCACTGTGAGATGGTGCGAGTCGGCGAAGCCCTTTGACAGCACCGCGCCACTCGCGCCCAGCCGCTGCAGCGTCGCATCGGAACCGCGCACCCAGTCAAGCCTGTAGACGGAAGCGAAGTCAGCCGGGTTGACAGCGGTCACAGTCTGGGTGCCGCCGACGCCGCGCAGCTTTGCCTCGCTGAAGGCGATCGCGGTGACGTCGCGCACACCCGGGACCGCTCGCAGCGCGTTCGGTATCGCGGCCGGTATCCCCACGTTCCCGGCAGCGCTCGAGTTGTCGACGATCAGGTTGCCGGCAAACGAGCGATCGATCGCCTGGTTGATCGTTGCGGTCAGGCCGGCGGCGAGGATCGCGGCAAACGTGACAAGCCCCAGACCGATCGTCAACGCGGCCGCGGTTGCCGCCGTTCGCCCCGGTTGGCGCAGGGTGTTCTCCCGCGCGAGGCGCCCCGTGACGCCGCGCCAGGTGACTAGGTAGGACACGGCTTTCGTCATCCCGGTGATGAGCGCCGCCAGCGCGCCTGCGATCCGCCGCCGGGTCGCCGGGATCCAGACGAGCGCAGCGAGCACCGCCACCACGAGCGCCCCGCCGCCGCCGCCGGCCTTGCCGGCGATTGCAACCACGACGACGACGAGCAGCGCGAGCCCAAGCGTCCTGGCGCTCCGCGCGCGCCTGCTGCGCTCGCGTCCCGGCTCGTGGAGGGGCACGCCCTCGCGCAGCGCTGCCACTGGAGGCACGCGGGCCGCGCGAATCGCCGGCGCCAGGCCGGCGGTGACGGTCACAAGCGTGCCGGCGAGCAGCGAGACGATGATCGTGCGCGGTTCGATCACCGTTCCCTTGTCTGGAAGATCCGCGCCAAACGCCTTGAACAACTGATCGAGTCCCGGGGCAACGGCGATCCCCGCCAGCAGACCGACGAGTGAGCCGCCCGCCCCAAGCAACAATCCTTCCGCGATGACGCTACGAACGAGCTGGCCGCGGGTCGCCCCCAATGCTCGCAGCAGTCCGAACTCGCGAGTCCGCTGCGCGACCGTGATCGAAAAAGTGTTGAAGATGATGAAGGCGCCCACAAACAGCGCGACGTAGGCAAAGATCAACAGGAACGTGCGAAGGAATCCGAGCTGGCTCTCGAGATCCGAGGTTTGGTGAGAGGCTTGTTGAGCTGCCGTTCGGACCGCGACACTCGATGGCAGGACGGCGCGGATTCGAGCTCTCAGGGTCGCGGCCGAGACGCCCGGGGCGGCGGCGACGTCGATCTCGTCGAACGCGTGCTGCTCGCCGGTGAGCTCCCGCGCGACCGCCAGCGTGACGAGCCCAACGCTCGCGCCCCCGAACGATGGCGCGCCCGCGAACGCGAGGATCCCCACGAGCTTGAAGGTGCGCGTCTTCGCCAGCCCCGCGACGCGCATCGTCTCACCAAGGGTCAGCCCGTAGCGCTGGGCGGCGTCCTGGTCGATCGCGAGCTCGCCGGGTCCGCGCGGGAACGCACCTGTCACGGTCGCGAAGCTCTCGAACCGCGACGCGGTGACCGACCCGACGAACGCCGGGGCGGCAGTGTTCAGGCGCTTGCCGTGCGAGTCAAAGATCGTCGCGAACGAGAAGATCGCTCCCGACGCGTAGGCGACGCCCGGGACGCGGCGAACGCGGGGGAGAAGGTCTGCGGGAACAGGCTTCGTCTGAGCCGCCGAGTTTGCCCCGAACGGGGTGGACGGGGTGACGATCACCGACTTGTTCGCAACGCCGGCCGCGAAGATCGCGGCGAACGACTGGTTGATCGTGTCGGTCAGGATGTAGGTCCCGGACATCAAAGCGACGCCGAGCACGATCGCCACCGCGGTCAGCACGGCACGCAGCTTGCGCGCCGCGAACCCGCGCAGCACGACACGGACCATCAGCTGAGTGACTTCATGAGGTCGAGCACGCCGTCCGGCGGTAGCGCCTCCCCGTCGTGCACGATCCGCCCGTCGGCCAGGACGATCAAGCGGTCGGCACGCGATGCCGCGTGGGCGTCGTGGGTGACCATCACGACTGTCTGCGACAGCTCATCGACGGCCTGGCGCAGCAGATCGAGCACCTCGCCGGAGGCCTTCGAATCGAGATTGCCGGTCGGCTCGTCGGCGAAGACGACCGCGGGCCTGGCGATCAGGGCCCGTGCGATCGCGACGCGCTGCTGCTGGCCACCCGACAACTCGGCGGGACGGTGGCCGAGGCGGTCGCGGATCCCGACCGTGTCGATCAGCCGCTCGAACCATTCCGCGTCAGGCTCCCGGCCGGCAATCGCAAGCGGCAGCAGGATGTTCTCGCGAGCGTCGAGGATCGACAGCAGGTTGAAGGTCTGAAACACGAACCCGACGTGCTCACGCCGCCAGACTGTGAGGGCGCTGTCCTCGAGCGCCCCCAGGTCGGCGCCGTCCAGCGTCACGGTCCCCGAGGTCGGTCGATCGAGCCCCGCGAGCAGGTGCATCAGGGTCGACTTGCCCGAGCCCGACGCGCCCATGATCGCGGCAAACCGCGCCGGCGGGAAGGCGACCGTCACCCCGACGAGCGCGTCGACCGCCGCCTCACCCTCGCCGTAGCGGCGCGACAGCTCGCGCGCGGCAACGATCGCGTCAACTGGGTTCGATGTCACCGCGGCTCCGCCCGTCGATCGCTCGGTCGACGGCCGCCAGAACGCGTTTGGGCGCGGCGACGCCCGCGAAGGCGAAAACCGAGTCATCGGTCGCAGCCGTGTCGAAATCGACGGTGCCGATCGCGAGCACCCGCTCGAACAATGTCTGGTGCGCCTCGACGTTCTGAACGCGGTCGAGCGTTGCATGCTGCTCGCTGCGCGAGAAGAGGCCGTGGCGGATGTAGAGGCGCCGGTCGGTGATCGTGTAGTGGACCGCGGCGCGGCGAACGAAGCCGACGAGGAGCGACACCAGGAAGATCGCCAGGAAGACGGCGACGGCGACTCCCCATCCGGCTGCGAGCTTGCCGATCACGCCCCCGGCCACCGCCAAGCCGACGCCGCCGAGGTGAAAGTCGAACATCGAGCGCCAGGACGGGTGGCCCGAGTAGATGACCGTTTCGGCGGGCTGGCTGCTCATCGGAACCGAAGCCTAGCGCCGCACGCGCGGCATGCCAGTCCGACTAGGCCCAGTTGGGCTCGCGGCCTTCGAGTCGCGCGCGGAATCCCTCGACCACTTCCCGCTCGTGGTCCTGCAGGTAGCGGATCAGCTCGCGACGCTCCTGCTCGACCCCGCTCGGCGTGTCGACGCCGAGACCGCGGTTGATCTGTCGCTTCGCGCTCGCCAGCGCGGCGCGGGGCTTGTCGGTGAGCGTCGCGACCAGCGCCGCGACGGTCTCCTCGAGCGCCGCCGCCGGTACAGCCGAGAGGACGAGGCCGATCGATGCCGCCTCGATGCCGGTGAGCGTCCTGCCGGAATAGATCAGCTCCCGGGCGCGCTGGACGCCGATCAGACGCGGCAGGCGGATGCTCGCCCCCCCGCCCGGAACCGTCCCCACAGCGAGCTGGCAGTCGCCCAGCTCGGCGCCCTCGGCGGCGACGATCAGGTCGCACGCGAGTGCGAGCTCGAACCCGGCCCCGATCGCCTTCCCAGCGACCTGCGCAACAACGGGAACGTCCAGCGATTCGAGCGAGAGCAGCGCGGCCGCGAGCCGCGTCAGCACGTTTTCGAAGTATTCGGCGTCGCTGTGCGCCTTATCGAGCAGGTCATCGTCGAGCCCGACGGAGAAGGCGTCGGCGTCGCCGGCGAGCACGAGCGCGCGAACCTCACGGTCTTCCTGGACGCGGCGCACGACGTCCCCGAGGTCGTCCAGCGCCTCCTCGGAGAGGCTGTTGTGCTGCTCGGGGCGCGCGAGGGTCGCGCGTGCAACACGCTCGGTCGTCGAGTAGTTGAGCGTCGAGTGGCTCGTCGAGCCCGCCATGGCCGGCACCTCTCGTTAGGACAAGGACATTTCGCCGGACTGAGCAGGCGCGAGCCGCACGCGGGCGATCAGCGCCCAATGTTAGTCGGGCCTGCCTCATGGCAGCTGCCGGGCAACTCATTCACCGCGAGCGATGTCGGCCAGCACCTCGACGAGCAGCTCCCGCTCGGCGGCTCGAACGCGCTCGCCGAGCGAGCTGACATCGTCGTCCGCCAGCACGGGGACCTCGACCTGACGGAGGATCTCGCCCGCGTCGTACTCGCCGGTGACGCGGTGGACCGTTGCGCCGCTGGTCGCTGCACCCGATTGCAGAACCGCCTCGTGGACGCGATCGCCGTACATTCCCTGGCCGCCGAACGCTGGTAGCAGCGCCGGGTGGCTGTTGAACACGCGCCCCTGGAAGGCGTCGACCGTCGGCTTTCCGAGCTTCTTCATGTATCCCGCGAGCAGGATGTGCGTCGCTCCGGACTCGGTGACCGCGGCCAGCACGGCGCCGTCGAGCGCGTCCGTCTCGGGGTGGGTCCGTGAGCTGAGCACGATCGCTGGAACCCCTGCCTGCGCCGCCCGCAGCAGCACGGGTGCGTCCGCGTTGTTGGCAACCAGCAGCACGGCCTGGCCGTCGATCCGACCGGATCGCAGGGCGTCGAAGACCGCCTGAGCGGTGCTCCCGGCGTGCGAGGCGAATATCGCTAGGCGCAGAGGCGGCAATGGGGAGAGGCAGCGTAGCTGCGGGAGCCGGGCTTTGGGCGGCTGTCCTCGCTGGATCGTTGGCGTCCGTGTTTGGCGAGCATAATCGCGACGATGCTTGCGCTAGCAAGCAAGTCTTGGTAGGCTGTGCGCATGACCGAAACAGCGGCGGCTCAGAGGGTTGGTGGCGGCGCGCTTCTACCTGACAACGCCAGCCTTGGCGCGGTCGAGTTGACGGTTACCGACCTCGACCGGTCAATCGGCTTCTACGAGGACGTCATCGGCTTGCGTGTGCTGCGCCGCGCCGGGAACGTGGCGGCGCTGGGGGCCGACGAGGAAGTGCTGGTGCTGCACGAGGAGCCGGAAGCGGACCAACCCGGTCGCGTTGCTGGGCTCTACCACTTCGCGCTGCTCTTCCCGACGCGTCAGGAGCTCGCACGAGCCACGGCGCGGATCGCCCGCACCCGCACGCGAATCGACGGGGCGTCCGATCACGGAACGCACGAGGCGATCTACCTTCCCGATCCGGACGGCATCGGGATCGAGCTCGCGGCCGATCGCCCGCGCGAGCAGTGGCCAGACCTCTCGCTCGCGGACTTTGCCAGCCACGGCCCGGCTCCGCTCGACGTCGGTGACCTGCTCGCGAGCATTGCCGACGAGGCTCCGGCCGACGCCGCCGCATCCGGCGTGCGGGTAGGCCACGTCCACCTTCACGTCTCAGACCTCGATGACGCGACGCGCTTCTACCGCGACGGTCTCGGTTTCGCGGTGATGACCACGCTACCGACCGCGGTCTTCGTCTCGTTCGGGCGCTACCACCATCACGTCGCCTACAACGTGTGGCGCGGTCCCGGTGTGCCGGCCGCAGCGGAAGGCGTCGTCGGTCTGCGCCACTGGACGTTGATCTTGGGGAGCGACGCGGACCTCTCCGCGGTACGCGACCGCCTCGGCGCGCTTGGCGCGACGGTGACCGAGACCGACGGCGGGCTGATCGCCCGTGACAGCGCGAACATTGCAGTTCGTGTCGTCGCCGCCTGAACGGGGCGGGGCTTTATAACTACGCGTCGCCGCCGGTGCAGGCTGACGCCGCGCCCGGCGAAAAACGGCCGAACACCGACGCCAGCGTCTGGACCTCGCCCACGCTGAGTTGATCGAAGAAGGACTGCTGCACGGTCGCCCGGTGGGTCACCTCGGCGTCGCGCAGCAGATCAGCGCCTGCCTGCGTGAGGTGTGCGTTGATCGCGCGAGCGTCGTCCGGGCAGTGCCGTCGCTCCACAAGCCTTCGATCCTCGAGCACGTCGACGATCCGCGAGACGCGGCTCAGGCTGAGAGCGGTTTGCCCCGCGAGCGTGGAGAGCCGCAGCCACCGGTCGGGCGCCGCCGCGAGCCGCGCGAGCAGCTCGAGCCCGCTCAGGCTCAGCCCGTGCTCCGCCTCGAGCCGCGCGTCTAGCTCGCGCGTCAGCTGGCGATGCGTTTGCAGCAGCCCGATCCACGCATCGGCGTACGTTTGATCCCAATGCTTCGAGCCGTCCGAGGCCACCACCTGGCACGGAACTGCTGATTTCTCGATTTGCTCAGTCATTTCTTGCTCTAGCAAGCATAGCGCGCGAGGAGCGTCGGGGCGCGGCGCTGATCGCGCGTCAGTATGAACGGTGTGATGACTCGCGGCGAGCGACGTAGTTAGGTGTATGAGGACGACAAAAGCGCGGCGCGTGTGAACGCGAGCGTCACGAGCAGGCCGGTCCCAGCGCGCGGCGCTGACGGGTTCGAATCGCTTTACCGGTCGTGCGCCGACGACGTGTTCGCCTACGTCGCGTCGCTCCTGCGCGACACAAGCGCCGCAGAGGACGTCACCGCCACGGCTTTCGAGCGCGCCTACCGCCGGCGCGCCCTGTTTGACCTTCGTCGTGGCACCCCTCGAGCCTGGGTCTTCGCGATCGCCCGCAACGCCGCTCTCGACGAGCTGCGCCGCCGCAGGCGGACCGGGTCGATGAGTGGCGAGATCGCCGACCCGACCGTCGATCTCGCCGGCGACGACGACGAGCTTGCCGAGCGGCGGCTCCTGGTTCGCGACGGGCTCGCCGCACTCGATCCTCGCGAGCGCGAGGTGATCCTGCTCAAGTTCGTCGGGCAGCTCAGCAACAGCGAGCTGGCCAGAGTCCTCGGCTGCAGCGAAACGGCCGCCGGTACACGTCTACACCGCGCGATCGCGCGCCTTCGGGAGGTATGCAATGTCGCGCACTGAACTGAGCCGCGAGGCGGCCGCCGAGCTTGCCGCCCTCGACGCGATCCTTGCGGGCGCGCCGGTCGACGACCGTCATCTCGAGCTCGCCGCGCTCGTCGACTCCGTCAGAAAGGTCAGCCCCGCGCTCGACGAAGCGGGACGCGAGCGGATCGACGCACGCCTGAGCACCGTTTGGCGCAAGCCGGCGGATCGGCGGATCCGCTCACGTGGCCGGCCGGAGCGTCCAGCCGGCGCCCGGCAGTCCGCAGGCCTTCGGCCGGCACGTCTCGCCCTCGCCGGCGGCCCATTCATCGCGGTCGTAGTGGCCGTCGCCGTCGTCTTCGGCGGCGGGGTGTTCGGCCGCTCGAAGCCCGCGCCGACTGTCAGCGCCGGCCCGGCCCACGGCGTTCCCGCCACGCTCCCCACGCCGTCTGCCGCAGGCCAGGGCAACTCCGCCGGCCGCACGGACCTCAGCACGAACAGCGGCGCCATCGGGGCAACGACTGCGTTGGGCGCCCCCGCCGTGGCACAGCGCGCCGGCGCGCCGGCCCCCACCACCGACTACACGGCCACCAACGTGAGTCCTCGCAACCGCCTCGTGGCGCAGGGCGCGTCGCTGACGCTCGCGTCGAGTCCCGACCAGATGCAGACCGTCGCGAACGAGGTCGTCTCGAATACCGAGCGGCTCGGTGGGATCGTCGAGAACTCGAACGTGAGCGTGCACGGTTCCTCGAGCTACGCGAGTTTCAACTTGAGCGTTCCCCGGACCCGGCTTGCACAGCTGATCTCATCGCTGTCCAGCCTCACTGCCGTCCGATCGCTCGATCAGTCGGCGAATGACATCACCGACAACTACGACAAGGCGAGCGCGCTGCTGGCCGACGAGAAGGCACAGCGCGTGGCGCTGATCAAGTCGCTCGCGGCGGCGGTCACGCTGAGCGACGAGGAGGCGATCCAGAAGAAGATCACACGCCTGGACCGTGCAATCGCTGCCTCGGCCCACGCGGTCGGAAGCCTCCTGAGCCGAGGCCACAACTCTCACGTCTCGGTACAGGTTCTCGCAGCGGCAGCCGGCGCGGCCGGTGGCGGCGGGCCGGTTGACCGAGCGCTGAACGACGCCGTCAAGGTGCTCGACGTCGCGCTTGCGATCGCGCTGGTCGCCCTTGCGATCGCGCTCCCGATCGGCCTGGTCGGTCTGCTCTTCTTCTGGGCATCGGCATCGCTGCGACGGCGCTCGCGTGAGCAGGCGCTGGCGGCGAGCGCCTCGAGCTGATCAGGCTGTGATCGGGATGTGGCCCGGCTGCGAGGCAACGCGCTGCAGCCAAGCCCGGATCGCGGGGTAGCGCTCCAGCTCGAAGCCGCCCTCGCCGGCGACGTGCGTGTAGGCGTAGAGGGCGATGTCGGCGATCGTGTAGCGCTCGGCGACGAGAAACTCGCGAGCGCCCAGGACGCGCTCCATCGCGTCCAGCGCAACGTACCCGGCGGCGCGACGCGCCTCGATCTCCGCCGTCGCGGGGGGGCGCTCCGAGAACGCGACCCAGAAGCGAACGGTCGCGATGTTCGGCTCGTGGTTGTACTGCTCGAAGAAGAGCCACTGCAGCACCTTCGCCCGGTCGAACAGATCGTCAGGCAGAAATGGCGTTCCCGTTGCGAAGTAGTAGATGATCGCGTTCGACTCGGCGAGCGCCCGGCCGTCGTCGAGCACGAGCGTCGGGACTCGCAACGCCGGGTTCAGATCGCCGATCACCTCGCGGCGGTTCGAGCGATCGACAACGCTCAACTCTTGACGCTCGAACGGGATCCCGAGCTTTGAGAGCAGCAGGCGCACCTTGTAGCAGTTGCCTGACACCTGGGAGTCGTAGAGCAGCATCGGGACGTGCGAATTCTATTGCCGCTCGGGTTGGGCGCGAACCTGACCCGGCGGCGGCCACCGCCGCCGCTAGGCTCCGCAAGATGAAGCCAGTCCAACTCGATCGCGGACTTTGGCGCTGGTCCGCGCCGCACCCCGATTGGCGTCCCGGAACCGCCGGCAGTTCCGCCGACTGGCCGCGGTACGTCGGTTGCACGCTCTTTGCGACCTCGACGATCGCGCTCTTCGTCGACCCGATGCTGCCGTCTGCCACGAGCGCCTTCTGGCGCTGGTCGGACGAGCGCTGCGCCGGTCGGTCGGTCGCGGTCTTCACGACCATCGGCTACCACGCGCGAAGCCGCGATGCGTTCATCGCTCGCTACGGCGGCGCGCGTTACGGCGAAGGAGCTGCCGACGAGCTGACGCTTCCGGGCGGTGTGCATTGCCTCCCACTCGACGGGGTCGGCGAGACGCTCGTCTGGCTCGCCGAAGCCCGCACGCTGATCACCGGTGACAGCATCATCGGCGCCGGCCGCGGCCGGCTGCGTCTCTGTCCGGAGTCGTGGCTCGAGGACGCGCCGGGCACCGTGACGCTCGCCGACCTGCGCGAGCAGCTCGGAGACCTGCTCGCTCCGCTACCGATCGAGCGCGTCCTGGTCTCCCACGGCGAGCCGGTGCTGAGCGGCGGGCGCGAAGCTCTAGCGATGGCGCTGGGCGTGGTTGCGCTCTCGCGGCACGACTGATCTCAGATGGCGTCGGGTCCGGCGTAACGCTCGGCGACCGTCGCCATGATCGCGGTCATCGCGTCGGCGGCCGGCGTCAGGCGCGATCCCTCGGGCGTGGCGGCGATCACGTTGCGAACCGGGCTGTAGGGCGAAAGGGCCCGGATGGCTATGTCGTCCCGGGCGCTGGCGACGGCGAGCTTCGGGATCAGGGCCACCCCAACGCCTGCCGCGACGAGCCCCTGGACCGTCTGATAATCGTCGCTCTCGAACGAGACGATCGGCTCGAATCCGGCCGCATGGCAGCAGCGGACGACGTGGCGCGCGCACGGACTCGACGACGAAGTCTGCACCCAAGCCTCGGCGCGGAGGTCCGATAGGCGCAGCGTACGCCGACCGGCGAGCGGATGGTCGGCGGGGAGCGCGAGGAACATCGGATCCTCAAACAGCGGCTGGCGGACGAGGTCACCGACGACGGGGTCGCTGGTCCCCTCGAACTCGAACAACAGCGCGAGATCGAACTCACCGGCGTAGAGGCGCGGCGCGATCTCCTCGGGCTCGCCCTCGGCGAGCGTCAGCTCGACCTCCGGATGCTGGGCGCGGAACATTGCGATCGCGAGAGGCATCAGCGTGGCGCCCGCCGTCGGAAAGGAGGCCATGCGAAGTTGTCCGCCGCGCAGCCCGGCGATCGCCTCCATGTCGGACTCGGCGGCGGCCAGCCGGCCAAGGATGCCCTCGGCGTGTGTCAGGAGCGTCGCACCGGCCGTCGTCAGCCTGACGCCGCGGGGCAGGCGCTCGATCAGCGTGACGCCGGTCTCAGCCTCGAGCGCGGCGATCTGCTGGGAGACCGCGGACTGCGTATACGACAACTCCTCGGCCGCCGCAGAGATCGATCCCTGCTTTGCGACTTCGACAAAGACTCGTAGGCGACTGAGCTGAAGCATAAGAAGGACTAATGGCTTGGATAATCAATAGTACTGGAGCTAATGGCAAATCGGTGCGATAACTACGTCTGCCTCCAAGACTTCTAGAAAGGAACCCGCAATGTCATCAAACATCATCATCTCTTTCGACGGTTCGGACAACGACCACGACGCTCTCGCGCTCGGGCGCCTGCTCGCGCAGGGCGGCGCTGACGTCTCGATCGCCTACGTCCGCCACAACCAGGAGGGCGACGCTGCCCGCGAGAGCTCGGCACAGGCCGAGGCCGAGAGCATCGTTGACCGCGGCGCTAAGTGGCTCGGCGGCAAGGGTAAGGTCGGCCGCCACGTTGTCGTCAACGCGTCCACGGGCGAGGGCCTGCGCGCTCTTGCCGAGGATCAGAACGCAGACGTCATCGTGTTCGGCTCCGATTGGCACACCGCCCCCGGCCACGTGCAGCCCGGCCAGTCGGCGCTGCGCCTGATGGACGGCGGCCCGTCGGCGATCGCGATCGCCGCAGCCGGCCTGCGCAACCGTAGCGACGCCCGCATCGAGCACGTCGCCCTGCCGGGTGGCGAGGTTGACGCCGCAGCGCGTGAGACAGCGGAGGGCTACGCGACCCGCAGCGGCAAGCCGCTTGCGCTGCCGACCCAGGAGAACGTCGATCTGCTCGTCGTCGGTTCGCGCCCGGGCGCGCCGGAGGGCAACGTCAGCCTCAGCGCCGCAGCCGAGTACCTCGTCGAGACGACCAAGTCGTCGGTCCTGGTCCTCCCTCGCGGCGTCTCGTTCGGCACGGGCGGCAAGAGCTCCGCTCGCCGCGGTGCCGGTCGCAAGGCCAAGGCCTAAGCACCCACTGCAGGACCCGCCTTCGCGCAGCTTCAATGCGCGAAGGCGGAGTCGTGCGCTGCCGAGCCCTCGCACACCAGGGCATGCTCCGCCACCGGCCGCGGCGGCTATGCGTGCCTTAGCTTGAAGCCGCGGAGCGGCTCGAGGCCGGGACGCCAGCGCGGGCCGGAGAGGCCGCCGGGGTCATCGACCGGGCTCGTGTCGAGGCGGATGCCGGCGACGGTCAGCCACGCGTGCCCGGTGCTCGTGTAGACAGTGATCCAGCTTCCGGGGCCGGGGCGCCCCCAGTGCATGAACGTGAGCGAGTCCTGCGGCGCGGCTAGCAAACCGGCCTCGTGCAGGGCGAACGAGACCGAGCCCGAGCAGTCGTAGGCGTTTGCAGAGAAGGACGCGTGGCCGCCGCCGTAGCGGTACGGCAGCCCGATCAGACGGTTGGCGCTCCAGATCAGGACCTTTACTTTCTCCGGGGCGCCAGCCGGCGGAACCGCGAACCCGGTTCCAAGGATCTCGGCGGCGGTGCCGGGAACCGTGGGACCCGTCGTGATCGGCGTGTCGGAGATCGGCCGTCGACGACGAGTCGTCGGGATCGGGGTGCCGGTCGGGCCGGCGCTCCCGGTTACACCCGTCGCACCGGTGCTGTCGGTCGGGCCGGTTCTCCCCGTCGGGCCCCCTCGACCCGTTGTGCCCGTGCTGCCGGTCGGGCCCCCTAGCCCTGTTGTGCCACCGCGCCCCGTTGAGCCCGTGCTACCCGTCGTGCCACCGCGCCCCGTTGAGCCCGTGCTACCCGTCGTGCCACCGCGCCCCGTTGAGCCCGTGCTACCCGTCGTGCCCGTGCTACCCGTCGTGCCCGTGCTACCCGTCGTGCCTGTGCTACCCGTC
>Ga0265319_1000403_pt1 | contig 31351 bp, 26 predicted proteins | sample 4824metaG_FD_192443 | JGI IMG/M metagenome (GOLD analysis project Ga0265319, IMG submission 192443) | Rhizosphere microbial communities from Carex aquatilis grown in University of Washington, Seatle, WA, United States - 4-8-24 metaG | ecosystem: Host-associated > Plants > Roots > Rhizosphere >...
GGGCGGAGCCGAGCCGGAAACCGAACGGGAATTGGCGCGGCTGATCTTCACGCCAGGGTTTTCCACTTCCCGGATTGTCACTTCCTTCTCAGGGCGGGGGGTGGGCCTGGACGTGGTCAAGAGCCAGGTGGAATCGGTCCATGGATCGGTAGATTTTTCCTTTGAGCCGGGAAAAGGAACCTGTTTCATCATGACCGCGCCCCTCACCTTGACCACGATCCGCGCGCTGTTGGCCACCGCGGGAGGGCAAACTTACGCTTTCATCAGCTCCGCGGTGGAAGGGCTTTTACGGATTGATTCCAAGGACCTGCATGTTATCGAGGGCAAGGAAAGGGTTTTACTGAACGGCCAGGCACTTCCCGTGGCCACACTTTCCGAACTGTTGGGAGTGGAGGCTCGGGAGACGACCGGATCCCGTGGGAAGGCGCAGTCGGTGATCCTCTCCGCGGGCGACCGCAAGGCCGTGGTGGTAGTCGAGGAAATGATCGCGGAGCAGGAAATCCTGGTCAAGGCCATGGGCCCCTGTCTGCCGCGCCTCCGCCATTTTTCCGGGGCTACAATCCTTTCGACCGGGAAAATCGCCCTGATTTTAAACACGAGAAACCTTCTCAAAAGCGCCTTTGAAAAAAACGCATCCCAGGGTCTTTCCTTTTCTTCCGCCGGTCCGGCGTCCACCCTCCGAAAGCGCCTGCTGGTCGTTGATGACTCCGTCACGACCCGAAGCCTGGAAAAAAGCATTTTAGAGGGAGCCGGTTATGAGGTATGGGACGCGGCTGATGGAGCGGAGGCCTGGCGCATCCTCCAGGAAAAGGGCGCTGACTTGGTAGTGAGCGATGTTGAGATGCCCCGCATGGATGGCTTCACCTTGACCGAGGTCATCCGGGGATCCCAAAGGTTTCGGGACTTGCCGGTAATTTTGGTAACCGCACTGGAAAGCCCCAAAGACAAGGCCAGGGGTGTGGAAGCCGGCGCGGACGCCTATCTTCTTAAAAGCGCCTTTGGCCAAAAACAACTTTTGTCCGTTATTAACCAGCTTATATAGGAGGCTTATGATTCGCGTTCTTGTGGCGGACGACTCACCCACGACCCGGCAGTGGCTTGTTTCCATCCTGCGGGAGGACCCGGGGATTCAAGTGGTGGGCGAAGCCTGTGACGGCTTGGAAGCGGTGGAGTTGACCCTCAAGCTCCAACCGGACATCGTTTCCATGGATATCGTCATGCCTGAATTGGACGGTTTTGAGGCTACCCGCCGCATCATGTCGGTTATCCCGACTCCCATCGTTATTGTCTCCAACATTTCGAATGTTAAGGAAATCAGGGTCACCTTTCAGGCCCTCAAGGTAGGAGCCCTGACGGTTATCAAAAAACCCGGGGGTCCCGGCGCGGTTGATAACGAGAAGGACAGCTCCATCTATGTTTCAACCCTCAAGATCATGTCCCAAGTGAAATTACTCCGGCGCGGCCGTGATCCGGAGAAGGAAAAAACAACGACCGCTCCCAGGACCATCACCTCGAAATTCCCCGAGGGGAGGAGGGGACGGGTGGTCGCGATCGCGGCTTCCACCGGGGGTCCGGAGGCCTTGAACAGGATTTTTTCGGAGCTGCCGGGGAATTTTCCGGCTCCCATTCTGGTGGTTCAGCACTTGCCCGATGGATTCCTCCAAGGGTGCGCCGCCTGGATGAACGAGAACTCCCCCCTCCGCGTCAAGGTGGCGGAGGAGGGGGAGTCCCCCGAACCAGGCTCGGTTTATCTGGCGGGGAACGGCGCCCACTTGGGAATTTCCGACCTGTCGAAACTGGTGAACTCCAGCCAAGATCCGGTGGGCGGATTCCGCCCTTCGGGAACCTACTTGTTTGAGTCGGCCGCGAAGGTTTTCGGCTCCTCCACTTTGGCCATGGTCTTGACGGGATCGGGATCGGACGGCGTGGCCGGATTAAAATCCGTCAAGGCGGCGGGAGGGTGGATCATGGCCCAGGACGAGGAAAGTTCGGTCGTATTTGAGACGCCGGGAGAAGCCGTAAAATCAGGGCTCGTCAACCTGGTATTACCCCTGCCCGAGATAGCGCCGCTTTTGATCCAAATTATGTCATCCGAAGGAGGAGGAAAATGAACCTTTCATTTTTTGAACAATTATGATCCGCGTGCTCGTGGCGGAAGACTCGCCGACCACCCGCCAATGGCTGGTTTCCATTCTCAGGTCCGATCCGGAAATCGAAGTGGTGGGAGAGGCGAAGAATGGCCAGGAGGCCGTGGAACTAACCCACAACCTGCGCCCCCACGTGGTGGCGATGGATATCGTCATGCCGGTGATGGATGGGTTTGAGGCGACCAAACGGATCATGGTCGCCACCCCGACCCCGATTGTCATCATTTCCAACACGGTGGATGTGCGTGAAGTGAAGGTGGCTTTGAAGGCGCTGAAAGCGGGGGCCTTGACGGTTGGAAAAAAGCCGGGAGGGCCTGGAACCCAAGACAATGATTTGGAAAGTTCGATTTTCGTGTCCACTCTGAAGATTATGTCCCAGGTGAAAGTGGTCGGCCATTGGGCGGACAGGTCGATCCTAAAACCCGACGCAACTCCCTTGGCCTTCCTCCGAAAACTTCCCATCGGAAAGAAGGGCGGGATCGTCGCCATCGCGACCTCTACCGGCGGGCCGGCGGCGTTGAACAAGATATTTTCAGAGTTGCCCGGCGATTTTCCAGCGCCAATCCTGGTGGTGCAGCATATGGCCAAGGGGTTCATGGAAGGTTGCGCCACTTGGTTGAACGAAAACTCCAATCTTCGCGTCAAATTGGGCGAGGAAGGGGAGATTCTCGCGCCCGGCACGGTTTACATGGCGGGGGATGACCTCCAAATGGGAGTCTCCCAACACTCGACCCTGCACCTGACCTCCGCCGATCCGATCCTGGGCTTCCGCCCCTCGGGGACTTACCTGTTTGAGTCCGTTGCGAGGGCCTACGGGTCCTCGGTGCTGGCCCTGGTCTTGACGGGCATGGGATCGGACGGCGTGGCCGGCTTAAAGTCGGTTAAGGAAGCGGGAGGCTGGATCGTGGCCCAGGACCAGGATAGTTCAGTCGTTTTTGGGATGCCGGAAGAAGCGATCAAGTCCGGCCAAACCGACTTCGTCCTGCCTTTGGGGGAAATAGCCCCCCTGATGATGGAAATGATACCGGCCGAGGTTAAAAAATAATGGAACGTATTCTGATTATTGAGGACAGCCCCACCCAAAGGGAAAAGCTAAAGATCATCCTGGAATCGGAAGGCTTTGAGGTGTTCGCGGCCCAGGATGGATCGGAAGGCTTGAAAGCCGCCGGTGAGTCCGAGTTTGACCTGGTCATTTCCGATATCGTGATGCCGGGTTTAACCGGATATGAATTGTGCCGGAAGTTAAAATCGGAGGATGCCCTAAAACAGCTGCCGATCATCCTTTTGACCACCCTGAGCGATCCGATGGACGTCATCCGGGGATTGGAAAGCGGGGCCGATAATTTTATCACCAAACCCTATGAGCCGGAATTGCTGGTCCAAAGAGTGCGGAACGTCCTTGAAAATTGGCGGCTGAGGGCTGAGGGCGAGGACCGGGGCGGCGGTATTGACGTTTTTTTTCTGGGTCAAAAATTCACCATCAAATCGAACCGGCAGCAAATCCTTTATCTTTTGATTTCAACCTTTGAGGACACGGTTCGGACCAATAAACTCCTCCTCGAAAGCCAGGAGCAGCTGACGGAAGCCAAGGAAAAAATCGAGAGGTACGCCAAACTTCTGGAAGGGAAGGTCCAGTTTACCGAGGAAAAGTACAGGCTCTTGCTGGAGCATGCCACCGACGCGGTCGTGGGAAGCGACTTGTCGGGAAGGATTTTCAGCTGGAACCGGGGGGCGGAAACCATGCTCGGGTACGGTTCGGAGGAAATCGTTGGAAAGCCCGCGGTCCTTCTGGTCTTGCCTGCCCGAAAAGACGAGATGGAGGCCATGAGGGAGTCGGCGGCGAAAGAAAAGGAGGTGCCGAACTTTGAAACGGTGATGGTGAGAAACAACGGGGACCTGGTTCAAGTGTCCGTGGCGGTCTCCCCCATCAAGGACTCCAAGGGGAAAATCATCGGGTTATCCACCATTGCAAGAGATATCACGGAGATCAAACTCGCCCAGGAATCCATGAAAAAGTACGAGGAGCAGATGAAGCTGTCCCAAAAAATGGACGCGATAGGCCGCTTGGCGGGGGGGGTAGCCCACGATTTTAATAATCTGTTGAGCGTGATCGGGGGCAATAGCGAGTTCATCAAGGCGTCCCTTCAGAAAGGCGATTCCCGGTTAGAGGAGGTTGACGAAATTGAAAAAGCCGTTCAGCGTGGCGCCGAATTAACCAGGCAACTTTTGGCCTTCGGAAAAAAACAAGTGTCCCAGCCGCGGTTGATTAACCTCAATGAGCTGAGTTCGGAGATGAGCAGGATGTTCAAGCGGTTGATCGACGCTTCCATTGATTTTGCCATTCTCCAGGACAAGGATTTAAAACTGATCCAATCCGATCCTGGCCAAATCCAGCAGGTCATCGTGAACATGGTTTTAAACGCCCGGGACGCCATGCCGAAAGGCGGACAGTTGATTATCATCACTAAAAACGTGGAGTCGACCCAAGTCCAGGAAGTGAGCGGGTTAACCATCGATCCCGGCTCCTACGTCTGCCTATCGGTGACCGATACGGGCATTGGAATGGACGAGGACACCCAAAAACACTTATTTGAGCCGTTTTTCACCACCAAGGGTGAAAAGGGAACGGGATTGGGATTGGCGACCGTTTACGGAATCGTTAAGCAATGGAACGGGCACTTGCGGCTCCAAAGCTTACCCGGGGTGGGAAGCACTTTTTCCATTTATTTTCCCGCGGTCCAGGAATCGGCCGCTTTGGAAAAGGAATCGAAACCACCTTCCTTGGCGGCAAAAGGAACCGAAACCATCCTGGTGGCCGAGGATTCGGAACAGGTGAGGAAGATCGTGGTTCGGTCCATGGAAAGCTACGGCTACCGCATTTTGGAGGCGGCCAATGGGATCGAAGCGATGGAAAAAGTGAAGAACTACAAGGATGTTATCCATCTTTTAATCACCGACACGGTCATGCCCAAGATGAACGGCAAGGAGTTGGCCGAACAATCGGTGAAGATCCGCCCCGACATGAATGTTCTGTTTATGTCGGGCTACCCGCAGGATGTCCTTTCCCAGCAGGGGAGCCTTGATCCCTCCATCCATTTGATCCAAAAGCCCTTTACGAACGAGGAGTTGGCGGCCCGGATCCGGGGGGTGCTGGACGGAAAATCGAAACGCCTCATTTCTCACGAATGATAAAAAAGTATCAAATTGATAGTTCGGCCCGATGGAAAAAATGTTTATATTTTTTCCGAGTCTTGCATTGGGCGGCTGCTGGAATCCATACTGGTTCCACGCAGAAATTCTTTTCAACGAATCCAAAAATTTATTGAAATATTTTCAACGTTTACCGAAGAAGGTAATGCCGGCAATTAATCATTTGAATAAGAAAGAGGAAATCGCGACATGAGGAAATTATTGACGTTGGTGATGGGAATCTTGTTTTTGACGGCGACGGGTTTAGTTTTGGCGGAAGACGCGGCGAAGTTGGAAAATGACAGGGACAAGGCCGAGAATAAGGTCGGCGTGGACAAGAAAAACCTCGAGTCTTCCAACAAGGAAATCAGCGAAAACAAGGACGCGATTCAGGAGCACAACAAACAAATGACCGGTGAGAAGAGGGCCATCCGGCATCACAAGAAGAAATTGGCCGAGCACCGGGCTGAGTTGAAGGACGCCAAGGCCGAGGGCGACGTGAACGAAGCCAACGACAAAAGGGCGGACATCAAGAACGACAAAAAGGAAATCAACAAAGACGTCAAAGCCTTGAAGAAGCACCGCGCGCACAGGGCCAAAAAAGTCGATGAGTTGAAGGATGAGCGCGGCGAGAACCACGATATGGGCAAGAAGCTGGACAAGAGCGAGCAAAACCTGCAGAAGGCCAATGAGAAGGTCGAAGACAAGAAACAGGAAGGCGCGGCTAAGTAATTTTAACGTCCTAAAATTGTCTTTGTAGGGCGGGTGTCCCAAGACGCCCGCCCTATTTTTTTACCGCCGAGAAAGAGCAAGGCAGTCCATGAATCCGCCGTCCAAATCAAAAATCGAATTCCTTCCGGAAGTTTCCAGACGGGTTGTCCGGTTCGAATTAGCCCCCTCCACTATCATTACGCTCGCCGCGATTTTCGCGACCCTGTGGTTCCTATTCAAACTTTTACCCATTCTTCTCGTCCTTGTCGCGGCTTTTTTCATGGTGGGGACCTTCAATCCCGCCGTTCATTGGATGGAAGAGAGGCGCGTCAATAGAGGGCTCTCCATCGGCATTGTTTTCGGATCCCTGCTGATTCTCGCCCTGGCGGTCGCTTTCCTCACCATCCCGCCGCTTTTGGCCCAAACCTCGTCCATTATCGAGCAGGAACCGATTTTGCGGGCTCAATTGGCGGACCGCCTCGCCGCCTATCCCTTAAGCGAAGCCCTGGCAAAATGGCTCCGTAATTTCAAATATGGGGGGCCGGTCAATACGGCCGGGGCCACGGCCTTCGCCTATTCCATGCAGGCATTGGAATTTATGGCCTATTCCATGAGCGCCATTTTTTTAGCCCTTTACATCATGATCGACAGGGACCGCTTAAGGGGCGGGCTTTTCGCGGTGGTCCCGCGATCCCACCACATCCGCCTGTCCCGCGTCCTGATGAACCTGGAAACGATCGTGGGAGCCTACATTCGGGGACAGCTGATTACCAGCGTCTCGGTCGGCATCTTTATCCTCATCCTTTTGGTGGCTTGCGGCGTCCAGAACGCCATGGCCTTGGCCGTTTTCGGGGCCGTTGCCGATGTCCTGCCCTATATTGGAATTTTCCTCCCGATGGCGACAGCGGTGCTCTCAGCGGTGCCCCAAGGCCCGGTAGTCACGATCGTGGTGCTGGCTCTCATGCTTTTCTACATGGAGTTTGAGAGCAGGGTCCTGGTTCCCAAGGTTTACGGCCAAGCCCTTCGCCTGCCTTCCACCGTGGTACTTTTTTCACTTTTGGCGGGAGGCACCTTGATGGGCGTGGCAGGGGCTTTGCTGGCTCTTCCCTTCGCGGCCGCGGCCATGATGCTCATCGAGGAACTAAGGGTTCAATTGCCGGGGGTGCAGGAACAGGTGGCGGATGAAATCCTGCGGGAAAAGGATGACAGGGGAGAGGAAGAGTACGAGCGCCGGACCGAGGGCGTGTCGGCGGAACAATCGGCCGCCATCGCGGTGGAAATCTCGGGGGACCGGGTGAAAGAAGAAAATGAATTTTTGAAAAGGGAAACCTAAATTCATGAAGCTCACGGCATTCTGGAGGGGCCCCAGGTTTGACCCCCGGCCAAGCCTGGGTTTGGTCCTGTTGTGCTTCGCGGCGGGATGCGCCGGCCTTCCGTCCCACTATGTGCGGGTGGTCCCGGCCCCGGCAAGGAATTTCCCCCCGGTTAAAACCAGCCTCGTGCGCCTCCCCGTGGAAGTGACTTTCCCCAAGGGCGGGGATATGGTCCGGCACCTCACCAACTTCATGAAGGGCGGGTTTCAACAATTAAAGCCGGATTTTCGGGGGGCGCCGGGGCTCAACTGGAAATCCCACATGAGGGATCTCTGGGCCAAGATGCAGGCTCCTATCTATTTGGACAAGGGCCTCTGGCTTCTGATCAGGCCCGAGACCATGAGCATCGGAAGAATGAGGACCGACCTTAAAAGGAGGTTGACCGCCCACACGGTTTTGGAAATGACGGCGGCTCCGGAAATCATATTCGGGGATAAGCCCTCAACGATCAACCGAATCATGCCGCCTTTCGGCCGATTCCAGCCCGGACCTGGAATTTTTCAGGCCATGAGCAACACCAGGATCAGCTACAAAGAGGCGAACCAATATTTCCGGGACCCCCGTTTGAAATTGAACGGAATGGTCCTCCCTGGAACGGGGGAGCGAAAGCTGACTCTGAAAGGAATCAGGCTCTATGGATCGGGCGGTAAGGTGATCGCCGAAGTTAAACTTCAATACAACCCGCCCATCATCAATTTCACCGGGAAGCCGGCCAAGATGACCGTTTATTTAAGGGGCACCCCCCGTTACCTTCCGAAACAAAGGGTGTTCGACTTGCCGGACCTGGATTTTGACGTGAAATCGAACGATCTCATGGTTCAAATCGCCGATTTTATTTTCAAGTCGGATTTCAAAAACGAATTGCGCAAAATCGCTAAACTGCCAATTGGATTGAAGATGGATATCATGAAAGAAAAAATGAACAAGGCCTTGAACCGCCCCTTGGGACGCTTCACCCGCCTCCATACCCAGGTGGATTCCTTCAACGTGCTGGATGGATTCGCGGACAATGAGGGAATTGAGGTCCGCCTTTCCATCATGGGAACCGCGACCATGGAAGTCATCTGGAATTGATCCAGTGAAAACAGTTGCGGAGATGGTCCGGGAGGATTTTGCGACAAAATGGAATCCTTGTTCCGGGTAAATCCGCGGTAAATGGTTTTTTACCTATCAAATAGCGCTCGACCCTATCTTATTGATCGCCCGACGACAAAGGCTTGGGGATAACTTGCCTTTTCAAGGCTCATTTCTTGCTTTACCCAACAACTTGCCGTGTGGAAGGTTCATGAATAAAAGGAGTCTCCAATGAAATTTAGAATTTTAATCCGCGGGATGGCAATGATCCTGTTCGCGGGAATCGCAGGGATGGGACGGGCGGAAGAGGACAACCGGGTGATGGGAAAGCTGGGGCAAAACGGCCCCGAGGGATTTTTAAGAACCGTTTCTTTTTACCTGGTTTTCAGGGGCAACCAAGTCGAGAACATGCCGGCCCTGCCCTGGGGCGAGGAAACCAGGATCTACTCCAAGGTTTGGGATGATCTCTACCTGCAAGCCACCACCGAGTCGAACGGGAGGGATACCCAGGGCTACTTATTTGCATTTACCAAGGATGAGTTGGACCAGAAACCGGCTGGATTGAAGGAATCCAGGGATGTCCCTACCCTGCGCGAAATCACAGCGGCGGATTTCCGTACGGAGGACAACTTCTCGGCTCGTCCCCTCAAGGCCGGACTGGGAACTCCAGAGGATCGCGGCGCGCTTAGGTTGATCCATTACGACAATTTTGACGTGGAAATCAGGGTCTTGGAATTCTCCATCGGTGACGCGGGCCTGAAGCGAAAGCCTTATTTCAAAACCCTCTCCTGCCTGGTCACGGTCAGCGAACGAGGGCCGGCCGGGAAGGAAAAACCATGAAAAAAACGACCGCCTTCCTTTTAACCGCATTTTGCTTCTGGGGTGCCTTTGTCCAAGCCCAGGAAGACCGGGTCAAGGGCAAGGATAAGCCGGGAAGGAAGCCGGCGTCCGCCCCCGCAGTTCGGACGGCTCCCAGGGCAGGAACCAACCGGCCCGTAAGGGTCCGCCAGCCCGTAACGATAAAAATGAGCCGCCCCAGCCCTAATGCCCAAAACCATCCGTCCCAGCAGCCTTCTTACGGACGGATCCAGCCCAACCGGCGGGCCCAACAGCCCCCAGCGGCAGTCCAGGCGCCGGCCTTCCAAACCCAGGCCCTCCGCCGGCAGGGAAATGTCCCAACGCCAAAGGCCAGGTCCGCCAAGGCGGTCCATCATCACGTCTACACACAAGGTTATGTCCGCAAGAAGTTGTCGAAGATCGGAGTGAAGACCGAACCACTCTATATCACGGACCGTTCGGAGATTGTGTCCTCCGATCGGGCCCATTCTATCGTTCGGATTCCCCGGACCGGACCCAAGGGCGAAGCCTTCAAGGGAGCATTGGTCTCCCCGAGGAAGTTTAACATCGACTTGGTGAGGCGACAGATGGCCATCGCCAACCATCCCGCATTTCTCCAGCAAATCGAGAAGGAAAACCGTAACGAGAACGAGAGGAACCGGATGTATTGGCATGGCGGAGCTGGTTTTGACTACGCCTACACCCACTATATCGACGATTCGGGGTTCCATTGGTACGGTTGGTACAGGGGCGACCAATTTTTTTGGACCCGCAATTATAACGGCCGTTGGTGGTGGTATGACGAGGGCTTCAACCGCTGGTGTTTCTACAACGATGATTATTGGTGGTGGCAGGATCCCTACCACGTGGGCGAGCTATACGTCTATAACGACGACGGCTATATCCCCGCCAACAGCGCCAATGACCCAGTTGTCGTGAGCGGAGCGGATGAGGCCAATGACGCGGTTTATGACAGCCCGGACGGAACCAGAAGGGTGAAACTGGCCCCAACCGGGGGCGACGCCTTTTTGTATGACCGGGCCGATCCGCCTGCCTTTGACCCGATCTACCTCGCCTCGGGCGTCCAGACCATCCAATTCTCGAGCCCTGGCAGCGGCAGACCCCTGGAGATCATCTTGAAATTAAGCGACGGGTCCTTCGATATGTTTGACGGCGAGGGAAGGCCATTCAATTCGGATATGTCCGATGGAAACCAGTGAGGAAAAATGACGTTTAAGTTGTTTCGAGGAGTCAAGATGAGAAAATTATTCGTTTTTTTGGCGGGATTTTTATTTTTGACAGCGTCGGGGCTGGCGCTGGCGGATGAGGGGTACCGCGAGGACCGCCATGAGGGAGTCCGCGTCATCGTCGCGCCAACCAAACACCACCATCCCCGCCGGCGCCGCGTTAAGGTTGTCCGCCAGGGGGTTGAACTCAAGGTTGGAATAGGGGTTCATGACAACCGGTGGCATTACGACCATGATTATGATGATCATTGGCGCGCGAGCCACCGTTGGCACGAAGATCGGCATGATTGGGATCGTTGAAACCCATTTCAGGGAAGTGATCAGCCCTTCGAATCCTGGAGGTATTAAAAAACCAACCTCATCAGGTTGGTTTTTTAATTTCGGATCCCGGAAAGCGGGGAAGCTAGCCGCCGGGATATCGCGTCATCGCTCCCTGGCTTGGGAACCCGCAAGGCCCGGCCCTTGTCGTGACGGCAAGAACTAGGTGTAATTCTCAAAGGCCCCATCGGAAACGCGGGCGACCCGGATATTGTTGACGACCTTGAGGACCCCGGCGATTTCATGGACCATTGTGGTAATGGCCCGCTTGGTCTCGAATTCATTGGCGGTGCCGGTCAAGGACACGACCCCCGCCTTGACTTGGACATGAATATGGGAGCCCATTTCCCGGATGTGGCGGATAATCAGGGCTTCCAATTCGACGTCCTTCGGGTCCGATTTCGTTTCCATTTGAGACCTCCGGAAATTTTAAATTTGATTTACTTCTTTTTCTTGGCAAGGGGCCTTGGTTTCAGGGCCAGCCAAAGGCTCCCCGCCAAAACTCCGGCAGCGGCGGCGAGGGCCACGGCTTTTTTGGGGTTTTTCTCGATGTAACGCTCGGCCCCCTTCTCGAATTTGTCGAAAGCCTGTTTTGCGGAAGAGAGTTTCTTTTTTGAGAGATTGAGTCCGGACTGGAGTTTCTTCCCGTTTTTGGACGCCATTACTTTCTTTTCCAAAAGGGCCAGCTTATCCTTGCCTTCTTTTAAATATTGGAGGGTTTGCTCCTTAAGCTTTCCGCTGTTTTTTCCGTCTTTTCCCGCCATTAAGCCCAATTTTTTCAACATCTCTTCGCTCGTCATTTTCTTATTCTCCGTGTTTTTGATTTTGCCGCTGAAACCACAACCCTAAAAACAATAATCCGCACATTCCGCCCCCGGTAAAAACAGCTCCGCGGGGAACGCCGCCGTAATCCATCGCCAGGAATAACAATCCGAGAATCAGGGAGGCCAAGCTCATGAAAAGGGAAAGACTCAACACGACCGTTTTAATCAGCCACCATCGCAGGGCCGTTTTATGTTTTTCCGTGGTTATTTTCAAACGGCGCTCAAGGGATAAGAGGCTTTTAAAAAACCCCAAAGCCCATCCCCCTAAACCGTTAAAGTCCGGGATCTTTTCCGCCGGCGGCCGTCGCATTCGAACCAACTTTCTGTTGAAGACTTGGTCTTACTAGAGAGCAAGAAACAAGCCGTGGATTGGAAGGCATCCGGCTTCAATCGCTCCGCAATTGATGGATTCGCCCGTCGAAAAATCAAATTGGGAATTGGGCTATCGATTTGATCGCCCGCCGAACGATGGAATCGAGGGTCGAATTATTGGGAAGGCGCCTAAATCCAATTTGGGGGATAGACCGAGGCTTTGGGGATGGGATTCACCACGGGATCGCCCGGTACGCAACTTGCACTAGGGAGGGCAAGGCGCCGTCGTTCGGAACTGCCGGAAGATAATTCAATCATGGTTAAAGGAGCGGTAAATGTACGTCTCGAACAGTTTGCATGATTTCATTTGGTTTTTAGTCGTGGGAGGTTTAGCCGGATGGCTGGGAAGTGTCTTGGTCACGGGCGGGGGTTTGGGTATTTTCGCGGATATTGCCGTAGGTGTGGCGGGGGCTTTTTTGGGTGGTTTTATCGCCAACTCCCTCAATTGGTACGTTTACGGGTTTTGGGGGGTCCTGGGAGTTTCAATCATGGGAGCCGTGATTTTATTGGTCATTTTCCGCGGATTCTTCGGGTCGAAGCGGAAGATTCAAATTAATTAACCGCTTCACCGGGAAAAACCCCGGGGCGGTAAAAAAAATAAAGGAGAAGGTAATGAAAATTCAATGGAAAAAGGCGTTAGTGGCAGCGGGGTTGGCTGGTTTTACGGCTGTGCCTTTCACGGCTCTGGCCGATGGCTTCAACTTCAACGTCAAGGTGGGCGACGATAATGAAGCCCATTATCACTTTAGGGACCGGAAGGCTCACCATAATCCCCAGATGCTGATGGCGGCAAAGTCGCTGGCGGAGGCCAAGAACCACATTTGGTACGCCGGCAGGGATAACAGCGGCCACCGCGCGAGGGCCATCCAAAACATTAATATGGCGTTGGATGAAATCAGGGCGGTTGAGGAAATGGATCACCCTGGCCGTGATGGTCGGGACAACCGGGATAACCGGGATAACCGCGGCGATCGTTAATCTTCGCCCCGTTTTTGGAATGGAAAGCCGCTCCCTGGTGGGCGCGGCTTTTTTTATATAAGGCTGCTGGAGGAGTGGGTCTTCGAAAGGAGGGGCGATGAAAGGACGGACCGTAAGGTTAGGGGCTTGGTTGGGGTGGATGAGCCTAACGGCCGCCTTCGCGGCGAAAAAAACATGGGCGCCAACCAACCGGGGGAAAAGGGAGGTCTTTTTCGCGGTTGTTTCAACGATGGCCATTATCTTTTTAATCATCCTGGAGTCCCTCCAATACTTCGGCGGCCAAAGGCCGAGCGGCGGTGGTAAAAGCACGGAAGTCGGGGCCCCTTGAAATCCAAGAAAAAATCAATTTCCGAAAAGTTTTGGCGGCCATGGGAGGGTGAAAAATTCTATTTCAAAGGGGACGACTATTTTAAGGACGTTTTGAGCGCCATCCGCCGGTCCCGCCGCGGGGTGGATTTTGAGGTATATATTTTCGAAAAGGGGATTCTCGCCGATCGGGTGGCCTCCGCGCTTGTCCGGGCGGCGCGCCGGGGGGTGAGGGTGCGCCTGCTGGTGGACGGGATCGGATCCCCAAACGCCATGGACGAATACGGGCATCGGTTTAAGAAGGGCGGAGTCCGGTTCCGGGTTTACCGTTATCTGCCCCCTGTTCTCTCCTGGTTTCCCCGGCTTTTCGGCTCCCTGCTCCAAGGCAAGACGGTTTTCCGTTTGCGGAGTTTTTGGCTTCGGTTTAACCGGCGAAACCACCGGAAACTGGTGATGGTGGATGGGGACAAGGTTTGGCTGGGGGGATTCAATGTCTCCGATGAACACCTGGAGGAAGTTTCGGGAAGAAGAGCCTGGCGGGACACGGGATTGGGACTGTCGGGAGTCCGGGATAGGGCCTTCCGCCTGGCCTTCAACACGGCCTGGTACGACAAGGTCCACCGGAGCCTTTGGCGACGGGCCCGCGCCCAGTTGATCGCCTGGTTATCCCGGAAATCCAGTTCCCATTCGGTGCAAATCAACGCCACCCGCAGGCTTCGGAACCGGTTCCACCGCCATCTGCTTTTCCGTTTGAAGAACGCCCGCCGGAGGATTTGGGTCATTACCCCCTATTTCATACCGGCCCTCCCGGTCCTTCGGGCCCTGGTACACGCCTCCCTCAAGAACCGGGATGTCAGGCTCATTCTCCCTGAAAAGTCCGATGTCCCGTTCGTTCGATGGGCTTCCATGACTTTTTTTCCGCCGTTATTAAAGGCTGGTTGCCGGATATTTGAGTACCGGAAAAGAGTGCTCCACGCGAAAAGTCTGGTGGTGGATAATTGGGCGCTGGTGGGGTCGAGTAACTTCAACCACCGTAGTTTCCTGCTCGACTTGGAGGTTGATGTGGCGGCCCACCATCCATCATCCCTGAAATCCTTGGAGCGCCAGTACGCTTCGGACTTCAGGCAAAGCCGGGAAATATTCCTGGCGGACCTGGAAATCCGGCCCTTTTGGGGCCGTCTTTTGACCTGGCTTTTTTTCCATCTGCGCCATTGGATCTGAATGGAAAGGGTCAGGGCCTTGGGGTCCTTGGATTTTTCCGGGTTTTTCCCAGGGTCGCTTGAATCAGCCGGTTGCGGCCATTTTCCTTGGCAATATAAAGAGCCTTGTCGGAAAGGCTGATCAGCTGAGGGTAGTTAAAACCGGCCGTCTCCCAGCTTGTTGCCGCGCCCAGGCTGACGGTAAGAGGCACCCGCTTGCGGCCATGGGTCAATAGCATCTTTTCGGTTTCCGCGCGGATACGCTCGCCCACGATCTTCACCTCATCATTGTCGCAGTGGGGAAGAATCACCAAAAATTCCTCGCCGCCATAACGGGCGGCCAAATCCCCGTGCCGGATATATTTTTTGACAAGGGCGGCAAATGACGCCAGGACATAATCCCCATAGGGATGCCCGCAGCCGTCATTGATCCGCTTGAAATGATCCAGGTCCATCATCAGGCAGGAGATAGGCTGCCGGTTGGTCCGGTGCTTGCGGAACTCTATTTTAAAATGATCGTGCATGTACCGGTGGTTGCCTAAACCGGTCAGGGGGTCGGTCAGGACCTGGCGGGTCAATAGCCGGTTGAGGCGGGTGATGGTATCAGTCCGACGGCCCAGGAAAAATCCGAGAAAGGAGAAAAAAGCCCCGGTGCAGGAGAGGGTCAAAATAAAGTAGGCCAAATGATTCCGCAAAGCCGACGCAAGGAATTCGGGGAGTTGGACGGAAGCGTGGGGTGAAAACCAAAGCATCAAGACGGCGCCCAGGGGCGCCCAAAGACCCAAGAGTAAACCGATGAGGGTGTAAAGGAATATTTTTCTCATGAGGACTCTCATCCTAGCCATCGGGGGCGGGAATAGTAAGGGGCTCGATTGGATTTTCGCGGGAAGCGGCGCCGAAGGCGGCTATCAATTCGAGAGGAAAATTCGGGGGAACGGAAAAGATAATGGGTCCAATGGACTGGAAAAATTCAACGGCCTGCTAAACTCAATCATCCTTACAAGGCGGGTTCCACTTGAATATTCCGGTCCGGCGTAAAATTGTATTGAGTTTCACCGGAGCCATGGCGGTTCTTTCGGTGCTTTTCATGATTGGCACCCTCAGTCTCAAGCGCCTTCAGGATAGTTATGTGAAGGTATCGCACAGCTACGAGGTGATTGCCCGTATCCGGTTGATGGAGGCCGACCTCCATGAAACCCAGGCGGGCCTCCGGGGGTGCCTGCTCACCCAGCAGCCCGCATTCCTGGAAACGGCCAAGACCCATCTTTCATTAATCGGGAACGACGCTTTTGAGACGGCCCGCTTGACGGTTGACAATCCCCGGCAAAGGGAAAGCCTTGAAGAATTAAGGCCCCTGCTGGCGGAAACCGCCGGCCGAATCCAGGAAAATATCCGGCTCTGTTCCCGGGGGCATTTACGGGAGGCCCTGAAACTATTCCGGTCCGGCAGCTTGAGCCAGGACAACCAAAGGTTGCAGGCGATCATCAACCAAATAGTCCGCGAGGAACAAACCCTGCTGTTGGAAAGGGAGAAGACCGTGTCCGGGCGCGCCCGATTCGCCCTAGTCATGTTTATATTTGGATGTGTTTTTTTCATGTTATTTTTTCTGGCCGCAATGTGGCTCATCAACAGGGAAATAAGGCAGAAAGAGGCGTTTCAGAAAAATCTCCAGTTGGAAGAATACCGCTTGTTCCAATTCCTGGAGGCGGTGCCTTTGGGAATATTTGTCGCGAAAAAGACAGGTCAACCCTATTACGCCAACCGGCAGGCGGAGAACCTGCTGGGAAAAGGCATTCTCCCGAATGCATTGATCGAAGACCAGGCCAAGCTATACCGGCTCTTTCGGGCGGGAACGGGGGAGATTTTTCCCACAGAGCAACTTCCATTGGTAAGGGCGATCAAGGGAGAAAAAACAATGACGGAGGACATTGAAATCCATCAACCCAACGGGACCGTTGTTCCCGTCCAAACCTGGGGGACGCCCGTCGTAAATCCGTCCGGTGAGATCCAATACGCCATGGTGGTCTTTAACGACATTACGGAACGCAAGCAGGGCGAGGAAATGAAGCATAACCTCATTTCCGTCGTGTCCCATCAGCTGAAGACCCCCGTGGCTGAGATCAACGGTTATATCGAGAACATGTTGGACGGGATCACGGGTGAGTTGGGGAAAAAACAAAGGACTTACCTCTCGGACATGAGGGAAATAGGCCTCAACAATTACCGCCTCCTCTCGGACCTCTTGAACATCTCCAAAATCGAGCGCGGTCTTTTAAGCTCGGATCCGCAAAAAATTTCCCTTTTAACCATCGTGAGCGGAGCCTTGAGGGATTACGAGAAATCCGTCGAGAAAAAGGGCTTGACCCTGACCTTGGAAGGCATCGGCCGAGAATGGGAGGTGATGGCGGATCCGGATAAGTTGATCGAGACCCTGCGGAACGTCGTCAGCAACGCCATCAAATTTACCGACAAGGGCGGCATCACCCTTACCGCCGAGAAGGTCGGCTCCTTTGTTCATCTGAAAATTCAAGACACCGGCTCCGGCATCAGCGACGCCTCTCTGGCGCAGCTTTTCTCCCGAAAAATGATCCTGGGAACGGAGTCATCCCGGGCTGGAGCGGGGCTGGGGCTTTATGTGGCTAAAACTTTCATGAAGCTTCAAGGCGGTGATATCACGGCTTCGACCGAGAAGGGAAAGGGGAGCTGTTTCACCTTGATCATTCCCAGCGCGTGAAAACTACGGGAGAAGGCGCGTGAAAATTATTTTGGCGGCCGCTTGGGGAAACGGCGGAAAGACCGCATTCGGGATTTAACCAACCTATCAAAATGATTGTTTGGCGCGTCCGATTATATTTCCGCCGCCTTGCCCCGGCGCCTGGAATTTGTCCCCGGATGTGTTAGTCTGGCCCCAGGCTTTGAAAACGCCCCCCTATGACCCGATTCCTCCCAAAATTTAAACGCCGGCTCGACTCGCTTTTTTCATTCTCCTCCCTTGCCGACAAACCCCAGGAAGATCCCATCCGCTCGGAACTATTCAGCGTCGAGCGGTTTGACCAGCACGCCAGGTCCCTGGCGGAAGCGCAAATAGTCACGGATGATCCCGCCGCGGGGGTTCCGCTTTACCCCCGGTTAAGGGAAAACGAGAAAATCCTCCGTGAGACCTTCCGCTATTTGACCCTTGAAGCTGAAAAAAAGAAACGGATCAATCCCGCCGGCGAATGGCTGATCGATTCCTTTTACGTGGTGGAAGAACAGCTTCGGGACATCCGGAGGTACCTGCCCCATGATTTTTATAATGAACTCCCGAAACTTTCCAAGGATTTTTTAAAAGGTTATCCCCGCGTCTATGGGTTGGCCTGGGCTTATGTGGCCCACACGGACAGCCGGTTTGACCCGGAATCACTGGTCCACTTTGTCCGTTCCTACCAGAAGGTCCAGCCACTCGCCATTGGCGAGCTTTGGGCCTTGGCCATCACTTTGCGGGTGGTGATGGTTGATAACTTGAGGAGGATCGCCCTTTACTTGGTCACCTCGCAGGAGGCCCGGCGGGACGCGGACTCTTTCGTCGATGAGCTGTTGGGTTTAATCGAGGAATCCTCGGAAGCGTCCCGTCCCTCCGCGGCGAAACTTCAGCGGCAATCCGCCCATCCTGCCTTCTTGGTCCAGCTTCTCCAGCGCCTCCGGTACCAGGATCCGGCCGGCACCCCGGCGGTCCGGTGGCTGAACGAAAGGCTTGCGGCGGGGAAAACGACCGCCGAGGAAATCGTAGCCTCCGTCCACAGCCGTCAGGCCGCCAACAACAGCACGGTTCGGAACATCATTACCAGCTTTCGGACCATGACTTCCTTTGATTGGCAGGAATTCTTCGAAGAAGTGAGCCTGACGCAGGAGATATTATTAAGCCATCCCGCCTTCCACCGGATGGATTTTAAGACCCGCAATAGTTACCGGTCCGCGGTAGAGGAGCTGGCCCGGGGATCCAAAAAAGACGAATTGGAAATCGCCCGTTTGGCGGTCGAAAAAGCCGGCGGGTTGGGAGGGGAGGAAGAGGGATCGGAACGCCGCCGGGATCCCGGTTATTACCTATTCGCCGAGGGCCGCAGGCGGTTCGAACAGGAAATCGGATATAGGGTATTGTTGAAAAACCGGTTTCTCCGTCTTTGCACCGACCACCCAGCCCTGGCCTATCTGGGCAACGTTTTTTTGCTTCCGGTCATTCTCCTCGGGATCACGGCGATTCTCAACCCCGGCCTCGCGGTTCCCGATCTGATAATCCTGCTGGCCTTCGGATTTTTTCCCGCCGGCGACCTCGCGGTCGATTGGGTCAACCGTTTTGTCACCGGGATGGTGCCTCCACGCCACTTGCCCCGCCTGGAATTCCCCGAAGGCCCCCCGGCCGACTTCAGGACCTTTGTGGTGGTTCCCACCTTGTTGGGGAAGGCGGATGAAATTCCGGATCAGCTTGAGAAACTAGAGGTGCATTTCCTTTCCAACCCCGAGGGGGATGTCCGGTTCGCCCTCCTCACCGATGAGCCGGATTCGATGGGGGAAGATTCCCCCGGGGACGGGAACAGGGTCCTGCCAGCCCTTCAAGGGATCGCCAGGCTCAACGCGAAACACGGGCCCGCGCCGGGCGGGGGCGTCCGATTTTTTCTTTTCCATCGAAAAAGGATTTGGAATCCCTCGGAAGGAAAGTGGATGGGATGGGAGCGGAAAAGGGGGAAGCTCCATGAGTTCAACCGCCTTTTACGGGGCTCGTCGGACACGACCTATTTCAACCAGGACGGCTCCCCGGTCGTTGTCCCGCCCGGCGTCCGTTATGTCATCACGCTGGACGCCGACACGAAACTTCCCCCGGGCGTGGTCAATCAGCTGGTGGGTATTTTGGCCCATCCCCTCCACCGGGCCAGGCTGGATCCAAGGCTTAAAAGGGTCGTCGAGGGTTATGGAATCCTCCAGCCCAGGGTCACGGCATTCTTGCCGGGAAGGAACGAAAAATCCGTTTTTCAAAAGTTGTTTTCCGGCGAATGCGGTATCGACCCCTACGCCTCGGCGGTGTCGAATGTTTACCAGGATTTGTTCGGCGAGGGCAGTTTTTCCGGAAAGGGGATTTACGACGTCGACGCTGTTGAAAAATCCCTGGAAGGCCGGATTCCCGAGAACAGCCTGTTAAGCCATGACCTGTTCGAGGGCGCCTTCGCCCGGTGCGGTTACGCGAGCGACCTGGAATTTTTTGAGGAGTTTCCGTCCCATTCGGAAATATCCAATACCCGGAACCACCGTTGGATCCGGGGGGATTGGCAGCTGCTGCCCTGGATCTTCGGGCGGAAAGGCGCGGATCTTTCGGTCCTTTCGAGATGGAAAATGATCGACAACTTGCGGCGGAGTCTTTCGCCCGTCGGCACGGTCGGCCTGGTCCTGGTCGCTGGCTGCCTTCCCGGGGCCGATCCGGTGGTCTGGATCGGCTTGGCCTTGGCCGGATTATCCCTCCCGTCCCTGGTTCCTTTTTTCGGGAATTGTATATTTTGGAGACGGCATCTTCATTGGCGGGACCGGCTGGAAGGGATCAAACGGGATTTTCTCATGGGAGGAGGCCAGTTCGTCGTTAACCTGGTCCTGGTTGCCCACCGCGCCTGGATGCATTTGGACGCGGTCATCCGGACCCTTTGGCGCTTATGGGTGAGCCATCGGGATTTTTTGGAATGGGTCACGGCGGCGCAAACCCGTTCCAAGTCCTCGCTCTCCAGGGCCAGCTTCTGGCGGGGAATGAAAGGATCGGTTTTCATCGGATTGGCCCTTGCGGGTTTGACCAAATGGTTGAATCCCCAGGCCCTGCCCTTCTACCTTCCGTTTGTATTCCTGTGGCTTTCAGCGCCCCCCTTTGCCCGATGGATCAGCCTGCCCGAGTCCAGGGGAAGCTTGGTTCCCTTGGATTTGGAAGAAACCGTGGAATTGCGTCTGGTCGCAAGGAGGATTTGGAGGTTTTTCACCCTTTTCGCCTCGGCGGAGGACCATTTCCTTCCTCCTGATAATTTCCAGGAAGATCCCAACCCCGTCGTGGCCCACCGCGGTTCCCCGACTAATTTTGGACTGTACCTTTTATCCGTCGTGGCGGCCCATGATTTTGGGTGGTGCGGCTTGGCGGATATGACCGACCGGTTGGAGGCCGCCCTCCAAAGTTTGGGGCAGATGCCCCGTTTCCGTGGCCATTTTTTCAATTGGATCGACACCCGAACCCTCCAACCGCTGGAACCGAAATATATCTCGACGGTGGATAGCGGAAACCTAGCCGGCTACCTCCTGACTTTGACCCAGGCCTGCCGCGACCTGGCCCAAAAGCCGCTTTATTCGCCCTCCGGTCAAGCCGGCCTCCAGGACGCGGTCACCCTTTTGAAACAAGCCGTCCAAAAACTTCCCCACCAGGGCCGGGCCTCGGTCACGCCCTTAAGCCAGCTGCAAAAGGAGATCGCGCTCTTGGAGGAACAACTGTCCGAGGCCGTTCCCTGGTCCTCGCCCGTCCAATGGGCCGCCTATTGGGAGACCCTCGGGCGACAGGCGGAAGCGTTAAAAGACGCGACCCACGCCTTCTGTTCGGATCAACGGGAGGAGGAGAAAAACGAGTTGACGGCGTGGGGAGATGGGGTTGCCGCGGACGTTAAAAGCCGGATCAGGGATTTCCGGCAATGGCACCCTTGGGTTGACGCTCTCTCCAACGGAGCTCCGCCTTCGGACGACTCGCCGGAAGAAAGGGGTTTCCAGGATTCGCTGCGGAACCTTCTTGGGCCCGGACTGGCTTTGGCCCAAGCGCCGGTCCTTTATGAAACAGCCCTGCGGTCCCTGGAGGCCCTGCGCAAGGCCCGGCCCCAATCCGCCCTGTCGGGGGTTTATTACGACCAGGTTGCGGAGGCGTTGGAGTTGTCAGCCCAAAAGGGGAGGGAAATGGTCCGGCGCTTGGAGAAGATCGCCGGACTTTCCCAGGGGTTTTTCAACGAGATGGATTTCAGTTTCCTGCTGGATCCCAAGAAAAAAATTTTTTCCATCGGGTACCGGGCCGCCGAGGACCAGTTGGACGAGGGCTGTTACGACCTGTTGGCCTCGGAGGCCAGACTGGCCAGTTACATCGCTATCATCAAGGGGGACGCGCCCGTTTCCCATTGGTTCCGCCTGGGCCGGGGCCTGGCCGCTGACGAAGGAGAGGCCATGTTGATTTCCTGGTCCGGATCCATGTTCGAGTATTTGATGCCGTCTCTGGTCATGAGGACTCCCGAAGGGAGTTTATTGGACCAGACCTGCGGACGGGTGGTGGAAAGGCAGATCCGGTATGGAAATCTCAGGGGAGTTCCTTGGGGCATTTCCGAATCCGGTTATAACGCCAGGGACCTGAACCTCACCTACCAATATTCCACTTTCGGGGTCCCCGGTTTGGGATTGAAGCGGGGGCTTGCCAAGGATCTGGTCATCTCGCCCTACTCGACGGCCCTGGCGGCAATGGTTAATCCGCGGGAAGCCTTGCGGAATTTTAAGAGATTGGAGAAGTTCGGCGTCCTCGGTGTTTTCGGATTTTACGAGGCCCTGGATTTCAATCCGTCCCGGTTGAGGGAGAACGAGAAATTTTCCCTGGTTCGCTCTTATATGGCCCACCACCAGGCCATGTCGCTCCTCGCGATTTCCAACGTGGTTCACCGGGGCCTGGTCCGGAGGCGTTTTCACATGGATCCATTGGTTCAGGCGGGGGAGCTTCTGCTCCAGGAAAAAACCCCCCGCAACCTGGGTTCGGCCAGGGAACAAATGAAGGAGGTGGAAATCCGCGATTACCAGGAGCCCATCCCCTCCATCATCCGAAAAATCCGGTCGCCCCATCATCCCGTGCCCAGTTCCCACCTCCTTTCCAACGGCCGATACGCCGTCATGATCACCGCCGCCGGATCCGGGTACAGCCTGTGGAAAAACCGGGCAGTTAACCGCTGGCGCGAGGACGTGACCAGGGACCATTATGGGAGCTACCTGTACTTGAGGGATGTCCAAAGCGGATCGGTTTGGTCGGCGGCTTTCCAACCCACCCAGGTCGAACCCCTGCAATCCGAGGTTGTCTTCTCGGAGGACCGGGCCAAGCTATCGAGGCTGGACCATCTGATCGCCAGCGACCTGGAGGTCATCGTCTCGCCGGAGGATGATGCCGAACTCCGCCGGATCACCCTGACGAACCACGGGAACACGGCCAGGGAAATCGAGATAACCTCCTATTTGGAAGTGGCCCTGACGGCCCCTGACGCGGACTTGGCCCATCCCGCCTTCTCGAATCTTTTTATCCAAACTGAATTCCTGCCGGATTTAGCCGCGCTGGCGGCGACAAGGCGTTCCCGATCCAATGGGGGGGAACAGCTGTATATGGCGCAGGTTCTTTCGTTCGAGGGCGAGACGTTCGGTCAAATCGAGTATGAAACCGACCGATCCAAATTCATCGGCAGGGGACGGACGCTGCGCAAACCCATTTCGGTCATGGACGGCCGGTCCCTTTCCAATACGGTGGGAGCGGTTTTGGATCCGATTTTGAGCCTCCGGGTAAAGGTTCGGATCCAGCCTGGGGCGACGGCCAAAGTTTGCTTTACCACTTTGGCGGCCGGGACGCCCATCGAGATGCTGGCGATGGCGGAAAAATTCCATAACCCCTCCGCCTTTGAGCGGTCCTCCAACTTGGTTTGGACCCAATCCAAAGCGGGGCTTTACCATCTGGGCATCGACTTGGACGAGGCGCAGCTTTTCCAAAAACTCGCCAATCGGATTATTTTCACCGATCCCCTGATGAGGCCCCCCAGCGAGGTTTTGAAGAAAAACCGGATGAATGTTTCCGGCCTTTGGTCCCGGGGGATTTCGGGCGACTTCCCGATCATTTTGGTCCGTACCGATGACCTCGAGGATCAGGGCCTGATCCGCCAACTGCTTCGCGCTCATGAGTATTGGCGCATGAAGAGGCTGGCGGTGGATATCGTGATCCTGAACGAAAAAAGCTCCTCATATGTCCAGGACCTCCAAACCACATTGGAGGGAATGGTCCGCGGCAGTGAGGCGACCAGCGCGGGCAATCCGGACCTGCCGCCCGGAAAAATTTTCGTCCTGCGCAACGACTTGTTGGATGTCAGGGAAAAAAACCTTCTGTTGGCCATGGCCCGTGCCATTCTTGGCAGCCGGCAGGGTACATTAGCCGAACAGGTCATGAGGATCCGGAAATTCGACAGTTTCAAGCCCATCCCTGTCAAAAAGCTGGAGGAGTTGGAAGCCTTCCGGCTTCAAGACCGCGACGATCCGGCCCTCGCGGTACCACCGCTTGAATTCTTCAACGGAATCGGGGGTTTCGCCGCCGACGGCGGGGAATATGTGGTTGTTTTGGAAAAGGGACAGAGGACCCCTGCGCCTTGGATCAACGTGATCGCCAACCCCGAATTCGGCTTCCAGGTGTCCGAATCGGGCGCCGGATATACCTGGGCCCTCAACAGCCGGGAAAATCAAATCACCCCCTGGTCCAACGATCCGGTCCTTGACCCTTGCGGGGAGGCTTTTTACATCAGCGACCAGGACTCGGGCCAGGTTTGGTCCCCCACCGCCTCCCCCATCCGGCTGGAGGGGGCCACTTATACGGCCCGTCACGGAGCCGGATTCAGCGTCTTTGAAAATGGATCCAACGAAATCCACAGCAGCCTCACCCAATTCGCCGATGGGAATGATCCGGTCAAGATTTCACGGTTGACCCTGGAAAACCGCTCGGAACGGACGAGGCGTTTGTCGGTGACGGGGTACGTGGAATGGGTTCTTGGCTTTTCCCGTTCCAAAACCGTGCCAGGGATAAGGACGGAACGGGATCCCGAAAGCGGGGCGATCCTCGCCTTTAATTGCCTCAGCATCGAATTTGGAAACAGGGTTTCCTTTTTCGATTTCAACGGGACGCAGGCCTCCTGGACCGCCGACCGGGCCGAGTTTATCGGAAGAAATGAAAGCTTAGAAAGGCCGGCAGGCCTTCTTCGAAAGGAGCATTTGAGCGGTACCACCGGCGCCGGGTTGGATCCCTGCGCGGTTTTGCAAACTTCCTTCCTGCTGAAACCGGGCGAAAAAAAGGAAATTTCCTTTTTCTTGGGCCAAGGTGAAAATCAGGAACAAGTCCACCAGTTGATACGAAAATTCAGAAATGCGGACCTGGGGGTTCTTTTTCAAACCGTCGCCCAGACCTGGGACAAGTTCCTCGGAAAAATCCAGGTTCAAACCCCCGACCGTTCCATGGATATCATGCTCAACCGCTGGCTTCTCTATCAAACCCTGGCCTGCCGGTTTTGGGCTAGGGCGGCTTTTTACCAGGCAGGGGGGGCCTTTGGTTTCCGGGACCAATTACAGGACGCCATGGCGATCATGACAAGGACCCCTGAATTGGCCCGCGCCCACATCCTCAAGTCCGCCGCGCGGCAGTTTTACGAGGGCGATGTCCAGCATTGGTGGCATCCTCCCATGGGCCGGGGAGTCCGGACGAGAATTTCCGACGACAGGCTGTGGCTTCCGATTGTGGTTTTTCATTACTTGCAGGTAACCGGGGACCGGGAAATCCTCGAGGAATTGGTTCCCTTCCTGGAGGGACCAGCCTTGAGTCCGGATTTGGATGATTCCTATTTCGAGCCGACCCTTTCCCGCGAACCGGCCTTGAGCCTTTACGAGCATTGCGCCAAATCCATTGATATCAGCCTAAGGACGGGCGTCCATGATCTTCCCCTGATGGGAAGCGGCGATTGGAATGACGGAATGAACCGGGTCGGTCACGAGGGTAAAGGGGAGAGTGTTTGGCTCGGTTGGTTTCTCCACGAAGCCATCATGGAAATGGCCCCCTTGGCCGCTCAAAGGGGGGAAAAGGACCGGCAGGAGGTTTGGATGAGGCATGCCCGGCAGTTGAAAACGGCGCTGGAATTGAACGGCTGGGACGGACAATGGTACCGCCGGGCTTTTTTTGACGACGGCACGCCGCTGGGATCCAGCGTCAATTCCGAATGCCGCATCGATTCGATCACCCAAAGCTGGGCGGTGTTGTTTGGGGCCGGGGACCCGGAGAGGGCTCGGCTCGGCATGAAAGCCGTGGAAGACCAGCTGATCCGCAAGGACGAGAATTTGGTCCTTTTATTCACCCCGCCCTTCAACCTGACTCCCAAGGATCCCGGCTATATTAAGGGCTACCTGCCGGGGGTGCGCGAGAACGGCGGTCAATATACGCACGCCGCGGTTTGGTGCGTTTTCGCCCACGCCAAATTGGGCCAGGGAGAGAAGGCTTTTCATTTGTTTTCCATGCTGAATCCGATTAACCACGCCCTCACCCGTACCCAAGTCGGTGTTTATAAAGTGGAGCCTTATGTTATCGCCGCCGATATTTACGGGAAGGCGCCCCATGTCGGAAGGGGAGGCTGGACCTGGTATACGGGTTCGGCTGGCTGCATGGTCCGGGCGGGATTGGAATTTATTTTGGGGATCCAGTTGAGGGGCCAGAACCTGGTCTTCGATCCCTGCATCCCCAGGGAATGGCCGGGCTACAAGGTTTCCTACCAGCATGGATCGACCCCTTATGAAATCCAAGTGGTAAACCCGGACCATGTTTCCGGCGGCATAGCAAGAATTGAATTGGATGGGGTGGCGCTCCCGGGAGCCGCCGCGTCCCTCGCTTTGAAGGATGACCAAAGGCAACACTCGGTTAAGGTCGTGATGGGGGCCGCGCCGATCGGCTAACGCGCTGGTTGTTTTTTGGCGGCCGGGTTGGCCTTGAAGCCCTTGCTGACCGCCGTTTCAACCGTCGGAAAATATTTCAAAATGCTGTCGAATTGCAGGAGCTGGAAGACGTCCAGAACATCGGGATTCATCCCGGCCAATACCAAGTCGCCGTTCTCGTTTCGGATGCGCTTGAGCTCGCTGACAAAAATACCCCATCCGGCGCTGCTGATGTAATGGACCTCTTTCAAATCGACCACGATTTTATATTTTTTATCCTGTAAAACCGTTAAGAAGCTTTTCTCAAACTCCGGGGCCGTATTGGTATCCATGTCCCCTGAAACCGTCAGAAGAATGATGTCTTTGTTGGCGGGGCTTTCAGCAATGCTGGTTGAGAGCTTGCTGAGGGAACCTCCGTTGTATTGGGAGGGGTAAGGTTCCCTTAAGCGGGATGGCGGCTGGGTTTGGTTGTCGGATTCAGTGGTTTTCATGACGATTCCTTTATTTACCAGCATCAATCAAGGGTAGCGGCTCGCCGTTATTCCTCCAGGACAAGCTGCCGGTCATGACATAAGTCGCCATCGCCGCCAGCATCAAAAACACCACTGCTAAAAACCGCCAGTCACGATGCGCCCTTTGCCAATAGGGGTGGCGGACATCAATTGCGCCGGGACAAGGGTTTGGCTGGCGCGAAGAGGGGTGCTTGTGTTTTGTCACGGCCTGCCTTGTGGTTCGAGGTTAATGAGAGTTGTTAGAGCAAGGACCATGCCCTTATTCCTTCAAGCTTTGTCCCATAAAATCCCCTTTCCCCGGAAGTTCAGAACCGGCGAGATCAGAATGATAGTTCTTCATTATCATTTTGCCACTTGGCCCGGTTCTTGGGGGTTGGGGCGGCAGCCGATTCTGGAAATTATTCCGCAACCATGATCTTTTTGCCGGGCGGGCGGTCTTCGCCATCGGGGCATGTTCCTTGCTTTAACAGACTCGACGTTCATCCGGTCTTACTAAAAGGAAACATGAAATGGCGAAGAGAACCAGGGGCGCGAGGATGGTGGCGGCGAAAAAAAGAGCCGCGAAAAGGACCGGAGGCAAAGGTCCAGTCAAGAGCCGAGCTGCCGGCAAACACATCATGAAAACATAAATATCCAGGTCCCGTTAGAAACGCTCTGAAGTTAAGCGTGGAGCGCGGCCTTCAGGGGGCCGCGCTAGCCTTTAGCTTCAGGGTGGGCGGACCAGCTTGGGGAACCGTCAATAGTCGCCGTACACAGGAAAGCACAAAATATTTTAGGAGAAATCATGAAACGGATTTTTTGGGGGACATTTAAGTTTACGGCGGCCTGGTCGTTTCTTTTGGCTGTTTCATTCTTGGTGGGGGTAAAAGTTTTTTCCGCCGAACCAACCCTGCTCCACCTGGATTTCCAGGATGGGAGGGGCGGGACCGTTCGGGTGACCAAAGCGACGCTGGTTTTGGTGGCAGGGGGTTATGTCGATAAGCTGCCTTTAGAAATATCCCCGGAAGGGGTGGACCTGCCCTTGGACGCTTCCTGGCTTAAGGGTCATTGGCCCGGGGGCGTGAGCCGTTTGAAAAACTTGGATCGGGCCTATATTTACCTCAAGGCTCCCGGTTACGCTTCGATGGTTTCCAATCCCATCCATTGGATGGGAAGCGAAACCGGTGGATTGGGAAAAAATGTGGTTATTTCCTTTCCCCACAGCAAAATCCTATCCATTAACCGGTGGCAAAAAGACTCCCTCGCCTTGGATTTCCGCAGGCCGGTCGAGCGTTTCGTGAAATTGACCAGCGGGAAAGGAAATCCAACGGTAGGAGCCAGAGTCAGGACTTATATCTATTGGTCCAAACTGGAGAATGGGGAATTGAATGGGGCGGACTTTTTGGGCGAGGGAATCAGCGATGAGAACGGCCGGGTACCGTTGGTGGACGGGGATTTTACTTACGCCATCCAAATCAAGACCGAAGCCACCGACGGAAACCCAGCCGAGAATGTGCTGATTGTGAAACGGCTGGAGGATAAGGAATATCCGATCACCCTGCGGTGATCTTGGCGGTGGCGGGAAAAGCATTCAACGAAAAAATAGCGGAGGTGTTTTGATGGGACTTCGAAAATCAGCTGTTTTTGCGGCGCTTTTGTGGTCTTTGGGATCCTTTTTGACGGGATGTCGGCCCTATCACCATGGCGGGGTCGGGATTGAAGTTGATGTTCACAGCAAGGAATACCGCGACCGACATCACCGTGAAAAGGACCGCGGCGATAACGATCACCATGACGATAATCGTCATGATGACCACAACGACAACTAAATAATATTGGGCCATAGGGATTGGCTTGGCGCCGGTTTGAAAGTCCTTCCGGGATCCGGGGAGAATTTTAGCCGGGGAAATTTTAGGAGCAGCGAAGTGAAAAAACTATTGAGCCTAATGATGGGGGCGGGATTCATTACAGCGGCCTTGATAGCCGGGTGTGATGGGCAAAAAAACAACCCCTCCAACCCGGGGGCTCCCTGGAACGCCGGCCAAGGCGGAACTACGAGCGCCACAGCGACCGGTACGGTAGTCACCACGCCCGTTTTCACGGCGACGCCCCAGGGGACCCAAACCACGATCAATTTGGGTTCGGCCGCAAACTTCGCGGTTCTGGCTAATATTCAGGTTGTCAATAGCGGGGCGACCACGATTTGCGGGGATATCGGGGTTTCCCCGGGAATTTCAACGGGTAGTGGATATGTGATGAACTGCGGAGGAATTGCGCACGCGGCCGATACCCCGGCTTCCAACGCTCAATTGGATTTAACCGCCGCCTATAACGACGCTTTGAGCCGGAGAACCGCCTCGCCTCTCGCGGGGGAATTGGGAGGGGTGACCCTTTATCCAGGACTCTATGGAACGGCCGGGTCTTTAGATCTGTCAACGGGCAACCTGACCTTGGACGCCTTGGGAAATCCGAACGGTGTCTTCATTTTCCAAGTCGGAAGTTCGCTCACGGCCAGGTTGGGCCACGGGGTTCTTTTGGCCGGGGGGGCGAAGGCCTCCAATGTCTTTTGGCAGGTAGGAGGCATTTGTACCCTGGACCTGGCGACAAGTTTTAAGGGAACCATTATGACCAAGGATCAATTGACTTTAAATGCCGGGGCTCAATTGGAAGGCAGGGCCTTTTCCCAAACCAGTCAAGTCATGTTGAACGCCAACTCCATATCGATTCCGTCGCCCTAAGGGTTCGAAAGCGGGTTTCTGAATAATGCAACGGGAGAAGGTGTTTTACCTGCCGGAAGAGTGAAAATCGCGTTAGTCGGTGTGAATGAGTTGGAAAAAACCTGTCAGGGAAAGAAAGAAATGAAAACAAAACTTAAAATGATAGTGGGAATGGTCCTGGCAACGACGGGAATTTTTTTAACGACGGACTTGTCCCGGGCGGAGGGGTATCAACCCTCCAATGAGGGTGGAAATTTTGGTTTGGGATTTGAGGTGGGTGATCCGGGGAGTTGGGGCGTTTCGGGTAAGCTTTGGTTGGATCGGACCAGCGCTTTTCAACCAGCGGTAAAGTTGGGAAATAACGAGGCCATCCTCCAATTGGATTATTTATGGCATAACTTCAACCTGAGCGACCAGACGCCTTTTTACATTGGAATAGGCGGGAACTTGTTGATTCAAAACCCCATCGTTTTCGGCGGAAGGATTCCAGTCGGGATCAGCCATCTCTTCGACAAGCGGAATTTCCCGGTGGATATTTATTTGCAGGCGGTACCGACGCTCTGGTTTTTCACGGCAGGCCTGACGACCTTTGATGTCTATGGCGAATTGGGCGCCCATATTTACCTGTGATTTGAGGGCGAGAGGCAAAAGGTTAATAAAAAGTGAGAAAACGAAACGCCTTTCGGTTTTTGGTGTTTCTGTGGCTTTCTCCCCTTGTTTTTCCGCTTCCGGCACTTTCCGCGAATACACCCACCTTCACTCCCACACCCCCCGCTGCCCAATCGCCGGTTGACCTCGGGTCGGCTGCTGATTACGCGGTCCTTTCCGGTGCCACCATCACCAATACTGGACCCACCACGATTTGTGGAAGTATCGGATTGTCTCCTGGATCTTCAGTAACGGGAGAGCCTGTTTTGACTTGTGGAGGTCTGGTTGAAGTCGATAACGCCGCAGCGGCTAACGCCAAAACGGACTTGACGGCAGCTTACGATGACGTTGAGGGACGCGCCGGTGGAGTCACCTTTACTTCCATTTATGATTTGGGAGGACAAACCCTTACTCCAGGCCTTTACACTGAACCCAGTTCTCTGGGATTAACGGGTTCCGTCACCTTGGATGGCCTGGGAGACCCCAATTCGGTCTTTATTTTCAGGATCGGATCCACTCTCACCACCGCCGTGGACAGCCAGGTCGTTCTCATCAACGGCGCTCAAGCCGCCAATATCTTTTGGCAGGTGGGCAGCAGTTGTACCTTGGCCGGTAATACGGATTTCAAGGGAACCATCATGGCCCTTGTCACCATTACCTTTAATACCGGCGTCACATTGAAAGGACGGGCTTTGGCGCAGACCGGAGCTGTGACGTTTGATACCAATACCATCACCCAGCTTATTGCGCCCACCAATACGCCAACCGACACAGCCACAAACACGCTAACCGATACGCCGACTAATACTTCTACGGACACACCCACGGATTCATTGACAAGCACGCCGACGGAGACCCCGACTAATACATCCACTGATAGCCCGACAAATTCTCCCACTCAGTCGCCTACCGATACACTTACGGATACGCCGACAAATACCCAGACGGATTCGCCGACCCAGACGCCTACCGACACCTTGACGAACTCCCCTACGAATACGCCCACAAATTCACCGACGGATTCAGCAACCGACACCCCGACTGATTCGCCGACTAAAACCCCAACCATGACACCCACGAATTCACTGACCGATTCGCCAACAGGTACCCCAACAAATACATCGACCGACAGCCCGACGGATTCCCCGACACCAACACCCACCGATACCCCAACCTCGACACGAACGAAC
>Ga0265319_1000404_pt1 | contig 31346 bp, 26 predicted proteins | sample 4824metaG_FD_192443 | JGI IMG/M metagenome (GOLD analysis project Ga0265319, IMG submission 192443) | Rhizosphere microbial communities from Carex aquatilis grown in University of Washington, Seatle, WA, United States - 4-8-24 metaG | ecosystem: Host-associated > Plants > Roots > Rhizosphere >...
GCGCTCGCCGCGGCGGCGCGCGTCCCTCTCGCTCTCGCCTGTGCGACCCAGTCGACCATCGCCGGCGTCGCCTTCAGCAGCGCCGGCCACGTCGCCGCATCGACCTTGCCGGTGACGGGCAGGCCGTACGCCGTCTGGAAGGCGCGCACCGCGTTCGCGCTGCCGGCGCCGAACTGGCCGTCGACCGTCAGCGGGTAGCCGGCGCCGACGAGGTGCTCCTGCGCCCACACGACCGTGTCCCCACGCGAGCCGACCTTGCCGCCGCTGCCGGCGGCGAGCGTCGGCCACAGCGTCGCCGGCCGCGCGACCGGGGCGATCGAGGCGCCGACGGCGCCCCAGTCCGACGCGCTCGCCTCCTGCCAGTCCCACCAGCTGACGCCGCGCGCGCCGTAGGCGCCCGACAGCTGGCGGAAGCGCAGGATGTCGGCCGCCGGCGGCCCGTCGTACGTTTGGCCGAGCGGGAAGATCCCGGTCGCGTACGGCGTGTTCCACTCGTACGTGTGCGCGAGCGACGTGTCGACCGCGTCGCCGATCGTCTTCCAGTACACCTGCGGCAGGTTGAACGTCGCACCGCCGGGGCCGAGGAAGACCGAGAACGGCAGGCCCGGATGGAAGTCGACGTACGGGAACGACGTGAGTCCGATCGGGAAGCTCGCGCCGACGAGCTGGCGCAGCTTCGTCATGTACTGCTGCGCCTGCACGTACTTGCCCTCGTAGGCGCCCTCGGCGTCGATCACGAAGCAGTCGGCGCCGGCGCCCTTCGCGGCCGCGCCGGCCTGCGCCTCGCCGACCGGGTCGGTGCCGTAGACGAACTGCCAGGCGCAGACGTGCAGGCCGGTCGCCTTCAGCGCCGCGACGTTCGACGCGCTGAACTGCGACCACAGGCCGGTCCCGTCCGCGCTCTTGACGTAGACCGTGCGGATGCCGTGCGCCTTCGCCTGCGCGGCGATCGCGGTCGGGCTGCCGCCCTCGGACTTCGACAAGTACCAGATCCACATCCCGTTCCCGTCGAACACGCTCGGCCCGGCGGAGGGGACGCCGCCGCCCGTCGCCTTCGGCTTCGGCTTCGGCGGGCGCGTGACCGTCACGCGCACCGCGTTCGAGTAGCGCGCGCCCGGGTTCGCGACGCGGACGGCGCCGGTGATCGCGTTGCCCGGAACCGACACGACGATCCGCGTCGGCGTGCGGAAGCGGCCGCCGACCGCGAACAGGCCGGAGCGTCCGGTGGGGAGGCGCACGGTGAAGACGACCTTGGCGTGTGGGCTCATCGCGGTCGCGCCAACGAGCAGCTTGCCCGTGCGCGTGACGACCGTGTGCCCCTTGCACGGGAACGGGACCGACGAGCAGCGCACGAAGACGATCCGCGGATGGCCGGCGGTCGGGGCCGCCGCGGCGCCCGCGAGCGCAAGCGCCGGCGCGGACCCGGCCAGCAGCCCCAGCAGCCCCAGCAGCGGGACGGCCCACGCGGGCGCGAGGCGGCGGCGGGTGCGGTGGCGGACGACGATCATCGGCGGTGCGGGCGGCGGGGCCGCAAGCCAGCCAGCTTAGGCCCCGCCGGGCGCCCATCCTGGGCGTCCCGTTGCAGGCCGGAACACGCCCGCGCCGCCGATGGTGCGCTACATGACCTCGATCGTCTCGTACACCTCCACGCTGCCGCCGCCGTCGAGGACCGGGGCGCCCTTCGCCTTCTCCGTCGCCTCCGCGAGGCTGCCGGCGCTGACGATCGAGTAGCCGGTGAGGGCGGACGGCGCGCTGCCGTTGCCGCCGCCGGACGTCACGACCGCAGACGGGCCGAACGGGTTGCCCGCGTCCACGAGCGACTCGCCGAGGCCGCCGAGGAAGGCGCCCCAGGCGGCCATCACGGCCTGTCGCTCCTCGTCCGTCTCCGCCATCCGTCCGCCGGTGTAGGCCAGCACGTACTTCGCCATGGTGATGCTCCTTCGGTGGGGTTTGCCGATGTCAGCGCGAGGCGGCGGCGCCGCTGCGCTCGAGGCTGTCCAGCACGCCGACCCAGCCGCTCGCGTGGTTCTCGCGCGAGGTCTGGTCGAGCAGGCCGGCGTGCTCGATCGTCACGGTCGTGCGGCCGGGCGCCTCCTCCGCGAAGGTGACGGCGACCTCGCTCTCGTGGCCGGCGTACGGGCCCGTCCCCTCCCACACCCAGCTGTAGACGAGCCGGTCGGGGCGGGAGATCTCGCGGTAGGTGCCGAACACGACGAGGTCGTCGCCGGAGTCGGTGTTGCGCATCGCGAGCCGGTAGCCGCCGCCGACGCGCAGGTCGACGTCGGCGACCGCGACCTCGTGGTTCTCCGCCGCCTTCCACCAGCGCCGCAGCACCTCGGGATTGGTCCAGGCGTCGAAGACCGCCTCGGCGGGCGCTTCGAAGGTGCGCTCCACGCGCACGGTGCCGGTGTCGACGTCCACGTCGCTCATGCTGATCGCTCCGTTCCGGGGGTCTGGGGGGTGTCGTTGCCGTGCTGCTGCTTCTGCTCGCTCAGGTACTCCTCGACGACGTCGAGCTTGCGCTCCCACAGCGCGCGCTGGCGCGCCAGCCACGCGTACGCCTCCTCGAGCGAGGAGCCGTTGAGGCGCAGCCGGTGGGTGCGGCCGTCGATCACGCGCACGATCGCGCCCGCCTCCTCGAGCACCTTGAGGTGCTTGCTGATCGCCGGCTTGGAGACGGGGAAGTCGTGCGTCGCCTCGCCGACCGTCAGCTCGCCGTCGGCGAGCCGCTCGAGGATCGTGCGGCGCAGCGGGTGGGCCACGGCGACGAACGAGCGGTCGAGCGTGGCCGATGCATGACTGTTAGCCATATGGTTAACAATACGGGAGCGCCTCGCCGGACGCAACCGCCGGCGGTTCGCGCGCGGACCTTCAGGAGGGGACGCGCACGATCCGCGCCGTCGCGGAGCGCGAGCCCGTGCCGGGGCGCAGCAGCGTGACGTAGGCGTCGCGGCCGGCGAGCGCCGTCGTCCACAGGATCGTGTCGGTGCGGCGCGGCGTGCCGCGCGGGCACTGGCTCGACGCGCTGCCCGTCGGGTCGTAGCCGGGCGCGTGCCCGGCGTCGCGGTGTGCCGTCGTGCCGATCTCGAACAGCGTGCGCGGACGGGGCGTCCTGCTCGTGCGGACGACGACCAGCCGCTGGGTGCAGTACGTGGACTGCACGAACAGCAGGCGACCGCCGTCGAGCGCCGGCTGCGAGAGCTGGGAGACGCGGGTGGCGAGCACGACGCGGCGTCGGCGCGTCGCGAGGTTCACGAGCGCGATGCGACTCACGCCGGCGCTGGAGGTCGCATAGGCGAGGCGGTCGCCCGACAGCGCGGGACGGTCGATCGAGGCGTGGGCGCCGGTGCCGCCGGCGACGACGCGCGGCGCCTCGATCGCGAGCGGCGCGGCGGTGCCCGGCGGAGGCGGCGCGGGGAGGCGGCTGGCATAGAGGCGGTCACCCCCGCCCGGCCGCGGCGCCCGCCACACGAGCCAGCCGTCGGACACGGCGAGCTGCGACGCGCGCGGGGCCGTGCGCTGTGCGACGACCGCGCCGGTCGCGCGGTCGCGCACGGCGATCGCGCCGTCGGCGAGCGTCGCCACCCAGCGCCCGCCGATCGCGACGTCCTGCGCCGGCAGCGCGGTGCGCGCGTCCCCGTCGACGAGCAGCGCCCCGGCGCCGCCGAGCCGCAGCCAGGCGAGCGCGGAGCCGGCGCGCGAGGGGTCGGTCGCGTGGTCGGCCACGAGCCGGGCCGCGCTCGCGCTGCCGCTCGCGAGGAACGCGACCGCGAGCGCGGCGAGCAGCGCGCCGTCGGCGAGCCGCAGGCGGCGCAGCAGGGCAGGACGCTCGGCCATCTGCAGCTCGAGCCGCTGTCCGAGCGTCGCGTAGCGCGGCGCCATCAGCACGACCGGCAGCGCGCGGCCGGCGCCGAAGCCGAGCCCGATCAGCAGGCCGGCGGGGACCGAGCCGATCGCGACGGAGATCCCCGCCAGCGCCCACACCGCGAGCGTCAGCACGAAGGTCGTGAAGCCGAGCCCGAGCAGGATGCCGTAGAGGCCGGCCGCGAGCGGGAGCGGGAGCGTGCGGCGCCACGGCTCCGGGACCTGGCGGCGGATCTGCGGCACGATCCGCACGCCGAGCGCCTCGCCGAGCGCGGCGGCGAGCGCGATCGCCGCCGCCGCCGCGAGCGCGACGGTGCTGCCGGCGCCGCCGAGTGCGCTTCCCAGCGCGGCCAGCGCGGTGAACGTGACCGCCCCGCCGGCGAGCGCGCCGAGCGCGAACGTCGCGCAGCTCGTGCGGACGGCGCGCATCCCGCGGTGCGAGCGCGCGCTGCCGAGCGTCTCGACCATCGAGAAGCCGCACGGCGACCACGCGCCGGTGACGCCGGCGACGAACGCGGTGAGCAGGAGGATCGCGGCGGTCATCGCGGGCTCAGCACGGGACGCTCGTCTGGAAGTACATGACGCAGAAGACTCTGCGGCCCTGGTAGCAGTAGCCGGTGAGCGCGGTGTCGCCGTTGATGCGCGTCTCGTGGAAGGCGCAGCAGTCCATCAGCCGGCGAACGCGGCCGCCGCAGCAGCGGTACCACGAGCCGTCGACCTGCGTGTGGAAGCCGTAGCGCGCCGGGATCCCGTCCTGGCAGATGCGCGTGCGCGGCGCGGGCGGCAGCGGGTGGCCGTCGGGGCCGGTGAGGAGGTGGCCGTGCTCGTCGAGCGGGCGGCCGTGGCGGTCGATCGGACGGCCGAGGTCGTCGACCGGCTTGCCGTCGCGGGCGCGCAGCGGGTAGCCGTGGATGTCGACGCGGGGGATGCCCGTCGGGTGGGGGCAGTGCCCGGTCGTGTAGGTGTGACCGCAGTAGCCGTAGTACTGCTGCGCGTCGGCGTCTTCGACTCCGGACGCGAGCGCGGTCGTGCCGGCGGTCGTGGCGAGCAGCCAGCCGCCGGCGCGGGCGAGAAAGCCGCGGCGGGAGGTGCCGCCGGCGAGCGCGTCGCTGAGGCGGCGGCGGTCGCGGCGGGGCTCGCCGCCGCCGCCCGCGTCCGGGTCAGGCACGCGCCAGCTCCGGCTCGCGCGCCTCGCCGGTGGCGAGCAGCGCCTCGAGCTGGCGCGCGCTGTTGAAGGTCCCCTGGGAGAGGACGGTCCCGTCGAGCGCGAGCACGAGCGCGTACGGGCTGCCGGGGATCGCGAGCGCGCGCCACACGTCCGCGTCCGCGTGCTCGTGGAACGTCTCGACGGCGAGCAGCGGATCGCGCCGGAGCGCAGCGACGGCAGGCTCCAGCGCCTGGCACATCGGGCAGCCGTCGGAGGAGAAGACGGCGAGCGCGAAGCGGGTCGTCGGCTGCGGCGCGAAGCGCTCGATCAGCTCGATGCGCTCGCCGCGCGGCGGTCCCTCGCCGTCGATCTCGAGCGCGAGCTGCGGCGGCAGCGCGAGCCGCAGCTCCCCGACCTCACGTGCGAGCGCGAGCAGGAGGACGGCGAGGGTCGCGATCGCGACGAGTGCTGTTCCGAGGCCGATCGCCAGCCAGCCGGTCGCGCTCACGTGCGTGTGGGGAACCGCCGGCAGCAGCGCGAACGCCGCGGCGAGCAGGAGCGTGCGCGCGAGCGCCGCGGGGCTGACGCGCGAGCGCGCGCCGAGGCAGCCGCAGGGTTGGCCGGCGCGGCCGGCGCGGAGGGCGCGCGCGAGCAGCAGCGCGAAGGCGACCATGAGCACGGCGGCGGCATAGGCGGCGGCGTCGAGCCCGAGCGCGACGCCGATCCCCAGAAGCGCCTCCGCTGCGACCGCCGCACCCCACGCGATCGCGCGCGACCGAGGTGTCTGCAGTCCGAACGTCGCAAGCGCCGCGCGGGTTCGCGCCGGCGCGGCCAGCTTCGCCCCCGCAGAGCCGACCAGCACGAGCCCAAGCACCACGTCGGCGATCGTCGAGAGCATCCCGCACGATCACAGCAGATCGAGCAGACACGGCGCAAGGGCCCGTCCGCGCTCCGCAACCCCGATCACAGCTACAGTTGGACCCGCCCGGGGGCGTGGTGCTAACGGGAACACGCGGCCTTTGCAAGGCTGAGTTGGGGGTTCGATTCCCCCCGCCTCCATTGATGGGAAATCCCTGCAAAACGGGACTTCCCTTGTCCATCGCCAGCGTCCGCAGAGCGGCCTGCCGGCATCTCTGTGTACCGAGCGTGTACATGGGCTTGACCCAGGCCCGCAGCGGCAACGCACCCGTACCTGCCCGAGCTCGCTCACCGGGGGCGACTCGACGGGTCCCCGGCGAGGCGGTTCTCGTAGGCGAAGATGACGGCCTGGACGCGGTCGCGCAGCTCGAGCTTCGTCAGCACGCGCCCGACGTGCGTCTTGACGGTCGCCTCGGTGACGACGAGCCGCTCGGCGATCTCGGCGTTGGAGCAGCCGGCGGCGACCTCGAGCAGCACCTCGCGCTCGCGCTCGGTCAGCAGCGCCAGCCGGTCGTCGGCCGGCGGCGGGCTCGCGGTCGGGTCCGCGTCGTCGGGCAGGCGGTCGGCGTAGGCGTCGAGCAGGCGCCGCGTGACGCTCGGCGCGATCACGGCGTCGCCGCTGGCGACCGCGCGGATCGCCGACAGCAGGTCGCTCGGCGGCACGTCCTTGAGCAGGAAGCCGCTCGCGCCCGCGCGCAGCGCGTTGAACGCGTAGGCGTCGAGGTCGAAGGTGGTGAGGATCAGGACGCGCGGGCCGTCGCAGGCCTGCGCGATCCGGCGCGTCGCCTCGATCCCGTCGACGCCGGGCATGCGCACGTCCATCAGCACGACGTCGGGCGCCAGCTCCCCGCTCAGCCGCACGGCCTCCTCCCCGTCGCCGGCCTCGCCGACGACCGTCATGTCGTCGTGCGCGTCGATCACCATGCGGAAGCCGAGCCGCAACAGCGGCTGGTCGTCCACCAGCAGCACCCGCGTGCTCATGCCACGGCCGGCTCGCGCGGCACGTTGAGCCGCGCCCGCACGCGCCAGCCGCCCTCCGGCCGCGGCCCGGCCTCGACCTCGCCGGCGTAGACGGCGGCGCGCTCGCGCATGCCGCTGAGCCCCTGGCCGCCGGGGTTCGCGCTCGCCGCGCCGCGGCCGGTGTCGGACACGTCGAGCTCGACGACGTCGTCGTCGTAGCGCAGCGCGATCGCCGCGGTCGCGCCGGGGCCGGCGTGCTTGAGCGAGTTCGTCAGCGCCTCCTGGATCAGGCGGAAGAGCGTCAGCTGCGCGGCCGGCGGGAGCGCCGCGTGCGAGCCCTCGACGGCGAGCGTGACCGGCAGGCCGGCGGCACGCACCTGGGCGAGCAGCTCGGGCACGTCGTCGGCGCCGGGCTGCGGCGTGCGCTGAGCGCCGGCGTCCTCGCGCAGCACGCCGAGCAGCCGGCGCATGTCGGCGAGCGCCTGACGGCCGGTCTGCGCGGACAGCTCCATCGCGTGCACCGCCTGGTCGGGATCGCTGCGCGCAGCGTAGGCGGCGCCGTTGGCGAGCGCGGTCATGACCGACAGGTTGTGCGCGACGATGTCGTGCATCTCACGCGCGATCCGCGCCCGCTCGGCGGCCGCCGCGATCCGGCCTTGCTGGTCGCGCTCGTGCTCGAGCCGCGCCGCGCGCTCCTCGAGCGAGCGCATGTAGGCGCGGCGGATCTGCACGCTGCGCCCGAGCGCGCCGGCGGCGATCACCATCCCCGTCAGGAAGACCGTGCCGGCGACCGGGTCCCCGCGCGACCAGCGCACGACGGCGAGCACGACGCCCAGCTCGAGCACCGCCCCGGCGGCGACCGCGCGGGCGCGCGGCGCGGTCGCGGCGACGGTGTAGAGCGCGACGAGCAGCGCGAGGTCCGCCCACGTCGGCCGCGTCACGAGCCACTGGCCGAACGCCACGACAGCGATCGCGACGAACACGGCCGACGGCGCGCGGCGGCGCCACAGCAGCGGCAGCGTCAGCAGCGGCACGAACAGCCAGGCTGCCCAGGCGCCTCGGCTGTGGACGAGCACCTGGGCGCTCGCGATCGTCAGCAGCCCGAACGCGATCAGCGCGTCGACCGCGACCGGGTGGCGGTCGACGAGCGAACGGACGTGGCCGTCGGTGCGCATGCTCCCTCTGTCGATATCACACGTCGCGTCGCGCGAGCAGCAGCGCCGCCGCCAGCACGGCCGCGAGCGTGTAGCCGCAGAACAGCGCGAACCCCGCCCACGGCGACAGCATGTGCGCGTCGGGGACGGCCTGCATGACCGAGGCGCCGGCGTTCGACGGCAGGTACGGGTGGATCGCGTCGCCGACGCTGCTCGGCAGGATCGCGGCGATCCCCGGCAGCACGAACAGCAGCCCGACGAACGTCGAGATGCCACCGGCGCTGTTGCGCACGAGCGCGCCGATCGCGATGCAGAGGATCCCGAGCACGGTCAGGAACAGGGCGGTGCCGACGATCGCCCGCAGCGCGTGCGGGGCGCCCAGCGCGACGTTCACGTGATGCTGCGTCAGGATCGCCTGCGAGGCCGTGAAGGCGACGAACGCCGAGATCAGCATCAGCACGAAGGTGACCGCGCCGAAGACGCCGATCTTCGCCCACAGCACCGGCAGGCGCCGCGGCACCGCCAGCATGCTCGAGCGGATCATGCCGGTCGAGTACTCGCCGCTGATGATCAGCACGCCCAGCACGCCGATCGCGAGCTGCGCGAGGTTGACGCCGCCGAGGCTGTGGTCGATCGCGCGGAAGTGGATCCGCTCCTGCGGATCCAGGTGCGACCAGCGGCTCATCTGGATCGCCGAGACGAGCACCCCGAGCCCGGCCATCGCGACGACCGCCGCGAGCAGCGACCAGCGCGTCGAGCGCAGCGACCACAGCTTCGTCCACTCGGACCGCACGACGTGCCACTGCGTGACGCGCCCGCGCGGCGCCGCGCTGCCGCGGGCGGCGGTGGGATCGGCGACGGTGACGCTCATGCGGGGGCTCCCAACTCGGGCTTGCTGTCCGCGCCGGCCGCTTCGGCCGCCGCGCCGGTGTGGTACTCGACGGCGTCGTGCGTGAGGCGCATGAAGGCGTCCTCGAGCGAGGCCTGCAGCGGCGTCAGCTCGTGCAGCACGATGCCGCCCGCGGCCGCCGCCTCGCCGATCCGCTCGGCGCTCGCGCCGCGCACCTCGAGCACGCCGCGCTCGTCGCCGGAGATCTCGACGCCCGCACCCGCAAGCGCGTCGCGCAGCTCCGCCGCCTGCGGCGTGCGCACGCGCACCGGCGCGTCGGAGGACGCCTTGGAGACGAACTCCTCGACGGTCGTGTCGGCGATCAGGCGGCCGCGCCCGATCACGACCAGGTGCTCCGCCGTCTGCGCCATCTCGCTCATCACGTGCGAGGAGACGAAGACCGTGCGGCCCTCGCTCGCGAGCCCCTTCAGCAGGTTGCGGATCCAGCGGATCCCCTCCGGGTCCAGCCCGTTCGCCGGCTCGTCGAGGATCACCGTCTGCGGATCGCCGATCAGCGCGGCCGCGATCCCGAGCCGCTGCCCCATGCCGAGCGAGAAGCTCCCGACACGTCTGCGCGCGACCTCGCCGAGGCCGACGAGCTCGATCACCTCGTCCACGCGCGAGCGCGGCAGCCCGTGCGTCTGCGCGAGCGCGAGCAGGTGGTTGTAGGCCGAGCGACCGGTGTGGATCGCCCGCGCCTCCAGCATCGCGCCGACGACGTGCAGTGGCGCGTCGTAGTCGCGGTAGGCCTTCCCGTCGATCGACACCGTGCCCTCGCTCGGCGCGTCGAGCCCGAGGATCAGCCGCATCGTCGTCGACTTGCCGGCCCCGTTCGGGCCGAGGAAGCCGGTCACCGCCCCGGTCGGGACCTCGAAGCTGAGACCGTCGACCGCCGTCTTCTCGCCATAGCGCTTCGTCAGATTCTCCACACGGATCATGCCCGGCACGCTATGCCCGGCCGCGCCGCTCCACAACAGCCGTGGGGATGATCTTCGGCGGGTCTGCGACTACGACCTTGGTCGTACCTGCGCTGCGCTCGCGCAGTGGACAGCTCAGGCGCGCGTTGCCGGGTCGACGCGGGGCGCTATGCGAGTGCCGGCAGGCGCAGGACGAAGCGCGCGCCCGGGCTGGTCGTCTCGGCGGTGACGTCGCCGCCGCATGCGCGCGCGAGGCGGCGCGCGAGCGGGAGGCCGAGCCCGGCGTTGCCGACGCTGCTGTGGCCGGGCTCGAACAGGTCGCCGGGGTTGGATGCGTCGAGCCCGGCGCCGTCGTCGTCGACGCGGACCTCGACGTGGCCGTTGTGACGCGCGACGGTGACGGCGATAGCGCGAGTCGCGTGGCGGATCGCGTTCTCGAGCAGTGGCTGGAGAGCGTGCGCGACGGCGTCCTCGTCGGCGCCGACGCGCTGCGGTGTGGTGGGCGGCTCGTAGGTGAGCGTCACGTGGGCGCGGTCGGCGGCGGGGGCGAGGGTCTCGATGGCGCGCGAGACGCCGGCACGGGCGTCGCTGGATCCGCGCTCGGGTTGGGCGTCGCTGCGCGCGACCGTGAGCAGCGTCTCGATCACGCGTTCCATGCGCACGGTGCCGCGCAGGATCTGTTCGAGCCCGCGGCGAACGGGGCCCACCAACCCCGGAGTGCGCAGTGCGAGCTCGGCCTCGCCGCGCACGCCGGCCAACGGTGTGCGCAACTCGTGCGCCATCTCCGCGGAGAAGCGCTGCTCGTGGCGCAGGCTCGCGCCGATCCGCGCGAGCAGGCCGTCGAGCGTGGCCGACAGCGCCGTCAGCTCGTCGCGCGGTGGGCCGAGGTCGAAGCGGCGATCGAGGTCGTGCTCGCTCCAGTCGGCCGCGCGGCGCGTCATCTCCGCGACCGGCTCGAGCGCCTTGCCGACCGCCCGCCGAGCGAGCAGGACCCCGGCGACGAGCACGAACGCGTCGAGCGCGAGCGCACCGAGCAGCGCGATCCGTTCGGTGTGCTCGTAGGGCAGCAGCGAAGCGCCGACGACGACCGTGCCGATCCGGCTGCGGCGGTCGCGGGCGTACGCGGGCTCGGCGCGCAGCCGCACGCCCTCGCCGGCCGAGCGCTCCGTGACGCGCGGCGTGCGCGCGAGCGCGTCGGCTGCGCGCTGGAGCGCGGGCGAGGCCGGCGGACGGCGCTCGATCCTTCCGCCGGCGAAGACCCATGCCTGCTCGTCGAGCGCCGCGTCGCCGGCCACGTCGTGGACGATCACGCGGCCGTGCTCGACGCCGACGAGCGCGAGCTGCGCGTCGGCGCGCTCGCGCAGACGGGCCGAGAGATCCCCTTCCAGCTGATGCGACAGCAGCGCGTAGACGCCGAGCGTGAGGACGCCCAGCCCGAGCGCGAGCACGAGCGCCGTCGCAAGCGTTACGCGGTCGCGCAGGTCCAGGCGGCTCATCGCAGCGCGTACCCGACTCCGCGCACGGTCTCGATCTCCGTGTCCACCATGAGGGCGGCGAGCTTGCGCCGCAGCCGGCGGATGTAGGTGTCGAGCGTGTTCGCGTGCACGATCGCGCCGCCCGGCCAGGCGGCGGCCGTCAGCTCGGCGCGCCGGACGACCGTTTCGGGGCGGGCGGCGAGCGCGGCGAGGATCCGGAACTCGGTCGGCGTCAGCGTCGCCGAGCGTCCGCCGCAGCGCAGCGCGTGCGCCGCCGGGTCGAGCCGCAGGCCCGCGCCCAGCTCCATCGGCGCGTCTGTGCTGCCCGTGCGTCGCAGCAGCGCCCGCACCCGCACGACCAGCTCCGCGAGCGCGAACGGCTTCGTCAGGTAGTCGTCGCCGCCGGCGTGGAATCCCGAGAGCCGATCGGTCAGGGCGTCGCGCGCGGTCAGGAACACGACCGGTGCGCGCACGCCGTGGGAGCGCAGTGCCTGGCAGACGTCGCGGCCGTCGGCGTCGGGCAGGCCGATGTCGAGCACGAGCAGGTCCGGCCCCGGCTCGGAGAACGCCTCGACCGCCTCGTGCCCGGTCGCGGTCGCACGCACCTCGAAGCCTTCGACGCGCAGCGCGCGCGTCAGCACCGAGCGCAGGTCCGCGTCGTCTTCGCAGAGCCCGATCGTCGTCACCGTCCGATCATCGCGGTTGCACGTCCGCCGGGCGGTCCTCCCCGGCCGCGTTCAGGTTCCGTTCAGGAACGTGCCCATCACGCGTGCGCGTTCAGGCGGCTGCCATGTTCGCTTGCGCAGACTGCCGCGCCATGAGCGCGACGACAACCCTGCCGAGCCGCTCGCTCGGCCGCCAGATGCTGAACAAGGTCCCGGAGGTCACCCTCGTCTTCTGGGTCATCAAGATCATGTGCACGACGGTCGGGGAGACCGCGGCCGACTACGTCAACGACACGCTCGGGTTCGGGCTGACGAACACGACCTACGTCGCCGCCGGCCTGCTCGTGGTGCTGTTGGCGGTGCAGTTCCGGCTGCGGCGCTACGTGCCCGTCGTCTACTGGTCGGTCGTCGTGGTGATCAGCGTCTTCGGCACGTTGATCACCGACAACCTGAGCGACGGCTACAACGTGCCGCTGACGACGACCACGCCGATCTTCGCGGTCGCGTTGGCAGTCGTGTTCGGGGTCTGGTTCGCGGTCGAGCGCACGCTCTCGATGCACTCGATCGTCACGACGCGCCGCGAGGGGTTCTACTGGCTGGCGATCCTCTTCACGTTCGCGCTCGGCACCGCCGCCGGCGACCTCACGGCCGAGAAGGCCGACCTCGGCTACGCGGTCTCGATCGGCGTCTTCGGCGGCGCGATCGCGCTCGTCGCGCTCGCGCACTACGGGCTGAAGGCCAACGCGATCGCCACGTTCTGGCTCGCCTACATCCTCACCCGCCCGCTCGGCGCCTCGATCGGCGACTTCATGTCCCAACACGACCCCAAATACGGCGGGCTCGGGCTCGGGACCACCGGCACGAGCTACATCTTCCTCGGCTGCATCCTCGCGCTCGTCGCGTTCCTGACCGTCACCAAACGCGACCAGACGCCGACGGACCTCGTCGCCGCCGACGTAGCCGAGCACCCGGTCCACCACCTCGGCCACGAGCACCACGCGCACGACCCGCGACCGCTCGGCGTCCGCGCCGAACCCGCCACGCGAGAAGAGGGGTAGAGCCTGGGGCGATGCGCCGCCGTCGGCCGCCGGCCGTCGCGCTCTCACTCGGCGGGCCGTTGCTGCTGTTCGCGGCGATCGCGACCCGCAGTGGCCTGGATTCCCGGAGGAGCGCAGCTCAGTCCTTGTCGTCCGCCAGCAGGTGCGTGATGCCGAACATCACCACGCCGAGCAGGACGACCATGGCTGCGACCGCGACGGCGACCAGGGCCCAGGATCCGCTGGCGCCGATCGACCCGACGATCGAGACGATGACGAGGACCGGGACGAGGAACAGCAGAAGCAGCGGCGCGACGCCGTCGGTGCGGCGCCGCGACGGGTCAAGCATGGTGCGGAGGGCGGACATCGGGACTCCTTGGTTCATGTTCGGAGCCCGGCATCATGGCGAAGCGCGCCCGCCCGCGGCGGCGTCAGCCGCCCAGCCGCACCGGCAACGTCCGCAACTGGTTCACGAACCCGGACACGACGTACTCGGGCTTGCCCGCCAGCTCCATCTTCGGGTAGCGCTTCAGCGTCTCCTCGAACAGGATCCGCAGCTCCAGCCGCGCCAGCGCCGTGCCGAGGCAGAAGTGGCGGCCGCCGGCGCCGAACGCCTGGTGCTCCGGGTTGCGCTGCACGTCGAAGCGGTCCGGGTTCTCGTAGCGCGTCTCGTCGCGATTGGACGAGACGTACCACATGACGACCTTGTCGCCCGCTCTGATCGGGCAGCCGCTCAGCTCGACGTCTCTCGTCGCGGTCCGGCGGAAGTGGGCGAACGCGGGGAACATCCGCAGCGCCTCCTCGACCGTGCCCGGGATCAGCGCCGGGTCGTCGAGCACCTGCTGCAGCTGCGAGCGGTCCTCCAGCAGCGCGCGCATGCCGCTCGCGTACGTCGCCTTCGTCGAGTCGTTGCCGGCCGCCATCAGCAGGAAGAAGCCCATGACGATCTCGTGCTCCTCGAGCTTCTCGCCGTCGACCTCGGCCTCGCACAGCACGCTCGTGAGGTCGTCGCTCGGATGCGTGCGACGCTCGGCGATCAGCGCGCGGCAGCGCTCGAAGATCTCCGGCACGTCGCGCGCCATCACGGTCTCGGGCCCCTCGGGGTTGACGTCCGGGTCGCCGGCGCCGAGCGTCGTGTTCATCAGTCGCGCCCAGATCGCGTCGTCCTCGGGCGGGATCCCCATGAACGAGCCGATCACGCGCGAGACGACCGGCTGCGCGACGTCGATCACGAGGTCGCACGTCTCGCGGCCGGCGAGGCCGTCGAGCACGCGCGCCGTGATCGCGCGGATCTCCTCCTCGTGCTCGGCGATCCGCTTCGGCGTGAAGCCGGCCTGGAAGAGCGCCTTGAGACGGTCGTGCTTCGGCGGGTCCATCCCGATGAACATCGAGCGCGTCAGCTCGAGCGGGAGGATCGAGTCGGTCAGCGCGGTGATCCCGCCCAGCTCGGAGGAGTAGGTCTGCCAGTCGCGGCTGACGGTGTGGACGTCGTCGGCCGTCGTGATCGACCAGTAGCCGGCCTCTCTCGGGAAGTCGGGGATGCGCGACGTCCAGTGGATCGGGCACTCGGACCGCAGCCGCTTGAACAGCTCGTACGGCGGGCCGTCCTGCCAGTGCTCGGGGTCTCCGACGAGCACATCGTCGAGATCGCTGCGGGTCGACGTCATCGGGACCTCCTGAGTTCGCGCGCGGGACGTCGCTCGATGGTACTGGCTGGCTGGCCAGTCCACGCCGGGAGAGCGTCGCTGCGCTACGTTGCGCGCGCATGTCGCCCGCCCCCGCCGACCACGACACGATCCACCACGCCGACAACATGGAGGTCCTGCCGACCCTGCCGGACGGGGCGTTCCAGCTGGTGTACATCGACCCGCCCTTCAATACCGGCGAGACGCAGGCGCGGCGCACGCTGACGATGGCGCCCGACGAGGACGGCGACCGCACCGGCTTCAAGGGCCGGCGCTACCGCACGAGACTGCTGGCGGAGTCGCGCTACCGCGACACGTTCGAGGACTACCTCGCGTTCCTGGAACCGCGGCTGCGCGAGGCCCGGCGGGTGCTCGCGCAGAGCGGGACGCTCTACTTCCACATCGACTACCGCGAGGCGCATTACTGCAAGCTGCTGCTCGACGAGCTGTTCGGGCGCGAGCAGTTCCTGAACGAGCTGATCTGGGCCTACGACTACGGCGCGCGCGCGAGACGCCGCTGGCCCGCCAAGCACGACACGATCCTCGTGTACGTCAAAGACGCCGGCGCGTACTTCTTCGACTCCGCCGAGGTCGACCGCGAGCCGTACATGGCGCCGGGGTTGGTGACCCCCGAGAAGGTCGCGAAGGGCAAGCTGCCGACCGACGTCTGGTGGCACACGATCGTCCCGACGAACGGCCGCGAGAAGACCGGCTATCCGACGCAGAAGCCGGAGGGGATCGTGCGCCGGATGGTGCAGGCGTCCACCAGAGAAGGCGACTGGTGCCTCGACTTCTTCGCCGGCAGCGGCACGCTCGGCGCCGTCGCGGCGCAGCTCGGCCGGCGCTACGTGCTGGTCGACTCGAACCCCGACGCGGTCGCCGTCATGCGGAGACGGCTGCCGACGGCGGCGCTGGCGCCGCCCCTCCCCGCCTGACCTCGGCGGACACGCCGCGGTGTCTGCGGTACGTGTCGAGCACCCACTGCCCGGCCGGCCGGGCGGCGAGCTCGTCGGCGAAGGACTGCAGCGGCTCGGGGTAGGCGATCGGCGGCAGGTGCTGGCGCTCGGGCGGTCGCACCAGCGGCGTCGTGAGCGCGGCCGCCGCCAGGTCGGCCACGCTGAAGGCGTCGCCGACGAGGTAGCCGCTCGGCCCGACCTCGGCCTCGAGGCGATCCATCGCGGCGAGGATCTTCGCGCGCGCCTCGTCGCGGTTGCGCTCCGTCGCGTCGTAGCGGCTGCGCGTGGCGCGCGTCGTCGCGAACCCGCCCGGGCGCAGCAGCGCGATTGTCACCGGCGAGACGTCGGGCAGCACGCCCTGCAGGAACTCCTTCGAGCCCTGCTGCGTGACGGGACGCGCTTGTAGTCGAGCGCCCAGCGCGCCTTCTCGTTGTAGTGCGAGATCTTGATCTGCCACAGCACCGGCGTCGAGCTGGCCATGCAGCCAGTCTCGGTAGCGGTGCGTCGCTATGCGACAGCGGCGGTGCCCGCGGAGGCCGCGACCGCGTCGCGCCACGGCAGCGCGAGGCCGAGGGGCCGTAGCGCCCAGGGGTTCTGCCAGAGGGCGGGGGCGGCGGACGCGAGCGGGTCGGTCGAGCGCAGGCCGCGGGCGACGAGCACGCCGGACAGGCGCGTGTTGCAGGGGCCGCCGGGGCCGTGCCAGACGGCGTGGTCGCGGCCGGCGGCGCCGTCGCCGAGCAGCGCGTGCTCGACGTCCCGCTCGCGCACGGCGTCCCCCAGCGCGAGCACGGCGAGCAGATACGGGCGGTCCAACTCGCCGTAGCGGGCGGCCTTCTTCTTGATCTTGCGGCGCAGCGGGCGGACGTCGTTGACGGCGGAGCGGCCGCCGGCGCCGCGCGGCACGAGCCGGGCGCAGCCGCTCGCGCGCGCGTCCGCGTGGTCGAGCGCTATCGCTTCGACGTCGACGATCCAGTCGTCGAACGCGAGTCGTCTGACGGTCGGCGCGCGCAGCTCGCGCACGTCGAGCGAGCCGAGCCAGCGCTCGAGCGGCGGCACGATCCGGCGCCGTCCCGGCGAGCACGCCCCGTACTTGACGACCTCCAGCGCGAGCGAGAAGCGCGGCGCGCGCACGGTCGCGACGATGTCGCGCAGCTGCTCGTCGAGCCGTCGCTCAGTGAACGACAGCGGCGAGTCCCCGCCGACGACGGTCGCCTCCAGCCAGCAGCGCTCACGCCCGCGCGCGAGCACGAAGTCCTGGCGCCGTTCGCCCGCTTCGCTGCCGATGTTGACCGTGACCTCGAAGCCGCGGCGGCGGTGCGCCTCGTGCACCCACAGCTCCCAGAAGGCGCCGGCGTGGTCCAGCTCCGCGTCCTGCGCGAAGCGGTTGCGCAGGTCGGCGCGCGCCGGTGCCGGCAGGCGTGCGAACCAGCCGTCCAGCTCGCCCCGCACGCGCTCCCAGCGCGTGCCCGCGGCGCGGTCGAGGAACGCGTACGCCGGCTCCTGATGCGCGCGCGGCGACTCGTCGGTGCGGTCGCGCACCGAGAACAGCGTCGGTTCGTGCAGCGTCGAGCGGATCGCCTTCCCCCTGGCGAAATCTTCAACTGGCCGCGCGACGGCCGTTTTCCCCCGACGTCGCGCTGGACGATCAACCGTACACAACCCGGCGCGCTGCGTGGGAACGATGCGTCGTTCAGCGGACCGCTCGCGTACCGGCGGCGTCCCGCGCTCAAGTCGCGCCGTCCGCGGGCCGATTCAGCGGGACATGACGCAGCTGCCGCTCGTGAGCGTGCTCGTGACCGCGCGCGACGCGGCCGACGGCTTGGCCGTCGCGCTCGACGGCGCGCTCGCGCAGGAGTACCCGCCCGAGCTGCTGGAGCTGATCGTCGTGCACGACGGCGACGCCGCGACCGACGCCGTCGCCGCCGGGTACGCGGAGCTGTTCCCCGGGCGCGTGAGCGTCGTCGCGCAACTGGGCGCCGGCCCGCTCGCCGCGACCGCCCGCGCGCTGCGCGAATCAAGCGGCGACGTGCTCGCGCTGCTCGAGCCCGGCGTCCGCTGGCCGATCGGGCGCGTCGCGGCGCAGGTCGCGGCGCTCGCCGAACGGCCCGAGGCCGGGCTCGTCTACTCCGAGCTGCTGGCGCTCGACGGCGACCCGCCGAGCGGGCGGCCCGCCGGCCGGCTGCTGCGCGAGCCGCCGTGCGTCGCACCCTCCTCGATCGCGCTGCGCGCGTCGCTGCTTCCCGCCCTCGGCCCGCTGCCGCCGGAGCTGCCCGCGGCCGCGTGGTGGCTCGTCGTGCGCGCCGCGTGCGTGACCGACATCGCGTGGGCCCCGGCGGGCATCGCGACGGCGGGCGACAAGGACGAGGCCGGGGACGGCGTGCTGGACGCCGCGCGCGAGGACGCCCTGCGCGAGGCGCTCGCGGTGCAGCGCTGGTTCCTGCACCACGCGACGTCCGAGTCGCTCTACGCCGACGCGCTCGGCGAGATCTGGAAGGCCTTCATGGCCAACGCGCGCCGGCTGCTCGCCGCCGCCGGCGGGGATCCGTTCGCCGACCTGGTGACCGTCACCGACGCCGACCGCTCGGAGGCGCGCCGCGCGCTCGCCGACGCGCGCGCCGCGATCGCCCATGGCGACACGTGGCCGGCCGCCGCGCTCGCGGTGCGCGCGGCCGCACTCGACCCGTGGTGCACGCCGGCGCGCGAGCTGCTCGCCGAGACGCTGGCGGCGCGGCCGCGGCGCGCGGCGGGGGATCCGCTCGCCGGCGCGCGGCGCTTCGTCACGCTCGCGTTCGCGGAGGAGCTGGTGGCGCATCCCGAGCTGCTCGCCGCCTACGGCGCGCGCTTCGACGGCGGCGCCGACGCGACGCTCGCGATCGACGCCAGCACGCTGCTTCCCGCCACTGCCGGGCAGCTGCTCGGCGAACTGGTGAGCGAGCTGGGACTCGACGCCGACGGCACCGCCCACCTGATCGCCGTGCTGGGGCCGATCGATGCGTCCGTGCGGGCGCAGCTGCCGGCGCGCGCCGACGCGCTGCTGACGTGCGGCGCGCCTCTGGCTGCCGACGACGCTGAGGTGCCGGCGTTCGACGCCGGCACGATCGACGCGCTCCACGCGCTCGCGCGGCACGCGACCGCCGCCTGAGCGGCGCTCGAACGTCCGTCCATCCTGGCGCCCCGGCGTCATGTCCGGCCGGCGCGGCGTCGATGCAGCACGTGCCGGTGGGTGCAAAGGACGACCCGCCTGGACGGCAAGGACGCCGGCGGACCGGCTCTGGCCGGGACGGTCCGTCGCGAACTGCACGGATGCTTGGTGGGGGCGCCTCTGGCCGGGGGCGCCCCCACTGCTTTCCAGGTGCGGCGCCGCCGCGCTCGTCAGAGGTGCAGCGTGCCGTCGCCCACGACGACGACGCGGCCGCCGACGCGCGGCCGCTCGCCCTCCATCGCCGCCTCGAGGACGCTCGGGCGGCGCAGCTCAACCCCCTGCTCGATCGTGAGCGCAGGGCAGTCGGCGCGCGCGTCGAGGTACGCGCACAGCGGGCCGGCGGCGGAGCCGGTGGCCGGGTCCTCGCCGACCGCGGCGCTCACGAACGCACGCGCGCGGGCACGGGCCGCGGCCGGATCGCAGACGGCGGCGTAGAGGACGGTCGCGCCGTGCGCGGCGAGCAGTCGCTCGACCGCCTGCCAGTCGGGATCGACGCGCGCGAGCGCGTCGAGGTCGCGCAGCGGGACGATCAGCTGCGTGAGGCCGCTGCCGACGAGCTGCGGCGGCAGCGCGCGGTCGGCGTGCTCGGGCGTGAGGCCGATCGCCTGCACCACCTGCGAGCGCGGCAGCTCGGCGCCGAGCACCGCCGGCTCCTGCAGCATCGAGGCGTACGCGCCGTGGGGGCCGTCGAGCTGCACGTCGATCGGCTGCAGTCCGGCGCCGGTCTGCTGCACGTAGCGGACCGCTTGCGACGCCTGGCCGTACTCGGCGCGCGCCATCGCGACGGCGGTCCCGAGCGACGGGTGGCCGGCGAACGGCAGCTCGCGCTCAACCGTCCAGATGCGGTTGCGGTAGTCGGCGCCGGCGACGTCGGCGCGCTGCACGAAGCTCGTCTCGCTCAGGCGCGTCTCGCGCGCGACGGCGTGCATCGTGGACGCGTCGAGCTCATCGGCGTCGTGCACGACGGCGAGCGCGTTGCCCTCCAGCGGCGTGGCCGTGAAGACGTCGAGCAGCGTGTAGCGATGGGCCCCCACCCCTGTCTCGCCCGGCCCTTATCCGTCGAAGTCGAAGTCGCGCGGTGGGCGCTGCTCGAACCAGAGCCGGTCGTGCTCCGGCGTCTCCTGCAGGAAGTCCGGCGTCTCCTCGAGCACGTCCTCGTCGGCGGGCTTGGCGTCGTGCTCGTCCTCGTCGTCGTGGTGGTCCTCGACGCGGAACTCGGTCGTCGGCTGATGGACGATGTCGCTGTGGCGGGGGTCGTCCGGCTCGTCGGCGTGGGAGTCGTCCTCGTGCTCCGGCTCGGGCTCGCGCGCGGCGGCCGGCTCGGGCGCCGGCGCCGCCGCTCCGCCCAGCTCCTCGTGGTGCTCGAACAGCGGGTCGCCGTGGGGCGGCTCGTGCCGGTCCTCGGGCGCGAGGACGTGGGTGCGGTCGTCGGAGTGGAGACCCTCGTCGGCCGGCTGCGGGTGCTCGTCGGCGTGCGACTCGGCTGCGCGGTGCGCCTCGTCGCGGTGCTTGTCGTCGGCAGGCTCGGCCGGCGCCGCCTCACGGCGGACAGGACCGAGGGCCTCCTGCTCCAGCCGGGCGACCTCTGCGGGGTCGGCACCGCGGCGGCGCTTGAGGTCCAGATGCTCGCGGATCGCGTCGTCCAGCAGACCCATGAGGGGGCAATCCTACTGGCCGCCGCCGGTGGGCGGGGCCGTGCAAGGAGACGCTCAGACAGGAGCGTCGTCCGCCGGAACGGCGGTCACGGGCGCGTCGGCCGCCCGCACCGTGCGGTTCTTGCCGGCGCGCTTGGCCGCGTAGAGGGCGGCGTCGGCCGCCGCCACGAGCGCGAGCGGGTCGCCGTCGGCGGAGGCGGCGACGCCGCAGCTGACCGTGACGCGCAGCGTTCCGGCGCCATCGAGGCGCGGCAGCGCGAGCGCCTCCACGGCCGTCCGCACGCGTTCCGCGATCGCCTCGGCGCCGGCGACGTCGGTCTGCTGGAGCGCGACGGCAAGCTCCTCGCCGCCGTAGCGCGCCGGCTCGTCGACCTCGCGCGAGCAGTCCTGCAGCACGCGCGCGACCTCGCGCAGGACGAGGTCCCCCTGCTGGTGGCCGTACGTGTCGTTGACGCGCTTGAAGTTGTCGACGTCGAGCATCACGAGCCCGAGCGGCTGGTCGAAGCGGCGCGCGGCGGCCGCCTCGGCCGCGATCACCTGCTGGAAGCGGCCGTGGTTGGAGAGGCCGGTCAGCTCGTCGGTCACGGCCTGGCGCTTGACCTGCTCGTGCAGGTCGACGTTCTCGAGCGAGATGCCGGTCTGGCGCGCGAGCGACGCGACCAGCTCGCGCTCCGCGTCGGTGAACGGGCGGCCGTGCCGGGCGACGCTGACGATCCCGCGCGGCGGGTCGGGTGCGCCGTCGCGGTGCGGGATCGGCGCGGCCAGCGCGGCGAGGTCGTCCCGGTCCGCGGTCGCCGCGGCGCCGTGCTCGCGGACGTGCGCCTCGGCGGCCTCGATCGCCTGCTCGGCGCCAGCGAGGTCGCCGACGCGGGCGGCTTCGAGCAGCGGGCCGTCGTCCGGGGTGCGGATCGTGGCGCGCCCGCACTGCGCCTCGACCGCGTCGACGACCGTCTGCGTGCCGATCTCCAGCAGGGCGGCGCGATCGAGGTTGGCGGCGAACGTGGCGCCGACGCGCTCGATCGACTCGCGCAGCCGCGCGCGCTCGTCGGCCAGCTCGTCGACGCGCCGCTCCAGCTCGCGCGACATCTTGTTGAACTCGCGCCCGAGCTGCGCGAACTCGTCGTCCCCTTCCACCGGAACGGTGACGGCGAAGTCGCCGCCGCCGATCCGCTTGGCGGCGGCGAGGAAGCGCGCGAGCTGGCCGTGCAGCTGGCGCGAGATCAGCAGCGCGCCGACGAACGCGAGCAGCAGGAACAGGACGAGCAGCCCGATCGCCAGCCACTGGCCGCGCGCGGCGGCGCTGGCGGCGGCGCTCGTGTCGGTGAGGACGACGATCGTGGTGGGTCTGCCGCCGAAGTCCTGGCCGTGGAAGGTGGAGACGGTGTAGTCGACGCCGCCGAGCGACACGGTGCCGTGGCCGGGGATGCGGGTCGCTCGCTCGGCGGTGAGCGCGACGGGGAGCGTGCTCGCGAGCAGGCTGTGGCCGCGCGAGACGACGGCGCGGACGCCGTGGACCGAGGCGGTGCGGGCGAAGCGCGCGGCGGTGAGGTCGGAGGCCTCGATCGTGACCGGGGCCGCGCCCGGCTCACGAACGCGGACGGCGCCGCGCGCGATCGCGTCGGGGTCGCCGACGTCGGCGAGGACGGTGCCGTCGGCCTTCGTGAGACGCACGCGCGCGAGGCCGAGCTGGGCGGCGAGCACGATCGCGCGGGCTCTGTCGTCGGACGTGGCCGGCGTGCGAAGCGCAGCATCCAGGACGGGGTCATGGGCGAGCGAGCTTGCGTCACTTGCACCGTCCTGGGCGAGGCGGCGGTAGTCGGCGAGCGCAGCGGCGGCGCTGGCGCGGTTCTGCGCAACCGCCTTCGCATGCTCGCTCGTCGAGACGAGCCGGGCGACGACGACCCCGAGCGCGATCATCGGCACGACCACGATCAGCACGAAGAACAGCGTCAGCCGGGTGCGGAAGCTCATCCCCTCGTCACCGCTTCGGTTTCGGGTGGATGGGAGGCTATCGCCGCAGGCGCGGGCGATGGGCACCCGGTGGACGAGTTGCGCCTGCCGCGGCCCCGTCCCGGGCTGTCGGCCCCAGCGGGCCGGCCCCACGCGCGCACGGGTACACTTCACGCACCTGCGCGTCCGCGCCCGCAGCGACGGACGGACACACGGGGCTATAGCTCAGTTGGGAGAGCGCCTGGATCGCACCCAGGAGGTCGCCGGTTCGAGCCCGGCTAGCTCCATAGAAAATACCTGGAAATCGTTGGTTTCTATGGAGCTGCTGGCTCGTTGCGCGGAGAGCCATGGCCCGTAGTCAAGTTCCAGTCAAGCACCTGAGTACGCGCCTATCGGCTCGCTGCGCCCCCCGCCTGGTTCGAGGCGGAGAGCGTGGGCGCGCCGGCCCCACGTGAGGCGCGTCGTGTCCGCGTCGAGCGCGGGATCTACGTACAGCCCAATGGCCGCTACGCGGTCTGCGTCACGCAAGCCGGCCGCGTGTGCTTCCGCACGATCGGGACGGACCTCGACGCCGCCCGCGCAGCACGGCGCGATCTTGCGGAAGCGGCTCGTCGGCGTGAGCTGCCGCTCTCCCCGCGCACCCGACTCGACACCGTCGCCGGACGTTGGCTCGAGCGCTTCGTTGGGATGGTCGTCGCCGGAGAGCGCCGCCAACGCACGCTCGACGCGCACCACTATCACCTCGACAGTCACATCCTGCCCCTGCTCGGCCGGCGGCGCATCAGCTCGCTCACGGTCGAGGACATCGTCGCCTGGCTGACCGCGCTGCGCGGCCGAAGCTGTTCGGATAAGACGCGTGCGAGCGCGCTGGCGACCCTGCAGTCGGTTCTCCGCTACGCACGGCGCAAGGGTTGGATCGTCGCAAACCCCGTCGCCCAGCTTGAGCGCCACGAGCGCCCGCGGCCTGTGCCGCGCGCACAGCGCGCGCTCGGCCGCGAGCAGATCGCCGCGCTGCTCGACGCCTGCCTGCCAAGCCACCGGCTGATCGTCGCGACCGTGCTGTTCAGTGGTATGCGGATCTCCGAAGCGCTCGGCCTCATCTGGGGCGATATCGCCTTCGAGGAAGGCGTCGTCCAGGTGCGGGCGCAGCTTTCGGTGCCGCGCCGCGGCGAGCCCGGCAGACGCGTGCCGCTCAAGACAAAGGCATCGCGGCGAGAGATTCCGCTCGTCCCCCAGCTCGGTCACATCCTCGCCGCCCACCGTGACGCACGACCCGGAGCGGCGGACGAGGACTGGGTGTTCATGACTCACGCCGGCACCGCACATGCACAGCGCAACGTTGTCCGTCGCGGCCTGCGCCGCGCCGTGCGCGTTGCCGGGATCGACAGCGGAAGCTGGCCGCCGCTGCGCTTCCACGACCTACGCCACACCTTCGCCAGCCACCTGATCGTCGACATGAACCTCGACGTCGCCCAGGTCAGCCGCATCCTCGGCCACGCCCACATCTCGACGACGCTCGACATCTACACCCACCTCTTCGACCAGCGTCGGCACGCCGACGCATTGCGTGAGCGCATGGCGAGCAGCGCGTACGCGGCCCTACTCGAGCCGCCCTAACGGAGCTGAAGCCTGGGACCTCAGTCAACCAGGCTCACCTCGGTCGATCAGGCCACCCGATCGAGGATCTCGTACTTCGCGTCGCGCAGATCGAAGGCCGACTTGGTGCCCTCCAGCACGTTGACGATCAGCCGAGTGATCGTCGGGTCTTCGATCGAACCACTTGTGTAGGTAACGCGATTGCCGTTGGACTTGTCGATGCTGGCGTGGATGACTTGGTCAGCGTCACAGACCACTGCGAGGTTTGGGTTGTGGGTGACCATGATGATCTGCCGCCGTTCCTTGGCGTTCTTGACGGCGGGCACCAGCAGCTCCGCAACTGTCTCGTTGTCGAGATTCTCCTCGGGCTGATCGATCACCAGCGGCACATCCTCGCGGTCGACCAGTAGATAGAAGATCAGCAGGAGGGTGCCACGCTCCCCCGGCGAAAGCTGGTCGAGCGGTTTGCCCCGCCAGAGCAACTTGAATCGGGGCTCGAGGTAGTTAAGGCCGAAAAGAAAGTCATAGACGCTGTCAACCGTGGCGCCACGCATAAGCTGGGCCTCCACGCTGGTCTCGGGGCGATCCTGACTACGCACGTCGTGCGTCAGGTGCTCGCCCATGTCCTCCAGGAACTCAGCAACACCTTTGGTACTCGAGAAGTCGTGCTTCTTGATCAAGGCGCGGAGTCGCTCGCGACCTTCCTGCTCACCCTGGAAGCTGCCGCGCCGGCCCTGGTGGATCAAGCCGAGAACGCCATCCTCAAGACCGGCGACGGCAATCTCGGCATCAAAGGAGAGAGCGCTCAGTTCCTCGGTGAAGCCCTGTGCCGCCATGAATTCCTGCACAGGCCGGTAGAGCTCGCGATAGGAGTCGAGGAGCTTCGACTTGGCAGCAAAGATCTCCTCCACCAGTCGGCTTCGCTCATCTCGCTTCTCCCCAGCTTGCCCAGGCAGCAGGGCGAGTTGGGCAAGGCGCGCTTCGAGTCCTTTGACCGACTGTGGATCCTCAGCTGAGCCCTGGATCTCTGCCTCCCGGCTTCTCCAGTTGGCAAGCGCCCGCAGGTACTCCTGGTGGCGACGCTGTGGCTCAGCCAGTCTCATGCGGATCTCCTCAGCTCGCTTCGAGGCCTCGTCACGCTTCCGCGCGTCGGAACCCTGATCACCCTTGTCGAGGGCTGCGGTGATGTCCGCGATCTCTTGGTCGAGTCTCGCACCCTGGTCGTGCAGCTGACGGCTGTCCTCTTCGATCTTCACAAGCTGCCGCGGGTCGAGGTCGAGCAGCTTGGCGTCCTCGGAACTCTGGGCGTAGAACTCATCGAGCGAGGTCTTGAGGTTCTGGATCCGGTCGAGCAGCCGACTGACTGCGACGCGGCGGCGCTTGGCGCTCGCCTCGCGCTCGCGGAGGAGCTTCTGGCTTCGATCGAGCCTTTCTATCTCGGCAACGACCGCTGCGAGATCCTTCTCGGCCTGCTCTGCCTCGGAGCTTCCGTCGCCCTGCCTTCTCGGGTCCGCCACTTCGGCTGGTCTTGCCTTGCGGTGGGCCTCGAGCTCTCCGCGGCGTTGCTCAAGTTCGGCTTCGAGCCGACGTTTGGCTTCCTTCGAGCTACGCTGGCGCAGCTCTGCGTGCTCACGGTTGACTTGCGAGAGCTTCTGGCGCAACAGGCCAATCCGAACTTCGGTCTGCTCAGTGGTGTGACGAAAGAGATCTTCCAGGGAGGTGTGCCCCAGTCGATCCGCGCGCGGCACATGGGAGAAGATCACGCATTCGAGTTCCCTGTCGAAGAGAGTCGGCGCCGCACTCTCCTGGATCTCGACACAGATCTTCTCGAGGTAGTTCTGAGGAATGTGCTTGACCCGCTCAGGCACACTCGGATCCGTTCTGGCATCGAGCGTGCGCATATCCGTTTCCCCGGAGCGCCATGCCAGGGTTGCCTCGAAACGGTGACCGAGGGCATGCTTCGGGTTGAGGAAACGGTTGTCTCGCAAGAACGAGAAGTCCTCACGAGTCTTGGCGTTGCCAAGCAGGCCGATGACGTCGGCAAGCGCGCTCTTCCCGCTTCCCTTCTTGCCGATCACCGCAACGAGACCCGGGTTGAGCGGGACCGAACCGGAGAACCACTGTGCTTCAGGCCCCACGTCCTCGTCGCGGAGAAAAGCGATGCGCTCGATCGACTTGGTAGCCGCGGTCCTAATCCGCTGCAGCGCAGGCGGCTCAAGGCCGATGAAAACGCGGCTCGCAGGTTCATGGCAGAGCTGAACAAGACCGTCGAAAGTCGGGTCCGCGCACACCCAGAGCTGGCGACCCTCTGCGACCTCGAAAAGGGCCTCCTTGCTGTGGGCGTCGGAGCCATGGATGCATGGCTTCCGACTCTTGAACTCCTTCTCGAAGGCGTCGACCGTCTCGCCCTTCTCCCCGAGGGCAAAGCTACGAGTGCCAGGATTCGCCGAGAAGAGCATGTGCGACTTCTGGACAAGCACCTTGCGGGTGCTGTGACCCTGTCCGTCCCAAGAAATCAACGAGAGGTCTTCGTCTGCGGCGACGACAAACAGATAGCGCCGTCTGAAGGCACCGTCCTTGGCGAGAACCTCAGAGATATCGCGATGCTGGACCGTCGCCTGCGTCATTCCAACCTCGAGATCGCTGCGATTGGAAAAGACGGGATGCTCCGCCTTCAGCCGCGCACCAAACTGCTTGAGGTTTGCCACCGTCAGCGCCTTGGCACTGTCCAGATCGCCCGGCGACGCCTCCGATACAAATTGCAGACGGTGCAGGAAGTTCTCCTCGATCTCGCGCTCGGAGACCTGGTCCGAAAAGATCACGTGGGCGTTGACGCGGGAGTCCTGCTCGCCCACCCTGACAAAGTCGCTCAAGCGGAACTCGATGTTCGGCAGCAGAAGAATCTGCTTGGCGTGTGCGGCGAGATCGCTGCCGAGCAACCTTTCGAGGCGAGTGGAATCGCGCTGCAAGGCTCGAAGTTCCTTGTAACCCGCGATCGTGAAGTAGTCGGTGACGCCAATCACCGCGATCTCCGCCGCAACTGCCTTGGCGAAGAGGGCCTTCGCGTAGGCCTCAAAGTCGTTTCCGAAGCCGTTGTTCAAGGCCGAATACGGCGTGTGGACGTGGAGATCCCACCGCCGCCACTCCGATCCTCGTGGATGCGCGAGGACCGTCTCCCCCTCTCTCGGCTGAGCGGCGGATCCGCGCGGACTCACGGCCGGAGTGCCTGCCTCTTCCATTGCGGAACCCGGGGGTAGCGCGGTCGCTGCACCTGAATCAGGCAGCACGCTCAAAGCTCTCATGGCGCCCGCAGACTCGCGGTCGACGGTGAGGACGACGACCTTCCGGCGGCAGTCGGCGGGAGGGCTTCGACGCTTTGTGATTCGCGCGAGGCATGCGGGCCGGAGGATAGGCGCTGTGCCAGACGCGAACGTTTGTTTGTACAGGGACCGCCCCCGGCCGCGATGGCGACGGCGTGTCCACTTCGTTGCTCCTGGGGCGAGCCCTCAACGCATCAGCGGCGTGACTGTGCCGCCCACGCGCTGCATCTCGCCCTCCAGCAGCGCCGCGAACGGGCTCGCCGCCATGCAGGCGCGCAGCTCGCGGCGATGGCGCGCCTCGTCGAAGAGGTGCGTATAGACGTCGAGCGTGATCGTCACGCGCGCGTGACCCATGAGCCGGCTCACCAGCGTCACGTCGCGCTCCAGGTCGACGATCAGATGGCTCGCAAACGTGTGGCGCAGATCGTGGAAACGCAGCCGCGGCCAAGCGCTGTCGTTGAGCCCAGCCCGATCCGCCGCCGGCGTCAGCCCACGGGCCATCACGTTGCGCTGCCCTTGCGGCGTGCCGAGCCCCGTCGCGAAGACCCAGTCTCCGCCATCCGGAAACGCCGATGTCGCTCGCCGCGTCGCCAACAGACGTGCCAGCTGCGCCACGAGCGGCACCTCGCGTACCGCAGCCGGAGTCTTCGGCTCGACCCGGCAGGCCGGTCTGTCGCGGTGCGCGCGGGAGAGCTGCGCGCGGACATGGATCGCGCCCTCTTCGAGATCGATGTCGTCCCACACCAGTCCGAGCGCCTCGGAGATCCGCAGGCCGGTGTAGAGCACCGTGGCGATCAGCAGCCGATAGCGATCCGGGCTGCAGGCGAGCAGCCGCGCGATCTCGTCGCGGCCGAGCACCCGCTGGCGGCGGCGTGGAAGCCGCGGACGCTCGTCCGCCTCGAGCTTGCCGACCGGGTCGGCGACGATCCAGTCATGGCGCAGCGCAAAGCGCAGCACACCGCGCAACGTCGCCAGCGCACTCGCGACCGTCTTGGGCGCGTGCCCCGCCGCTCGCAGCTCGACGAGGAGGTCCGCGACATCCTGCACCGTGATCGACGCGACCGTGCGGCGGGGGAAGGCCGGCAGCAGGTGGTGCTCGAGGTGGTAGCGGTGGGCCTCCAGTGTGCGCTCGCGGCGCTCGCCGGCGGCGACCATGGCCTCAAAGCGCGCAAGCCAGCGCTCGACGACCGTGCTGAAACGCAACCGCGGGCAGGCGGGAATCGCGCCCCGCCGTGCGGCCGCGATGAGCACGAGGCGCTCCGCGCGTGCCGCTTCCAGATCGCAGCCGACCGTACGAAAGCGCGGTTTGCCGGCGGCCATGAAACAGACCGCGTAGTTGCCGTTGGGCTGCAGGTAGATGCCGCGCTCGACGTTCGTGCGACGAGCGGGCGCGCAAGTGGCAGACATGATGGTCCTCCATCCCTTCTCGACCCGCCGGCGAGCGGCTCATGCCGCGCGTGATCGCCGACGGCTGCTCCGGAGCTTGCTCCCCGACCTCCAGGAAGAAAACCTTGACCAAGCGTGGTGGGTGGGTACTGGCGAACTGCGCCACTCGCCGTCGGCGAATACGGCCAGGTGCCTCGCCGCTGTGGAACGGCTCCAGACAACGGATAACCGGCCGTGGTCCTCCGTCGCGCAGCGTCGAAGCTGCCACAGAGCCGATTGGCACAGCACGCAGGCACGGTTCCCTTGGCGTCCATTCGTCCACCCGGAGCGCTCGAATTGACACCGAGGCCTCTGTGCCTTGGCATAGTTCCACGCTGTTTCCGAGCGTTCCGCGCATGGTCGAATCTCCCGCGCGACAGTTCTCCCTACATGACGCCATCGCCGAAAGATCTGATCGAAGCTTCGCTGGCCGAGATCGCTTCACGTGTCAAGCTCGTTGAGAGCAGAAGTCCGGCGTCGCACACGGTGATCTCAGCGTCCGGACTGGACGATTCCGTAGTGGCCGACGCGCTGGGTCGCTACGCGGTTGCTTCACTCACAGGGTGGGTGAGACGCGATGCGACGATTGGGGACCGCCTCGGTGTCCACGGAATAGATCGCCGCGCGGAGGTCCGACGGCTTGTGGACCGGATTATTGATCCTCCACCCGACCGCACTCCCGAGCAGCTCGATAACTGGCGCCAGACCTGGCGTGACGCGTGGATAGCGGAGGTCTTGACGCACGCATTGCTTGTGATTCGCAGGACGACCAGCTCCGATTGCCTCGAAGGCCCAGTGGTCGCGCTGCTTCGCCCGCATCCGTTGCCTAAGCGCCAAGGACTTGACACCGTGGCCCTCTACGACGAAAGCAGTAGCGCTGTGCTCGTAGTCGGCGAGACGAAGGCCTCCTGCGAGCGAGGAAGCGACGAGCTTACTCGTGCGTGTGACCTGTTCGACGCGGTCGATGCCGGCTCTTTCGGGCCTGATCTGCGGGATGCAATCGACAGCCTTGCCGACGTGCTGCCACCCGAATTGGCGTCGCAGGTGTCCGACAGCTTGTGGCGCGATCAGCGGTGCTATGTGCCGGCAGTGCTGCACGAGACACCTTTCGACGCAAGCCTTCCTCGAGATCGACTTGCGGCCTTGCAGCCGATTGCAAGACGCAAGCGAGTCCTTGTCCTCCAGCTCAGCGACTTCAACGGTTTCTTCGACCGTGTAGCGGCGGCGATGAGCGAAGCGGTTGACGAACTCGTCGTCTGATGTTCGGACGCGGCGCAGAGGAGCTCCTCAGTGCCCTCCCGGTCTTGGAGGGGGTCGACGATGCCGCGGTACGCCGCATGCTCACCCGCGCGTGGCTCGAGGTCGCGGAGCAACGACAGCTCGCCGGTGACGACCAAAGCGCAGAACGCTCCGCTGATCTGCGGCGCCTCGCGCTTGCGCTTCAAGTCCATGCTGTCGTTGCTCCAGAGATCGACCGCACGACGGTGCGAGCGTGCGCGTTTGTTGCTGCCGAGGCACTCGATATCGCATGGGAACTTACGCCGGCGACAGCCGAGGAGAGCACCCACGAGCGCGTTGTCGGCGCGCTCCTCTACCTGACTGGGGGCTATGACGCAAACGCACGGGTAATGCTGCGCGAGATCGCCGTCGATCCGACGTTACAGCCCACGGAGCGCTACGCGATGGAAAGTCTCATTGCGCTGCTGTCCGGGCGTCCGATCCCAGGCAGTCCCGAGGCAGAGCCGCCGGAGGAGTATCTCCATGAACGCGTGCGCGCCGCCCTGTGGCGCGCCTTCGGCGACGTCATCGTCAGCTTCACGCGATGGCTTCGCGATCCGAACGCGGCAGGGGGCGGCCATGCCGCCACGCTGCTCGCCATCGCCGACGAGCTTCGCCTCGCCGAGGACGATGTCGCAATCCCCGCACATACCGATATCCAGCACCTGGCACGCGTCGCGGCGACGGCCCTGGAGGAAGCAACCGAACGAGCGCTCCGGTCGGCGCCTGCGCCTCACAACGGCGATCCGCGCTTCACGATGTTTCTCGAGGCGCGCTGTCCCGAGCAGCCGCTGTTGTGGCCAGCGGCTGCCGAGTATGCGCGCCACGCCCTTCCCGGCCCAGCGAAGAGTGCGATCGTCGCAGTCCCGACTGGAGCGGGAAAGTCGGCCGTCGCAGATTTGGCGATCGCGCATGCAGTCGGCCGCGGCTGGGTGCTGTATCTCGCGCCGACGAACGCGCTCGTCGGGCAGATTCGGCGGCAGCTTCGTCGTGACCACCCAGGGACGCGGGTGCGTGAGTTTCTCGGCGGCGCCGAGTACACGACCTTGGCAGGGGAGGCGTTGGACGAGATCGCCGTCGGCCAGGTGCTCGTGATGACCCCCGAGAAATGCTCGCTCGCCCTGCGACAGGCGCCGGAGGCGTTCGGGCAGCTCTCGCTGCTCGTGTTCGATGAGGCCCACCTGCTCGGAGATCAGCATGGCCGTGGCGCGCTGAGTGAGCTCGTGCTCGCAGAGGTGCTGGCTCGTGCCGTG